>SDBT01019029.1_pt1 | contig 10770 bp, 8 predicted proteins | sample 2277101 | NCBI WGS metagenome assembly SDBT01 (sample SAMN10404973, study PRJNA504765) | marine sediment metagenome | isolation source: marine sediment core GS10_PC15, 103 cmbsf | place: Arctic Ocean: Southern Knipovich Ridge | collected 2010 | reverse complement strand
ACATTATAGCAAAATCTATTTAATTTTTTCGTCTGCTTTTTTAACCTCATCTGGTAGATCAAAGTTAGATATGTGCTCAAATACATTCTGAACTGTTTCATTGGCTACTTCTAAAGAACTTTTTATGAGTTGTTCAGATGCATTTGATAATGTTCGTTCAATGTCCTTATTACGTTCTATTCTGCTTTGAAGATAATTCTTATACAAATAACCATCGGATACTTTTTTTGCACCTGTTATTGTAGTATACAACGCAAGAGTAATTGCTAAAGCCTTGCAGGCTTTTGGCATAGGAACTACTTTAAGTAACAACAACCCTATGATGCTTGCGATTGTTTGAGTTGATCCTTCATTAATCATTTTTTGATTGGACGATTCTTGTTTTAGATGTTCACTGTGTAGTGATTCATTTGTTTGTTGTACGACCAAATAATAGTGAGAAAAATCTTTAGCGGCTAAAACAGTATTAGCGATACCCAAATTTTTAAAGAGATTATCCTTATTTGAGAATGGATTGTATCTATATTTTATTGCAAGTGCAGATATGAATGCCAAATTGTTTCCATGTCGAATCAAGTGAGGTATGTCATTTGAGTATCCAAGTTCTTTTTGGCCCAGCCCAGTTGCTTTAAGAATTTCTAATGGTGGTTTAAGTGGATTGTCGATTGATATTGTTATTGTTGATGCAGTCATGCATAAGCCTATGAGTACATATACTATGTTACGTATCATACGTATTCCTTGTAAAATATTTTTTAAATATGTTTTATAAAAGAATTTTTTTGCCAAATTGCGTTGTGTAAGTATACTTATACTGTACTTTAATTTCATATTTTTTCAATGAACAAAAAAAATAGTATAAAGGATTTTTTATGGCCTATGCATTTATTGTTGAACAAAAGCAGTTACTTTCATTACTTTCATCTATGCAACCAATTTGTGCAAAACGTACAACATTAGAAATAACATCGTATATTTTGTTTAATATAGGTCATAAAGAATTAATATTAAAAAGTACCGATTTAGAAATTAGTTTGCAAGCAAGTTGTTCCTTATTAAAAAGTGATATTGACGAGCCAATCTCTTTTTTAGTACAGGGTCGTCGTATTTTTGACATTGTCAAAGAATTAGATGGTGATATCGCATGTGTACTTAATAATAATCAATTAACACTTGAGGCAAATACTGTCAATTTAGCACTTAATATTAAGAATGCAGAAGAGTTTCCTCCGTTTCCTGAGCGTATCGAAAATCTTATGCAACTTGATGCATCCTTACTTTTAAACATGTTCGAACGGGTTGCATTTTTGATTCCTCAAAACAATGCTAATCATGCATTAAATGGATTGTTTCTTGAAATAGGACCGAATGAATTAAAAATGACATCTACTGATGGCCATTGTTTGGCACAGGTTCGAACAGGAACATATACACTTAAAGAAGAGCATACTTGGCTATTGCCACGTCGAGCAATTTTTGAAATTAAAAAAATAGTTGAGAATACTGATTGCCAAACTATTTTTTTTGGTATTTGTGGTAATCAGGTGGTATTTTCGGGTGAATCATTTAATTTCTTTTCTAAACTTCTTGCAGATAAGTTTCCACAATACGACACAATTTTACAACGAGATGGCTTTTTGCCTGCAAAAATTATTCGTTCCAATTTTGTTAAAACATTGCGCCGATCAGCATGTTTATTGTCAGGTCAATTTTTAGCAACACAATTTGGCTTTGAGCCCAATAAACTTAATGTTAGTATTCAAAATAAAGAAGTTGGTAACTTAGAAGAAAATTTGGAATTGCAAGAGTTTGAGGGAGAAAAGATAGATATTCGTTTTTATGCTCCATATTTATTAAACGGACTTCAAACATTCTCTGATGATCAAGTAACTTTTTATCTTAAAAATGCAGCAAAGCCAATTATTTTTGAAGCCCAAAAAGAATTATATCAGGTTACCTATTTGGTAATGCCCGTCTCTCCTACAGCAAAATCATAATTATAGCAATGAATATTACACGGATTCATCTTAAAAACTTTCGATGTTTAGCCCCCTATCAAATTGCTATAGAGGCACCAATTGTGCTTATTACCGGGCCTAATGGTACGGGAAAAACAACGATTCTTGAAGCACTTTATTATGCTTGTTATCTTAGGTCATTTCGTACATATCTGCCCCGAGAGTTGATAACTTTTGAGCAAACATCGTTTGTTATTAATCTTTCATTTGAAGCTTATGCCGATGAGCATCGTATACACCATAATTTACATGTTGGGTTTAATCAGCAAAAAAAGCTTGTTAGGGTTGACGGTAAAATTATTCAGACGTATAAAGATTTGCTTGATTATTACCGGGTTATCAGTGTAACAACAGATGACATGCAGTTGATTTCTGGAAGCCCCCAGAAACGACGAACATTTATTGACCAAGCACTGTCACTTCTTGATCCGTCCTATGTATATGAATTACGGACGTATCGGGCTATTCTTAATAATCGAAATGCACTTTTGCATAGTCAGAGCATTGATGATTTCCTGTATCACCTTTGGAGCAAACAGCTATGGCAAAAAACACGTTATATTCAAGAACGCCGTATTAAATTACTTGCGGATTTACAAAACAAAACAACGGATTTGTTATCGTCTTTTTTTGACCAGGCAGTACAGATTGAAATGGTGTATAAGTCCCGCATACTCAAGAATGAGGCTTCATATGAAGAATTTTCTGCTGTTCATCAAGACTTACCTCTCAAAGAAGGAGCTATGCAGCGTTCATTATTTGGGGCACATCTTGACGATATTTTTGTATGTTTTGATACAAAGAAATCCAAGCTTTATGCTTCTCGAGGCCAACAAAAATTAACAGTATTTCTGATGAAGGCTGCTTTGGCCCAATATATTGTACAGCACAAGGGTAAAGTTGTTTTGCTACTTGATGATTTTATGGGGGACTTTGACCAAAATATGCTTGCTCGTCTCTATGATCTATTAAGGTATATGAATTGCCAGTTGATATTTACCTCACCTGCAAGCCAGGGGTATCTTGAGCAGAAGATTTTGAATGGGGGTGGCCAAGAAGTGCGATTGACACATAGTAAATTGTAGTTTATGATAACATATCATTGGCTTTTTTTTTCTTGACAAGTGAGATTTAATCTCTTACATTTATAATTATAAATAGAAATGATTGCTAAAAACAAAGGAAGTTTTTTTATAAAAAAGTTGACATTGCCGCAATTTTGTTCATACTCATTGATGAGTAATCTGATAAAGGTCAGTTTTATTTACTCAAATTTAACTTAGGCTTCATTACTACTCTCCTTTTTTCCATCGCATTGATGTATTTTCATCAATGCGATGGTTTTTTATACTCAATTGCCTTTTGTTCATTATCTTTGCTAGACTTATTCAAATCATATTCTTATATAAAAACAGTATCTAATTTCATAAAAGGTAGGTGTATGAAGAAATTGACTCTGTTGTTTACACTTATTTATGGCTTTGTTTCATACTCCTTATTTGGAGTTATGTCACATTACATTTCGCCAAAGAAAGATACTCGCCAACTTATTATTCATTTTACAAAAGATCCTCGAGATGGAGAGGAACATAAAAAATGGAATAATATTATTCATGAAGCAAAAGAACAATTAAACGAAGTTTTATTGAAAAAAAAATATAAATATTTTATTCAACGTATTTGGCAGGTAATTAAAGAATGGTATTATTTATTTGTTTTTAGAGAGCGTTCCTCCAAGTATTCACACAAACGAAATGAAGTTTTTTTTACACGTCTTGATCACGATTTTGGTAATTTTACACTCTATATACCAGATGGAATTTCTGAAAATATTGTCATACAGCATTTAAGAGAAATTTTAGACCAGCAAGAAGGTGTTACTTTTCATATAGATAAAAATATTGCAGTGCACATAGCGCAAAACCTGAATATAGGTTTAGAAGGCATTGCTTTAACGTTGCAAGAATTAGAAGCAGTAAAAAGAGCACAGCGCAAGATTGCAACAAAAAAAGATTCATCAGTATTGAAATTAGTAGAAAAACGAACTAAAAGTTCATCTGAGATTAAAAACCAAGCTTTTTGGCATCATCGGATTCCAACAGTAGGTTTACGCTTAATTTCACCATTCTATCCACCACCGTATCCGTTTATCCCTCATATGTTCAGCTTGTGGCAATTGGCGCCCAAAAAGGGTAATGGGGTTAATGTTGCTGTGATTGATACAGGAGTGTCAGCAGCTTCATTTTTGGAAAAAGATGAGAATGAATACAGAAAAAATCAAGATCTTACACTGCCACCAAATACGCTTCATAAAAATTTAAATATTGTAAGCCATAATGGCCTTGACCCGATAGAACAACTTGTTAATGTAGTATATCCATATATTGAGCCACAATTGTTCAATGAAATAGAAATATCACAAGAAGTTATTGATTGGGTATATGATTATTTACAGAATAATAAAAGCGTGGACAAAATAATTTCATACCTTAAAACAAAAGAAAAAAAAACATTATTTGATGTTAAAGGGAAATTGTCACAACAAGGTAAGCAAGCTCTTGAGAATATAACCACAGGTCCGTATGGTATTGAGAAATCGCAGTTACAAATTGTTACAATGAAGGAACCTTTTAAAACTCAAGTTATTCAACAGTTATTGCCATTAGCACCTATTTCGGATCAAAAGGTTACGTATATTTCAGGACACGGAAGTCATACGTTAGGTTTAGTTGCAGGCTTATATCAAGGTAAAAAAAATTCACCTGATGATGATATTGGTATATGTGGTTTAGCTCCAGAAGCAAATGTTGTTATGATTAAAGCTTTTAAGGATGATGGAACAAGTGATAAGTCAACACTTATTGCAGCTTTGAAAAAAGCAATTTTATATAATGTCGATGTTGTTAACCTAAGTTTAAAAATAGCAGACAATATGGATGTTACAGCATCACTTTCTAAGTTATTAGAAAGAATGATAGGATTAGTTCCATATGTCGTTGCAGCCTCAGGAAATGGAGGAGACCCTCAGTTAAAAAATTATGCAGGCAAAGTAGAGGCTTATCCAGCAAAATTTGGTAGTGTTGCCTTTGATGTAGGCTCATTTGGTTTTAAAGGTATGAAATGTTCTATTAATCCCTTTTCACAATATGAAAAGAATATAGGTCCAAAAGTTGTTGCTCCTGGTTTTAATATTATCAGTAGTGCACTTATTCCTGGGCAAAAAGAAGATTCAATGTATGTGTTTATGGATGGAACTTCAATGGCAGCTCCACTTATGACTGGATTTGTAGCATTAATGTTAGCGGAGTTCCAAGACGATTTTACTCGCGACGAGCTCCTTAATGTTTGTTATAGTTCTACTATTCGCATGCACAATAATAACGATTGGAAACAAAAAGTTCTTCTTGGTACGGTTGATATGCGAACTGCGTTATTTGTGTTACATGTTTTACGAAAAACACGTAAAGAAAAATTATTAAAAGGTCTATCCTTTAATAAGCTGCTTACAGCGATATATGAAGTTATTTTTGCACAGCCTAAAAAGTATGGGCAAGTTGCTTTGGATGGAGCTGATTTTATAGGTGACTTTATGACGTATTTTTCTCGAGCTCAAAAAAGAAAACAAAAGTTTCAGCAAGAACAATATTTTGTACCTCAAAGCCTTGATGATGCAATAATGTATGTAGTTCATAGCTTAGTTTTAGCACGTAATTCTCAACAAGTTGTTATAAAAAAAGCTGAGCCTGGTGTATTAAAACGTATTACTAATATTTTTAAAAGGAAAGAAGCTCCTGATATTTTTGCTCGTTTTAATCCTAAAGTTAAAAAACGTATTATTACCACCGAAAAAGAGGAAGATTATTGGCAAACACAAGCCAAAAAAATTCGCGAGCAACTTGTAACAAGACATGGCTCGCAGGAAGTATAATAGTACGAGGTATTCAGATACTTATAGGTATTGGAATATTAAGTATACATTGCTTAGGAATTACTTTTAATGAATATATATATCCTGTAGCATCAATCATGCATACTAATGAGCGACATTTGTATCTTATCCATCAAACAGCGAGTGATCATTTAGACTTATTATTATGGAATCCTCGTACAAAAGAAACACAAAAAGTACTTCTCTCTCGATTTACTCCGGCAGGATTACAAGTGTTGCCAGAAGGAAAGGGTTTTAGTTTTATAGATCATGATACGTTACGTGTAAAAATGCATCATAAACGCTCTCCGCAACTTATTAATTTCGAAGAACCATTATATGATTTAACCCTTATTTCATGGTTGAATAATACAACTTTTTATTTTAGTGCTCAAAACAATGCTAATTTTGGTATTTATCAGGCTTCATTGCAGGGTCATTGTGATTGTATTATTGCAAGCGAAGAGTATGATTGTATGTATCCTCAAAAAATTGGTAATGCATTGTTTTATATTGAGCGTGATAAAGAACTTTCACATAAAGTAGTATTCATTACTTATCCACAATTGTCATATCATGAATCTGATCCAGTACTTTATATTAACCATCAACGGAAAACTGAATTCATAAAAAAAGAATATTACTGTGATATTTCAAAATATATACTTTTAGAGCTAGGCAAAAAGGGCATTGCATTTTTACATATGATAAATGAATTTGAAGGTTTTTTTGTGGAGCATCCTTTAGTTGTTGATAAGCATGATCTTTGTATTCCTTTTCTGTATCATTATATGTATTGCACCAAAGAGGGGCAGTGGAAGGATAAAGTTGTATTTAGTTTTTCTATTCCAACGAATTATTTGATGCCTTTGGATGGTTTACGATTATATGAGTCTATGTTGCCATTTCTGCCACGGTATATCCATGATAAAGGTCTGCTATTTGTAAATTATGATGTTGACAAAATGTTATTAGGTTTATGGTTATATGATAATAAATCTCAAAAAATTATTTCTTATATTCAAGGGCAGAAAGATCAATCTTTTTTTGGTATTTTTCTAGATAATGGCATTGTCTATTATGGTGGAGTAGTATCACATGATGAAAAAATTTTGCCACGAATGTGGTTAAAAAATGGAATACTTTGCGTTGATTTACCATTTATACCTAGTAAATCAACTTTTTTTTAAGATAGTTTTGCACGTATATTGACTTTTTTGTTTTTTGGTATAATCTTATTAGTATATATTTTAAATATTTTTAGTTTGGTTTTTTTCTAGTAAATGATGGAGATTATGTGTTGTTTAATTATATGAAAAAATGTTTTTTACTTCTTATGTGCATAACTTTAATAATGCCAATGTATTCCATGGATGGTGGAAATGATAACTTTCCATGGGTAGATATTACTGTAGCATCAGTAGGGTTTTTGTCAGTATATTGTTATAAACGACATTATCGTAATAAACGTAAATTGAAGTCAGAACTTATAAATACATTTAAAATTGCAAAAGAATCAGGTTTTGATGAAAAAATTTGTCAAAAAATAATAAACCTTTTCAATAAAGGTGCTGATATTGATTGTAACTTAGATTCTTATGGCAATACACCTCTTTTCGCTACACTTTCTATACTACTACGTTAAAATAAAAAAAACCCTAATAAGTTTAATATAGAAATGTTAGAAGAATTGTTAAAGCGTGGTGTTGATCCTAATGAGAAAAATGAGTTTATTGATATTAATGATAGATATAAATGCAATTTTACATATGATTACCCTACATTTTATTATGTAGTAGGGGAAGGGCATATTGATGCTGTCAATCTTTTTTTGCAATATGGCGCTAATGTTAATTGGTGTGATGGTGAGCATTATAGTGCGTATTCTTATATGCACTCACCTTTAAGCCTTGCTATTAATAATCGTCACTTTACAATTGTAAAAATACTTTGTAATGCAGGAGCTTCATTGGTGTGCCATAAATTGAAAGGCCCATATAAAAATAGTTGTATGGACTTTAATGCTTTTAATAGTGTATTGGAAAGCCATGAATACCTTGCCAAGGAACTAGATATGAGGAGTACTGAAGAATATGTTAAAATGCTTATAACTTATGCGCGCTTTGATGAAAAAAGAATATGTAATAAAACAATCTCTCGAAAAAACAAAAAACAAAAATGTAGGGCTATTAAAACAGCTTTATTGGTATTTAATCGATTAGCTAATGAAAAAAAAATTCCATATCTTCTTAATGATATTAAATTTTTAATTTTAAACAAATTACCACCAAAATATTGGCATTCAGTAGTGATATCCAAAGAGACGCCGAATAATGTACGGCAACTATATTTATTTACACAGGTACAAAGACGAGTAAAAGGTCTTCAATATATATTAAGACATTGTAATAAAAAAGTAATAAATGAATATACAAATAATGTACGTTATAAATCAAAAATAGAAAAACTCAAGCCTTTACTTGATGGTACTAGGTTAAAAAATGATTATTCTAAATTTGAAGACGCGTTTCCGAATAACCTAGATTCACTTTTAGAAGATAATTTGGCATTTGAAATGTATAAAAATTGCTCACGATTGGCTATAGAGCAATAAGAATTTTTAGATAACAAAAATAGTTTACTTATATTTGGTTTTTTTCTCTAGTAAATGATGGAGATTATGTGTTGTTTAATTATATAAAAAAATGTTTTTTACTTTTTATGTGCACAGCAATAATAGCACCAATGTATTCCATGGATTATAAATGTATGGATATAAAATTGCAGGAAGAAGATATTTATCCTTTTATTGCTAAACCAAGGATGAAATCACTAATATTATTTTATTATAAACAACGTCGTATGCTAGAACTTAATTTAGAGCTTTCAAATAAATTTACGACTGCAAATAAATCGGGTTTTTCTAAAAAAATCTGTCAAGAAATAATTGAACTTTTCAAACAAGGTACTGATGTTAATTGTGATAAATTAGAGCCCGGATTTATGACTCCTCTTTTATATAGTTTAGGAAACGTGAAACTTGTTAAATATTTGTTAGAACATGGGGCTGATCCTAATAAAAAAAATCCACTTTACTGTGCAATAAATGGAGGGAAAGCTGATGCTGTTAATCTTCTTTTGGAATATGGAGCTAATGTTAGCGGTTGTAATGACAAGGTTTCTTACTGGTGCATAGGACCACCTGTATACAAATGTGATTCTTTACACATGGAACCACCTTTACACAAAGCTATTAGTAATCACTATCTTAATAAGAGTAACAATCTTGATATTGTAAAAATTTTTTGTGATGCAGGAGCTTCTTTAATTTGTTGTAAATGTCATTCTAATGCTTTTGTGAGAGCATTAGACTTGCATGATCACTATTTTGATTACCATTTGTGTGAAAAATATATTAAAACACTTATAACTTATGCACGCTTTCAAGATGAAAAAATTACATGTAATAAAAAAATTGTACCAAAAAGTAAAAAACAAAAATTAGAAATTATTAAAACCCTTTTTTTAGTGTTTAATAGATTATCTAAAGAGAAAAAAATTTCCTGTTTTCCTAAGGAAATTGTATTTAAAATTTATTCATATTTACCACCGAGCCATTGGTGTTCAGATATATTTAAAAATGTACCGAATAACATACAACAAAAATATTTATTTACACAGGTACAAAAAAGAGTAAAAAATATTAAATGTATGTTAGAAAATTATAATGGGATATTTTCAGAAGAGATCAATAGAAAGTTTAGTATGTATTTTTTAATCAAGGACAAGCACAAAGATATACAAATACAAGAAATTAGGTCTTTATTAAATGGAAGTAAATTAAAAAATGATTATTCTAAATTTGAAGACGCGTTTCCGAATAACCTAGATTCACTTTCAGTAAGTAATTTGGCACTTGGAATGTATATAAATTGCTCACGATTGGCTAGAGAACAATAAGAATTTTTCGATAACAAAAATAGTTTACTTATATTTGGTTTTTTTTCTAGTAAACGATGGAGATTATGTGTTGATTAATTATATGCAAAAATGTTTTTTACTTTTTATGTGCGCATCAATAATAGCACCAATGTATTCCATGGATGGCGAAGATGATAACTTTCCATGGGGAGATATTTTACCTTCTTTTATTGTAGCATCAGTAGGGTTTTTGTCAGTAGCCTGTTATAAACAATATCGTAGATATAAATTGAATTTAGAACTTATAAATACATTAGAATCTATAAATACATTTGAAATCACAAAAAAAACAGGTTTTGATGAAGAAATTTGTCAAAAAATAATAGGCATTCTTAAGCAAGGTGCTGATCCTAATTGTAAACTAGAAAATAGTGGTATAACCCCTCTTATGCTTGTTGTTTCACGTCGACAAAAAGGAAAATTATTTGATTATTTATTAGAGCATTCCAATATTAATGCTGTCGATACTTTGGGATGGACTTTGTTTCATCACATATTTAGACAAGTAGCTAAATGCCCTAATGCCTTTATGAGGAAACGAATAGCAAATATACTTAGAAATACACTTAAAAGGAAAAATAATAATCCATGCAGAGATTTTCAATATGGAGAAGATAAACAAAAATTTTATGAAATAAGAAACCATAGGAAGATTGATATAGAAGTATTAGAAAAGCTATTAAAATATGGGGCAAACCCTAATATAGCAGATTTTCAATATAAACAAATTCCATTATTTTTTGTAGTACAGTATGGACACGTTGATTTTCTTAGGCTTTTTTTGAAATATGATTCAAATGTTAATTGGTATGATGGTTGTGATAACACTGATACTATTTTAGG
>SDBT01019028.1_pt1 | contig 10770 bp, 7 predicted proteins | sample 2277101 | NCBI WGS metagenome assembly SDBT01 (sample SAMN10404973, study PRJNA504765) | marine sediment metagenome | isolation source: marine sediment core GS10_PC15, 103 cmbsf | place: Arctic Ocean: Southern Knipovich Ridge | collected 2010 | reverse complement strand
TAATGGTTGACACAATTTCAGGGTCGGTTCTATCCACGCACACTCATTTTTGTCCGCCTATTGAATACAGTGGGCGCGTCTATATTTTAGTTCGTGATAGCGGCGCTAATGATAATGATGTGGAAGTTTGGTCAAATACGCAACCGCTTACAGATAGTTGGGTGAATAAAGGGACTTGGGATACAACTAACGATAATGCGATTGCTTGGACTAAGAATGGTTCTAAGATTTCCATTGTTAGCATGAGTGGGACTGACGATGTAGATTTCCGTGAATGGGACATGGACACAGATGCCTGGGCCGCAGATGAGTTAGAATTGTTGGCGCAATCGGCTGTTTCGACGACTGTTCAGTGGGTCGATATTGCCGCAAAGTCAAATGGTGATTTATGCGTCGTATTTGCTGCTGACGAAGAAACAATAAGTCATACAGATTACGCTCGTGTGGGATATTTATTTAGAGTAAGTGGAACGTGGGATACGTCGGTTAATGCGCTCGATGATGGCGGAACGGTTGATTATAACTATCCTGTTGTAACCCAAATTGGTGGGGATTATCATTTCGCTTACTACGATGGAACGGACATACAACACAAGTCCTATGTTTCGTCACTGAGTAGTGCCGAGACGTGCAATGACACGACGGTTGCTTCAACACCTATCCCCATCATTGGCTCGTATAACGCGGGTGCTGTGGAACGGGTCGTCGTCGGGTGGACTAAAAGCTCTAATACTAGAGGATTTGTTTCCTTTATTGACGATGATGCGACACCCGCAGCCGAGCAAGATGCGGCTGGTGATACGACGGCATTGTGGCAATTTTCAGCAGATGATACGAATGATGAAATAGCTATAATTTATTCCAAACCGACTGATACAATGCGCTTGGCTCGTTACACGGGGACTTGGGCAAACTCAGAGATTCAAACATCGGCTGCAATGGGGTTTTTAGGTGGCGCGGCGGTTTATGATAACGACGACGGCGACACAGTCGTTGGTTATTATTGGCAAGTCAACGCGGCGACTGATGTTAAATATGATGAATTTGTGCTGCAAACGGGAGGGACATTTCAAGATGTAGCAACTGCTTTGGATTTTGCGGTGAGTTTGACTGAGAGTGGCGATTTTGTTCAGGATGTGGTGACTACTTTATCAGGCGATGCGACGATAACGGAAGTTGCTGATTTCTATCTTGACCGCGTATTGCTCATGAATGCTTCTGCGAGTATCACTTCTGCGATTGATTTGTTGTGGGATGTGGCGACAGCTTTAGCTGCTAGTGTGAGTATTACTGAGAGCGGTGAACACAATTGGGATGTGGTGACTGCTTTAGCTGCTTCGGCGACACTCACTGAAACGGGTGATTTCATTCGAGATATTGTGACTGCCCTCTCAGCTAATCTTACGATTACGGAGGCAGCCGAACTTAGGCTTGACGTAGCTACAGCACTTGCAGCAGCAGTGACATTGGCTGAGAATGCCGAGCATATTTGGGATGTAGCAACAGCGCTTGCAGTTAGCTTAAGTCTTTCAGAAAGTGGGGATCATGTTCGAGATATAGCCACAGCTTTAGCCCTTAGTTTGACAATTACGGAGAGTGCTGATTTCTTTAAAGATATAGTTACTGCTTTAGCTGTTTCTGCCACTATTACTGAGCAGGTGAACTTAGGCGGGACTTTTCAAGATGTGGTTACTGCTTTAGCTATAGCGCTTACTTTAGCGGAAGCAGGAGAGCAACTTAACGATACGGCGACTGCTTTGGATGCGAATTTGAGTATCACTGAGAGTGGCGATTTTGTTCAAGATGTGGTATCGAGTTTGCTCTTCAATGTATCAATTGCTGAGAATGGTGATTTCATATTAGAAAGTAGTGCCAATTTAGCTGTAAGCACGAGTTTGATTACTTTGCAAGAATTACTTTTAGACAACACAATTATTTTAACTTCTGGGGTAGTTTTAACTTCTAATGATGAATTACTACGAGATACAGCAGTTAGCTTATTAGCATCTGGGACTATTGTTGAATTGGCAGGGTTTGTAAAAGATGATACACTCATATTCAATGCAAGTGTGAGCATCACTGCTGCACAGCAAATTGCAGCGATTAGGTTTTCAATCACAGAGGCTTATCGTCAAGATAAGGTTTCACAAGTAGATCGTTTGGAAGCTGTGGGTCGGGGCAAAAGAGGAGCGATTAATTGATACAGATTGATGAGGTTGTGTTAAAAATAGCTGTAGGAGAGAGCTTCTTACATCAATTTACGGTGACAGATAGCAATGGTGATTTGGTTGCTGATGCGGGGCTTACACTAGAAATAGTGTCTCCCGACGATAGCACTGCTACTCACTCTCTAGGAACAGTGGTGACTGCCACAACCCCGACAGGCACATATAATATTGATTTTATAACTATTTTAGTGGGCGATTATTTTCTTACAATTAAATTGACAAATGGTATATGGAAAACTATCTATCTTCCTGTAGGAGCTTAAACTATGCGTATATTTATCTTACTTTTTGTTTTAATTGCTTGTACTCCCTTAGTGGAGACAAGTCCTATTCCCCCGACTAATACGCAGTTTCCCGACCCCACCCCTACACGAGAAGTATGGACAGAAGTCCCCACAGAAGTCTTCACAGAAGTCTTCACAGAAGTTCCTACAGAAGCTACTTGTTCGAGATATTCTTATAATATAAACGGCGCAAGAACACCTAGAGTAGAAGCACTTTTGCTACATTTGATACGTCTTAATCCTTGTGTTGTGCTGGTGATGGATAATTTGGGCTTGGCTAATAGAATTACGGAAGAAACGGAAGCTCAGGTTATTCATCGGACTTTCAGCTCTGCTCAGGGTGATGAATGGCGTAGAATATCGGCGCAAGCGCAGGTTGATATTTGGGTGCGCGAAGGTTTCTTACATATTGTGCGGTATTCAACCAATGAGCCTAGTATTTCTGATGGTAATATCACTCAGTTTTTAGATTACGAGATTGTTTTGATGGAAGCGGCTCGTGCGCGGAGGATTACGGTTTCAGTGGGTAATTTTGGTGTGGGCAGAATGCGGCAACATTGGATAAATAATGGCATATTCGATGCTTGGTTACGGGCTGTGGTTGAATATGAGCATGTGATTGGCGCACACGAATATACAATTGGAGTATTGCCTTTTGGTGTGGGTCAATGGCCTGCTAGTGCCTTAATTGATAGAACACAAGTACAGCCTTCTGCTTGGCCTCATGATTTGCCGACCAGTCGTATTGAGTATCCCGTGTTGGCGCAGGGCGCTGATTTACCTTTTGGTATCGAACAATATATTATAGAAGAGACAGCGCGGGGCGTTATTGATGCTCAGGCTGTGGCGCTAATATTACCTCCTTATTGGCATTTGCGACGCGGGGATTGGCTGCTCATTCGGGCAGATGAGATTGGTATAGAGCGTCCCACATTGATATTGACCGAAGCCTTTTGGGACAATATGGATGATGTTGCCAAAGAGCGCGATGTGATGAAAATTCGTTGGGGTATCAGTTTGTATAATAATGACATACGCGGTGCGCCCTCTTTAGTTAGATTATGGTCTTATTATTGGCCTGAGTGGTCGGCTGCGAAGGCTGCTTGTGAGCAACTACAATGGGCAGAAGAGACTTACCCCCCAGAATATAGGGGTTTTACCTTATTTACATGGTCGAGCAGTCCAGATTGGGTTGCTTTTAACTTGGCTTGGTTATTGGAACTCCACACAATGATGGAAGAGAGGCAATGTTAATCTACCCAGATTTCCCTATTGCTAAAACAGAATGTGATACCCACACAGTAACGCGGCAAGAATTGGAAGACATCTATGATAAATTCGCTAGTTTAGGCTTGTATATTGTTCCTAAATTAGCGAATAGGAAATATCCCCATAGTCATTTTTGGGCGAAAGAAAATCGAAGTATCCGCAGAAGCCGCGATGTTGTCTTAGCTTATCAAGATCATTCTGATGTCTTGGGGTGGTGTGTGATTGCAGGTGATCTCTCAGATCGTTTGCTTGTGCTTGATTTAGACCCCCAAGATATAATTGCGGGAGGGGAGAGTCCTGCCGCAGTCTACAATTTACTACAAACAATGTCCCCAACAGGTTTTGTCTTACGCACTCCTTCCAATGGCGTGCATCTTTATTATCGTATTCCAAAAGAATTTGACTTATTGACTAATGCCTCTCCGCCAACTAAGGGGGTAGATATGCGCGGTCAAGGAGGTCAAGTTGTTTTCATAGGAGGGTACAATACTTATGTCGGAAAAAACGCCCAGGCTAAAGGTGTCACAGACGGTTATCGCGCAACATACAATGTATTACCCGCAGGACGCTACGACCACATCCCTCTCATGGATGAAAGTCTATATCAATGGTTACAAGGGGCACAAATACCGCGAAGTGAGGAAGTCGAGCAAGCCAAAAATTATGAAAGAACGGAAATAGGCTATGCTCGATTAGAGCAACATATGCGCCAACCTTTTGAGGCGCGTGAGCGCATTGTTGCTGAGGCATTGATGGCAGCGTTGGATGGTTGGAGGCAGGAGGAGCGAGTTAGAGAAGAGTGGCTGCAATTATGGATGAGCGCCCATCAGGGATCGGATGGGAGTACGAAAATACGCGATATTATTCTATTGCATCGTAATATCCATTGGTCAGATGGAGAATTAGGGCATCAACTATTTATCAAAGCATGGGATAGTCACATTCATCGGGAGGAAGGATATTCTGTTGCGTCCTTGTTTTGGTTAGCCAAAAAAGCAGGTTGGATGTTGAAAACAGGTTATGAAATTCCTGATGAACGAGTTGAAAAAATTGATGTGCAATATATTCAAGATTGGTTAGAAACTTTAGATATTATTCCAAAACGGGCGCTCATTCATTCACAGACGGGCACAGGTAAAACTTATAATATTCGCAGTCTTTGGGATAAATTGGGTCAGCCTAAAAGCGTTATATTTGTGCCCACTAAGAAATTAGCAACAGAATTATCTCAATCTCTCATTCATGTGCATGGAATGCCCGCCCTCCTTTATCGTGATATAGCTACTGCTGATATTGTTGAAATTAAGAAATTGATAGAAGCTCATATTCTAGTCACAACTTTACAGACCTTCAGCATCAAATTAAATGTGAATATGGAAGAGTATGGCTTGGTATACTTTGAAGAGGCTGACCAACTCTTACAACAATTTTCGCGTGGAGGTGGGGGTTGGGGCGCTTCCCATGTGAACGACAAACAGGCACGTCAAGGTTTTAAAGTTATTAGAGATGCAATGGAACATTCGGGTACAGTATGGTTTGTAGATGCCACGATGAGCAGGGTTTCTTTAGAGGTTGCGGAGAATACAAGCAATCAATTGGTGACGGTCATTCGTAATGACCGCATCATTCGCAAAGCGCCTGTAGAGATATTACTTGATAAAGATATGGCTTATCAACATGTATTGATAGCATTGATGATGAATAAGCGTGTAGTCGTGGTAGCAGATACGGCTCGTGAGGCAGAGATCATTGAAGAAGTGATGCAAGTGGTGGGGGTGTTAAAAGATAAAAAATCTTTAGTAATTACGCGCAAGAATGAGAATAAACCTTTGGTTCGTAAATTCATGCTAGATGTGGAAATAGAAGCTCAGAATTATGATTTATTGTGCTACAACACAGTCATGGCATCGGGAGTGTCAATATCAAAAGTGACCCCTGATGTAGTAGTTCAACTTTGTACCTTTTTGCCTCCTAGAGTGAACTTACAATTGCTCAACCGCTACCGTAATCAAAAACAAGTCTATGTATATGTTACCCCTCGTGAGACAGTTTACACTTATGAAGCTAAGGATGTCTTGTTTGAGATTGAACAACGAGCTAACTTAGAGAGTAAATTGACGTATATGCCCGTGGCGCAAAGATTACAAGATGCCGAATTGAGAGTTTATGTGGCTTCTATTTCTGTGGCGGATATGGAGCGCCAATACAGATATACTCGTGATTTTTATATTCAATTATTGGAGGAAGATGGAAGAGTTGTTAGTTTTATTGAGAATAAGCCTATTTATGGGGGATTAGCTAAAAGCATCGTTCATGTGCGTCAAATGAAGAAACAATTCAAAGAAGAAATAGCGATGACTTGGCAGAATGTTCCCCCTGTTGATACGCATCGTCCGCCCCCTGTTGAGTATTCTGTAATGCAAATTGCTCAGGGAGAAGTACATGCTCAAATTGATAAAGCCCTACGCAGTCATGTTCCAAAAGATGCTGATCCTAAGTATATTTATGATGTGGTGACACATTTTGCTTCTTATGCCTTTTTATTGAGTGCTTTTGTTAAGCAAGAATTGGCTGTCAAAAAAGCGGAGCATTATCTAGGAGACAGTGGGCGGTCATTAGGTAATTTATACAATAATGTGACGACTATTCGATTATTGGCGCATGTGGCTAAATTGTTTCATAGTATTACAGAAGTCATTTCACCTGAAGAAGTGGCAGAGCGGGCTGAGGAGTTTTTATCTACAATTACCTTAGCACAAGATGCTTATGATGCAGTGGTGCGCCGCTCATCTCAGAAGTATGCAGTGGTTTGGGATAAACATGAGAATTCTGAAAAACGAGCTTTAGCATTCTCAAAGATATTGTTGGCTAAAATAGGTTTGAAACAGCGTACAAAAAAGAAGCGTGTTGATGCTAAGACTGTATATTACTATCATATATCGAACATAACTGCGGCGCAAGACTTTTTGAAATGGCGTAATCAAGAAGATTATGTCTTGAAATTGAGTGACGCTCAATTATCTGAATTGAGTGAAGCACGTCGGGAGGCTTATACACTTTATGCGGGATTAGACCTCTCATCGCAAAAGGAAGTCTTTGATCGAATAGACGATTTTAATGGCTTTGTGGATATGATAGATATTCAGGGCAAAGAGGAGATTATATGATAAGTGTTTTAAACCAATCTAATATACTGTTGATTGAGGGCTTTTTGGATAGGCTTGGTATTTCTTATCGATGGTTTGCTAATATTAAGGGTAAGATTGTAATGGCACATTCAATTCTCGATTACTTTGTTGCAGGTGCAGAGACTATAGCCACGTATAAGTTTATGGCGGAGGGCATTGACAGTAAAAACAATTTGGTGATAGACTATGAAGATAAATATGGTATTAATTTTGAATTGATTGTCTATACCTCCAACTCAGATGACAAATTAATATTAGCAGATGCCTTAGTAGAAAGTTTGTATTGTGAAAGAGCGTGAACCTTATATTCAATATGCTTTTGTGAGAATGGCGGGAATGTCCGAAGGCGAAACCACTTTATTGCTAAAATATAAGATTGACACAATAAGTAGTATTCAACTTTTTCAGAAGTTTGCTGGAAAATCGCTTCTTTATTTTATTGTGTATTATGTGGGGTCAGTTCAAACAAGAGTAGGGCAATTAGCTGCTATACCAACTTCGCAAGGGGGGTTGTTGTATCATTTCAATCCTAAACTTGCACCCATTGTTGTGGGTCTTATTGAGAATTTGTGTAATGCGGATTACGCCCATGCACAGGGCTTGTTAGAGGTATTCTTCGAGGTGGGAGATAAGTATATTCCCGATCATCGTATTGCCAGTTCTCACATTTGGGAACAACATCAGATGAATTTGGGAATAGGAAATTATGGGGTATGGAAATTAGATGATATTGCCCCTAAGTTTACGCAATCATTCACTGATGATCTTGATGATAAATGGTTTGATGTTCTTGATGATGATGAGGAATAAGATGGATGCAAAAACTGCACCAATGTGGAAAAAGCTCCCCAATGAGACAGCTAAATCTTATAAAGCCTTTACTATTTATCGGGGATTGCCGTTGGGTAAGTTAAGTGATCCAAAAAATTCTCGTACATTATTCAATGTGACAATCAAATTAGGACTTGCTCCTCGTAAGGAGAAAAGTCCTGCCTCCACCATTGAAACTTGGGCTGCTAAATATCACTGGAAAGAACGTGCTGAGGCTTATGATGCACATATGGAGAACATTAGTTTGACTGTGGTCGAAAGAGGCTTGGAAGATTATCAAAAAGAAGTAATTGAGCGCGGAACATTACAAGTTATTGCATTGCAAGAAATAATTGAGAAAACTTTATCGGGAATGATGGCTGGTCTTGCTAAAGAGATATTGCCCACGCCGATGAACATTCAACGAATAGCTAAAGCAGTCGAAACAGTCGATGATTTAGCAAGACGTATGGCTCAATTGCCAACATCTTATAAGTCCGAAGAGGTTGAAGAAAAAGAGCTTGAAGGACAAATTTATTTAGTCGGAGGAGAAAATGAGCAAGACTCCTCGTCTTAAACTTGGATTTAAACCCTACTCGCTTCAACAAGAAGTAATAGATTATATGGATGGTAAGCATTTAAATTCTAAAGGTGAGCCTTATCGGTTTTTCAGTGCTGCTTTGGGTCGGCAAGTGGGAAAATCGTGGCTTGCAAAATATTTATGTCTTGTTCATGCGGGTAATCGTGACCATGAGGTGATGTGGGTTGCACCCGCCATCCCAACTGCGCGCGGTCATTGGAATGACTTAGTACAACTCATTCGTAATGCAGGTTTGCAAAAAGCAGGTGTTGTCACTAAAATAACCCAAAACTCGAAAGAAATTCAATTTGTAGGGGGAGGGCGAATTTCAGTACGAAGTGCAATTGAGCCTGATAATTTGCGCGGCGCTGCGCTTGATTTGCTCATCTTAGATGAAGCGGCTTTCTTTAGAAATGGGGAATATGTTTGGTATAATGTCTGCTTGCCTATGATATTGGCAACGAAGGGTGTTGTTCTATTCACCACAACCCCTAACGGGCGTAATTGGTTTTATAAGGTTTATAAGCGCGGCACAAATGCGGAAGACGAGTATTATAAATCTTGGAACTTTAGCTCGTATAGCTCTCCCTACACAGATAAAAAGTTACTTGATGATATGAAAAAGACGATGCCTAGTCAGAAGTGGCGCGAGGAAATACTCGCTGAATTTTTGGCAGATGGCGGAGGTGTTTTTGCAGGGGTAGAGCGTGCTGCAACAGTTGAACAATATTTTGATCCTATCGTAGGTCATGTGTATAGTATGGGGATAGATATAGGTTTCAACAATAACTATACTTGCCTTACTGTGGTGGATACGATCACTAGAGAGCAAGTGTGGGGTACGAGATTTACTGGCGTAGGCACAATAACTAGTGTCGAGAAGATGATGCGTGCTATTGAGCATTGGCAGCCTGGGCGTATTTTCATTGAGAAGAATGGTGTAGGCGAGGCTTTTGTTGATATATTGAGAAATTTGCTATCGGGAGAAAATATTGATGATATTGTGCATATTATCAATGAAGTTACGGCAGATGAGGGGGGTCAAACTAGTATCACAGAAATAGGAAAATATACCCTAACTGCTATTCATATGGATAACCCGATGAAGCGTAATTTAGTAGAGCGTTTAGCAGCCGATATAGAGTATGGTAAATTTAAGATATTGAGTGACCAAAGTGATTATGGTGACACACAGATGAACGAGATGTCCACTTATCAACGTAAGCCCACAGATAGTGGGATGGGGATTACTTATCAAGCCTCTGATGATAATGACCTTGATGATACTGTATCCGCTTTGTATCTTGCTTATCGAGGGGTTAGAAATTATGTTAGAACAAAGAGTTTATCTAAACAAAATACGAAAGTTAACCCCTTTAGAAATATCACAAGGGGCAAGGGATTAAGAGAAATGAGGAGAAAGAAACATGCCTAGTGCGATAGAATATGTACCACCAACTGATATAGACCGATCACATTTTAATTCAGCCCAGAATAGTGAGTTTACGAAGCGGAAGGATGCCTACGAACAGGCACTTAAGTATTATGATGGCACGATTGATACTCCCTTTTCTGAGGTATTGGACGACCCTGAGTATTCGCCAGAAGATGATGATACAATTATAAATCTGGTGAAAATGGGCTGTAATCGTACCAGTTCATTCATGTTTCCTGAGCTGCCTAGAGTACAAACCGACCCCGCAAGTCTTGAAGATACTGAGGAAGAGAAGTGGCTGAAAGAACAATTTTTAGAGAAAAACGGGGGATTGCAGACTTTAATTAAGTGGGTTGAGCGTGGGTTTTTAGCAGGACATACTTGGTTGTGGGTGAAGCCTAAAAAACCTGTACCCCGACTTGTTTTGATGCACCCCCTTTCAGTTACAGCTTTTTGGGCAGCCGATGATGTGAGCAGCATTTTGTGGTATGAGCAGCGTTTCTTCAATAATGGCGTGGTTTTTATTCGAGACTTCGTTATTCAATCCGATGACACATGGAAAATATATTTATACAAAGCGGATACAGTATCAAGAATGGAAGCAGATAAGGTTTATGACCAAATTACTTCACAAGGGGGGACGTTTTCGACCATCAATTATGATGTTGTCTTTGGTGATAATTTTACACAAGTAGGTCAAGTTGCGATACATCGTAGCGTTATTCCGCCAATCTTGAGTACACCGCACCTGCCCCATCCCGATAACTTTTATGGTGCAGGAGAATTTTCTGAAAAAAATTTATTAGATAAAATTAATCTTATCGCTTCTGTGCGTACTCGCATTATTCGTACCACAGCTGACCCTATTGATTTTTTAACAGGCGCAGGCGCAGATGAGATTGAGAGCAGAGGGAATTTATTGACTGTAGCTAATCCTAATGCTAAAGTTACTCGATTGTCTTTATCAAGTGATTTG
>SDBT01019027.1_pt1 | contig 10771 bp, 18 predicted proteins | sample 2277101 | NCBI WGS metagenome assembly SDBT01 (sample SAMN10404973, study PRJNA504765) | marine sediment metagenome | isolation source: marine sediment core GS10_PC15, 103 cmbsf | place: Arctic Ocean: Southern Knipovich Ridge | collected 2010 | reverse complement strand
CAGGCCGAACGGGCCGTGGGAACAGAGGAACGCGACGGGCCGGGAGGGCTTCGCCCGAAGCCGCAGCCCCTGCTTCGACCACAGAGCAAGCCGACAAGGCCGACAGCACATCGGGAGAGGCCAAGCCTGAAGCCTCTCCAGGTGGCGATTCGCCCGCGAGCGGATCGGAAGCTTCTGGCGACTAGCGTGAGGTGTTTGTGCGATGGCATTGATGCCAAAAAGACTAAAGCATCGCAAGCAGCATCGCGGGCGCATTCGCGGCCATGCCACGCGTGGCAATACGGTGGCTTTTGGAGATTGCGGCTTGCAGGTGATGGCGCCCGGATGGATCACCGCCCGGCAGATCGAAGCCGGTCGCGTGGCGGCGACCCACTTCCTGCACCGGGAGGGGCGCGTGTACATACGGATTTTCCCGGACAAGCCGGTGACCGCCAAGCCGCTTGAGACCCGAATGGGCACGGGCAAGGGCGAGCCGGAGAAGTACGTCGCCGCGGTCAAGCCCGGTACGGTGCTCTTTGAGATCGGCGGGGTCGACGAAGAAACGGCCAAGGCGGCTCTGCGGCGCGTCGCCCATAAGATGCCGTTGCGATGCCGGATGATATACCGCCAGCGCACGATATAGGGTCTCACGGCCATGAAGATAAATGAAGTCAGAGCACTGAGTGACGAAGAGCTGCACAGCGAGTTGGATCGTCTCAGGCGTCACCTTTTCGACCTGCGGGCTCAATCGGTGACTGAAAAGCTTGAAGACCCGACGATGATAACCAAGGCGAAGCGGGACATCGCCCGGATTCTTACCGCGATGCACGAGCGCCAGGCTCAGGTGCAGCCGGCCGACCGGTAGGCCCCAAGCGATTGACGAAGAGGCATAGATGGCAGAAGAAGAGAAAAACCAACAGCAGTCAGTTCGCCGGACCCGTACAGGCGTGGTCACGTCGCTGAGCGGGCGGAAGACTATCCAGGTGACGGTAGGTAATCTTGTCCGTCATCCGAAGTACGGCAAGTTTATGCGGCGTCGGACCAGGCTGGCGGTGCACGATCCCCAGAACGTCGCCGGCTTGGGCGACACGGTGGAGATCAGCCAGTGCCGGAGAATGAGCAAGAACAAGAGTTGGCGACTGGTCAGCGTGGTCAAGACCAGCGCTCTTCCGGAAAGTGCGTCCCCCAGGGAAGGTTAGTGGCGTGATTCAGCAAGAGACACGACTGGAGGTCGCGGACAATACTGGCGCCCAGATTGTCGGCTGTATCAAGGTGCTGGGCGGCTCGACGCGGCGGAAGGGCTTCACTCGCCGGCGGGCTTCGATCGGCGATGTGATCATCTGCTCGATCAAGAAGGCCCTGCCCGGGTCGGACGTCAAGAAGGGAGAGATTGTACGGTGCGTCATCGTGCGAACGGCGGCGCCTATCCGTCGCACTGACGGCAGCTACGTGCGTTTCGACCGAAATGCCGTTGTCCTGGTCGACACCGACGGGAACCCGCGCGGCACGCGCATCTTTGGAGCGGTAGCCCGCGAGCTGCGGGAAAAGAACTTCATGAAAATCGTTTCGCTGGCTTCGGAGGTTGTCTAGACGATGGCAAAGCACGTGAAAAAAGGCGACATGGTCATGGTCATCGCCGGGAACGACCGAGGGCGGGTCGGCGAGCTTCTCCGAGTGGATCACGCTCTCGGGAAGGTGCTCGTCCAGGGCGTCAACCGTGTCTATCGCCACCTCCGTCCCAGCCGCCAGCATCCCCAAGGCGGCAGAATTCAGAAGGAGATGCCCATCAGCATCTCCAACGTCCTGCCCGTCGATCCGAAGACGAATCAGCCGACGCGGGTGGGCTTTCGAACGGCCGAGAACGGTTCGAAGCAGCGGGTCGCCAAGAAATCCGGCGAGGTGCTTTCGACTGTGAGGCAGGCGAAGACGGGCTAAGAAAATGACGCTGAGACTGCTTGAAAAATATAGGCAAGAAGTTCGACCGGCGCTGGTCGATCGCTTCGGGCACGGCAATGTTCATGCTGTCGGAAAGCTCCAGAAAATTGTCGTTTCGATGGGCATCGGCGACGCAGATCGCGAGTCGGCCAAACTGGAGGAGGCCGAAAAGCATCTGACGAGCATCACCGGCCAGAAGCCGATCACCACTCTGGCGAAGAAGTCGGTCAGTAACTTCAAGCTCCGCCGAGGCATGAAGGTCGGGCTGAAGGTCACACTTCGCGGCGGCCGAATGTATGAGTTTCTGGATCGGCTGGTCTCCCTGGCGATTCCGCGGGTGCGTGACTTTAGAGGTTTGAATCCCTCCGGCTTTGACGGCCGCGGCAACTACAATATGGGTCTGGATGAGCAGACGGTCTTTCCGGAAGTTGACCCGTCGAAGGTGAGCATGACGTTGGGAATGAATATCGCCATGCAGACGACGGCCAAGACGGATGAGGAAGCCCGGGAGTTGCTGAAGCTGCTGGGCATGCCGTTTCGTACGAACTAAGAGGAATCCGAAGTTATGGCGACCAAGGCACAGATTGCAAAGGCGAAACGCGAGCCGAAGTTCTCCACTCGCCTGATTCGTCGCTGCCAGTTGTGCGGCCGGCCGCGAGCGGTCTACCGCAAATTCCGAATCTGCCGAATCTGCCTGCGGAATCTGGCCCACGAGGGCAAGGTTCCTGGGCTTAAGAAGGCCAGTTGGTAAGAAGGAAGCGAAGCATGAGTCTTTCCGATCCCGTGGCCGACATGCTGACGAGAATCCGAAACGCCTTGGGCGCCAAGCATAAGATCGTTGGCGTCCGGGCTTCGAAGGTCTGCGAAGGTATTTGTCAGGTGCTGAAGGACGAAGGATATATCGACGATTACCGCCGAGTTGACGACACGAAACAAGGCTTGCTTCGCGTCTATCTGAAGTACGGGCCGATGGGCGAGGAAGTCGTCAGGGAAATCCGGCGGGTTTCCAGGCCCGGTTGTCGGGTATATCGTGGTTCGGACGATTTGCCCCGGCCACTTGGCGGCCTGGGCATCGCGGTGGTGTCTACCTCCAAGGGTATTCTCAGTGACCGGCGCTGTCGGCAGGCAAAGATCGGCGGCGAGGTGCTCTGTACTGTATCTTGATGAGAGTGTTGATCCTATGAGTCGCATTGGCAACAAACCGGTTCCGGTGCTCGACGGGGTGAAGGTGTCCCTTGACGGCCGGACTGTGAACGTCGAAGGCCCGAAGGGTAAGCTCAGCTTCACGCACCGCCCGGAGGTAACCACAGAACTGGACGCCTCGGGTAAGGAAGTCGTGGTGCGCCGTGGCGCCAACGACCGGATCAGCCGAAGCCTCCATGGCCTTACGCGCGCCTTGATCGCCAATATGGTTGAGGGATGCCTGAACGGATTCACGAAATCGTTGGAGGTCTACGGCGTCGGCTATGGTTGCCAGATTCAAGGCAATAACCTTACCGTCAACTGTGGCATGAGCCACCCGGCCGTCTTTGAGATTCCTGGCGGGCTGACGGTGGAGGTCCAGACGCCCCAGGCCCGCGGCGACAGCCAACCGGCTCGTTTCACTGTCAGCGGCGCCGATAAGCAGGCGGTCGGCGAATTCGCCGCCGAGGTCCGCAGTGCCCGTCCTCCAGAACCATACAACGGCAAGGGCATCCGCTACGCCGGTGAGCACGTTCGGCGTAAGGTTGGCAAGGCCCTGGCCGGGACTAGTGGTACATAAGACATAGCCCCGCCAACAAGAACAACCAAGGCAAGACAAGTTATGAAGCCCAGTATCAAGAAAGCTTTACAGCGGCGGCGACGAAAACGCCATGTCAGGAAGAAGGTCACCGGCACGCCGGATCGGCCTCGCCTGACGGTGTTCCGCTCGCATAAGAACATCGCCGCCCAGATCGTGGACGACATGGCGGGCCGGACTGTGGTCTCGGTGTCGTCCCTGGAAAAGGCCCTGAAAGAGAAGCTCGCCGGCACGGGCGGGAACAAGGCGGCCGCCAAGGTCGTCGGTGAGACCCTGGCCGCCAAGGCCACCGAAGCGGGGGTGCGGAAGGTGGTCTTCGATCGCAATGGATATCCGTTCCACGGACGGGTCAAGGAATTGGCCGACGCGGCTCGCAAAGGCGGGCTGGAATTCTGAAGCATTAGGAGCAGGCAGACGTGGCCTATAGAAGACAAGCGCTGGCCTCTGAGCGACTGGAAGAAAGCCCTCTGGAAGATAATGTCTTGCAGATCAACCGCTGCTCCAAAGTCACCAAGGGCGGGAGGAGCCTGAGCTTCTCGGCGCTGGTGGTTGTGGGCGACCGAGCTGGAAATGTGGGCATGGGCTATGGCAAGGCCAAGGATATTCCGGTCGCCGTGGAGAAGGGCATCTCCGAGGCCAGAAAATCGGTCCGCCCCGTGAACCTCAAGGGCAAAACGATCCCTCATCCGGTCAAGGGACATGCCGGGGCCTCGAAGGTGGTGCTGATCCCCGCCTCGCCCGGCACGGGCGTTATCGCCGGCAAGAAGCTGCGCCCCCTGCTGGAATTGGCCGGCATCCAGGATGTGCTGAGCAAGGCCTACGGCTCGACCTCGCCGAAAAACCTGCTTCGGGCCGGCATGGACGCCCTGATGAAGCTTCGTACGGCGGAAATGATCAGCGAACTGCGAGGAGTCAAGGTCGAATGAATCTCGATGAAATCATGGCTGCCGCTGGGAAACATAAGACCTGCCGAAGGGTGGGGCGCGGCACCGGCTCGGGGCACGGCAAGACCTGCGGGCGCGGGCATAAGGGCCGAGGCGCGCGGTCCGGCGTGGGTCAGCGTTTGGGCTACGAGGGCGGGCAAAACCCGACCCTCATGCGGATACCCAAGCGCGGGTTCAACAACGCCAACTTCCGCAAGGAATATCAGATCGTCAATGTCGCCTCGCTCAAGCGTTTCGAGACCGAATCGAGGATCGACGCGGCCGCGCTGCAGCAAGCTCGTCTGATCGATGACGCAGCCAAGCCGGTCAAGATTCTCGGTGAGGGCGAACTGAGCAGCAAGCTGACGGTCGTCGCCAATAAGTTTTCCACCTCCGCGGTCGAGAAGATCACCAAGGCGGGGGGATCCGTGGAAGAAGTCTGACGCGGTTTCTTGAGCGGCAGAGGATGCGCTGAATGAGCATGAAGGCTTTTCAAATTTTCCGACTGCTGGTGGGCGTGGTCCTGATGGCCCTTTCTCTTTGGCTGATTGTCGAGGGCGTCATGGCGATCGCGCCGGCAATGGGAGAGGAGATGGCGCCCGGTATCGTGATCGGACCGGTCCTGCAGATTGTCGCCGGGCTGGTGATCCTGGGTGTCTACTATTATGCCCTCTGGGCCGAGTCGCGCATCCACCAAGTGCTTCAGAATATTTTCTCGATCCCCGAGCTGCTCCGGAAGCTGGCCTTTACGCTGGGGCTGCTGTGCATCTATCGCATCGGGTTCTGGGTGCCCCTGCCGGGTCTGGACCAAGACAAACTGGCGGCTTGGATGACTCAGCAGGAAGAGGGCGTATTCGGCCAGGCCATTGAATACTATACGATGCTGACCGGCGGTAACCTGCGCCAGACCACGCTCTTCGGACTGGGCATCATGCCCTATATCTCGGCCTCGATTATCTTTCAGCTTCTGGCGACGGTCGTTCCCGCCCTGGAGCGTCTGCAAAAGGAAGGCCCGGCCGGCCATAAGAAAATACAGGAATACACCCGCTACGCGACGGTGGGGTTGTGTCTGCTTCAGGGCAGTGTCTGGATGCGGATCATGGTCGGCGGGGAGAATCCGCTGGTGTATACCGAATATGCCGGCTCGATGTGGGTGTTCTTCACCGGGGTGATCGGTCTGACGACCGGGACGATCTTCCTGATGTGGCTGGGCGAGCAGATTGACGAGTACGGTATCGGCAATGGGATCAGCCTGCTGATCATGGCCGGCATCGTGGCCCGCCTGCCGTCGGCGATCAACCAGTTAGGGTCGATGATGAACTGGTCGCTGACCAGCGCGGGCAGTGATGAGATCGGCCCGATCAAGGTTGCGTTGCTGTTCATGATGTTCATCTTCGTTGTCGCCGGGGCGATCCTCATCACCCAGGGCCAGCGCCGCATCCCCATTCAGCAGGCCAAGCAGACGCGAGGGCGACGTATCTACGGCGGGCAGCGCCAGTACCTGCCCCTGCGTGTCAATCACGGCGGCGTGATGCCGATCATCTTCGCCTCTTCCCTGATGATCGTGCCCAGCTCCGTTTTCAGGGCGATGCAGGGCTGGCTGCCCAACAGCGACATTGTCAGGACCCTGGCGCAGGGATTCTCCATGGACGGCGGATACCTTTATTTCGTTTGCTATGTTGGGATGATCTTCTTCTTCGCCTACTTCTGGACAACGGTCCAGTTCCGTCCCCAGGACATGGCCGACCAGCTTCGGGACTACGGACATTTTATTCCCGGGCTCAGGCCGGGCAGACGCACGGCGGACTACCTGGAGCGGGTCATGGAGCGGATTACGTACTGCGGGGCGGCCTTCTTGGCTGTGGTGGCGGTCACTCCGATGGTGATCGCAAGCCTCATGAAGATTCCGTTCGGTATCTCGGCCTTTCTGGGTGGGACTGGCCTGCTGATTACGGTTTCGGTGACGTTGGACCTTGTCCAGCGCATCGAGGCTAACCTGGTGATGCGAAACTACGGCGGCTTCCTGGGTGGAAGCTCCAGGATCAAGGGAGCATTCGGTTGATCGTCGTGCTGATGGGACCGCCGGGCGCCGGCAAGGGCACCCAGGCCAAGAGACTCGCGGAGAGATACTCCATGGTTCATCTCTCGAGCGGGGATATTCTTCGCGCCGAGAAGGCCTCCGGCTCGCCGCTGGCTGGCGAGCTTGCCAAGTATATGAACGCCGGCGAGCTGGTGCCTGATGAGGTGGTGGTCCGGGTGATGGCCAAGGCCCTGACGGGGGGGGCGAAAGATGGTGCGGTATTGCTGGATGGCTTTCCTCGGACGGTTCCACAGGCTCAGACCCTCGATGAGCAGCTTGTGGAAACCGACGACGCGATCGACGCGGTTGTGGTCGTGACGGCGGATGAGGATTTGATCATCGAGCGTATCACTGGCAGGCGAAGCTGCCCGGAATGCGGCAAGGCTTACCATGTGAAATTCATGCGACCCCACAAAGCGGGCGTGTGCGACACCTGCGGTGCCGAATTGACCCAGCGGGACGATGACAGCGAAGACGTGGTCCGCCAGCGGTTAAGCGCCTACAAACGTCAGACCGAGCCTGTTGTTGAGTACTACCGCAATCGGCCGGGCTTGGGCGTCTGGGAGGTGGACGGTACTCGCCCGGCGGACGAGGTGACCGCCTCGCTGACTGAAGTACTCTCGGCCCTTAAGGCAGGTTGCTAGAGGGCGGGGTCGTGGTGAGGCTTAAGACATCCGAAGAGATCGAGAAGATGCGCCCCGCAGGGCGAATTGTTCGGCGGGTGCTGGATAGGCTCGGGGAGATGCTTGTCCCGGGCGTGACAACCGAAGAGCTGGATCGCGAGGCCGGACGTATGTGCCGCGCGCAGGACGCAGCCTGTTTGTTCAAGGGCGTGCCGGGTCGGGGGCGGGCCGGGCCGTTCCCAGGGAATATCTGTGTGTCGATCAATGACGAGGTGGTACACGGAATCCCGTCGGAACGGACGGTTGGCTCTGGTGACATCGTCAGCATCGATTTCGGCGTCCGGCTGGACGGTTGGTGCGGCGACGCGGCCGAAACATTCCTGGTCGGCGAGGTGGAAGCGGAAACTCGCAGACTGGTGGATGTGACGCGCAACTGTTTGGCCCTGGCCATCAGCATGGTTCGGCCCGGCGGCGTGTGGTCGGCGGTGGCTTCGGCCATGCAGGAATATGTGGAATCCGAAGGGTTCTCGGTGGTGAGGGAATTCGTCGGGCATGGAATCGGCCGAGAGATGCACGAGGATCCGAAGGTGCCGAATTTTCTTACATCGGATCTCAAGGGCAATGACATTGCTTTGACTCCTGGGCTGGTCATAGCGATCGAGCCGATGGTGAACCTTGGCGAGGCCGCCGTGGAATATGCCCGGGACGGATGGACTGTGGTGACTGGCGACCGGAAGGCGTCGGCGCATTTTGAGCACACCGTAGCGGTGACCGCCGAGGGTGTGGCGATCCTGACCGACGGAAGTTAGCCGATCGGCCGGGTAATGCGAAGCCGACTAGGTCGAGAGCCGGATTGAGGCGTGAAATGAAGGTTAGAAGCTCTGTTAGACGAATTTGTGGCAACTGTAAGATCATCCGCCGCAAGAGAGTGGTGCGGGTGATCTGCACGGATCCAAAGCACAAACAGCGGCAGAAATAGGCCGCAGGGAGAAGCACTATGCCGCGTATTGTCGGTGTTGACATACCCAACAATAAGCCGGTGTTTATCGCGCTGCGATACATCTATGGAATCGGGCCGAAATCCGCGAATGACATCTGTGAGAAAGTGGGCCTGGAGCCCCAGGTTCGGGCGGGCAAGCTCACCGAGGAAGAGGTCTCCAAGATCGCGGTGACCATCGAGAACGATTACATGGTCGAAGGGCAACTGCGGCGAGACACGCAGGAGAACATCGGCCGACTGCGGAGCATTAACTGCTATCGCGGTATCCGCCATCGCCGGGGCCTTCCGGTTAACGGGCAGCGCACCAAGACGAACGCGCGGACCCGGAAAGGCCCGCGAAAGACCGTCGCCGGCAAGAAGTCGGTCAAGGAGCTGAGATAGACATGGCCCAGTCCCGAAAAAGCAAGAAAGTCAGGCGGGGCGTCGCCCGGGCGGTCGTCCACGTTCGCGCGTCGTTCAACAACACGCGGGTGACGATCACCGAGCCCAACGGCGACGTGATTTGCACCGAATCGTCGGGTACTGTGGGCTTCAAAGGTTCCCGCAAGAGCACCCCCTTTGCCGCGCAGCGGGCGGCCGAGGCAGCAGCCTCCAAGGCCAGAAAGGTTGGCGTCGTGGAGGTCGAGGTTAAAGTCAACGGGCCGGGCAGCGGTCGGGAAAGCGCGATTGCCTCCCTACAGGGCGCCGGGCTAAGGATTCTTTCCATTGAGGACGTGACCCCCATACCGCACAACGGCTGCAGGGCTCGCAAGAAGCGGCGTGTCTGAGCAAGAGGACGGGCAAGGGAAGATTCGGCCGCGAGCAAGGAGCATAAGATAGCATGGGACGTTACACCGAAGCCAAGTGTAGACTATGCCGACGCGAGGGCATCAAGCTGATGCTCAAGGGCGCCCGGTGCGAAACCGCCAAGTGCCCCATGGAGCGGAAAGGGCGCAACTTTCCGCCCGGGCAGCACAACTGGCGCCGGCGACGTAGCAGTGAATACGGGCTGCGCCTTCGAGAAAAGCAGAAGGTGAAGCGCTACTATGGCGTCTACGAGAAGCAGTTCCGCCGATACTTTCACCTGGCTGAGCGACAGCGGGGCAATACCGGTGAGGTCATGCTCTCGCTGCTGGAAAGGCGCCTGGACAACGTTGTTTACAAGCTCGGATGGGCGCCCTCGCGGGCCGCGTCCCGGCAGGTGATATCCCATGGGCACATCCAGGTCAACGGGCGACGGGTCGATGTCGGCAGCTACCTGGTTGCGATGGGTGAACAACTGACCGTCAAGGATTCCGAAGGGTCCAAGAAGATCATAAGGCAGAGCCTTGAAGAACTGGGTGAGCCCCACGTACAGAACTGGCTGCAGATGGATATGGCCAAGCTTGAGGCCGAAGTCGTCGCCATGCCCACTCGCGAGGATGTGACGATCCCCGTCGAGGAGCAGCGGATCGTCGAGCTGTGCAGTCAATAGGGATCCTCAAACGGTCTAACGAAACGAACCGAACCGGCAGCAGTCCGACAAGAGCGGAGGCAAAGGTCAATGCGAATACGGTGGCGCGGCCTGGAATTACCCACGCGGGTAATCAACGATCAAGAGCTATCGACCCCGACGTACGGAAAGTTCAGCATCGAACCTTTCGAGCGAGGGTTTGGCACGACGGTTGGCAACGCGCTGAGAAGGATTTTGCTCAGCAGCCTAGAGGGCGCGGCGGTGACGAGCATCAAGATCGCCGGCGTGGCTCATGAGTTCATGTCGTTGCCCGGCGTTCTTGAGGACGGCACGGATATCGTTCTCAATATCAAGCAACTCGTGGTGAAGTCGCACAGCGAGGCGCCCAAGACGGTCAGAATCCGCAGCGAGGTCAAGGGCCCGATCACGGCGAGTATGATCGAAACCGATCCCTCCATCGAGATCGTCAACGGTGACCTCGTGGTGACGACGCTGACCGACAATGTCCCGTTCGAGATGGAGATGATCATCGAGACGGGGCGCGGGTATCTGCCCGTCGAAGAGGTCGTCGACCCCGAGGCCGACCAGGAACTGGGGCGCATCTTTGTGGATGCGTCGTTTTCACCCGTTCGGCGCGTGCGGTACGAGACCGAGAATACCCGCGTAGGGCAGAAGACCAACTACGACCGCCTGATGATGGAGATATGGACCAACGGCACGATCACGCCGGAGATGGCCATGGTCGAGGCGGCGAAGATTCTGCGCAAGCATCTCAACCCGTTCGTGCAGTATTTCGAACTGGGCGAGCAGATCATCGAGTCGGCGGCCGCCAAGGCCCAGCAAGAGGTCGACACCGAACTGCAGAGTAAGCTCGGGATGAGCGTTCATGAGCTGGACCTGACCGTCCGGTGCAGCAATTGCTTCGAGGCGGGCGGCATCGAGACGGTCGGGGAACTGGTCAATATGACCGAGGGCACGCTGCTGAAGATACAGAGCTTTGGTAAGCAGGCCGTTAGCAC
>SDBT01019026.1_pt1 | contig 10771 bp, 14 predicted proteins | sample 2277101 | NCBI WGS metagenome assembly SDBT01 (sample SAMN10404973, study PRJNA504765) | marine sediment metagenome | isolation source: marine sediment core GS10_PC15, 103 cmbsf | place: Arctic Ocean: Southern Knipovich Ridge | collected 2010 | reverse complement strand
ACCCTCAAAAGAAAAAATGCCATTAAAATGATCTTTTCTTCCATTCTGCTTCATACCTTTTTATTTCATCTTTTAACCCAGGATACATTCTCTTCATTCTAAAAACAGACATCCAATCCGCTGTTAATTCTATGGCAGTTAAAGCTGCAGCGTATCTAATCCCGCCAGTAGTTAAATTTTCTCTAAATCTTTCTGTTAACCAAGGTAAAGATGTTATTTTTTCTTTTAACCAGATGTATCCTGCCAGTGCTTCTTGTCCTGTCATTTGTTCAGGTTCAAACACCAAATGAATACCATCACGCAACCTGCTGTCGTCTGATAACAATCTATTTTCAGATAATAATTGCTCTCGTAAGGGACTTCCATAACGAGGTTGAAGTAAGTGGGAATTAACATTCAATTTATACCTTTTTACAAAATCAGCTGTTTTTAAATATGATTTTCTTGTTTGACTATCAAGTGGAAAAACTAAAGACCAAGTAACAGGTAAGCCTACATTTCTAAGTCGTTGTAAAGTCTCAGGAAAATTTCTACTTAGTTTTTGTTTCATTGGAGAACCTTCAAATTCCGAATTTATATCTTCCAAGCCGCAGAGCAATGATATACAATTTGAAGCCATTAAAGAAAGAAGTTTATCTTGATCAATTACCTGGCTAATTGTTCCCTCGCCCACCCAAAATATACCCTGGTTTTTTATATAATTAAAAAGTCCTGTTAAATAGTCTCTTGGTAAATTAAATAAATTATGATCAACTAATACTAACATATCTCTTCGTCTCAAGCCCATCATTTCAATTTCTTTTATAGCTACATCAAGTGGTTTTATTGTTATGGGTTCACCTGAAATTGGACAAAATTCACAAGCTTGAGTACAACCAGTTGAAAGCTCGACTGGTTTTAACCTTGCCCCTTTAAAGAGTTTCTTATCCCTAAAAGTAAATCTAGGATCCATTGCTGGATGTTCACCAAAATTTCTTAAATCTGATTTGTCTGGAGAAGTTCTATAAATACTATCCATTCCTCTTTGCGATCTAAAATCTTCCAACAGTTGAGAAACTGTACCTTCGGCTCGTCCAGATACAATAGTTACTTGCGGAAACTCTTCACCTAACTCCCTAGTTATAGGTGATATTCCTTGTCCTCCTATAACTGTCCTGTTTTGCAGTTTAGGATTTCTTCTTAAAACAGTCCTTACGTCATCAACTCCCCTATCTATTGCTGAAAACATTAACAAATCATAAGTACGGGCAAATTCTTCCCAATCTATATTTTCTACCTTGCTTAAAGGATGAAGGTCTGTTTCAAACCCAAGTGAGCTTGCTTCAGACATAATGATACCAGCGCCTAAATGAGGCATGTTACCAACAGACATGTCACGAACAAAACTAGGCAAGTCAAACCCTCCTAAGGTTCCATCTGGAGCAACTGTATTTTGTTTCTGAGTAAAGAAAGCAATTCTTTCTTGCATATTACTTCATAAATATAAATATAGGATATTATATACTTATTTATTAAAAACCCCCCATTTTCACTTATAAATCAGCTATTACTTCAACCTGCCTCAATGCTATTACGTAATTTTTTCTATATTGATCCTCCCATTTGCCAACTGGTCTTGCTGGGAGAGAATCTAGTAATATCAGCCTTCCATTATTAACAACTAAGTTATTTTTACCTACTATATCTGGTAAAATGTCCTGCCTAGTCCAATCATTCACTATAACATCTCGAAACATTCCTATCTGTTTTTTAACCATTGGGAAATTTTCAAATAACAATTCCCAATCATCCAGTCCAATTTCCCTATAATCTACAAAGGGTTCAATGTATGGCTGAATTGTTACAACGCATGACCTTTCTCTCATAGGATTTGTGCATATCATAATACTCTCTGGTAATATCAATTCTGGAATACGGGTAAACATATTCCTCGTATAATTACCATATTCACTCATTTGTCTAGCAAGTTCTCCGATTTCACATGAATCTCTACCATAAACATGATCAAATTTTAATACCAATGTCTTTAAATCGGGTTTGCTTGGTTCTAATAAAAAGACATCATTCTGTCCACCTCCCCAATACGACGTTCTATAGAATAGTCTTCTCTACTAATAGGAATCTCGCTAAAATTATAATAATATCCACCCAAATTTTGAATTTGTTTAGCTATTTTCGGAAAAGAATCTTTAGCTTTATACATGAATGCACATAGTGTTTCAAATTTTCCTCTTGGATCTAAATCCCCAATACCACCATTATTTAATGTCACAAAAAAAGCTCTATCTATCTGACGCACTATATGATTTATTCCTTCTTTCATGATTTGTTGATATTATCAAACAAAATTATTTTTATTAAAGTTAACTTACAATATTTATGTTTATTTACTCCCTCTTTTAGTAGTTGTTTCCGAAGCCCTTCCAGTCTCGCAGCCGCCACAGGAATATATTGTTCCAGCTCTTGTTGTGAATAATTTTTGCCAAGGATTTTCTGAAGCGCAGCAAGGACAATGGGGAATGTCAGTAAACACTTCCTCTTTAGTAATAAAACCTGCTCTTGCTTCTGGGTTCAAATAGGACATACTTTAAATATTGAGCAGGCCTTAATATTAATATATTATACTATAGAAACGTAATTGACTATTTGATTAGAAAGTTCGAATCCCAAGATTATTTTATAAATAAGGGCTTGTTGTGGAGCGTGTTGATTATTGACAAAGACTCGTTAGTTGCCTTAGACTGATGATAGCTTTATGGCAGAAATACCAGTAAACAGCCAGTCAGCAGATAAACTCCCAAAGAAAAAGATTTTTCCGCGGCTTTTCTTTGGCTGTTTTTGTGTTTTGATTGCTTTTTTGACCTACTTTTTTTTGCAGGAGTATGAGATTATCATTAAGAAAAAGCCAGCAGCTTTGCCTACTCCCGAAGCTAGCCTAGCGCCGCTAGCATCCAGCAGTCCTGCGATCAGTCCAGAGCCGGAAACTAGCAGCCAAATAAAAATTTTAGACGGCAATGTGATCAGTGACAGTGATGGCCAGACAACCATTTTGGTTAACAAAGACGACTATGAGCAGATTGAGGAATTTACCCAAGTTTTTGTTTCCGAAGACCAGGAAAAAATGTGTTTTCTGGGTCAAACCATGGTGCCTCTCCGGCTTTTTTTAAGTCAAGCTGACGGATCTAATGTGGTTCAGGTGGCCGTGGCCAAAAACTGCGTCTGGGATCACCAAAGTCAGCAAATTGCTTTTAATAACCACACTACTGATGTTTCGCCAGTGGATGTTTTGGTTTACGATCTAGCAAGCAAGCAAACTAAAAACCTGACTGAAAGTATTAGTTTGCAAGTGTTGGATGCGGTCAAAAACTGGGAAGTTTACCGCTTTTATAAAAATCCGCTTTGGTCAGCTGATGACAGCCAGATCACGACTGAGTATGACTATTTACACTTGGATACTAGCGGCGCCAAAGGCAGTGGTATTTCTTTAATCAATCTTAAAACCGGGAAGGTAGAAGATCAATAATGTACCCCCTCGTCCCCGTGGAAAAAAATCCCTCAGCGACCCTGTCTGCTAAAAATCCTAGAAAAGGAGTCTATTTTTTGGCAGTTCTTTTTATTTTACTGGTCAGCTTCAGCGCCACTTTTTATGGCCTAAAAATTGCCCAAAATCAGGGGAAAATTTACCTGAATCAATTTATTCCCAGTGCTTTTTCTTTTCAGGCCCAAGTCACTTATCTGACTGGTCAAGCCTGGAAACTGACAGCCGATCAACAAACAGCTTTGGGAGAAAATGATTTACTACAGGAGGGAGAAACCATTGTTACGGGGGAAGAGAGTAGGGTGGTTTTGGCTTTTGATGATGGTTCTATTGTTCGCTTGGGGGCGCAAACTCAATTGAATTTAAGTCAGCTAAAATCAGCAGCCATGATTTTGGATGAGCAGTCGGGTATCTTATTTGCCCGGGTTAATAAAGATAAGGCGCATAAGTTTTTGGTTAGGGCAGGTGGGCTGGAAATAGAATCTTGGGGTACAGCTTTTTCTGTAGCCAAACAAGGAGAGGAAGTAGAGGTTAAGGTTTTTGAAAACAAAGTCAAGATCAAAGAAAACAAGCAGGAAAAAGCAGAAGTGGGAGAAAAAGAAAAATGGCAGAAAACAGTCAATAAAGTGGAAAAATTAACTCAAGCAGATGTGGAAGATGAATTTTTAAGCTGGAGTTTAAAGCAGGAAAATCAAAAGCTTTTTCCCAGTTCCTCGTCTACTCCCAAACCGTCACCCACAAGCGGTGAAGTTAAAAGCATTAATCTCAGCGGTCAGGAAACTGTTGCTGGCCAGGTAGAATTAAGCTGGGTGGTGAATGGCGATGCTAGCTTGGGTTATAGAGTGCTTTGGTCCCCCAACCCCGAACCCATTTATCCCTGCCGGGATCAAGATCAATATTTTTACAACAGCAGTCCGGATTTTAAAAGCGATACGGTGACGGATTTAGAACAGGGTCAGACTTACTATTTCCGCGTTTGCGAAGATTTAGACGGGAAATGTGGTACTTACTCCAACCAGATTTCATTTTAATTCCTGCCAGATTTCCGGGGCTTCACCTTCATAACCTAAGGCCCAGAAAGCTATTCCCGACAGAGTAAAATCTTTAGCTACCTGGAATTTTGTCTTCAAAGAATCCAAGTTTTCATAATAAAGCTGGTAATAAAGACCGTTTTCTTCATAAGTTAGCTAAGGACTTTGGGCTAACTCTTCCCAAAAAAGCTGGGGATTTTTTTCGGCAATCAAATCTTGGGTATCCTGATATTGAATCGTATCAGCCCGGCCAGCCACGACTTGGCTGCGGTGTTGGCTATCAATGGTTTGCCAGCGATAGCCATACAAAGGCATGCCTAAAATCGCTTTGTCCCGATCTATTTTCCCCTCCAAAGCTTGCAGGGTTTGAGCAATGGAATAATTGTCCTCAATTTGCAGTTTAAAATCAGTTTCTATGGGTGCCACAGGGCCGCTAAAAGAACCAATCGATAAAGTATAGTCATAGGCCATGATAATGATTTGGTCTACCACTTGGTTCATCTGGGCCAACTCATAAGGCTCATTAATAATAAAAGCCTTAGGATAAATATCCACTGATAAGATAAGATCAGGGTTGATTTGATCCAAAGCAGTTCTCAACTCAGCTAAAAAAAGATTGAAATTGACCCCAAAATCATCACCGTGGTTGGTGCGCCAAAAATATTCAAAATCTATGTCTACCCCGTCAAAATTTCTCTCTTTCACCACCGTTACAATATTATTAATCAAATTTTTTCTAATAGCCGCATCGGCGGTCACTTGATACATGACATCAGCGTCAAAAGAAGCAATGCAAATCAGGACTTGCTTTTGTTTTTCCTGGGCTAAGGCCAGCAACTGATCCAAGCGTGGGGTTTGGTAGTTAATCCAGCCTCCGTCAGTTAGGTCAAACTCGCCTAACTCGTCTACCATCAGGCTAAAATAAATCAGCTGGTCCACTGCCTCAAAATCCACCTGATAATCCCCCACCAGATTCCAGTAAGGCAAAAAGCCGATCACTTTTAAAGGTTTGGATGGAGAAGATAAAAGCTTTTTCAGATTAAAAACCACTAAAAAACAAGTAGTCAAAGCAAACAAAAGAGCCAAAGACAAATAAAGAGGTTTTTTTAAAAAAAGAAAGCAGGACTTTAATTTTTTCATCTGTGAACTTATATGAATATGCTAGAAATTTCTTATCTATCACTTCTAAACTTCGCTAAGGAAATAACATCTTCTATATAGCTGATTTTAGCTTAAACTATTGAATTGTGTCCAGTTTTTAAATTGATTCCCCGCATTTTGCGGGGCGAAAATCTTATACTTAAGTCCTTTACTTGTACCTTCTTAAGTGTTATTATAGGTTTATAATAATTGAGTTTTTTATGAGAAAAGAAGGAATAAATTGGTGTCTTATTAATCAAGATAATCCTTGTCATTATGATCCTCAGTCTGCTCGTGAAAAACGGTGTGGGATAGTAAATCATTTAGGAAAGTTTTTTAATAGAAGAAAAGACGAGGAAATTGATAGGCTTTTGGAGTTAGCGCAAGAGGATCCTGAGCTTTTTCGTGAAATTTGTGGTAGAGCGTTGAGGTTCTAATTTTTTTTAATTTAGTTTTGTGAGCTTACATGAATATGCTAGAAATTTCTTATCTATCACTTCTAAACTTCGCTAAGGGTATAACATCTTCCCATGGTATTATTGTACATGTTCCCAGGATTGACAAGAAAGACACATTGTTATAGGATACAAGACATGAATGAGAGGATACCGTACTGCCACAATCCAAAATATCACCCAGAACTTGCAAAGGTTCTTTTGGGTTTTTTTGGAGAGAGGGCGGTAATGACAGACGCTAATGCCTTATTTGCTGCTTATCATAGACATCCAGGAGGTAATAGGGGTTATTATCGACAAAAAGAATGTGAGCCTGATGAAGACCATGTTGCCCAAGTCGAAGTAATTGAGGGTGTTTACAGAAATGGCAGCTGTCAAGCAACTTGTATTAGAGCTGAACTCAATCACACTAATGGCTTTCTTTACCCTGTTAAATTCGCCGTGATGACTATTCCTTGTCGGGCCGACGATCAGGTGACACTTTTCTCAAATGAAAAGCCAAAGCCTGCTACATTTCGTATTACTGGCGAGAGATTAGTTTCGGCTACTGAGCAAATTAGGGGTGCAATTGATGCCAGCGATGAAGGTCTGGGAGCATTGAGTGAGGATGCGAGAATTGTAAATAACTGGATTGATACTTTTATCTCAGTCACAAACTTGTTTGAGAGTGGTGAGGAGCCTGCTTCTCCAGTTCCCAGTAAAGATGAGATGCTGAGCTTCATGATGGCTGTTGGCCAAACAGCCCAGCCGGTTTACTCTCAAGCCTAATTCCCGGCGAATCTTGTAAAAAAGAACCTAAAAAATATTTCCCTAAACTTCTGTGGTGCATTTCCATTTAAAACCTATTTTTGTTATACTTAAAGATATGGAAAGCGGCAAAGACAATCCTTCCGAACAAAAAAAATACGATTTTATTTTAACATGTAATTCTTGTGGAATAGAATATTCAACATCTGTTAATGATTCTAGACAAAAGATGCCTATACAAATGCTGTTACTGTTGCCAACATAATACAAAAGTGTTGTGAAAAGCCGAATTATTCATAACATTGAACTGATTTATATTACAATACCCCCTCCATGTTAGAAAAACCTTTAGGTGAAAATTGGTTTTTCACAGAAACTGCCGCAAATTCAGCCAGAGGAATATTCGCAGTTGTGTGAGCCGTCTGTCCCTAGAATGGAACACTTTTTCTGTTTATCTTACTAGATTATACAAAACTTTTAAGAACTTTAAAATAGATTTACAAGGTAATTATAGACCTGCCTACCTTTATAAAAAAGACCGATAGGGCTCCCCCTAAAGGACTTGTTCTGCAACCAAAAGATTGAGATAAATATTGATTTAAGCGATCTAGAAAATCTATTTGAAACCTTTAAACTTCCTCAAAGAATATCTTTATTTTTACAACAACCAAAGAGTCCATGAAAGCTTAGGCTTAAAAACTCCCGCTCAAGTTGTTGGAAAGGAACTGATTAGTCCAATATGCGTGTAACCTGTACAATAACTTGACAGGGGTAAAAAAAGTCGTATAATTCCTACATATTATTCTTCTGTCCCAAGATACATTATGTTGGCTGAAAATTTACAACCATCCTGCCCTGAAATCATTCTGCCTAAAGCGTGTCTTAATCTGCCTCCTGTTTGTCAGGAGGGAGTGAAAGATGTCTTGGGTCGTCTGCAAAGAATGGAAGAGGAAGGCAGCTGGTTTAAGGTAAAAACTCTGGAAGAACTTAATCTCCTCATCCCTCAAGTTCAAGAACACGCTCAGGAGATCTTTGATGGATTACGGCCATATAAGAATGCCGATAATTCGTGGGGTGCGGCTCGGGGTGTGGCTGGGGGTGTGGCTTTGGGTGCGGCTCGGGGTACGGCTCGGAATGCAGCTGGGGATGCAGCTCGGTCTGCGGCTTGGGAAGTTGTTAAGGACCTTTCCGGCTTTGAAACAAATCCCTTCTCCCCTCTTCTTTCCCTTTATGAGCTAGGATCAGCCGGAATTAAGTTTCATCAAGTTGAGGAAACAGCTGGAAATGGAGAATCGGAAGAGATGCTTATCGTACATTTCCCCCTCAAACTAAAAGATGATCGTCCGATTTTGGCTTGCCTTGCTTTTCCTGATGGCCGTCCAGGAGACGAGACAGTCCAATATATTCATTCATGGAAAGGTCCTTGTTCACAAATTACCCCTCTTCATCCTCTACTTCAACGAGAAATTAAATAAACCTTCCTCTTTTACAGTTTGAAGTAAATTAAAACAATGTTAATCTTTACGGGGATGAAGGTTGGATGGATTACTAATGTTTTTCTTCCCAATTTCTGCGTTCTGCAAAAGCTGATGCTTTAGCATCTACGGGCAGGTACTGCGTATTATTGCTGATACGTCGTATTCGGGGTAAACTTCTCGTCCAACCAGGGATGCTTCGCCAAGCTCACGCAATGGTGAGCCTGTCGAACCATGCTCACCATCGTGGACGATGTTCGAACTAGTTTAACCTACTTACTCCCTGATTAAACTTACGGGGTAGATTTTCCCCTTTAAGTATTCTTGTGTGTCTGGACTAGTTAAGCTTTCCCCCAGCCTGTCTTGTTCCAAACGCGCTCATGCAAATAATAAAAAATTATCTTAGCTAACACCTCGATCGCGCCTAATTTTAATGAAATAGCCACACTGCCTGTGAAAATGAACACCAAGATCACTGTTGTCAGAGTAGCAATGATACGCCAACTTGCTCCTTTTGAAATACTTCTCAAACGAGTTTCTCTCATAGTCTAAAATTATTCTAACATAAACTAAAAGCCTATATCATAAGTTTTCTGAAGCTAGCTCCCCCTGGTTGACTTGTTCCGCAACAGGAAGATTGAGATAAATATTGATTTAAGTGAGGTCAAAAATATGTTTGAAGCCTTTAATCTCACTCTATATCAAATTAACCGCTTACAATGATAAAATATCTTATATATGGACGGCTCAGCAGAATTGCCATTTAAATTCAAGCCCTTAGACCAACGAAAAGGAATAATTGTTCCAATTCCCAAAACTGAGGAAAATTTAGAGCTCATATTTGAAAATCAATCCTTTGTTGAACCTGACTCAAAAAGCGAAATAATACAACAAACTACTATTGGTTTTATACAAAACGCTTATTCTTATATTTTAGGTGTCATGGAAAATGATTTTCCTCAATTATCAAGAAGGTTTGCTATTCAGCTTGTTCAAGGTAAAAATTACCATCATCAAGGAATACTAATGCATCAAGGAATACTAATGTTAGTGTCAACCGAAAGGGTTGCAAAAGCAATTGAAGCAACTCCTAGCTCTTATGTTTACAAAAGAGAAAATGCGGGAATTGCCCACGAACTTATTCATAATATTACTGATGATGAAGACTTACCCATGTTCTTTGAAATAGTATATATGCTTGAAAAGGATGGAAGCAAAAGAGTTCGGGAAATTAGTGACCTACTTGCGGATGGTAAATTACAGAAACCCCATGTTGATGGTCTTAAAAATATCGCTCAATGGTTAAATTATGAAACGCCAGAGGAAATGCTGAAAGCCTTACCAGGCAAAGATATTAACACTCTTAAGCAGGAACTTAAAAAAAGAGTAAAAAAATATTGTATAGCTGAATTGAGTTGAATAAGTAAAAAGACTTAGAATCACATTGATTACATACTGAGTATTTTTTTATTCATTTAATGATTTCTCCCATTTCTCAACCAATTTCAAAGATTCCTCTTCAAAATCTGGTAGAAAAACCAATTCAATCTTTCTATTGTTTTCCTCATTGATGAGTGAAATATCAGTTTTGCCTTCGTAATAGTCTCTAGAAACCATCTCCTTTGTTTTCTTGCATCCATAAACAATTCTGGTAATACCCGCCCAGTTAGCCACCGAAAAACACATTAAACAAGGTTGGAGTGAAGCGTAGAGGGTAGCACCACTTAAATCTGTAGTTTTCAGCTTCTTGCAAGCCTGTCTTATAGAACAAGTCTCTGCATGGCTTGTAGGGTCATTTAACTTAAAACCTAAACTAACACCCTCAGAGATAACCTGCCCATCTTTAACTACAACAGCTCCTGCAGGAAAACCACCCCGTTCAACAGACTTTTCAGCTTGTTCTAAAGCTAGTTTTAAGAATTTGCTATCTGTATCTTTATTCATATTATCCAAGAAATGTTTCTCTTATTTTTTCAAACTCAGATACTGACTGGAAAAACATTTATAACTGCCAACTTATAAAGAGTTACTTAATGGAACCCCTAATTTAGCCCATGTTTTCAAGCTAAATCAAGAACCTGAGATGTCCAAATCACACTTGGTGAGCCGCCAGGGACTTAGCCTGTCCGGCTTTGACGGAAACCCTGAACCTAACGCTTAAGAGTCAGGCTGAGCCTGATCTACCAATTGAGCTCAGAAATAACGCTAGCTCAAACTCTATTTACTTTGTTGTGAGCCGCCAGGGACTCGAACCCTGAACCTAACGCTTAAGAGGCGTTTGCTCTACCAATTGAGCTAGCGGCCCATAAATTCCTTAACCAACCTTTTCCCTTGTGGGATTTTAAAAACCTTTCTCTTTTTATTACTTCTTTTCTAGTTTTAAAT
>SDBT01019025.1_pt1 | contig 10771 bp, 6 predicted proteins | sample 2277101 | NCBI WGS metagenome assembly SDBT01 (sample SAMN10404973, study PRJNA504765) | marine sediment metagenome | isolation source: marine sediment core GS10_PC15, 103 cmbsf | place: Arctic Ocean: Southern Knipovich Ridge | collected 2010 | reverse complement strand
CCGACATGCTGGGCGAATTCCTTGAAATCGTTGGGTTGTGGAACCATGCTGTTCGGACCCCAGAGTATCTCCTTCAGCTTGCGCTTGCCGGAAAAGAGGATCACACCGATTTTTCCAAGGTGCAGAGTGAAGTAGCCCAATGTTATCCCCGCGCCGATGCGGTGTAGTATCGCCATTGTCCGTAGACCGAAGAGGTTGGAGACGATCCATTGCGATGCCGAGGTATGCGCATACTTGAGCGGTAAACCGGTCATTGCCAGCATCAGGAAGCTTATGATTATCATACCGTGGAGTACGCGTTCATATATCCCGAATCGCAGGTATTTCTGTCTTCTCAGCAGCAGGTTTTTCAATTTTGGACCGCGCTTGATCCTGTCGTACAGGGCACGCGACAACCAGAGAATGGTGTGAAGACCAAAGACTGAGAGAGTGACGCCAAGGAGCCAGAGCATGAAAGTATGGATTGCCTTGAGGATCGGGTTTTCCACCGTGGTCATCGGATCGTAATGCTGGAGCTGCTTGACGAAGTTCGGGTTCACATCTTCATGGCAGCGACCGCATGTATTCAGGATGTGCTGCTGGCTGATGGTCGATTCCGGGTTGTCCGAGGGGAGGATCAGGTGGTTGTCGTGACAGGATATGCAGGTCGCGAATTCCCGTCCCTGATAACCGAGCGCATAGACCTGGCCGTGATATGTATTGAGGTAACCTGAGATCACGTTCGGGTTCAGCTGGAAGCGCATCGTGACTTCGTTGTTTGCGTGGCAAGAGCCGCAAAGGGAGATTATCGTCTGCCCTGTGAACCGGCTGCTGATACGTTCCACCTCGCTGTCTCCGTGGCAAGTCACGCAGGTGGGCGCTTCATCATGTCCTTTGCGGCGGGCGATTCCGTGCGCGCTGCGCAGGTAATTACGGTTTTGATCGGCATGGCAATTCAGGCACTCATAACTGAGAGATCTCTTGTATTCCTGAGGGAGTGTGGGCAGGTCCCAGTGGTACACATGGCATTCGACGCAACTGGCACCCCCTCCATCCGGATCGGTGGTCATTATTCCACCGTGGGCGAGGTTTTCGTTCTGGTGAAGGACTTCACCGTGGCAGCGTTTGCATGTTTCCGCCAAGACCTCTTTGAAGACCGTGCCTTCCACCCGTTTCATCCGGGTTCTATGCCCGGTATGACAGGCGACACAGGTCATCAGCCGAGGGTCGACTCCGCTCTTGCGATGGATTGTTGCGTTGTGTCCGGGATGGCAACGATCGCAAGTCCGGTCCAGCTTGTCAACATGTACCTTCGAACGCGGGTCATCGACCATATATATTTCGTGCTGATCATGGCAGTCGGCGCAGATCGGAGCCCTTTCCACCCCGGCCTCCACACCTTTGAAGTGGAGGGAGGTGATATAGTCCTGCGCTTCTTTTTCATGACATCCCAGGCAACGCTGAACCGTTGAGACCCGCCAGTCGCGCGGAAGCATCTTTCCCTTTTCGGATTTCACATGTGCTTTATGGCAACTGGTGCAGGAGACCTCCTGTTCGCCCTCTTTGGCCGGATCGTAGTGCACGGATTTTTCAAATCTGATTCGGTGCTCGTTGTGGCAGATTCCGCAAACCGTACGGGTATCGGCCGTCCCGGCAATGGTATGTGTGCCGTGACATTGCGTACAGCCGGGTATGTTGGTAAAGCCCCGTTCTGCAAGATGGTCGTAGAATCCTGACATATATTCATCCAGGGCGTCCGGGTGGCAGTCGGCGCAGTTGACGCCTAGTATGTGCGGATCATGGGGAAAGTCGTCGATACCGTCGAGGGCGGCATGGCAGTCGGTACAGGAGAGCCCATCGTGCACCGAGTTCTCGATCATCTCGCTGTTGGCGTAGAGCGACTGGGGAATTCCCGCTTTAATCCGCACCATCTCGGGGTCATCGTGGCAAGCGTTGCAAATATCGTCGTCAGAGAGTGCGGCGGGGGCTGAAGCCAATAGCACTGTTACAATGAATGCGGGAATAACCGTGCGTTTCAAGTCGTTTCTCCAGTAGACCGGGAAAACTCCGGTACGAAAGCGGATTTCCGGTAAATGTAAAGATTTCGGCAGCCCCTGACAAAGGCATAGCTTACGGTTCAAGAGACTTCTTTGCCAATTCGGGATGATGGACGGCTCTACCGGGATCGAGCATGATCACCTCTTGCGCACCGTCATCTGCCGGCTCACGATTGTGCATCGCCTGAAGCAGCTCGCTGCGCGCGAATTCCAGATGATCAATCGTCTCTTGGTCGTGACAATCGAGACAGGAGCTGGTTTCCGGTGATTGGAATCCTTCCTCTTCCAGGTGGCAGTCGACGCAAAGCATCTCCGCTTCGGCCATGGGGGATGGTTGTTCAGGCAGGTTAGGTAAAACGCCCAAGTAGAGCGTGCGGGATGGTTGATGGCACGGCTCGCAGTTGTCGTCGGGGCTGCCGTGATGGCATGTTCGGCAGTCCTCATCGGCTTTTCTTCTGTCCCCATGGTTGATTCGGTCCGGATCGGTGGCGACGTGGCAGCGGGAACATACAACGCCGCGTTCGGTCATATGTGCTCGGTGATCGAAAGAGGACAGGGGTGGCGACACGGGCACTTCCGCGATTCCATTATGACATTTCAGGCATTCCCTGGAACCTTCCGGCAGGTTCGCTGGAGGGGAGGTTCGAACGCCGGCGTTCCTGAGTACTTCGGCGACTCTGTTGAGGACGGCGTCCGCAAATGCGGGATTGTGCCAGGCGCCGCCTTCGTCCACAAGCGCGAGGTCATGTCGCGTCTCTTCGATCCGAGGGTGGATTCCAGCACGATCCATGACCCCTTTGAGTTCCTCGATCCGCCTGCTGAAGCCCTCGCGCCACACCTTGACCAGTCCGAGATAATTATCTCCGTGACATGGTGCACACGAAACCTTGTCCGCGTGGATCGTCAAAGCATCGGCAATCGGGTTCTTGTGGCATGACTGGCAGACAACGCCGTTGCTATACATCTTATCCGGCATCGGTTCAGCGAGTAGACGCGAACCCTCGCCGGCGAAAACGGCGACCTTGGCCTGATGAAGGTCCTCATGGCAACTTGAGCAATTCTCCATGACCAGCTTCGATATGGTGGTCTGCCGGTGTTCAATCGCATCATGGCAACGCTGGCAATCCACTTTCCGGATTTCGATGTGCCACTCGTGGATGAACTCCAGATCGTTGATTCTCTCGATATGAGTGGGCTCGCTGTGACACATTCTACACCTCTCCGGCCGGACCTGGCCGGTACCCTGCCACATCGTCTGGTGGCAGGTAATGCATGCAAGCCCCTGTTGAACGGCTTTGTCGTGGTCGTACCCGGTTGATGCCTCTTCTCCGCTTGGGGGAGCGGAATGGCATTTTGTACAGGCAGCCAATTTCTCGCGTCCAACAGCCTCGACGTTCTTGAAATGGCAGAGATAGCAGGTGGTACTGGTGACGGAGATATGTTCTCCCTGGACTATCTGAGAGTGGCAGCTTGTGCAGCGGAGTTTGCGTCCACGCCTGGCTTCGGTGAGGTGTGGCGCATGGTCGAAAACGATCCCTTTTGTGAATTCGATCTTGCCCTCCAGCAGCCGGGACTCGTGACAGCCGCCCTGGAGGCAGTTTTTATCTTCTATTTCGGCCCATGGTCTTGAACGTTTGTAAAGGCCGGTGGCGTAGTTGGCAATCATGGCGATCGCGGTGAATTTTGTTTGGAAGTACCCGGGTATGCCGGCGCGCGTATGGCATCGCATGCAGCCTATCTCGTTATGTGATGAAGTTTCCCAGGCGGCGATGTAAGGTCGCATGATATGGCAGCTTCGGCAGAAATTAGACTGGGAAGTGACTTCGAAGAAGAGCAGGAGTACGATTGCCGTCAAGATTACTGAGGCGGCGATAAGCAGAGACAGCTTACGCCAATCGTGCTTGGCGAGATGTTGAAACCCCTCCGAGATCAGAAAAAATGGAAGCTTGAAGACCTCCCAAAGCGCGGAAAGAAATTCACGAAACAAGGACTTCATAACCCCTCGCCTGTTGTGGTCTTCCCGGAACCTTTCTCCCCGGGTAGTTCTTCGACTTCAACAGTGGAATCTCCGGCCTCCAGTGCATGATGTTCCTGCCATTCTTCGACGGGCATCCTGCCGGTGATCCAGATCCAGCTCATCGGATACTCCTTCGGGAGGAAGATCACGAAGAAAAAATGCCAGATAAAGACTGCGGAAACCGCGAGTATTGCTTCATACAGGTGAACTACGCCACAGACTCGAACGACCCATGCAGGCAGCCAACTGGTGGCAATTGTCGGGAACCAGAGTACAAAGCCGGTGATGCCCATGATGAACGTTCCCCATACCAGCGCCCAGTATTCCGCTTTTTGCGTGTAATCGTACATGCCGAAACGGGCCTTTTCTTTTCTCAGGCCAAGATAGTAGGCGATGTTCGCGGAGGCGAGTTTTATATCGCTGGGCCGAGGCGCGATTCCACGGAATATGTGATTACCCCGCTTTGTAAAAATGAGATAGAGGATGTGGTACACCGAAGCGACGATCAGGATAACAGCCATGCTCCGGTGGAATATCCTCCGGTATTCCTCGGTCAGGCCGATATCGGTCAACAGCGATCCCCACCAGGTGTCGCTGAAACGGAGCGCGAAGCCGGAGAGCGCCAGTGCGAAGAAGCTGACCACAAGCACTATATGTTGAATGATTTCCGACCGGGTCATCCGGCGGATCGCCCGCTTGCGGCGGTGCCGCCGGTATCGTTTCCTGACCTCGTGTGAGAAGATTATGACATTGTGTATCACCATGCCGCCGAGCACTATCACGATGAACCAGATATATACCAGTCTAACCCAGTCGTGGGTCATCATCTTGTCGCGGGCAATGATATGCGAGTAGCTCGCGGCGAACTTCGTATTTGAATTCTGGTGGCACCTTTTGCAGGTCTCGACCACGTTGCTCACATGAATCGATGATTTCGGATCGAGGGGGCTGCGTATATCATGGACATTGTGGCAATCAATACAGACTGCGACGGAGTTCCCGCCGCGCTTTATCGCCCAGCCGTGATAGGTGTCATCGTAGCTTGAAATCACCTCCATCGGGAGGCCGTACCGCGCGGACATCTCCGGGTCTTCATGACATTTCCCGCAGGTTTCATGGGCCAACCGCTGAATGCTCACCGCTGCCTGTGGACTGTCGACCGGCAGGATCAGGTGCTCGTCATGGCAGTCGGTGCAGCTTGGGCTGTCGGTAATGCCGCTGGCGAGTGCGCGTCCGTGTATCGATTGTGAGTATTCCGTCGATTCCTTGGAGTGGCATTTCCCGCAGGTGCCGGCAAGATTCTGCTTGTTGATCGTGCTGGCCGGAGAAGACGCGCTCTGCAGGTCGTGTACGCCATGACAATCGGTACATACGGCGGGGAGCCTCCCGTCGTTGTCGGGTGTTCCGTGAACCGATGAAATGTAGGGAGGCAGACTGATTGGCAACCTGACGAACTCCGAAGTAACCACCGACACCTCACCGTGGCACTTACCGCAGGAAGCGGGAATATTGTCGCGATGAGACGGGCTTTTGGGTTCGGAAGCCGAATGTACGTGGTGACCGGTATGGCAATCGGCGCAGATAGCGGCGACCTCGCCGCCGTGCAAACGGGCTCGACGATGGGCGCTTGTCCGGAATCGCTGCTCCACACTTTCATGACAGGCCCCGCAACCGAACTGTTCGCCCTCTATGGTGACGGGTACATGATGAGCGCGGTGGCAGGAGAGGCAGTTCAACTTGCCTGATTTCATCAACGCTTCGTGGACCGTTCCTGTGAACTGTTCGCGGTATCCCGGATGACAGTTGTTGCAGGCCTCGAGCATTTTTTCGTCCAGGTGAGGCTTATTTGTGTTGTGGACGTTGTGGCAGGAGGCGCAGGACATCACTCCATCCCCTATTGCCTCCATGCCGGTATGTCCATTCGCGCGCACCTGCTGCATCGCCTCGGAATGGCAACGGACGCAGATTCTGTTGACCGCTCCCGCGGAAGGCGGCATCGCATCGTCGTGAGTCGGGTGGCAGCTTATACATCCTGGGCTGTCCTTCCCCTGTTGCGCTACTGTAAAGTGAACGCTGGTATCGTATAGCTTCGTCTCCCTGCTATGGCAGCGTCGGCAAGATTCCTCCGCGGTACGGAGATCAAGTGGTTGGAAACCGTGTGGATTGCTGTTTATTCCGTGACAACTGTAACAGTTCGGGGCGTTTGCTTCACTCCTCATATAGGCGGCCCCGTGGAAACTTGAGCGATATGAATTGGTCGCTTGATCGTGACAGTCGGCACAGTCAACCGCCTGGTAACGGTCAAAATGGGGAATATCTTCGAAGTCCGCACCCGGCTGATCATGACAATTGACACATTCCAGGGTATTGTGGATGCTTTGAGCATATAGCTTGGAATCGACGCCGACCAGTCGGCCGTCCTCAGCTTCAAGAGAGAGATCTTCGTGGCAGCCCAGGCAGTCTTCGTTCGATTGACCGTAAGCGGAATTAAGGGGATAACCGGCAAGGGCAACGGCGAATAGAAAGAAGAAGGAAATCCGGTGAAAGGTTCGGTTCTGAAAACTTGTCATGAATCCGGTCCGCTATGCGCATGGTTGGTAGTACCGGGACAATCTGTCTTGAATCATGAAATGCTTTTACATTGATCGCTTGTTTGTGAATAAAGAGAGTTTCTATCTTCTTTAAAAGATAAAATAAGCACATTTCCTTTTGAATCTAGTACTTGAAAGTGGAAAATTCTCCAAATTCCTTAGATTTCCGAGCCTTACCGGAATTTCAATATGGAGGGAGAACACTCCGAGCGGACAGCTCCGTAAAATTCCTGGTTGGATGCCTGAAACCGCTGAGAATGATCCAGGTTCTTCATTTCGGGAGGGCTCGTCTCCTCATCTGTACATACATTATTTATAGGCGCTATGCTTGGGAATTATCGTCGACGAGCGAAAAAACCGGTCAGGTATTTCCCAACCGGCGGATATGGAATCGTGGGTTAGAATCGACAATTATACTGTTTCTCAATAAAAAATCCCCATATCGGGCGGCTTCACTTGTTCGGTTCGGTCTTGCCGCGACGAAGTCGCGGAGTGACCTGACCGTTCCCCCGCCAGGCCTGAACCCCGCCATCAAGCCGGCGGAGCCACCCGACGCATGAAACCCGACTTGCAAGACAAGTCGGGCCACCCAGCCGTGAACGTCTGTGCGAAGCACTCATCGCCTTCATGGATAATCCCGATCCCATCAAATCAGTATGTGCAGCATAACGGGGAAATGTTTTCGGGAAAAGCCATAGTATTTGCCGCCTGCCTGGGAGCTTATTCTCCTTTGGGGCGCTCGTGCTCTATCTGGGCCCATCGTTCCTCGACGCTGAACTCCTTGTATGTCGGGTTTTCCTCGTTGTGGCAGGTGACACATTCTGCTTTCGGATCGGGGTTCATGCCGTTGGCGACAGCGGTCTCCCGGTCCTGCATTACACTCTTTTTCCAGTAATCACCGCCGGCGCCATGACAGGTCTCACATGTCACGCCGTTCTCCTTGATCAGTTTTTCGGTCAGGGAGGCGTCGGTGCCGAAGCCGGTAACATGGCATTTCAGGCATTCGGGGTCTTCCTGGGGGTTGCCGCTCTTGCCCAATTCGGCATAAACGTCCAGCGCGGCCTGTTCGCCAAGAATCGTGAAGGCCTTGGCGTGGGGCCCCTTCTGCCAATTCTCGAATACCATCCCGTTCTTTTCTCCCTTGTGGCAGATGGAGCACTTTTTCGCACCGGTGAAAGCGTGCTCGTTGGCGATTGCGGCAACGATCAGTATCAGCATGACAATCAACAGAAAAGCCGTAAGTCGTCGCATCTTCTTTCTCCTCCAGCTATAAAGTTGTGAGTGCGTATTTCACGATGTTGCAATATATGAATTAGTACAGCGCTCCGTTGGCGCGGATCTCCAGTGCGATGATCTCTCAAGAATTCAGAGCGATCGCCGTTTTGCGGCATTTACGAATAAAGGAATTGCGGAAAGGATTCGGATAATCTTATTTCTCATCGCAATATCTTTATTCATCATGGCATCGAACGCAGGTTGGGTCGTCTTCGCCGAGGTCGTGACATGCGATGCAGGCGGCGGAGAAAGATCTGAACTCATCGATATGTGTTCCGCCGGAAACCGGGTTTGCGTACGAACCCCCGATTTCGTGTGGGATCGTGATCATCGACCGGTGACAGGCTGTGCAGCTCTCTCTGGATTCGTGGCAGACGAGGCAATCGCCGCCGAAAGCGGCCTCTACGAAGTGGTCGAAAACCCAGCTTGGCGGGTGCGGCGAGCCGTAGATGTTCACCCCCTGGTGGCACTCGTCACAGCTGCTCTGGCTATGGCAGATTTCGCATTGGGAGGTGGAGATCGCTGCTTCCAACCCATGATCGGAGGGCCATGCCGTGAGATAGTGTTCCTGGGGGATGGGACGTTCCTGCTGGTGGCAGTCACGGCAGTCGATAATCGTCAGTTCCAGTGGCTCCTCGCCCTTCTCGGTCAATCTTCCGTGGCAGTTCTCGCAATCTCCCGCGATTTCAGCGTGGTTTTCATGTGCAAACCATTCGAACCGGGGTTCTCTGGCGGGGATCGGCATCGGGTCGTCGGGGTTCACATGGCAGGTGACGCAGTCGTCTTCGACATCATGGCAATCGCCGCAGACATCGTGATCCGGCATTGACCTCTGGCCGGAAGGCATGGCACCCATTCCATCGTGGCATTCGACGCAGCCGATTTCCATATCGGCGACATGCAGACCGTGATCGAAAAAAAACAACCTTTCATCCAGCCGACCCGCGCCGAAGACAATCAGGCTCGCGGCAACGAGTGCTGCGAACAAAAGCTTATTTTGGCTTCTGGTCTTCCGGTTCATCGTCTCTTCTCCCCGGTGTCAAAGCGCCAGGTCAACCCTCCAAGGGCACGCCTGTCCTGGTCGATTCGAGGCGTCCGGTATTCTTGGAACTCTGCGAAAAAGGTTGCTGAGGGGAGGAATTCGGGCGTGTAGCGTGCTCCGGCATGTATTATCGTCAGGTCATCAGCATCGATGCTCATCGCCTCCCATTCATAGCTGGTCTTCGATCCGAAAGCATAGACGTCGAGCCGGTCCGTTGGGCTGTACCGCAGGTTCAACCAGGGTCCATCGGAACGGGGCATGTCTCCCGAGCTGGTACGATATCCGATTTGCCCGATCGGCGTGGTCAAGACCGGCCCGGCACGCAGGCCGCTTGTGCCCGAGGTGAGCAGAACGGTTCCCTCAATGCCGCCGCCCCAACTGTTCTCGACGAGATAACGATTTGCCGCTAATCTTATCCGTGCTTGAGACGGTACTTTGAAAGTATTGAACCAGGAGTAATCGGCGACGTACGGCGTAAGCAAGCCGGCCTCGACCAGCCCGTTCCATGTACTCGTCCGGTATCGAATTCTGGTTATGGCTTTACGAAGCGCATTTCCACTCATCTTTAGGTGGATATTGTTCAACCAGGTAAGATCGCGATTGATGCGGTGGTAACTCGCCAGTCCAAGGTGCCGCCTCAGGAGCAGGTCGTTGCGATTCTGCTGGATGAAGGAGACCGTGAAAACACTCCGTCCGAGATAAGGCAAACCTTTTTTGGAATTAGGCGACCAACGCAACTGTCCACCGGCGGCGAAATTCTCGGCCGGGTCCTCGAATTCGAACCTACGGCTGAGCGGACTCATCATTCCGGCGAATACGGACAGATTCAGGTTCCCGGTGATGGAACCGGTGATGTCCACACCGTCGAGAACGCCGACCGCCACCCCTTTGTGGAGGAAAAATCTCCCTCCTCTGGTTGAGATACTCGAGTAAGAGCTGCCGTACTGCAGGTAACCCTTGTAAAATCTGGCTTCGCCGGAATTGCTGAATTCATCGGCATTATCTCCGAGATATCCTCCGGAAAAGTGCAGTGAAAATGGACCGTCGGCCTGAAGAACCGAAACCCTGGTAGACTGGATAAGCCAGAGGTGGCCGTCTCCGTCGGGGTCTTCGTATCCATAGGTTTTCGCTCCAAGCGATCCGCGAATTCTGAAGTCAGCGCAGGTTTGCGATGGCAACAGCAGGATGGTGGCCGTTGTCAATACGATCAGCGCAGAGTATGGATATGAACGGAGCAGTGTCATATGTCCCCCTATTTGGCAACCGGGACAATCATCGGCGGGCAACTCTTGAAGCCCTTTGCAAAAGTAGAAACGGCAATCAACAGATGCAATAATATGAGTGAGTTTGAGAAACATAAAATAGCAATCCTGCAAAGCTTGTTTTTTTCTGTAGACTCAATAGACATCGCTTTTTTCCGTGGGGAAGATTTCAGATGGGTGCGGATACTTCGCACGTAGCGGACATCACATGGTTCGAGGAGCGTATTCAGCTATCTGCGCCGGTCTCGTGAAGCTTCAGCGCTTCGTTCGCATCGCTATTTGATATATACGAGCATGCGGTTGTCGGTCCAGCCGTTATCGCACCGAGCATGCAGAAAGTAGATGCCTGACGAATGCGCGGGACGCCAGGCGAAGCGATGATATCCCGCTCTGAGCGGGAACCGGTTAAGGATGGAGATGCTTCGGCCGAGAACGTCGGTTATTGCGATCTCGATCCGGTTGTACTCCGGCACGGCAATTACGATCTGCACCTGATCGTTGAATGGGTTGGGGTATACTGCCGCTATGGCATAATCGGTCGGAATTCC
>SDBT01019024.1_pt1 | contig 10771 bp, 9 predicted proteins | sample 2277101 | NCBI WGS metagenome assembly SDBT01 (sample SAMN10404973, study PRJNA504765) | marine sediment metagenome | isolation source: marine sediment core GS10_PC15, 103 cmbsf | place: Arctic Ocean: Southern Knipovich Ridge | collected 2010 | reverse complement strand
GCAGAAGGCCGACCTGCACTTCGAAGAAAAAGTCGGCTGGCTGCGCCAGCTTATCGAGTGGCACCGTGAACTGAGCGGGTCGGAAGAGTTCCTGGAATCGGTAAAAACGGATATCTTCATTGATCAGGTCTTTGTTTACACACCAAAGGGGGATATCAAGGACCTGCCCAGAGGCTCCACGCCGCTTGATTTTGCTTACCGGGTGCATACCGAACTCGGACACCGCTGCATTGGCGCCAAGGTGAACGGGCGACTGGTGCCGCTTGACTATGAGCTGAAGAACGGCGATGTGGTGGATATTATGTCCACCAAGGGTGAAAAGGGCCCGAGTCTCGACTGGCTGAACCCCCATCTCGGTCTTGTCCAGACTTCCCATGCCAAGGAAAAAATAAGGCAGTGGTTCAAGAGACAGGAGCGCACGGAGAACATCGAGCGCGGCCGCCAAATCTTGGAAAAGGAACTGAGGCATCTGGGAATTATCATTGAGCGTGAGAAACTTGCGGAATTATGCAACTTCAGCAATGCGGAAGATTTCCTGGCGGCCATTGGCTACGGGGGGATTTCCACGCATCAGATTGCGATAAAGCTGGCCGCGCAGCAGGAGACACCCAAAGCCATTCCTGAAGTTGCGCCGCGCAAGTTAGTGCCCTCGATAGTACACGTACTGGGCGTGGGCAACCTGGTCACCCATCTGGCCCAGTGCTGTCACCCGGTGCCGGGCGATAAAATCATTGGCTACATCACCCGCAGCCGCGGCGTTACCATTCATCGTGAGGATTGTTACAATGTACTGAATGAGGACGAGGAGGATAGGCTGGTACCGGTGGAGTGGGGGCAAGCGGACTCGCTGTATCCGGTTAACGTGCAGGTTGAAGCCTGGGACCGGGTGGGGCTGGTGCGTGATATTACCATAGTTGTCGCCGAAGAGAAGGTTAACATTGCGGCGATGGCCACCCGCAACCATGATGACCACACCGTTACCATGAACTTTACCATGGAAACGCAGGGTTTGGCCCAGTTAAGCCGGCTCCTCAAGAAGATTGAATCGGTCAAAGGCGTGATGCGGATTATCCGCATGGGGGACGAGGCATCGGCCCAAAAGGGTGATAAAACTTGACTTGCATCTGTATTTAAGCTTAATATTTAACTTTGGAATATATTTCGGAAAAGTACCAACTGATGTGTTGAGGGGCATATTCCAGAAGTATTTAACCAGAATGATTTGAAGGAGATTGATATTGCCAAAGATTAAGCAGGCGCAAAAGCGGGCGCGGAACACGGAAAAGCGACAGTTGAGAAATCGCGCGATTGGCAGCCGGGCGAAAACTTTCATCACCAGGGCGGAAAAGCTTATCTTCGCAGGTGAGATTGAGTCTGCCCAGGCGGTGGTAGTGGAGTCGATAAGTGCCCTGGATAAGGCCGCGGAGAAAGGGATTATCCATCCCAGCAATGCCGCCCGTCGCAAGTCGCGGTTGATGAAGAAGCTCAACCAGGTTCAGGCGCAAGCTTCGGCCGCGGAAGTTGTTGAGGAAGAGGTGGCTGAGGCGGAAGGGGCGGAGGAGAAGAAAGAGGCGGCGGAGAAAAAACCGAAGGCAGAGAAGAAACCGAAGAGCAAATAGACCACTTATTGCTCTCCTGTAATCTGCAGTAAGACCTGCCTTGACCTCGGCCGGTTATCAAAGTCCACCACCACGATTTGCTGCCACGTTCCCAGGGCCAGTTTTTTGTTATTGAAGGGGACAACCAGCGATGCTCCCAGCAGCGAGGCACGGACGTGGGAATAACCATTGCCATCCCCCCAGGCGCGGTCATGTCGGTATTCCCCATTTTTCGGGATAACCCGCTCCCACATGGCTTTGAAGTCGGCGATGAGGCCGGGCTCGTTTTCAATGGTGGTTACTCCCGCCGTGGAGCCGGTGATAAATACCGTAACTACGCCGTCTTTTATCTCTGTTTCAGACAGCTGCTGCTGCACCGGCGCCGTAATGTCTATGATGTCACACTCACCCTTTGTTTGAAAGCTGATTTGCTTTGTGATTATCATGATGCACCTCCCTTATCTAGCACGCTAGCTCATCCCATATAATCTCATCCAGTGTAAAAACCGGCCCGTCCTGGCAGGCCTGCTTCAAACCGCTTTTCGTTTTCACGGTGCAGCCGTAGCAGACGCCCACCCCGCACCCCATCCTCACCTCAAGGGAAATCTGTACCGGCCTGCCTTCAAGTTTCAGTTGGCTTCGGCGGTTGAACATATCGCGGTACATGGGCATCGGCCCGCAGGCGAAGACCTGATCTGCTTGTTCCGCAAAACGGGGCAGGAGGTCGGTCACCAGCCCCTTTTCCCCCACCGAGCCGTCTTCGGTAACCGCCACCACTGCTATTTCCGGGGAGACGGGATAACGGTTCCTATCCACTGTGCCGTAGAGCAGCTTTATCGTGCAATTATTTCTCAGGGCATGCTGGGCGAGAAAATATAACGGGGCGATGCCGATGCCACCGGCCACCAGCAACAGATTTTGTGGGGTGGGGGGCAGTACAAAGCCGTTGCCCAGCGGCCCGAATATTGATACTGACGCACCTGCTTTCCGGCCACTGAGCCAGCCGGTACCCCGCCCGTCTTCCCGCACGGCGTAGAGTAAGGCGATACGGTCGTTATTTACCTGGTGGATGCTGAAGGGACGGGGCAGGGTGGTTTCCGGGCCGCAGCGCACCATGACGAACTGCCCCGGTTTTGCCTCCCCGGCGATATCCGGGCAATGCAGCCAGATGAGCCAGCTGCCCAGTATGCCCCGTGCCTGAACAGCATGTTTGTGGCCGGGCAGGACCTGATGGTTGTCAACGACCTCGGCGTCAATTAACTTCATTTAGTTTCCTTTCTGCGGTAATCAGGGAGGGGCTGCACAAGGTATGTCTGGTTGGGACTGGACAGCGCCTCCACCACCGCTCGGACGGTATCAAGCGAGGTGAAGCACGGGACCTGTTTCTCGGCGGCGGCCCGCCGGATGTAGAAGCCGTCGCGCAGAGAAGCATCTCCGCCGGTTATGGTATTGACCACGCCTTTTACGGTGCCGTCTCTGATGATATCAACCACGTTCGGATGCCCCTCGCTCAGCTTTTTGGTTATCTTGGTTACAGGGCAACCAGCGGCCTCGATCATGGCAGCGGTGCCCTCGGTGGCGTAGAGTATGTAGCCAAGCTCGGCCAGCTTTCTGATGGCGGGCAGCGCTTCCGGTTTGTCCCGGTCGGCGATGCTGAGCAGCAAGGCGCCCTGTGGTGGCAGCATCATGCCCATGGCGAGCAGCGCCTTGGCCAGGGCAGCGTTGAAGTTAACGTCAATGCCCATCACCTCGCCGGTGGACTTCATCTCCGGGCCAAGGTAGGTATCAACGCCGAGCAGCTTTGACATGGAGAAGACGGGGGCTTTTATCGCTGCCAGTGGCTGTTCCGGCCACAGGCCGGTTTTATATCCCTGCTCACTGAGGCTGATACCGAGCATGACCCTGGTGGCCACCTTCACCATCGGAACGCCGGTCACCTTGGAGAGGAACGGGACGGTGCGGCTGGCGCGCGGGTTGACCTCCAGCACGTAAACCGATGAGCCCAGACCTTCCCGGCGCGGTACCGTCACAAACTGGACGTTCATCAGCCCTTTGATTTTCAGGGCCAGCCCGATGCGGATGGTGTAGTCAATGATGGTTCGCACTTCCTGGCGGGTAAGGTTCAATCCGGGGTAGGCGGCCATGGAGTCGCCGCTGTGCACGCCGGCGCGCTCGATATGCTCCATGATGCCGGGAATAAGCACCGTTTCCCCGTCGCCGATGGCATCAACCTCGGCTTCCTTTCCCTGCAGGTACTTGTCAATAAGGATGGGATGGCCGGTGTCCAGTTCCATGGCAACATTCGTGTAGCGGGAGAGCTCGGCGTCGTTGTGCGCAATCTCCATAGCCCGCCCGCCGAGCACATAGCTGGGGCGGACAAGCACGGGATAACCGATGACCCGGGCGATGTTTAGAGCTTCCTCCACCGAGGTAACACCGGCCCCGGGCGGCTGAGGAACGCCCAGGTCGTTCAAAAAATTCTCAAAGCGGCGCCGGTCTTCAGCGAGATCAATGGTCTCGGCGCTGGAGCCGAGCAGGGGCATGCCGGCGCTGGAAAGCGGATTGGCCAGATTGACGGCGGTCTGCCCGCCGAACTGGACGATGGAGGGGACTGGCTGGTTGCCATTGGCTTCGTTTTCTAAAATGTCGCGCACGCTCTCCTCATCGAGGGCTTCAAAGTAAAGCCGGTCGCTGGTGTCAAAGTCGGTGGAGACCGTCTCCGGGTTGGAGTTGATCATGATGCTCTGGTAGCCCGCTTCCTGGAGTGCCCGGGCGGCGTGCACGCTGCAGTAGTCAAACTCGATGCCTTGCCCGATGCGTATCGGCCCGCTGCCGATGACCACCGCCTTGTCCCCGTGCCCGGCGATGGCCTCGTTCTCCTGCTCGTAGGTGCTGTAAAAGTAAGGGGTGGCGGCGTCAAATTCGGCGGCGCAGGTGTCCACCATCTTGTAGACGGGGCGAATGTTCCAGTCGTGGCGCAGCTGCCTCACCTGCTCGGGAAGGCGGTCGGCCAGCGTGCCGAGCTGCTCGTCGGAGAAGCCGAGCCGTTTCGCCCGTCGCAATAGCTCGGGAGTTAAAGACCGGGAGAGCAGTTCCTTTTCCATATTGATGATGTTCTGGAGCTTGTCCAGAAACCAGAGGTCAATCTTTGTCCGCTCCGATAGTTCTGTGGGCAGTATGCCTCTTCTCAGCGCCGCCATGAGCGCCCACAGGCGCAGGTCGTTGGGCCAGAGGGGGTACTTATCTATATCATCATCGCGCTCCCAGGCGGGGTCTTCCCAGAGCAGCGACCGCTTGCCGAACTCCAGCGAGCGCACCGCCTTCTGCAGGGCTGCCTCGAAGGTGCGGTCGATAGCCATGACCTCGCCGGTGGCCTTCATCTGGGTGCCGATGACGCGGTCGCCGGTGGCGAATTTATCGAATGGCCAGCGCGGAATCTTGACCACCACGTAGTCGAGCGCCGGCTCGAATGAGGCCATGGTCTTGCCGGTGACGGCGTTGGGAATTTCATCAAGTCTTTTACCGACCGCAATCTTGCCGGCGACGCGGGCGATGGGGTAGCCGGTGGCCTTGCTGGCCAGCGCCGAACTGCGACTGACGCGGGGGTTGACCTCAATGACGTAGTACTGCTGGCTTTTGGGGTCGAGGGCGTACTGGACGTTGCAGCCCCCCTCAATCCCCAGCGCCCTTATTATCTCCAGGCTGGCGGTGCGCAGCATCTGGTATTCTTTATCGGTCAGCGTCTGGCTGGGGGCGACCACGATGCTGTCGCCGGTGTGGACGCCCATGGGGTCTAAATTTTCCATGTTGCAGACGGTGATGCAGTTATTGGCGGCATCGCGCATCACCTCGTACTCGATTTCCTTCCAGCCGACCAGAGATTGCTCGACAAGCACCTGGTGGATGGGGCTGGCAGCCAGCCCTCCGGAGACAATGCTATCCAGTTCCTGCCAGGTGTGGGCAAAACCTCCCCCTGTCCCCCCTAAAGTGTAGGCGGGCCTGATGACCACGGGCAGACCGATTTCTCTGGCCGCCTGCCGCGCCTCCTCCAGCGTGTTGACCGTGGCGCTGGGCGGCACCGGCTGGTCGATGCTGATTAAAAGCTGCTTGAAAAGCTCCCTGTCCTCGGCGTTGCGGATGGTCTGGATGGGCGTGCCGAGGACTTTGACGTGGTATTTATCAAGGACGCCGGCGTCGGCCAGGTCGACGGCCAGATTCAGGCCGGTCTGCCCGCCGAGCGTTGGCAAAAGGCCGTCGGGTCGCTCGCGCTCGATGATGCGGGATATCACCTCCACGGTGAGCGGCTCGATGTAGACCACGTCGGCGATGTCCTCGTCGGTCATGATGGTGGCCGGGTTGGAGTTGACCAGCACGGAGATGACGCTCTCCTCGCGCATGGCCTTGCAGGCCTGCGTGCCGGCGTAGTCAAACTCCGCCGCCTGCCCGATGATGATGGGCCCCGAGCCTATGATTAAGACTTTAGAGGGTTTCAAACTTTACTCCTTAAAATTTCTTGCAAATAGGACATTTTTTATGTTTTTTAAAAGACTTGCCCATCTCGTATTTGGCAATATTATCAATACAAGTATCTAATTCCGACGCAAAGCGTCTAAAATCTCTTACTATATTCTCAGATGTATCAATGAACTTCTTTCGATTTTCTTGGACAGCAGAATCTTTTATGTTTTTGTCATGACTTATTGCTTTTTCTTTTAACCTTTCCCATTCGGTGACTATTTCCGGAAAATGTATTTTAAAACAATTGAATGCCTCGCTTTGTTCGAATGTGTAATTTGGAAATGTTGTGGGACGCTCTACAGTCATTGGCCAATTTTGATAAAGAACTACCTCTCCCATACTCTCAATATCATTTGTTACGAATATTAAGGTATCTATAACCTCTGACTTTAAGTCCTGAAAGTGAGTGGATAGTTTTTCGTTATTCTTTCTTATTCTTTCTTGTCTTTTTTGGGCGATAAGTGGCCCAATAAAAACTCCAAGAGCGGTAACTATAGCTATTACTGTTCCTGCTATCCATAAAATAATATCTTTGTCTATGGTTATATTCTTAATAATTTGCCACCACGTTAAAGTGTCACTCATTTTCTACCTCACCCCCTTAGTCCCCGGGATAAATCCCTCTCGCTCTCCCTTTACCAAAGGGAGAAGCTATCATGTCTCCCCCTTTTGTAAAAGAGCCACGGCCGGGACTGCCGGTACAAATAACCATCGGCCACGACTCTATGTTTCCCCCTTCGCAGAGGGAGAAGTTGCTGTCTCCCCCTTTGAAAAAGGGGGACTAAGGGGGATTTTCCCCTCCATTTTCCCTCTTATGCTTTCCAGAACACTCTCGATATTTGTCAGCACATCGGTGTTGGTAACTCTCAGTACTCGAAGACCGAGGCTACTCATGTAGTCATTCCTTATTCTGTCATACTCGGTCATCTCATCAGAAAAGTGCCGGCCGCCATCAACTTCAATAACCAGCTTCGCCCTGGGACAATAGAAGTCAACTATGTAATCACCGACGGGTTTCTGCCGGTAGAACTGGTATCCGTTTAGCTGCTTCATCCTTAACCTGGCCCAGATATGCTTTTCCGTATCGGTCATACTCCTTCTAAGCTGCCCGGAATGCCGTTTCAGGTTCCTGTTGTAGGGTAACACTAAATCCCCTTCAGGCTATATTTCCCCCTTTGAAAAAGGGGGATTAAGGGGGATTTTCTCCCCTCACCATCTTCATAAAATCCTCAAAGAGATATGTATTATCCAGGGGGCCGGGGGAGGCCTCACTGTGGTACTGGATGCAGAAGATGGGCAGCTCTTTATGCCTCATGCCCTCCACCGTGCCATCGTTCAGGTTAATCTGCGTTACCTCAAGGCCGTCTTTCAGCGTGTCCGGGTCAACGGCATAGCCGTGGTTCTGGGCGGTGATGTGTATCCGGCCCGTTTCTAAATCCCTGACCGGGTGGTTGCCGCCGCGGTGGCCGAACTTGAGCTTAAAATTCTTCCCGCCGAAGGCGCGGGCTATCAATTGATTGCCCAGGCAGATGCCCATCATTGGCTTTTTACCCACCAGCCCCCTCACCGTCTCAACTATATAATCTAAAAGCTCGGGGTCGCCGGGGCCGGGGGACAGCAAAATGCCGTCGGGGTTCAAGTGCAAAATATCATCGGCGGAGGCGGTGCCGGGCACGGCGGTGACGCGGCAGCCCTGCTTCTTTAAAAGCCGCAATATGTTGAACTTCAGCCCGCAGTCCAGCACGACGATGTGGGGCAGATTACCGTCATCGGGTTGCGGTTCCCAGTGGTAGACGCGGGGGGTGGTTACCTTCCGCACGAAGTCGACGCTGCCGTAATCGGGCAGCTTTTTCAGTGCCGCCAGAGCTTCTTCCGGCGACTTCTCGCTGGTGAGGTAGCCCATCATCACCCCGTACGAGCGCAGCTTTCGGGTGAGCGACCGCGTGTCAATGCCGTGGAGGGCGGGATATGATTTTCCAGCAGATAGTCGTGGATGGTCTGCTGGTTCAGGTAATGACTGGGCTGTGAGCACTCCTCCCTGACCACAAAGCCCCTGACTTGAACCCGGTTCGATTCAACGTCATGCGGGCTGGTGCCGTAGTTGCCGATTAGGGGGTAAGTGGGCACCACCATCTGGCCGGCGTAGGAGGGGTCTGTTAACATTTCCTGGTAGCCAATCATGCTGGTGTTGAAGACCACCTCGCCGTAAGCATCAACCTCGGCGCCGAAGGAAAGGCCTTCATATACCGAGCCGTCGGCCAGCACCAGCAGCGTCTTTTTGTTTATCTACCTCACCTCCTCTAATAGTCCCCTATGAATTTAATCGAATCATCTTTATAGACCAGCTTCCCGCCGTAGATGGTGGCCATCGTCCTGCCCTTCAGCACGCGGCCGGCGAGGGGCGAGTTTTTCCCTTTTGAGACAAAAGACGACGGGTCAACCGTCCACTCTTTGTAGGGGTCAAAGATGGTGATGTCCGCCGGCGCGCCGACTTTGAGCACGCCGCGCGAGTCGTCTTTCAAAAGCTTCGCTGGCTCCAGGGTGAGCCTGGCGATGAGCATATTCAGCGTTATCTGCCCGCTGTGTACCGGGCAAAACAGGCTGCCCAAGGCAGTTTCAAAGTTGCTGATGCCGCAGGCCGCCCTGGTGAAATCGCACTCCTTGTCGGAGAGGGTATGCGGGGCGTGGTCGGTGGCGATGATATCTATAACGCCGTCTTTCAGGCCTTTAATCAGCGACTGGTTATCCCGTCTCGTGCGCAGCGGTGGGCTCACTTTGGCGTTGGTGTTGTAGCCATTGCACTCCTCCTCGGTGAGGGTGAGGTGGTGGGGAGTTACCTCGGCGGTAACCCTGACTCCCTGTCTCTTGCTGTCCCGAATGATGGCCACCGCGCCTGTGGTGCTGACGTGGGCGATGTGCACATGTCCCCCGGTCATTCTGGCGAGCATGATGTCCCGCGACACCATAATCTCCTCGGAAGCTGGCGGGATACCGCGCAGGCCAAGTCGCTCGGCAAGCTCCCCCTCGTTCATCTGCCCGCCCTCGATGAGTGAAGGCTCCTCGCAGTGGTCAATGACCGGCAGGCCGAGCTCCCGACTTTTCTCAAGTGCCTGGCGCATAATGTCGGGGTTTTTCACCGGGCTGCCATCGTCGCTGAAACCGATAACGCCTGCCGCCGCCAGTTTTGCCATGTCAACCAGCTCTTCTCCCTTCCTGCCCCTGGTGACGCAGGCGATGGACAGCACGCGGATAACCCCCGATTTCTCTGCCTCCGCTTTTACGTATGCCACCGTTTCAACGGTGTCCGGCGGCGGGCTGGTGTTGGGCATGGCGCAAACGGTGGTAAAGCCTCCCCGCGCCGCCGCCCGGGCGCCGGTGGCAATGGTCTCCTTTTCCTCAAAGCCGGGCTGCCTCAGGTGGCAGTGGAGGTCAATGAACCCCGGGCAGACCACCATACCTTCCGCATACAGGATGTCGTAATCGGTGTGGGGTGGGATTGCTCCCCGCCAGACGACTTTGCCCTCGGTGAGCAGTAAGCTACCCCGCTCGTCTATGCCCTGGCCCGGGTCAATAATCCGGCCATCTTTAATCAGCAGCGATTTCATTTCTGCGTGCCCTTTCTTTTGCGTCGTACCTTAACGTATCGGCTCGGCTTGAAGCCAAGGGTTTCCGCGTCACTGTCCGAGCGGAAGACAATCAGGTTCTCGGGCCTGATCTTCTTTGCCCAGTGGCTGGCCGCGCTGTGGTACTTTTTGGTTGCCGTTTTACCCTCATGCCAGTCGGAACTGGCAACGTATTCCGGTTCGATACCATGTTCGCAGTAAATGCAACGCAGGGTGAGCGGTTTGCGGTTGACGATTTTATATTCGGGACTGAGGTATTTTATTTCCGTGTCCTGCACCGAGACGCAGCGTGGGTTAAGGCACCTCGGACCGTAATCGCGCCGGTAAACGGGGTATGATAGCGGCGGCGCTTCTTCCTGTGGAATGATGGCATCTTTTAACCCCAGCAGAAGGGCGATAAGCGCCATTCTCACCGGTACCCCGTGCGCTGCCTGCTTGAAGTACATGCTTCTCGGGTCGGCATCAAGCTCCCGGGCCAGCTCATCGAGGCGGGGCAGCGGGTGCATCACCAGCGTCTTTTCAAACTCCTTGCTCCTGAGCAGCTTCTTGTCCACGACGGGGTATCTATCCTTTACTTCTTTGCCTTTCTCGGCGGCGGAAAACCGCTCCTTCTGCGGTCTGGTAACATAGAGGGCATCGATCCCCGTCTTTAATTCCACCTGAATATTCACGTCGGGCATCATGGCCAGCTGGTGCGGACTGCTGGGCGTCAGATAGATGGTGTCAAGAAGGAGCAGCCTTTCTTCCCCCGTGGCGTCAAGAGTGGCGTACTTTTTCAGCTCGCCGCCGTACTCCAGGGTCAGTTTTTCGAGGATGTGCTCCGGCACCTCCAGCCCCGGCGTTGGGTAGAAGAGGATGTTCGCCCCGAACTTGGCAAGGGCGAAAATAAGGGAGTGTATCGTCCGCCCGTATTTCAAATCACCCCACAGCCCGATTTTCAGCCCTTTCAGGGTCTTCTTCTCCTTTTTGATGGTGTAGAGATCGCACAGTGTCTGGGTGGGGTGCTGGTGACCGCCATCACCGGCATTGATT
>SDBT01019023.1_pt1 | contig 10772 bp, 10 predicted proteins | sample 2277101 | NCBI WGS metagenome assembly SDBT01 (sample SAMN10404973, study PRJNA504765) | marine sediment metagenome | isolation source: marine sediment core GS10_PC15, 103 cmbsf | place: Arctic Ocean: Southern Knipovich Ridge | collected 2010 | reverse complement strand
ACATAAGTGCGGAACATCTCTGAGGAGTAATTTCGCCTAAGCCAAACTGTCCGGCTAAGAGCAATTCCTAAACCCCCAGCCATGGGGCCTATTTGTTAGTATCAATATAATAGCAAATTATGCTAAATTTGTCAAGTACAGAGCCTTACAAAAAGCTATTTTATATAAGGGTTCTGTCGAAAAAAACGAAGTTCCTTGAGTGCAAAGTTTTACAAAAAATGAATGTCGTATCCCTACAAAATAACCTTTTTGTATTCGCAACTACTCAATTACTTCCTAAGAATAAAGCAAAAGGTGAGAGTTTAACGAAGGTCTAAAACAGGAAAGGTTCGAGTCCTACCCGCGGAACAGGTTTGAGCTCGGTTCGAGAGACCGAGACAATTCTATAAAAATGAGATACAAAAAAATTTATGAGCATTGAAACTATTTTTTCTTATTTAGGTTTTCTGGGTTTTGGTGGAGTTATTGGTATAGCGATTAAGTCATTCCTTGATCGAGGATTGGAAGAAAAGAAAATGCTTTTTCGGGCACGAGTAAGTGCATATAAAGGTCTATGTGGGAGAATGCTGAATCTTTTTAATGAACTAGATTTAAATTCACTTCCAGAAGCTGTAAGAGTGTCAAGAATACATGGTTTATTCTCAGAACTTTGTCTTGTCGGAAGTAATGAATTAATTGATGTTTTATATGAATATAAGAAAAATCTTTTTGAATATCATAATGAGCTTGAAGAGGTGGTTAGAAACAAAAAGAAGGATGAAACTAAATTAAAGAAACTATATAAACAATTAGTAGAAAAAACACTAGAATTACATGATCAAATGCGTAAAGATATTTATATTGATCCTTCTAAATTATTAAAGAGAGACGCTGATCTATCTCTGACCGAGAGGATTTAAGTAAGACCCTCAAAATAGCTTAATTTCCCCTTAAAGCCCGAGTTCTAGACCAACTAGGGGAGCCAGTTAGAGTTTATTATAATTTTAAAAAGCTCATCACTGGACAATCTTTATTTTCAAGAATGCCGTACAATCCATATTGTAGGACATTGTCTCATAACATCAAAACCGCTGATAGGCGGTTTTAAATTTTATATATTGAACTAGCCAAAGCTTATTGATTTAAGATATAGGGACCATCGCAATTCCAAATGGAATTTTTAACTCTTGTTCAATTTTAAAACAAATAATGCATAGTGAAAAATCAAAGTCTTCTGGGGTTTTAATCTCTATTTTTCTAGCATTTATTATTTTATCTTTTAAACTCTCTAGCTTGAAAAATTTTTCAAAACCAATATCTATACTGACGTTATTTATTTCTTTTCCTTTTGGCACAACTAAAATTTGTATGAAATAAGATCCATTTTCTTCGGGAAAACCTAGCATAATCGGCTTATGATGTATGGCATCTTCAAGTAGTGCTAGAAATTCTGTTTTATGTTCATCTTCAAATTCAATGTTAGGATAATAAACTTTATCTAAAGAATCCATAAATAAATCGCCATCTTTCATTCCAAATGTAATTAAATGATAATCTCCTGTGGGCAATTCGCTTACTTCAAAATTTAATACTTTTTTATGCTTTCCTCCTAATTTTACTTTTGTTAAATGTCCATGATTTTTTATAAAGTCTTTGCTTAGTGTGAGATGGTCAAAGATATCAAGATTATATAAATCGGGGAAAAAAGAAATTGAGCCTCCAGTGTTGATTGTAAAGATACCAAAAACTTTATAGTCGTTATCTATGTTAATATATGTTCGGATAATTTTTCCTGGATGAAGCTTGTCTTCTGACAGTTTTCTAATCGATCTTCTAAAAACAGTTGGCTTTCTATCTTCTCTGGGATTCCTTGTCACAACCGAACTTTCTAAAGTTATATTTATTGTTCCCATATACCTTACTATATCTTAAATCAATAAGCTTTGGCTAGTTCAATATATAAAATTTAAAACCGCCTATCAGCGGTTTTGATGTTATGAGACAATGTCCTACAATATGGATTGTACGTCTCAACTAAAAAGCCGTTTAAATGGCGATTTTTTGATTTAATTCAATATAAAACAGGTTCTAACGTCGTCCCGCCAGGGGAGCTCGGATATTTCAAGCCCATCTAGGACTTGATTTTTTAATGAAATTCAGTAAACTGTAAAGTGAAAAAAGGAAGTACCTTAAAATGAAAATATTCTTGTTCCTGTATCCGTTTGATACGTATTTTGCAAAACTGAAAGGGGTATATAAAGCCAGGTTTGATGCTTGCGGTTACGATTTCCGAAGAATTAACGACATTATTGACGCTAGATACAGACAAGTAGGCTATCAAGTGATGTGGTTAATGCCAAGCACTAAAATAGATCCAAATGATTCTTTGGCTGCTCGATTAATCTCCTTATATTCCACATTTCGTGGAGTTCCCTTAGATGATTTAAAAGAACCAGACTTATCTCTATTGTCTCAAGACATAACTATTCACGAAAAGGACACAATTATCACTATAGATCTTCATTCTTACTTTCCTAGAGGAAAGGAAAGAAAAGATCATCCCAACCTTGAACTTATTATCTTTGAAAAAATTCCTAAGGCAACAGAACTGGTGCTCGGCGGATTTCATCAATGGGATTGCGTAGACAAGTTAGCTCAATATGCTCACGAGCATGGAATTTCTGTGCTTGTCGATGAAGATACTACAGACATGTTCTTTTCAAGGACTTCGCTTCAGGGCACCATTCCCTTAATTAGAAAAAATCCTTTTCGATTACTAAAGCCAGGAGATAGTAAACGAGCCGTAGAAGAAAGAAAAGGAAAACCTTGGTTTCTACCAATCTAAAAAGAGGACGTTTAACGCCCTCTATTTTTTTATTTTATCGCCAATCAGGCGGTTTTTTGATTTAATTCAATATAAAACAGATTCTAACATCGTCCCGCCAGGGGAGCAAAATTCAAGCCCAAAAAGGCTTGACTTTTTTGTATAGACGAGTAAAATACTTTATGGTTTTAATTAAAGAGGTAAAACAAAAATGACAGATACTTTTGGGAATGGTTTAAGGAATTACTTAAATGGAGATTTAACGCCATTTACTATTAGGCGAGACGACGGGTTCGTTGATAAACATGATGTGGGAGTATATTTTGCTGACTATTCAGAATGGCAAGATTTTGAGAAAGAAACCTTAAAGCATGCTCAAGGGAGAGTATTAGACATTGGAGCTGGAGCAGGAAGACACACTCTATACTTACAGAAGAAAGGATTCGAAGTTCATGCTATTGATATTTCGCCTGGTGCTATCGAGGTCATGAAGCAAAGGGGAGTTAAGAATGTTCATTTAATGGATTTTAGAAAACTTGATTTTCCTGAAAACTACTTTGACTCTATCTTGATTGTATTCAATTACTCTGCTTTAGCTTATGCCACAGAAGGCACAAAGGAATTTCTGAAAACTCTTTACCGTTTATCTACTCCAAAGGGAAGAATAATTACTACCATTAGAGATCCTTATCAAACTGATATTCCAGAACATCTTGCATATCAGGAACGAAACAAAAAAGCAGGAAAACTCGCGGGCCAGATTAAGATAAGAATAGAATACAAAGATGAAATTGGAGATTGGTTTGAACTTTTAATGATTTCCTCCCAAGAACTCGAAGCATTAATTACAGAAACTGGTTGGAGAATTCTTAAGATAGTCGAAGGAAAAGGCGAAAACTATGGAGCTGTCTTAGAAAAAATCAAATTTAGCTAAAAAACCTTGGCAAAAAATAGTCCTTCCTTACCAAAAGCTGAAAGTTTCAAAACAAGTAGGCTCTTTTTTTTATTAAATTCCTCTCAAAACAGATTCTAACATCGTCCCGCCAGGGGAGCTGAGTTTTTACCCGAGAGTTTTTCTCGGGTTTTTGGTATAATATATATATGAAATTAATTTTATTCGATATAGATAAAACTCTAATTCAAGGTTCAAAAATGAAGGATGAGACAGCTTTTCCAGAGGCTTTTAGAATTGTATATGGCATCAATGCAGGTATAAATATTATAAATCCTCACGGAATGACTGATCAACAGATCATAATAGAGGTTCTTAAGAAAAAAGGATTAGATGAACAAGCAATAAGACTAAAACTAAATGAATGTATGGACAAGATGGTTGAGGTTTTTAATAAACATATTAATAAAGATGAAATTATTGTTCTAGATGGGGCCAAAGACTTGTTAGAAGAATTAAAAGAAAACAATATTATAATGGGTTTAGTTACAGGGAATTTGGAACCAATTGCAAGGGGAAAATTAAAGAAAGTTGGATTTAATCAATATTTTAAATTCGGTGGATTTGGAAACGAAGATATTTATAGGGTTAACTTGGTGAAATTAGCGATTAAGAAAGCAGAAGAAAAGTTTAACTTTAAGCTTGATGATAACGTTTTTCTTGTTGGAGATTCTCCTCAAGATATAAAAGCAGGAAATGAATCAGGAGTAAAAACTATTGGCGTTACAACAGGAATCTATTCAAAAGATGAATTAGAAGATACTGGGGCCGATTTTGTTGTAGAAAATTTAAGAGAAGTTATAGAGATAGTATTATAAAACAGGTTCTAACATCGTCCAGCCAGGGAAACTCGTAAAAAAATCGCTTAATAGGCGGTTTTTTGATAAAATAATTCAATGTTGAAAGTTCTAAAAATTACTCTTAATTTTTTATTTTTTCTCATCCTTGCTTCTTCAACTCAAGCTGCTAATTCTTTAGACGTAATAATCAATGAAATTGCCTGGATGGGAACGGAAAGCTCTTATAACGACGAATGGATTGTCATCACAAAACAACCTTTTCTGTGTTCGTAACTACTCAATTACTTCCTAGGAATGAAATAAAAAGGGAGAGCTTAGTGAAGACTTAATATTAACTTATAGCTACTAACTATGGAAACAATAGAAAATAACATTAAGAAATCTACAGAATTAGAGAAGGAGGGAAAAAGGATATATAAGAAGGCTAAAAAACTGAAACAAGGAAAGCAAAAAGCTATTCAGTTTAGAGAAGCAGGTAATAAATATTTTGAGGCCCTGATAAAATTAGAATTCGTTAAACCATCGAGTAGTGCCGGAGAATCTACAAAATTTGGGAAAGACTATAACTTAAGGCAAAAAAATCTCTATAATAAAATTGCCAACTGCTGGGAAGAAAGTGCGAAAGCAAGCCCCGACCTATATTGGCAAATGAGCTTTTGGGCTTCTGCTGGTGAAACTAGAAATCGTCTTATAAAATTATTCAAAAAGGAAGAAATATTAAAAGAATGCAAGGAGAAAAGACCTTATCTCTATTCTTGGGAAGGCGGAACTCTCTCTGGTAGGGCAGCCATGTGTTATAGGAACGCTACTTCAAAGGCAATAAAGATAGGTGAAAATTTAGAAGAACAAAATCATTTCCGTAAAGCAGCATTGCTTTATGGAACTGCTGGAGATTTTGAATGCAGTATAGCTAAAATTTGCGAAGATATTCCGATAGGCCATCTATTTCATGATCCTAAATATGTATATGAACACTTGTATTATGCCGCTGAATGTTATTTAAAATCTGCAAAATTAAATAATAAAATTGGTGTCCCTTCTGTTGTAGGCAAGAATAGGCTACTCGATTCTCATACAGTAAATAAAGTTGGAGATCTCTTTAAATATAGAGATGAATCAACTAATATAGAATATACATATTCAAATGATATTGATAGAGCTAAGGTAATTTATAAACTTATTAAGGATAAAAATGGAGATAAAAACTTAAAGGCCTATGCTCAGTATAGATTATCTGAGATTAAAAGAGAATCATCAATGGAGGGTCTACCGGATCCTTATGTATATCAAAACATAGGAGTATTCATATCAAGATTTCGAAGATTAATTTTAAAAGCTTTAGGAAAAGATTGGAGGGATAAATTATCTCAGTCAATTCTTAAAAAAATTGGCAAACCTCCTCGGGAAAATATGGAAATAGAAAATATAGACATCGATGATTTTAAACCTATTGTTCAGGAAAATTGGGATGTCTTTGAAGGATTTTTCAAGGGGCTAATGAATCAAAATACCGCTGTTACCTATCTAGAAGTCATACATAAAAATTTCAGAATTGATATGGCACACTATAAAAAGAATTTTACACGACGAGATGGATTGATTGCTAATTATTTTATTTCGGAATTCAACAAAGTATTTGAAAAATACGGTATCATATAAACTCTTGCCTTATAGAATCCGATGGAAAAAAAGAAAAAGGCCTATCGCTGGGCCTTTTTAGTTTTTACTCTCTCTGACGGACGGCTTAAGATCATGATTCTATATTTAATTTGATTGTATTTTTACTAAATTCTTTTAGCGTCACCGGATGCTTATATGGTGCTTTATCAAATCGATCAAATAAATCATAAGGGTCTAACTCTTTTCTCGTTAGGGGAATAATTAAGAAGCCCCTATTCATCAGTTTCCTAATTTCTTTTTTTTCTATTCGGCTAAACTCATCCTTCAGAGTGCTGAAACAAAGGTATGGCTTCTGAGGAAATCTCAAAGATACTTTGGCTAATTTCTGAAAGTCTTTTTTAGAAAATTCAACGAAATTCCTTGATTCTCCCAAGACTATATTGTAAGTGTTGTCGAAACTGTCAATAGACATGCAGGCGAAATCTATTTCGAATTCTTTATTATTTACATCAATAGAAGTAATATATTTTAAATTTCTCATAGAACTAATATGATTTAATCGCCACAAAGACAAGATTACTGCTAAACTCCCTTCTCCAGTATTGGGAATCATAAACATACCATCAGCCTTATAGTGCCATTCTTTTCTTTCCAAATTATCAATATGCTGTTCTTGAAAACAATATTTACAAATAAACTTTTCAGAAAACTCGCCGATGTGATACCACTCTTTTTTCCGACAATTAGTACAAAATAAACATAACCCGCCACGCAAAATATTCTTTTCAAAAAGATAATCCGCAACAATTTCTGGCTTTAATGGTCTTGACTGGCCAAAAAAAAGAACTAAGTTTTTATAACATTTATTATCCCAATTCTGAACACCAAATTTATCTCTTTTTCTTGAACGAATAAGCCCTTTAATCTCGCCATATGTCATGCCGAAACGGAGACTCTTGTTTTGAGGTAGTTTGCTCCAAGATAATTTTTTTAAAACCTCTCTGACGCCTTTGATTTTAAATATACGACATTTACCGAGACCGCCCATAAAATTAATAATTTCTTGAGCATAGATTCCGGCTGGGCTTAATTCAATCTCTAGATCAAATTTTTTGAATAAAGCCTTAAATGTATCCCAAGTCTTCAGGGGAAAAAGTTGTATAGTTTCTCTTACATAATTTTGGAAAATGACTATTCCATTTTTTCCGATTTTTGATTCATTCCGTAAGCCCAAACCCATACCTCTTTGCACAAATTCTTCCAAGGCTTTTTCGTTAGGGATAGTAAAAAAGTAGTCCTTCTTGAAATTGCCCCCTAATTGAAGTTCTACTGCCCAAGAGTATTGCCCATATCTCTTAAATCTTTTCTTGCTTAAAAAAGAAGGGGAAATAAGCTTCACGGGCATTAATCTTCCTTCATTCAGTAAAGAGATCTCTTCCGTCTTTCCTTCTTCTAATCTGCAAGGCTCGATATCTTTAACCGCAAAGTCAATCTCTTTTCCCCAATGTGGAAGCCAACTACATCTTGTAAGCGAATAACCACTAATCTCCTTGATCCAATCACAAATCGTTTCAAATTGTTTATCTTTAACTGATGGCCCTTTTTGCAAGTCAGTGCTATTCCGAATACGATCATTAATAGTGTAATCTCCTGCCCTAATTATCTTTTTAATATTATCTTCAAATAGATCATACTTTTTAGTTGGCACAAAGAGTATTTCTTTCCCAGCAGCTCTCATATTCCAGAATTCAACTAAATCTTTTAAATTGTGAGGATTTCCAATATAAATTATATGAGAGGAAAAACTGCCGCCACGCCCAAATGTAGAAAGGAGATAAGAGGTAAAGTCAATGGGAGAGATAATATCAAGTAAATCAAGTTTTTTGATACTTTTCAGCGAGCATTTAATTTGTTTTGCTTTTAAGGCGCGCCTGAAATGGTCGGCATAATTCACGACAAATCCATCTGGGAAATTGCCAAACACAAAAGACCAATATTTTTTAATAGTGCTTTTTTGAGGAACCGAAGCAATAATTGATCTCGAAAAACCCTTAATCGTCTCTGCTTCTTGATCCCAGGCATGTTGTAATAAAGGCAATATTGAAATTCCTTTTTGGAACTTTAACTTCCCTTTCCTACTCTTTACTACGAAATCAACTCTATTTATTATTCCCTTTTTATCTATTGCCTTGATTTCCTCTGGAACCGGAAAGGGTAATAGATTAATAAGAAAATCAGGATCAAAATCTTTTATAAGACCTATGCTTCTTTTCTTTTCTTCCTTTGTTGGAAATCTTCGCCACACAGGAACAATTGGATTATACTTTCCACCCCATAAAGCAGTTGAATAATTCACCGATTCTAAAATGGTTTCTGGTTTTTCATATGAAGTCAAAAAAGCTAAGCGGATAGGACGAAGTCTTTGTTGTATTATAATCGATTCCATTAACACTCTCTATTTTATTAAATTATATGTTTTTGGCTTTTTGGTACCGGCCTATAAACCACCTTAAACAATCGCAAAAGATTACTTATCATCTCATAAGCCTCTTGATCAGAAATTTCTTCTCCGAAGACTTTCTTATGGATTTCTTTATATTCTTCTATGGCTTGTTTTGAGAGTTGCATTTAGTTCCCAGTGATGGGCTTTTTAGTTTTTGCTCCCATGACTAAACAATATTAGAATCTGTCTTGTGGACATTTAATCAAACATTTTGGTAGTTTTTTCTTCGATTTGCACACTATTATTATCAACTCTATCAATCATAAATTGCACTGCTTCATTTGCGTTAATTGCTTGAATTTTTATTTTAGGATAATTTTGAGCAAATACTCTAAAAATTTCGTCTGCGAAAGCTTGCCCAATTGTTGGCACTTTATCAAAATCAAGAATAATAGACTTGAATTTATTTAAGTCAACCAATACTCTCCTTGCCTGGGATCTTGAAATATAAATCGTTCCCATTGTAAATAATTTTACCTTTACTTCTGTTTTATCAAAACCCATTTCGGTAAGCTCTGATTGATATCTTTTAAAAACGTCGCCCAAATGTCTCTTTGATTTTCTACTTATTGAAAAAAACACTTTTGTCCCCTTTTGTAAAGACTTAGGTTTCTCAATAAAAACATCGTTTATAAGATTATCCACACGCAACCTATGTCCAAAACTTTCTAAAACAAATATATCAGCAGCTTTTGATGTAAAAAATATACCTTCCCCAGAATGAGCTCTTGGTTGTGTGGTTACTTTTCCTTTTAATAAGTCTTGGATAGCCTCTAACTCTGATTTTAAGTTTCTTTTTTCCATTACGTTTCTAAAAACTCCAATTCCAAAATCATTAACTACAAAAGAAGTGAAATTTTTATCTTTTTCTATTTCTATTTCAATAAAATCTGATTTTGAATGTTCTATTGCATTGTTTAACATTTCTGAAAAAGCATAATCAAAAATGCTCCTAATATTCTCGGGCAACTGAAATAAGAGAGGTAATTGATGTTTTACAAAATCAAGAATCTCATGTTCTTTTAATGATTCGTTGCGTAATCTTTTTTTGATTTGTGCCCTAAAAAACTCTTTTTGCTGAGAAAGAACATAAGCTGCAGGCATAGCTTTAATTTTTACAATTCTTCCTTCTTTAACTAAGTTCTTAACAATGAGATTTGCAGCCTGCCTTGATATTTTACAAACAGACACTATGTCTTTTGTTGTTAATATTTTTTTTTCAGAAAGAATTTCTAAGGCTTTTTCTTTAGATGTCATACAATTTAATACTTGTTCTTTAAACTAATCATAATGTATTGCTTTTAAACTGTTAATTGAGTGTCAAGTAACTTTTAACTAATTTAGACTAATGAATAGATAAGTGCCAATTAAATGTTAACGAATTTTCAATTGAGTGTCAAGTGGGTGTCAAGCGGGTATCAAGCGGGTGTCAAGTGGGTGTCAATAAAAACTGCCCAGCAATGGGCATTTTTTATTTAAATAAAAAATGTCTCCTTTGGAAAAACATTTAGAGAAAATTGAACCAATTTTTCTTTATTTGAATAAAAATTTGTAGAGAGGTTCGCCCATGCAGCTTGAATAAACGACTTGAGGAGTAGCGGGGGAATATAAGCGACCCCCGGTCACAACCTGATTAGATGCCTTGCTCACAGAGTATCGCATTTCACAATATCTTAATCGATACTCGTTCAAATACATCCAACCTCCAAATCCTATTAGCAGGATAAGAAGAATTATTATAATATCAGTTTTCTTAATCTTTTCTTTCATAGATTTATTATACCAAGAATCTCAGAAAAACTCTTAGACAGAAAATAAAAATTGCCCAGCAATGGGCTTTTTATTATAGACAATAACTCACTGATTTGATAAATTTGAATAAGATTATGAATCTAAAATTGGTAAAAATTACTTTGATTTTTTTATTTTGTTTTTTTCTGCCTCTTTTGGTTAAAGCCGCAGATCCTTTAAACGTAATAATCAATGAAATTGCCTGGATGGGAACGGAAAGCTCTTATAACGACGAATGGATTGAGTTGTATAATAATACTGATTCATCAATAAATCTTAATGGTTGGTCATTTAAAGCTGTAG
>SDBT01019022.1_pt1 | contig 10773 bp, 22 predicted proteins | sample 2277101 | NCBI WGS metagenome assembly SDBT01 (sample SAMN10404973, study PRJNA504765) | marine sediment metagenome | isolation source: marine sediment core GS10_PC15, 103 cmbsf | place: Arctic Ocean: Southern Knipovich Ridge | collected 2010 | reverse complement strand
GGTGTGCGATACCCATGAAACCAGTGTTCCAGTTCCTTAACGCGGGACTCTGCTTTGTCCATTTTGGCTACAGCGTCAACATTGTCTTCGTACTGTTCTTTGATTAAACGCTCGGACGCTTCCAGTTTGTTAATCATCGCCCGAACCTCTATAGACTCCATTAGTCCGCTGTTGTTGCGCCGCTGCATTTCTCTATAATCAGTCATGATTTTCCCAGTATTGATTTAAGTTCTTTGGCCACTAGCAATCTTGTTTCCGTGTCGGGGCAGCCGTCTGCTATTTCACCAGAGTAAAATTCCAAGCATAAAAACTCTGCGAATTGAGAAGCAGACTCCAACCTGTTAAGCAGGACTCCACGGTGATAGTGTTTCTGTTCATCACCTATTGATACGCCGACAGAGTCCTCTTCGTTATGAATTTTCCGTATCTCAGCATTACTCGGTACTGTTTGTTCGTTCATTTGTTATGCCTTTTAGGGTAAATGTCCAACCTTTCACACATGAAAAGAACAGCGTCTTCAACCGTATCCAACTCAGCCTGCAAAGCCCGATGGCTGGATAGTAGGCATTCGCGGTGTCCATCACATTGTGCATACAACGGCCCCAAAAACAGGGCAAAAATGATACCCAACACCAAAATCTTTAAGGAGTTTCATTAGTTTGTCTTTGTCTGTCATTTTCATTTCTCCATAAGGTCAACTAAGACTATTTAACCAGTATAGCTGTGGCTGCGCTTTGATATTGTCAGGAACAGTTTCTGTTCTTGCCGGAACCCAGTTGCTATATTCGGCGCAACCCTATTTGGTTTTGAATCCTGTTTTGCCGCCGTCTTGAGCGGAATCAAATCACACTTACTCGGTGTTGACTTTGCTTTTCTGATGGCCTGCCGCAAAATCATATAACGGCATATCTCACAGCGCATCGGGCTGACCAAAGCATAGGCAATGCCTATCGGTTTGCACCTTATGATTGAAATCGTGTATACTTGATTTGTCATCGCAGGTGCAGACTGCTTTGATGCAGTAATGATAGGCCGCAGCGACACCAAATGTCAAACGGTACAGAGAGCCGCCTCCCGGGGCGGTTTTTCTTTGGGTGGTCATTTCCTGCTCTCTTTTGCACACTTAGCACAAAACACTTTGTTGCCGCCTTTGGGGCTTTCAAGTTGGGCCAGCCATACCCTATCGCCATTCTGAAACTTATCTTTGCACCAATAACAACAGAGCATCGTTCCGCCCATGCTTATCCGAGCAATGCGGTACATGTCATTCATTTCAATAAAGTCCCTAAGCCACCTGAATGTGATGGTTTTGGTTCTCGCTGGAATGCGTTTTGTTAATCTGCCTTCACTCACTACTCGTTCTCCTGTGGTGGTGGGGTTTCATTGGCGGGTCGCTGTTGCGCGAGACTTGTCATAAATTCTGAGCAGCCTGGCCCTGTTCCTTTTTGTAATACTGAGTACCGTTTCTGCGCTTGGTGTGGATATTACGGACGCGTACATGCTCTCAACAATTAGCTCAATAAGCGCCCATTTGTTCAAGTCGGTCAATGCTCTTGCGGCCATTATTGCGGCCTCGCTTCTCTTGTTAGTCATTTTTCACACTCCGAGTCATCTATAAAATATTTCAATTCACCGTCAACCCACCTCTGCTTGATACCGAATACACCGTTACATTCTGACATTAGCTTTCTGACTGCTGCGGGATGGGTTATTTCTGTTTGAGTTTGCAGGGTTTTGATGTCAACTAATGCACCAAATATAACCCCAACCATATACACCATTAGTATCAGCATCATTACTCCGATAAGTCTTTCGTATATGTTCATTTCCCGCGCTCCTTTACGCTCAAAGCGCCTATGGTTGTAACTGCGTTGATGTCGGTTTCGAGCGCAAATAGCAGAGTATCCAAGTTTCTCCAGCCGATCCCCATCTGCCCACGCATGAATTTATTTAACTGAGGAGGCTTCATTCCTACGCGCTTTGCGAGCCACACCTCGGAGCGTTCATCGAGAGACAGCATCCTTTTAATTCCCTCGCGAACTAACCCCAAGCTAGTCATGAGGTCGATGTTTTGAACAGCAGGAATCCACTGGTTTGCTATTGGTTTTATATCCCTGATCATTTTCGCCTCATACGAACGCGCTTTATATCTGTCGTCGAATTCCTTTACAATCCTTACTTCAGGATGAAAGCCTCCTGTTACTTCGTTCCATTTTTTGGTTCTGTTCTGGAAGTTATGTGGCCTTTCACTGTTCCCGCAGCCAACGTAAATGATTTCACCGTCCAATACGTGTTGGTATACATAATGTTTCATTACGCACCCATCCTGAATACGGTATCAAAGCTCATCCCATAACCCTTCCTGCATATGTCATCAAGCGTGGTTAAATATATGTCTGTACCCCCACTGATAAAGCGGGTGACTTGGTTCTCGTTGTAGCCTGCCTTTAAACTGGCCTGCCTAAATGAGATGCCAGTATGTCTGGTCGCCGCCTTAATGCCTTTCCTGAATTGCTGTGATGCTTTCATTTTGTCGCCTTTCGTATGTGTTGGACACATTCTACACCATTGCTTGACAAGTTGCAACTATGGTGTTATATTGACATTATCGAATCGACACAACCAAGGAGAGTTTAAAGATTTTGCGTTCGGTGGCTGAGAGACACGATAAGGTCACGTTTCAAGAGTCACCGGCAGACAGGACGCGCTGAACTTGATTGAAAATGGTGGGAACATTGTGGGAACATTGGGTACCACGCCCAACCCGGATTAGCCGGTAGGATACGCCGCCATGATTAGGTTAAGGGACACCGAGTAAACGCTGTAGCAGACCTGAATTAACAGGGCAATACGCACCAAAACAACGGTGTAGAGAGCAAGTGGCAGTGGACGAGCCTGTAAACAGAGTGAAGACGGTAATGCGAAATTTACCGCACCGGGCGCAAATTTAACAGTTAACCAACAACGGGAATATGAAATGAACGATAGCACTGAATTATTCATACCTGAATACTGGGACCAGGATAAAGAAGGCGCTATTGACCGCGCTAAGGAAACCGGGAACATGGTTATAAAATCGCGACCACCAGAATGTAACCGCCACGAAAAGCCGGGTTATTGGGTTGATTCTAAAGACTCAATGATTAGACCTTTTGAAGTCCAAATTTATCCATCATTATGAAAACCCTAACCCTAATCGGCAACGTGATCGGCGGCGGCTTATGGCTGGCGGTGTGTTTGGTGGGGACTTGGATAGCGGGAGGTTGAGATGAAAGCAGGAACGCTTATTGAATTGTCAGACGGCAGGCGCGGGAGGGTTGTGTACCACCATTTGGATGGCACAGGCATACAGATTGATTGCCCGCCACTTGCTGATGAACAGATTGACTCCCTAAACCAAATGGAGGCCGGTGATGACCTCAAGCCTGACGTTATGTTACGCGAACCATATAAAAACTCACGGCTTGAGTGTGTCGCTGATTATGAGGTTATTAACGAGGACAACAGGAGTGTGAAATGAAGATTAAACAAAATGTATATATTATAAACCCAGAACGGTTTTTACGTGACCCCAAAAACGAGTGTTACACCACGGCGATGGGTAGACACATGGATGATGTATGGATCTTCGTTGCTGAGATTGAATTTGATGTCAATGTAGATACCGGCGAAATGATTAAATCCGTGGCCGCAGACATTGATATTAAAATCAGCGAACTCTACACAGCCATCCAGGTTGCTGAAAATCGCAAGGCGGAACTATTATCCTTGCCAGCACCGGAGTAATCAGTTCATGAATACAGAGCAATTATCACAGGAACAAGTGAGGCAGCTGTTCGACTATGATCAGTTGACTGGGGCATTAACATGGAAGGTCGCACCAAAACATAACCCTCACATGTTTGGTCGTGAAGCGGGGTCTGTGAATGCGCGAGGATACCGGCGCGTGAGCATACACAACACTCAATTTCTGGTGCATAGGGTTATCTTCTTGTGGATGAAGGGTTTTATGCCCGCAGAGATAGACCACGATAACCGCATTTGTGGCGACAACAGGTGGTCAAATTTAAATGCGGCAACCAAGAGCAAAAACAACCGCAACAGACCGAAACAAAAGAACAACAAGTCTGGATATGTTGGTGTGATTTGGAATAAATCTGAGAAAAAATGGCAGGCACAAATAACAGTGAATGGTGAAGACATCCACCTCGGCAGGTTTCACAACATCGAGGATGCCAAGTGCGCTAGATTGATAGCACAAAACAATTTCGGATTTCACCAGAACCACGGAAGGACTCACGACAAATCATGAAACAACCATCTGCCGAGATACGGAAAGCAAAAGAATTGGTGAGCGACAAACTCATATGTGACCGCAGTCCATTAATTTTCAGACAGGCAAAACTGCTTGCTGGCCTGTTGGAAGAGACAGAACCCTTAGACAACGTAGTATCAGCATCCAACAGAATTGCTATCGCAAGAGCGGGCGAACAGGCAATGAAGGAAGAAAACGCGGGTCTGATGCGAATTATACGCTTGCAAAGAAGCAAGCTGACGAGCTAATACACGAACTGGAGCAATTATGAAAAAGCCACTTAAAGATAAGGACGAGTTGGAGACTATTGATTCCATGATGAAGCTTAGGTATAAGATACTCAATATTGATCACACGGCGGATTTACCAGACTATGATGAGGAATCTAGGGATGAAATAGGTGACAGGGAAAGCAGGATAATCGATGCACAGGAACATGGTCACAACAGGAGAGAATTGTGAGCGAGAATAAAGCACCATTAATTTTTGAACAGATGAACAAGATCCAGAAGCAGGCTGACGGTCTTGTCAAAGAGCAGACCAGTTCGCAGGGGTCGGGGTTTAAGTACAGGGGCGTTGACGATGCTTACAACTACCTGCACGATATATTCAAGGCGCATGACGTATTCAGTGTGCCGCGTGTTGTTAATGTCCTCAGAGAAGAACGCCTATCCAAGGCAGGGTTTTTCCTGATGTACACGGTACTGACGATGGAATATGATTTCTTTGCCAATGATGGCAGCAAGGTTACGGCCTGTGTTATCGGTGAAGCAATGGATTCTAGCGACAAGTCTTGTAACAAAGCAATGTCTGTGGCTCACAAAATGGCACTGTTTCAAACCACCATGCTGCCCACCATGTTATCTGCAGACATTGACGCAGAAACTCACGAAGTTATGCCCAGCATACCAGACGAAAAATCACCACCGGAAACGCCGATGGCAATATGTGACCAGCTTGCGGAACTATCCGACTTCAGGGCAATGGGGCACACAACCAAGGAAATGAACGACTACTTGGATAAGCGCGGAACCAGTCTGACATACAAACAAGCAGGCCAACTGATTGACCGCATCAAAGAAATCAAAGACCAGCCGCCACTGGATGAAAAGTAATGCCACATTTGTATGAACTGACCGACCAAATGAAGGGTCTGCAACTGCTGATTGATGACGGCGAAATGTCTGCTGATGATTTGGCTGACACGCTTGAGGGATTGGCTGGCGACTTGGTAGCCAAGGGCAAAGATGTTCTGCTCTTTATGGCGAACCTTGCTGGCGATATTGCAGCATTTGATAGCGAGATAAAGCGCATGAATGCACGCAAAAAGGCCATGCAGAATAATCATGATTGGCTGAAACACTACCTCAAATCAAATATGATTGAGTGCGGTATAACGAAGATCGAGTCACCTGTATTCACTGCCACACTGAGAAAGCCAACCAAGATGGCTGAAATCACCAACGAGAAAGATTTGCCTGTGACGTATCAAACAATGATCCCCGCATCATGGCAGATCAATAAGAAACAGATTCTCAAAGACCTGAAGGCGGGCGTGGAAATTCCAGGCGCAAAGCTGATTGATGCAGCACAAGGATTAACAATCAAATGAAGCGTATCTGCAAAACATGCCTTGACCCAAAGGAACTATCGGAATTCAGCCCCAACGGTAACGGTCATAAAACATCATGTAAGAAGTGCCGGAATAAAGCCGCGCAGGATAAATGGATTATTGACCATTCCGTTAAACCTGTTGATCTGGTTTGGTGGCCTGCACTTAACAACTAAGGATGAAATGATGAATGAACTGTTAAGAAAAGCTGAACACTTGGGTAAGTGGGTAAGCAGGGCGCACAAAGCAGAGGCGAAACTGGCCGAAATTGAGTTTTGCGAATCCCACCCTGCACACAAAGAACCATGCGCGGCATGTATCCGAGAGCTGGAAATAAATGGGGCATGTGACCCAAACGCCGACCTGCCGATAGTTGTATTTTATCGTGACCGCTTGGAAGTGGCAGAAGCAAAGGTGAAGCGGGTTAGCGCCTTGATTGATTCTATTGACGTGGACTACCTCACAACGCAGGGGGTTGTTGAAATGTTTGAGCAAGCAATCGCAGACTAACGCTTCTTACGAATCAATCTATTTAATCGCGTCACCCGTTGCGCTGATTATGGCAGCGTCAATGGTTTGGTCTGTAACCGCTGTTACGCCGCCTTTGCCGGTGCTATTCAGGATAGTGACTGAGCCCTTACGCAGAAACATCTTAACCTCTGTTGTCTCAGTAAGGTCGGTATCCGGGTTTGTAAAGGTATGGTTCATTGTGATACAACCTGCCAGTACAGCGATTGAGAATAATGCGAGTAATAGATTTTTCATTTCAACTCCTGGTTTTGCGGGCCTTACCAATAAGAATAAGACGCTCGGTATTTGCTCGTACAGCCCAATACATCGAATAGCGTTGCCAGCGACTTACGCCCACCAATTTCATAGCTTCCAAGAAAATCTTGTCAGCAAGCCTACGCGGAAAATCAAGCCCGAGCCGACATAGAAAATCATGTGGTATAGCCGCTGGACGATGCCTACCATTCTTTAAAAATATAGTACGAAGGAGGGGCGGGAATCGGGGTATAGATGCGAGGTCAGTTTTGAATCTATCTGGCACCTTAACCAGTACAGGTTTGCCGTCCTCGCCAAGCAGGTCGCTCTGATAAACCAGTTCACCTTCGAGCCACCATTGCTCCGGTTCTGCCCACTCGCCAGTTTCTTCGTTATAAATATCAAACGTTGGGAACTTTATAAATAACGCCATTCAAACTTCCAGATAGACCACAGACCCGTTTGTTTCTTTTACATCGGTTGCCACCATATACATGTTGCGGTTCTCGCCACCGATGGGCTGGGTCTGAATGTGGACCCACGATTTGCCACCGATGTTTTCAAGGATTACTTTGTCGATGTGGCGGCTTGAGTGTTCGAAATTTAATTGAATCAAATCGAATAATTCTTCGGTAGACATTTCGCCTTGTAGGTCAGCCCCGCAACCCAATAGGTGAAAGCTGTCATCAACGCCACCCACGGCCCCGTTAACGGCCTCAGACCGGAATCCCGATGATACCGTAAGCCTGCCGACTTCAAGCCTGATAGGATCAAGCACAAGCGTAACCATGCGGGTTAAATTAATCAGTTCCTGGGTGCCGGGAATGTTCTGCAACCCCGTGGAGGTGCGGGTTAATTCCTCAAGTGTGAAAAATTGCCCGAGTCTCATGTTAAAAAGCTGCGGCCACAATGCTGGTCATCAGGGGGGAAATTAATGGAGTGATTGATGCCAGCCATGAGGATGTTGACGGCGGTTGTGAAATTGGTCATTGGATAAATATGTCCTCATTGCCATATCTAATCCTATCGTAGCACAGATTATGGGTTGTCGGCTACGCAGTTATCACCACCGCTTATCATACACCCTTCAACACCTTCTTGGCGAGTGAGGCGATTCTTAAGTGTGATTTCTGTTTCTTTTGTCAAATTGTTTTCACCATTAAAACTAACCATTAGTCTGAGCTGGGACTGTTCGGCCTGCGTATCTCTGATTGCTTTGGCAATATCATTACGGGCGGCTTGCTTTTTATCGGACTCATAAACCACAATATGTTTTTCGAGCATCAAGGTGTTTGCTGCGATACCATCCTTGGCCTCGGCACGAGACATATACCGAATATCAGTCCATGAAAGCACCGAAATCAAAACAACAATAACCACAAACACAGACGCAATTGTAACTTCCTTCTTTCCGCAAAACTGCATTATTGTATTTAACATGGTATTACCCTTCTGCTTTAATGAAATTCATAATCCCGCCGCCTCAAGCCGCGCTGTAAGTTGCTGTACCGCTTTGGTCAGGATGGATACCATTACGCCAAGGTCACGCTCTGTCTCTGTTGTCTCACCGACCTTGACTTTCTTCTTGTCGGCATCTTCCGATTTTGGTTTGCGCGGCTCTTTATTATCAGTCCCTGCCTGTGCTTCGGCCTGGGCCGCTTCCAATTGCTGTGCGAATTTGATCAGCATCGACCCTTTTATCTGTGCCTCAAGTGTCGAGCCCGTTGGTTTAGTATCAAATGCGCCAAACGCCCATTGCATTTCTTGTAAGGATAGTTCCATTGTTTTTTGTCCTAGCTAAAATTAATCCCAATCAGCCTTTGCAGAATCACTGGCAGCATTGACCTCAGTATGGTTGTTCACCAGCTTGATATAACCAGCACCATCACCGACCCGTTTATGACCAACACGGAACAATACGCGAAGGGCTTGCTCTGCTTTTTCTTCGTTGGTCGGGTTGTCATCATCAACATAATTGAGTGTTGGCAAGGACGGATCATTACCAGCAATCAAGTTATCCGCGATCTTACCCAGCTTCGTTGCGTTCAAGGTTCTTGTCTCGCCCTTCTCGGCACTTAACAAAATCTCTGCTACCGTTTTAAAATCTTGTACGCGTGTCATTGTGTTGTCCTTTATGCTGAAATCTTAATTGTTCCGCCGTCTGACCATAACGCGCCAGAAATTGCGGGGTCAGATGTGGGCATATTTGGGACGAGTACAATGCCATCCCCCCGTACTGCGAATCTGCTTGAGTCATTGTTTGTAAAATCAACAATTAGTGAACTACCTGTAATTGAACCTCCGCTTCCTCCACTGTCTTGCAAGATTGCATCAAATCTGAAATAGCTATAACCGACGAGTGCGAATTTACCAAAAGCCTGAAAGACAAAAACATCCTGATTGGATGCGATGCTACCACCAGCAATTATAGGTCTGCCAAATGCACCAGACATAGATTGGACTGCAAAAAACTGATTTGAACCAAACAACCCAGGTGTATATGTACCCCAATCGATTGCCCTGTCCATAGCAATGTCACCTTTGAAGGTAGCAAGCCCAGCAGCATTAACCTGAACAACAGAGTCAGGGCTTCCATCACTGGCAGATAACTCGCTGTGCCTGTGCAGGGTATCAACCATTGAATTGTCAGCAAGGGAGGTTAGCTCAGAGCCGGTGGCTGTGGTGTCGTGGGATAGGATTGTGTGGGCTGAAGGAGCATCACCAACAAAGATGAAATCACCATCGGATAGTGCGATATTGAAATTGGCCTTGGTTCCGGTAATTCCGACAATTGAAGTCTGGTCAGCAGTAGAACCATCCTCTACATTGATTAGCGTCCGAACCTGCGCGGCTGTAAGCTCAGAAACGATACCAGCAGCACCGCCGATATTGCCCAATATAACTTGGTCAGCAGCAACATTCTGCATCTTGGCATAGGTGACTGCATCGTCGGCTATTGTCAGTGCCCCATCACCAATTGATGTGACCTCGCCAGTATGATTCGGATGGGAATAAATGGTGTCGTTATCGACATAATTGGACGCATGAATTGTACCGGCTGAAGCTCCTGCCCAGTCAACGTGTTCTGCGGCTACATAATCTGAGAACCCGTCATGGAAAGCACCACCGGAGAACGCAAAGCTACCATCGCTCAAAGCGATATTGAAATTGGCCTTAGTGTCAGAAATTCCATAACCAGCCATTGTTGTGGGCTTGGATGCAAGGGATGCAAAGGCTACCGTGCCGCTTCCATCAGCACCATTATGGGCATGGGATTTGTTATGGTGGTCGTTTGCGGTTCGGCCAGTGGTATCGGAATGAGCGTGAGTGTGTGCAGGAGGGGCGAGAATCAAAGGGTCAACAGCGGACTTAAGATTGTCGAAGTTGGAATTTATCTTACCAATACCGCTAAATGCTGTATCGGTGCGTTTACGGTTACCATCACCGGGGCGAACACCACGGAGGATTTCTGCAATAGAAACGGCCATTAGAGATGGTGAATCGTTATAACGCCATCATTGACGGTCAGGTCATCACCACTGTCTGTTTCCAGCCAAAGCTCTATGTAGTCATCAGTGGCAAGCGAAACGTGTGCTATAAGAGTTACCGCACCCGCATCCGTAGCGTTGGCATAGGTTCTGTTAATGGTAGCACCTGTGACCAATGATCCGTTCTTATATAGGTGGTGTGAGCCGGTAGTAGAACCGCCAGCCGACTTAGTTATACCAACTGACAGAGAGACATGAAATTCATGTGCGTTTACGCCCGTGTAGGTCAGGCGGTTTGATGTGCCTACGGTAAAGTTTAAAGAAGCCTCCTGTGCGGCGGTTGTGCCAGCGGCCTTGGCGGGAGTTGCAGCCGTTAAGGTAGTGAGCGCGGAGGCTGAAAAGTATAATGCAGCATAGGCATTAAAAACAGGATCGCCGCTGGCTCTCTGATAATTGACACAACGCCATTTGCCGGTATCAATTTCAACCATCATGGCGCTATCGCCTGCGGCTGTAGGTATGTCTTCCCGGCTGGGCAAGATAAGATTGGTGGCGTGATGGGTTAGGGTCAGGGATGAGACAAACTCCAATAT
>SDBT01019021.1_pt1 | contig 10773 bp, 6 predicted proteins | sample 2277101 | NCBI WGS metagenome assembly SDBT01 (sample SAMN10404973, study PRJNA504765) | marine sediment metagenome | isolation source: marine sediment core GS10_PC15, 103 cmbsf | place: Arctic Ocean: Southern Knipovich Ridge | collected 2010 | reverse complement strand
AAACCGGCGGTTCTAAGTGTACCCGTTAAGCCGGTCACACGCGTGGTTCGCTGGGTTTTCCAAAGACGATTGCGCAGGCGGTTCATTTATAAACAACAAGAAGCGGGCTCACGTATCCCAGGGTACTTTTTCTTCAGAATGCGTCTAAGAGCGTTGTGGCAAAGATCCGGCGGTATTCGCAGGCGCCGATAACGCTTGATTCAATTCTCAAACCATCTGTTTCCAACTTATGGTTACTATCCCTGTAAATACATCAGAGTTTAGTTGGCTGTACTTTAACTGGCAATAATGTTCAGCAAGTTTTCTGGTTGGCAGGGCTTTTGCTTTTCGCTTACCGCTTTCATACCAACCTACCCACCAGCCTTTTATACCCGTTCTTTTATATACCCAAGCCTTTTTCATAATACCCATTCTATCATAATTATGGGGGGCTGAATCAAGGCAAAAAGATGGCTGAGATTTGCTCAGATCGGTACCAAAATGGATACATGAATCGAGGTACTAAAATTGAATGAGATGTAAAGCTACGTATTACAAAAAGTTATGTGATGGAGACGTTCCTTTGCCAACGTATGTTCAATACGTTCATTAGTTCTAAGCTAACAAATCAATTTCGTCAAAAGCTTAGTTTTCAAAAAATTTCGCAATTTTTTCTGACACACTGGGGCATTAGATAGCGTGGAAGACAGGGGACAGATACTCGATGCCAGATACTGGATACTCGATACTTGATACTGAAGAGCAGAGGCCGGAGGCAAATAAGAGCAGTAGAAAATTAGAACGTCGAACATTCCTTCGGCAAGCTCAGGATAAACTCAACGTTCAACGTCGAATGTGGAATCCCGGCAAGCCGGGATGAGAATATTGGGGCGGGTTGTTTTACAAATGGGGGGTGCGGGGGTATAATGGGTGGCATGGAAGAGAAAAGTGGACAGCCGGTGAACGAAATGAGTTCGGAAGAAAAGAAAGAGCTGAAGGTGACTCTTCTGCGCAGTCCGGAGGGGCGGCTCTTATTGGTGGGGGTGGCTATGGCGCTTGGGTACACGTTCTGGTTAGGGATAATGGTTTTAACATCGCCGGAAGATTCGCAGGTTCTGGTTGGAATGACGGCAACTCAAGTCATGTTCGGCAGAGCGGCGAGCATGGCATTCGGATACTCGTTAGGGGTGAGTAACAGCACAGTCATACCGGTGTGTATGGCAATTGAGACAATAGTGGTGCTGATTTTTTATCCGCTGTTTGTGTTCAGTTGGCGGCATCTGTTGGTGATTAACCGGCTGAATAACATATTCGAGCGTATCCGCACGGCGGCGGAGGCCCGGAAGGGGGTCGTCAAAAAGTACGGCATCGTGGGGCTGTTTGTTTTCGTGTGGTTTCCTTTCTGGATGACGGGGGCGATGGTGGGGTGTGTGATTGGATTTTTGTTGGGATTGCGTGTTCGGCTTACCATCGCGGTGGTGTTGGGGGGGACTTATATGGCGATTTTCGGGTGGGCGTTTTTCCTGCGCAAGTTCCATGACTTAGTTGCATCGTACAGTTCGTACGCGGCGATGGTGCTAATGACGGTGCTGGTGATTATTATTGTTATCGTTGGCCATCTGCTGCACCGAACGGGGCAGGAAAAAAAAATGTGAAGTGTAAAAATCAAAGTGCAAAACTGTTGAGCCGCTTCGCCCTGTACCAGACGGTGCAGGGCTTCGCGGGGATATTCGTTGTGTGTGATGCGTAGTGCGTATTGCGCTGGTTGAGATTCTTCGGCTTCGCCTCAGAATGACTTTTTTATATAGATTTCTCGACTACGCTTCGCCTCCCCGTTCGACTCCCTGCGGTCGCTCCCTTCGACTCGGCGGTGCCTCGCTCAGGGCAGGCCATTCGACTTCGCTCCCTTCGACTCCCTGCGGTCGCTCAGGGCAGGCATGGTAAACAGGACAGGCTATTCGACAGGCTCATGGCAGGCAGGGGCCCCCGAGGTATCGGGGCACGCGGGGCTAAATAACCTGGGTTTGCGGCTCCTTAACCTGGTTATGGACGGGGGAAAGAATTAAGATTCTTTGGCTTCACAGGTGCACTCTTCGGGCGGCAAACCGCAGCCGGTGCACAGGCCATCTTCAATTGCCCCGCCGCACGTCGCACAAGGCGTACATCCACATGCTTCACACATAATCGGGCCCTTTCAATTTTGACCAAAACCAGGACAATTATAAGATACCGGACAAGCGAGACAATAGAAATTACAGAAAATTTTTAGCCGAATGGTTTGACAGTAACCAGAAGGGAATTTACACTTTGTTGCATGGATAAAGATAATGCCAGGTCTTTTCGATACTGTCCGCGATGCGGCGGCGATAAGCTGTATGCGGCGAGTGCCAAAAAGTTCGAATGCCCAGACTGCGGATTTGAATTTTTCCTTAATACGGCGGCTGCAGTAGGCGCGCTGATCACGGACGAGGAGGGGAGGCTGTTGGTTACGGTGCGTAAGGGCGAACCAGCGAAGGGGACGTGGGACCTGCCGGGGGGATTTGTTGATCCTGGTGAATCGGTAGAGGAGGCAGTGCGTCGCGAGATAAAAGAAGAATTGGGGCTGGATATTGTCTCTGCCCGCTATTTTTGTTCATTTGCGAACAGATACGAGTTCGGGGGGGTTATATATTGGACGGTTGATCTTGCCTATATCTGCGAGGCAGGGGATGCATCAAAGGCCGAGGCGAGGGACGATGTGGAGGCTGTTTTATTCATACCACCGGCCGAACTGGTTTTGGAGAAATTCGGGTTAGAGTCGGTAAGAAAGGTTGTCTGTCTTTATCTTGGGACGCTTGAGGGCTGAGGGGGACAGATTGTGCAGTTTTTACAGTCCTTTTGTGCGCATTTTGATTGAGTAGAGCGAAGTTCGGGCGGTGATAAAGAGGGTGCGTTTGTCTTTGCCGCCGAAGGTGACATTTGCGGGTCGTTCGGGAATGTCGATGATTTCTTTGCGGTTGCCTTTTGAATCGTAAACCTTGACGGCATCGGTTGTGAAATAGATATTGGCCTCGTTATCAATCGTCATGCCATCGGAGCCTTCAGGTGCAAAGAGTTTCTTTTCGGAGAGTGTGGCGTCAGCGTTAATCTTATAGACGTACGTTCGGCCTGCACCAAGGTCGGCGATGTAGAGCTTTTTGCCGTCGGGTGTTCCTATGATGCCATTGGGGCGGACCATGTCATCGGCGACGCGAATAACTTTTTTCCTATCGGGCGAGAGATAATAAACATGCTCGCCATCCTGCTCCAAGTTGTCCCTTGGGCCGTAGCGCGGGTCGGTGAAATAGATGCCGCCTTTGGGGTCGAGCCAGAGGTCGTTGGGGCTGTTGAGTTTCTTGCCATCGTATTTATCAGCCAGTGTAGTAACTTTACCGCTGGGGTCTATAGAGGCTAACTTTCGAGCATCTCCCTGGCAGGCCAAGAGATTTCCTTTGGCGTCGAAATAGAGGCCGTTCGCTTCGCCGGTCTGGTCAACAAAGGTTGAAACCGAGCCATCCGGCGACCACTTATAAATCCTGCTGTTGGGTATGTCGGTGAAGAAGACGTTACCATGGGCGTCGGCAACGGGGCCTTCGGTGAACTCGAATCCTGAGGCAAGTTTTTGGATTTGGGCGCCTGGAGCGACGACGCTTAAGTTTTCATTGCAGCCTGTGGCTGCAACCGCCAATAAAACCAACAGACTAAAAAGAGCTCGGTTCATCGGGATTCTCCTTAATTTACTCAAACTGACCGTTTTTGTTTCTTAGACACGGATTTACACCGTTTTTCAACTCCTGGATTCCCGCCTTCGCGGGAATGACAAAAGGAGACACGGATTTACACTGTTTATAAAAGCCTGGATTCCCGCTTTCGCGGGAATGACAAGAACTCGGGCCAACAACTCAATTCATATCTACGTTCGGCTAATCATTATACCGCCGGGGTTGTGCGGGCTACAAGGGATGAGTTAAATTTAATTTTTACTTTCTCAGATTCGTTTTTTCTCATAAAATTAAGGCATGGTTTACGTTTGGCTTGTAATGTTGGTAATTTTGAACACCTGCTGGCTGGGATTGGTCATTTTTGCGCTGCCGGGCAACTGGCTCATAGTCATATCGACGGTCCTTTTCGCATGGTGGCGATGGGAGGAGGGCGTGTTTTCGATATATATTCTAATCGCTATAACGCTGTTGGCGGTTTTAGGTGAGGTGGTGGAGTTTTTAGGTGGAGCGGGTGGGGCAAAAAAGGCGGGTGCCGGGTGGTTAGGTACGTTTGGCGCGTTGGGCGGTGCTATTACGGGTGCTGTGCTTGGTACTTTTTTGATACCGATTCCGTTTTTGGGTACGTTGATAGGGGGATGTGTGGGCGGAGGATTGGGTGCGTGGGGGCTTGAGGTTATGGGGGGCAAGAAGATGGAGCAGTCGATCAGGTCCGGCGTAGGAGCAGGATTCGGGGTATTGTTCGGGACGACGGCAAAATTCGCCATCGGCGTTATCATCTGGCTCATCGTGGCGGTTGCGGCCTTTTGGCCTTGACCCTGCCTGCCCGGTCATGGGAATAGCATAGGAATATCAAAAATCAAAATGCCCAGCACCAAACATTTTGGTGCTGGATAAACAAAGTGCAAAATTGTGGAGCCGCATACTACTTCGCGATACTCGCTACGAAGTACAAGTCGCGGGCTATTTAGACGCTGGTTAGTAGGGCAACTTCGCCCGATGCTCGACGTACTTCAAAACGTTCGCCATTTTTTGCAAATTTTTCAAGTCTTTGATATCACGGGATTTACAGATTCACAATTTTTGTGATTTTACACGTTATTTGGCATTCTGGTTGTAGTAAGGTTGTATGGATTTTCCTCAATAATTACAGCCGCAAGAGTATTACACAGAGTCAATAAGAAAGCTTGAATTATTAAGGCAGATTTGATATCCTAATGCAAATGAGACGCTAAGCGGTCTTACATAAGTTTTTTAATGTTCTGTACGCCACGGACAGCCTTAGCCTTCTAAATCGGCCATCTCTCTGGTTAGTGTGTGGGAAGCTTGGTTATGAACATTTAAAAACTTTCCTGAACACGCTTAGCGGCGTCGCTCAGCATAAATCCTTTTGATTATGAGAAGTCCTCTACAATAATACTTGATAAGGATCAAAATAAGTTCCGCATACCAAAAAGGATGAAAACATGGTGCCGAAAAAACTAACAAAAGCCGTTCTGATTGTAGCTGTATTCGTTTCAATAATACATAGCGCAGACGCGTTGGGCAAATCAGCATCGTCAACGGACAATTTCTATGCCTATTATACAAAAATTGATTCCGGAGAAAAATTGGAAAAGTTTTCCCACACGGGAAAATTCGCCGATGTCGTCGTCAATCTGGGCCAGGGCAAATTAGTCTTTCACCGTTCATCAAGCTACCTTCCCTATTGGCAAACAAAAAACGGCAAATGGTACCTTGACCAGATAGTAAAACGCTCCGGCGATGGACCCCCAAAGCGCCCCGACAAGAACAACCTCTACGCCTTCTGTCGCATCATCGAGGACACATCCGACAAGATAGTCGTTCACTGGCGCTACTTTGCCAACTTTAAGCTTGGCACCCATGCCGAGCCCGTCGGCGGTAATGTCGGTTTTGACGGCGTCGTACATGAATATTTTACCATCAAACCTGACGGCACTGTCACGCGTACTATTCGGCAAGGCACGAAAAAACTCGACGACTGGAATGACCCGGCAAACAAAACCACCCAGAAACTAAAACTCACCACCAAAGGCATTACCAGTATTTCGACAACCAGGCCGAAAACATCAACCACAGATATTCCACCGGTTAAGGGTGCCAGCGTTCTTGAATTTAAGGACCTTGCAACAGAGGCCGAAAACGAAGAAGAAGATTACGATGAATACCAATCCCTCAGACTTGCCGCAAGCTTGAGCTTCGATGATGCCCTCAAATCCCGTCCCCGCAAGCTAAGAGACAAGACTCTCGAAAGAATAAGCGGCAAGTATTACGACATCGAAGGTCACAAAAGCGTCTGGAAAAAGGGTGTCTCCGGCACGGCCCTGGGCTTCGACGGCTATTATTCCAAGGTCTCGATTCCCAAAGATAAAGCTGTGAAAGTCAACAGGGATTTCGCTCTGGAAGCATGGGTCGCCCCCGGCGCCTATTCGATCAGCTCCTGGACCGCGATCGTTCATCAATCGAAGTGGAAGGCAATCGTAGCCGACCCGTATATATTCTGGAACGGCAACTGGGGCCCCATTCAATTGGATGAGGAACTCACAGAAGGCTACTTTATCGGCATTGATGAAAAGGGACATGTCGGTTTCTTCATCAAAATGGGCCCGCGCATCGAAAAACTCATCTCCGATGAAATACTCGAACTAAACACCTGGTCACACGTTGCCGTAACCTTCAGCGATGGAACCCTCAGACTTTTTGTTAATGGCAAAATTTCCGACCACAGGCTCTCAGGCGAAAAGCCGGATTTTGCAGACGCCGATTTTGTCATCGGTATGAACGACGACAGCATCGGTTACGTCTCCCAGCATGTTGTGCGTCGTTTTTCAACCTTCCCCTCGCGGCTTGGATTCGAAGGACTCATCGATGAGGTCAAACTCTATACCGGCTCAATGATGAAGGAGCCGGCTATGGCAAGGCACGATGATTACAAGCCTGCCGACCGCCGCGCCGATCTCGAACCACGCACGCTCCCCGGAAATCCGGGACCGGCTGAAAGCTTCGGAGCGATGTATACTAATCTGAAGTACCACGACCTCTGGGACAACATGTGGCGCGAGGGCGAACACCCGGATATCATCGTCAAGTTCGATGAACAGCCGACCAGCGTGGTCTTTTGGCGCGGCTGCCGCAGTCCCGGCTGGGTGACGGAGACGAACAAGTGGATTAGCGACCAGAGCACTGAATTGACGGATTGGCACTGGGAAGACAGGGACGAAGGCGCCCAGAGCTGTTGCGAACATATGTCGGACTACCAAGCGCGTCACTCACACGTGCGATTAATTGAGAACACCGATGCCCGCGTTCTCGTCCACTGGCGCTACGCCTCGGTGGATGTCCTCTATAAACACCCGAATACGTGCAGAAATAAAGAAGGCTGGGGTGTGTGGACGGATGAATATCTGATGATCTATCCCGATGGGGTGGGGGTCCGTAAAGTTGATAATCACGGCAGTCTTGATTATTACTTTGACTCCAAGGGTGGTGAGATCGGCTTTCACGATACACAGTTTTTATCTGAGGCCGGGACAAGGCCCGAAGATAACATTAATTTGCAGGCTCTGACGATTGTCAGTCATAAAGATAAAGTTACCGAACTTAACTGGAGCGCCGAACACCCTTCGGGCGGTTATGACGGTCAGATCGCATGGGTGAACTTAAAATCCGATTATAAGGTTTTTGAGATATTCCCTCCCGGAAGTAAAGTTAATGTTTGGGCGGGTGGTGAAAAAACAACTTACTCGAAGTTTTCGGCATGGAACCACTATCCCATAACACAGGCCCCCTGTGACGGCCGATTTTGTGTCGCTCCGGACCGTCTGGCTCATTCGGCGCTTGGAGCGGTTGATAACATCGTTGATACCGGGGGCGCGTTGATCTATGGCTTCACGAATAAAAACGCCCGGTCACTTATCCCGTTAGCTCGATCATGGAATCATGCCCCCAAAGTAATACATGTAAAAGGCGCCGAAAGTATCGGATACGACAAGGGCCAGCGCAGCTATGTTCTTAAGGCCGAACCTGGAGTAACTAAAATATCATTCGCCCTCGATGCATCAGCCAAATCTCCGGTTGTCAATCCCTGTTTCCTGGTGAAAAACTGGGGTAGTAATAAAAAAGCTTATTTATCTATTAATGGTAAGACTATACCAGCCGGGAAAAAGCTGCGTCAGGGTATCATCAGAGATACTGCGGGCAGTAGAGCTCTGATAATATGGATAGAATATAAATCTGAAGAACCAACAGAATTTTTAATTTTGGAAAATGAATAGATATCCTGTATTGTAAGTTGCAAAGGTTCCTGCAAGAGGATATATGGAAACTAAAAATCGCATGGGGCCGTAAAAACATGCAGCGATAAAACCTGCCCTTACCTTATAATGTGGTTGTCTAAGCGTGCCGGTCAGGACAAAATGCCCCTCTTGTAACAGTTGATACCAAAAACAAATAAAAACTTGGAGGATTTTCTATGTTTAAGCGATTAGTTTTGTTGGTTGTGGTTCTTTTAATACTTTTGGGGTCGGCTGTATATGCCGCCGATGCTCCCCCAATGCAGTGGCATAAAGGGCATGGCACCGACAATGGCGACCACGTTCATTATGGCCTGCAAACCAGCGATGGCGGTTATATCATGACAGGACAGACCTCCGAAGGAAGGAGAGGTTCTTCTAATATGCTTATTGTGAAGACTGACGCCAAAGGGGACCTGCAGTGGCAGAAGATTATTGGTACCAGCCGCAAAGCAGACTATGGCACTTTTGTAACAGAAGTTTCAGATGGTTTCATTGTTGCAGGAGCATTGTGTGACTCGGGCGACCAGAAAAGGGCTTTGGTGAAGTTTGATTCTGACGGGGACATCGCATGGCAAAAGACCTACCCATCTGACGGTAATGGTTCGATCCGAGGGATTGATATAACCCGCGATGGAGGAATTATCGCGACCGGATATGTTAGCAGTAAGGAAAGAGGTTATAAATTTATCTCAGAAGATGGACAAGGTTTCATAATGAAAACAGATGCAGATGGAAACCTGAAATGGGAAAAAACTCTGTCTGCCGCTCCCCACGGCATGAGGGTCGAAGAAGTTGCCGGAGGGTATGCAATTGGTGCAAACGTATGGGTAAATGAAAACGGAAAAAATCATCAAAATGTTTGTCTGATACTGACAGACAGCAAGGGCAACGAGAAATTCAGCGAAACTTATGGAGGCGACGGCGATGACCAGGTTTTTGATTTTGCTGTAACTACTGACGGCGGTTATATTTTTGGCGGGCACTCACGGTCGGCTTCTTACGGTACTGTCAACTGGGACTATTTGCTGTTGAAGGTCGGCCCTGATAAAAAAGAACAGTGGCACAGGACCTTCGGCCAGCCCAGAGGTTATGATGCCAAATACATTCACGACGAAAGCTACGGTGTTAAGCAGACTCGCGACGGCGGCTATATTGTAGCTGGAGGTTCCGGGGACGAACACAGGTATTCTGAGTCCGGCCATCCTGGTGGACGCTCAGATCTGTGGCGGGCTTATGTAGTGAAAACAGATGCCAACGGCGGCATCATGTGGGAGGGCCTTTACGGAGAACTTCAAGGTAACAACGCAGCAGAGTACATCAATCTGACCAGTGATGGCGGCTATGTAGTTTTCACCGACTCAGATACTGCTGGTTCCATGGGGTCCAACAATTATGGTCTTATGAAGATAGCGCCCGACACACCCGGTGATTTTAAAACGCCGCAAGCCCAGGCTCCCCCAATGCAGTGGCATAAAGGGCATGGCACCGACAATGGCGACCACGTTCATTACGGTATGCAGACCAGCGACGGCGGTTATATAATGACAGGACAGACCTCGGAAGGGCCAAGAGGTTCTTCTGATATGCTTGTTGTTAAGACCGATGCGGCAGGAGACCTGCAATGGCAAAAGATTATTGGTACGCCCAAACAGCCTGATTACGCTAACTTCGTAACTGAAGTTTCAGGTGGTTTCATTGTCACAGGAGCATTGACAGTTTCAGGTGACCAGGAAAGGGCCCTCGTAAAATTTGATAAATCAGGAAACATAGTATGGCAGAGGACCTATACTCATGCCGGCAATGATGAAATCCGGGGCGTAGATGAAACCAGCGATGGAGGACTTGTCGCCACAGGATATGTTGGCAGTGCAAGAAGTGGTTATCTGTTTATATCAGATGACGGACAAGGTTCCATACTCAAGACAGATGCAGATGGGAACTTAGCATGGGAGAAAACTTTAGCCCCTGCTACTCATGGTATGAGGGTGTACCAAGTCGCCGCTGGTTTTGCAGTGTCTGGAGTATCTCGCCAAGCCAATAGAAACTTCTGTCTTATTAAGACAGACGATTCGGGAAACATACAATGGCATAAGAATTACGGGGGCAATGAACAGGAAGATCTCTTTGATTCTGACCTGGCAAAAGATGGCGGTTACATCTTAGCCGGGCACAAACTGGTTTATGGCAAGGTCAGCGACAATACCGATGTATTTGACTTCTGGCTGGTAAAGGTTGACAGTGACGGAAACCTGGAGTGGAGCAAAACTTTCGGTCAGCCCCGGGGGTATGACGCTAAACATATTCGAGATGAGTGTTATGGTGTCAAGGCAACTTGCGATGGCGGATATGTTATGATTGGAGGCAGCGGGGATGAAGATTCGTATTCCGGCAGGGGCCACCCTGGGGGCCCTTCGGATATCTGGAAATCTTTTGTGGTAAGGACGGACGGCAAAGGAAACCTGCTGTGGCAGGGTCTTTATGGTGACCCTGACGGCAATAATGCAGGCGAGTACCTAAACCTGACAAGTGACGGCGGCTATGTAATTTTCACCGACTCAGATACCGCAGGAGACATGAGACCCAATAATTTCGGTCTTATGAAGATAGCGCCGGATAAAGCCACTTCTGATAATTAGCTGTCCCGCCTGCGTATTCGAATTGCGATAGCTCCAATGCCTAAGAGCAAAACCGTCGCTGGCTCCGGTACAACGCCGTCAACTACCAGGTAAGCTCCTGATATA
>SDBT01019020.1_pt1 | contig 10773 bp, 8 predicted proteins | sample 2277101 | NCBI WGS metagenome assembly SDBT01 (sample SAMN10404973, study PRJNA504765) | marine sediment metagenome | isolation source: marine sediment core GS10_PC15, 103 cmbsf | place: Arctic Ocean: Southern Knipovich Ridge | collected 2010 | reverse complement strand
GTTGCAACGCAAGACATAACAAGGATACTCTGACAGCAGGTGCGACCCGAACCGTCACATCTAAAGTCTAGCTTATTTTCAGCCAAGGTCAAATCTGATATGGCTGCAATTGCGTTGACAGCGTCGAGCCAGCGGTTTACAGTGATGCTTGGATATACTACGTCACTCGGCGCATAGGATAGGCTCATGAAGGAAGTTGCCGACACGGCCAAGAAGATCATCGCCAACGTCGAGAAAGTGATCGTCGGCAAGCGGCGCCAGATCATCTTGTCGCTGGTCGCCTGGTTCTGCGAAGGGCATCTGCTGCTTCAAGACGTGCCCGGCGTGGCCAAGACGATCCTGGCCCGGGCGCTGGCCAAGAGCGTGGATTGTTCATTCAAGCGGATTCAATGCACGCCCGACTTGCTGCCGACCGATGTAACCGGCGCTTCGATCTTCAATCAGAAGACCTCCGAGTTCGAGTTTCGCCCCGGGCCGGTCTTCGCGCAGCTCGTATTGGCCGATGAGATCAACCGGACAACGCCGCGAACCCAGGCGTCGTTGCTGGAGGCCATGGCCGAGAGCTGCGTCACGGTCGATGGAATAACCCATGAACTGAAACCGCCCTTTCTGGTCATCGCCACGCAGAACCCGATCGACCACGAGGGCACGTTCCCGTTGCCCGAGGCGCAACTCGACCGATTCCTCATGCGATTCAGTCTCGGCTACCCGAGCATGGAAGACGAGTTGACGATGTTGTCGATGCTCGAGCGGGGCCATCCGTTGGACCGGCTCGAGGCGGTCGTTTCGGCCGACGAGTTGGTTGCCGCACAACAGGCCGTGCGAGAGGTCCACGTCGATCCGAAAATCCGCCGCTATCTGATACAGATCGTACATAACACACGGGATTGCGAGGACTTGGACCTCGGCGGCAGTCCCCGGGCGTCGATCGCGCTGTTTCGCACGTCGCAGGCATTGGCGGCCATTTCCGGCCGTTCGTTCGTCAAGCCCGACGACGTGAAGAAGGTGGCTGCGCCCGTGCTGGTCCATCGGTTGATCCTGCGGCCCGAGAGTCGCTTGCGAAAGATCACGGCCGAGATGGTCGTCGAGGAGGTCGTGGCCGAGGTGGCGGTGCCGGTGTTGAAGGAAGGATGAAGGATGAGGGATGAGGGATGAGGGATGAGGGATGAAGTGGTATGCCGGAGTCAGCCTGTTGCTGTTGGTCGCCCTGGTGTTCGGCCTGGGGTTGCTGACCTATGCGATGTATGCGCTGCTCGGTGTGATGCTTACCGGACGACTGCTGGCCGCGTCTTGGGCGCGAAACGTCTCGGCGACACGCGAGTGCAATCGGGTGGCCGTCGAGATCGGTGAAACGGTGGCCGTCGTGATTACGTTGCACAATGCCGGGCGGCTGCCCGTCGCATGGATACTGGTCGAGGATCTGTTGCCGCGAAAGGCCCTGCGGTTCGACCCACCCGCCTTGGGTATCGTGGGAAAACGACTGCAACTGGCCATGCTCCGCGGCGAGGCGAGCAAGACGATCTTCTATCAGTTGAAGTGCAATCGCCGGGGATATCATCAAATCGGCCCTCTGGTATTGGAGACCGGCGACCTGTTCGGGCTACATCGCCGCTATCGCGTGGTTACCTCGCCGCATTTCCTGCTGGTCTATCCTCGCGTGGTTCCGCTGGAGGGATTCGATATCGCGTCGCGCCGACCCATCGGCGAAGTGCGAATGACCTATCGGCTCTTCGAGGACCCTACACGCATCGCCGGCGTGCGACGATATGAGCCGGGCGATCCGCTGAACCGTATCCACTGGCGGGCAACCGCTCGGACCGGCGAGCTGCATAGCAAGATGTACGAACCCTCGACGATCGTCGGGGCCACGATCCTGCTCGATTTCCATCGCGCATCCTACGACCCACGCCACGAGCCGGCCCGTAGCGAGTTGGCCGTCACGGCCGCCGCTTCGTTGGCCAATGCGGTCTTCCAGATGGGCCAGCAAATCGGCCTGGTCACCAACGGCCGAGACGCGGCCGACCGGATCCGCCAGGAGGGCTGGGACTACGACCTGCGAAGCCGAAAGGCCGCACAACAGGCCGCCACCATGCACGACCAGAGCGATCGATTGCGGCCGGTCATCGTCGAGACTCGGCGCGGCGCCAACCAGTTCCGCCGGATCCTCGAGACGCTAGCCCGGGTCGAGCTGACCGATGGCCTCGACGTGGCACAACTGACGATCGAGACGGCCGGCCGATTACCCCGCGATGCCAGCATTATCGCCATTCTACCCGACGTCAGCACCGAGACGGCCGTTGCCTTGGGTAATCTGCGCCGTAAGGGGTTTGCCGTGACGGCGATCGTTACCCTGTATGAATACGACGAATTTGCCCAAGCCGCGGGACGCCTGTTGGCCGAGGGAATCGATGCCCGACACTTGCGAGACCCCGAGGGGATTATGACTATCTGCCGCGATTCCGTGTTAAGATGATCCCATGGCCGATCGACTGAAGAAGACGTTGCTGGACTACATCGTCATCGCCATCAGCCCGGCGCTGATCATGGCGATGATCGGCAGCCTCGTCTACTTTCTGCTGGAGGTTTTCTACCACGGCGGCCATGGGTCGCGGCTGCACCTCATCTTCGCGCTGTTCGTCTTCGCCATCGTGCTGGTGGCGAGGATCGCGATTGAAGAGGACCGTCAACGGGCCGCGCTGTTCGGTATCCCCTTGGCTCTGGTTACGCTGATGGCGCTGGGTCGTTGGGTCGAGTCGAGCAGCGCGATGATCAATCTCCTGGTGATCGGCGTCGCTTGGTGGATCTCCGACAAGATCGTGTGGGATTGCACCGTGATCGACGAGCATCAGCGCGACAGCGGGCGAGGACTGCTCGAAGCGGTCGGGCTCGATCGACCGGAAAGCGCCGAGAAGGAGCCCGGCGAATCGAATCCGGACGAGCCCGAGGGCGTGACGTCGCGCGATGAAACCACGGCCGGTTGGTGGCAGCGGCGGGCCGAACGCCGAAAACGTCCGCATGCGCCGGGCGTTTGGATCGTCTATTTCTCGCTAGCCGCCCTGCCGCTGTTCGGCGTCGGCCAGTTGTTCCTTCGCGGGTCCAATCCGGACTATGTCTTCAACCTGCTATTGGTCTACACGGCCAGCGGGTTGGGGTTGTTGCTGACGACCAGTTTCCTCGGGCTGCGGCGTTATCTTCGCCAGCGAGCGATCGAGATGCCCCCGGCCATGGCCCGACTGTGGCTGTCCATCGGTGCGGTGATGATCGTGGCCTTGCTGGCCGTTGCGACGTTGCTGCCGCGGCCGGTCGGAGCGTTCTCGGCGGTTGCGAAGGAAGAACCATCGGCCGAGGAGCTATCGGCGGATGAAACAGACCCGAACGCGTCCGAACAAGTAGGATTCCGCGACGGCGAGCAGTCGGGAGAAGGAATCGGCAACGATGCGCCGGGCAACGCAAATGAGCCCGAGGAGACGACCGAACCCGATGGAAAAGGGGAGCCGGACGAAGGCGAATCCGCCGAAGAATCGAAGCATCGGGCGCAGGACGACAAGTCGCAAGACACGTCCTCTGAAGGCTCCCCCGCGCGTGACCGGCCCGACTCGGGCGGCTTCTGGCAGGGCTTGGGGCGACTGATTCGATATGCCTTCTACGCCATACTCATTGTTCTGACGGTCGTCGGCTTGTGGCGCGGCCGCGAGGAGATTGTGAAATGGCTTGGAGGACTGATCGATGCCATCCGCCGCTTCTGGGCCGGGCTGTTCGGCGGCAAGCCGAAACCGTCGGACGACGAGTTCGTGGAATCGACATCTCCCGAACAGCGGCCGCCTCGACCGTTCGCCGCGTTTGCCGATCCGTTTGTCAGTGGCGCCGAACGGCCCGGGCCGGAGGAGTTGGTTCGTTATAGCTTCGAGGCGTTGGAGGCCTGGGCCCAAGAGCACGATTGCGCAAGGCAACCGGACCAGACGCCGCATGAATTCGCAAGCCTCGTCGGCAAGGAGGCGCCGGAATTGGCCCGAGATGCCCAAGTTTTGGCGGAACTCTACAGCCGGGCGGCCTATGCGCCGGGCACGCTGTCGGCGGCGAGTACCGAGCCGTTGTCGCGTCTTTGGGCCGGGCTTCACGCGACGACGAAGGTTTAGCCATTCGTTGAAAAAGTGTGTGCCACTGCTTCGCAGAAGCAGTGCCGCGTCTGCTCCTCGTGGAAAGCACTGCTTCTGCGAAGCAGTGGCACACCCAATTGTAAGACTCTGCCCTTCTTCAAGTCATGTGACCTGATAGCGTTCGACCTTGGCACGATCGACCTCGACGCCCAGGCCGGGGGACTGAGGGACGGGCATCATGCCGTCGGCAATTTCCAACGGCTCGCTGAGCACGTCGTCTTGAAGCTCGTGATAGACCGACTCGTTGGCGGTGGAGAAGGCGGGCGTCGAGGCGGCCAACTGCAGCATGGCGGCCGTGGCCACACCCAACGAAGGGCCGCCCCCCAACACCGCATGGACTCCTCCCGCATCGGCGACCGCCGCGCAACGCCGCGCCGGGTTGATCCCGCCGACTCGCGCGGGATCGATCACCACGTACTGGGCAGCCCGGCCGTGGACCGCCGCCAACACGCTGGCCGGGGTGTCGATCGCCCGCCCGACGGCCAGCGGTAGGTTCGTCTGGCGCCCCAAGGAAACAAACTGATGGGCGTCGTTCGTATCCAGCGGATCGAGCAGGAACTGAAGGCCGGCGGATTCCAACTCCTCGCAGAGTTCGCGAACCGTTTCCATGCCATAGCGAGCATCCGCATCGAAACGCAACTCGGTGCGTTCGGCCGAGCTTTCGATCAGCGCCGCCAACAGGGTCAGGTCGTCCTGAGGTCGACCGCCGGAGGTCACGATTTGGCAATGGAACCCCTGTTCGGCCAACTCGCGGGAGAGCCCCGTGACGTGGCTGACGCTACCACCCGGCAAGCGAACGGCCAGGGGGATCCGGCGGCGAAACTCGCCCCCGAAAAGGTGACACAGCGGTTGCCCGGCGGCCCGACCCACCAGATCCCAACTGGCCATTTCCAAGGCACATCGCAGCGGCGCATCGGCGAGTCCCTCGAGTGCATGCAGTTCTTCGATATCGAAGATGCTTCGTCCGGCCAAGACGGGTAGCAGGACATCGCGCCGGGCGGATAACTCGGCCGGCCGCCATGTGATCGGCGATTCACCCCAACCCTCCAACCCCGAGTCGGTCGCCAATCGCGCCAACACCGACCGGACGGGTATCGCCGAGTCGGTTCGCCCAACCTCGACGCAGTAGAACTCCAGGTCGTTGAGAATCATGTTTCAGTCTCGCGCAGCGGCTTGGGTAATAGGAATTGGACTTCGTCTTCCACCGTGGCTCGCGACTCGACCGTGGCATCGAAACGATCGGCCAACCACTGGACGCACTGGCGAACCACGGTCTCCGGGGCACTGGCACCGGCCGTCAGCGCCACCGTTTTGCAGTCGTCGAACCAGGCCGGATCGATATCGTCGGGCCCGTCGATCAGATGCGATGGTACGCCGCAGGATCGGGCCAATTCGGCCAACCGCTGGCTGTTCGAGCTGTTCTGGCTCCCCACCACCAGTACGATATCCGTCTGGCGGGCAAGTTCTCGTACGGCCTCCTGGCGGCTTTGGGTCGCATAGCAGATATCCTCTTTCGTCGGGCCGACGATGCCGGGAAATCGCTCGTGCAGCCGCCGGACAATCCGCTCGGCGTCGTCGACCGAAAGCGTGGTCTGGGTCAAGTAGGCCAGCTTCTCGGGCTTTTGCACGTCGAGACGATCGACTTCGGCCACCGACCCGACCAACACCATTGCCTCGGGAGCTTCGCCCATTGTCCCGACGACTTCGTCGTGTCCGGCATGGCCGATCAGCACGATCGTGTAGCCCGACTCGGCATAGCGGATGGCCTCGCGATGGACCTTGGTGACCAATGGGCAGGTGGCGTCGATCACCCTCAATTGCCGCTGCTTTGCGATTTGGCGAATGCCGGGCGCAACGCCATGGGCCGAGTAGAGCAGGGTCGAGCTCGGTGGAACGTCGATCAGTTCGTCGACAAAGACGACGCCCTGTCGGTGAAATTGTTGGACGACCCACCGGTTGTGGACAATCTCGTGATAGACGTAGATCGGCGTGCCATGGCGCTGGATCGCCAGGCGAAGACTCTCAATCGCCATGTTCACACCGGCGCAGAACCCGCGCGGCGTCGCCAAGATGATTCGCATGATCTCGCTCGTTAGAACATTCCATCCTGCTGCACCGCATCATAGTGGAATCGTGAGGAGAGGGCCACCCTTTACCTGGGGCTCCGTTTACTCGGGCTCGGCCAGGGGCAACTCGACGGCAATGCGAGTTCCCTCCCCCGGCGAGCTCTCGATGGTGACACTGCCACCGAAGACGCGAGCCCGTTCCCGTATCCCCTCCAACCCGAAGCCTTTCTCGACGACGTTTTCGACGTCAAAACCGATTCCCCGGTCTTCCACCTCGACGTAGAGACGGCCCTCCGACTCGGTCAATGCGATGTGGAAGCTCTCGCTCTGACTGTGGCGTCGGGCGTTGGTGAAGCTCTCTTGTACGATACGAAAGACGGCGATTTCCAGGGGCGGTGTCAACCGGTCGGGTCGGATATCGTGTGTGAACTGTACGCGCATGTCGTTGTTGGGGATCTCGGAGAGGAGGGATTCGATGGCCGCGACCAGACCCTGCTCATCAAGGATTAGGGGCCTTTGGCCGCGGATCAACTCGCGGGCCTGCATGGCGGCCTTCCCGAGCAGATCGAGTCCCTTGCGATAGTTTTGTCGATCGGCCTCGGCTAGGAGCGAGTCGATGCTTTGTGCGGTGGCTTCCAGCAGCATTTTCGCTCCGACCAGCGATTGGGCCAATCCGTCGTGGATTTCGTAGGCCACCAGCTTGCGATCTCGCTCGTGCATTTCCAGGAGTCGTTTCAAGTGGCGCTGTTCGGCCCGCAACGCCTCATCGGCCCGTTTCCGGTCGGTCACATCTCGGTAGACGACTCCGGCCGCGACAATCTTCCCGTCGTCGTCTTGAATGGGGATAAGTTTGGATTCGCTATGGACGAATCGACCGGCGACCATCCCGGAATCTTCCTCGCGAAAGGGTTCCCCCGTGTCAAAGACTCGATCGATGCGGCTCATCCAGAGTTGCATAAAATCGGGGATATGCTGGAGGCCGTCGCGCAGGTTCCTTCCAACGACGTTCTCTCGCGTCGCCCCCACTTGGTCGATGGCCGCCTGATTGGCGTAGAGATAGTTGTGGTCCCTGTCAAGGATCAAGATGCAGTCGTTCGACGACTCGAAGATGGCCCGAAACTGTGCTTCGCTCTTTCGCAGCGCCTCTCGGGTCCGCTCTTGCTGGGTGACGTCCTCGCTCAGTGTGACGGCAAAATCCAGATCGCCGGTGGCGTCCATGACTGGAAAGGAGACGATCTTGATGCAGACCGGATTGTCCGGATAGGCCGGGTCGATGTCGTGCGTGTTGTACCACATTTGTGGCAGAATGCAGGTCTTCCCCTCCTTGAGCTTCAGGACCTCCTCCTGAAAGCCTGCTTGTTGCAAGAGTGGGTCGTCGAAAATCGAGTAGTCTCTCGGCGGCGGTGTCTTGACGAGGTCGAGGAACGCCCGGTTCCATCGCAGGATATGTCCGTCCTTGTCGAAGACGCCGATGCTGTAGGGATTCAGGCTGATGATCTTGTCGACCGTGCTCCGCTCTTTGGCCAACTCCTCTTCGATGCGTTTCCGCTGTGTGATATCGCGGCCGATCCCTTGGAACCCCAGGAGTTCTCCCTCTTTGGAAAGCAAGGGAACGGAACTCATCTCGAGGATCACTTGGCCGCCATTCTTGTGGACGTAGGTCACCTCGACGCCGGACAAGGGTCTGGGGGATTCGCTAAGTTCTCGACCCAGCGCCCGAATTCGCTCGGCCTCTTCCGGCGGCATCAGGTCGAACGGCGTCTTGCCGAGGATCTCTTCCGGCTCATACCCGATGAGATCCTTGATCCTCGGATTGGCGTAGACAAAGACGAAATGGCGGTCAAGCTCCCAGACGAAATCGCTTGTCAATTGAATCAGCGACCGAAATCGCCGTTCCTCATCACTCATGGACAACACTCCCGCCTTGCCGAGTCGAATATCTCACCCCGAACCTATTATTCTCGCAATAAACTGCCGATTCGTCAAGCTGGCGACAACCATCCTCTTTTGCGATGCGCACCTTGCGGCTACACTAGCGAATATCCTCACCCGGCCACTAATCTCAACAACTGACATTACCATGGACCAGCAAGAACTCGATCTTTGGCATATGCGACGGGCCCTGGAGTTGGCGGCCCAAGGGCAAGGCCACGTCGAGCCGAATCCGATGGTCGGCTGCGTCATTGCGCAGGGGGCCGAGGTGATCGGCGAAGGGTGGCATCGACACTTCGGCGGCGATCATGCCGAAGTCGACGCGCTGCGAATCGCCGGCGATCGGGCCGCCGGGGCGACCATGTACGTTACCCTCGAACCCTGCTGCCATCAGGGGAAGACACCCCCTTGCACTCGGGCCGTCATCAAGGCCCACATCGCGCGAGTCGTGATCGCCATGAGTGACCCCTTTCCGCAAGTCGCCGGCGCCGGACTGGCCGAACTCGTTGCGGAGGGTATCGATATCCAAGTTGGATTGGCCGACGGCGAATCGCGAACGCTCAACGCACCCTATCTGAAACTCCTCGGTACGGGCCGGCCGTGGATCCTCGCCAAATGGGCCATGACCCTCGACGGAAAAATCGCCACGAGAACCGGATCGAGCCAATGGATCTCCGGCGAACAGTCTCGAGCGATCGTCCATGAACTCCGCGGCCGGGTCGACGCGATCGTCGTCGGTCGGGAAACGGCCCTCCAGGATGACCCTCGATTAACCACTCGGCCGCCGGGACCCCGCACGCCCATACGTGTCGTGCTCGATACGACCGGATCGCTGTCGTCAAAAAGCCAACTCGTGCAGACGGCCAACGAGGTCCCCGTGCTGGTAGCCGTCGGCAAGGAAGCCACCGAAGCCGATCGCGAGCGACTGGCAACGGCCGGCTGCGAGGTGTTCGTCGCCGAGGGCCATACGCATGCTGCCCGACTCGAATCGCTCATGCAAGAGTTCGGCCGACGCCGCCTGACCAACGTGATGGTCGAAGGCGGCGGTCGATTGTTGGGGAGCCTTTTCGATGCGGGGTGTCTCGACGAGGTTCACGCCTTCATCGCCGGGAAACTCGTCGGCGGCACCGAGGCTCGATCTCCCCTGGCCGGCCTGGGGATCCAACAGATGCAAGAGGCCGTCCAACTCGAGTCGATCCAATGGCGGCAAGTCGGCGACGACCTCTACCTACACGGTCGGATATCTCGGTAATGGAAAATGGGGACTGGCTCTGAGGGGACTGACCCTGAGCCACGACCGATGCCAAACCTGCGAAAGAATGCTACCGGCTCGGTGCCTGTCCCCTTTTTCCACGTGTGGCCAGGAAGAATCGGAACCACAGATGAACACGGATAAACGCGGATAAGGAAAGAAGGAAAGAAGGAAAAGTGCCGGGGCCACCCAGGTCTGCCGGACAAGCATGCCCACGCAAGCGTGGAGCATGGCACCGGAGGGAGCTTCCTCAACAATCCACTCGATCAGGGCTCGTGCGGCAGCTTGCGAGGATGGGGTGGGGGAACCGAGGGCGGTAGCGGCTGGCGATAGGTCGTGGCCCAGTCCTCGCGCTGTTCGGCGGTCGCGTAATAACGGAGCCAGATTTCCGGGTCGCTCCCCGGGCCGGTGCAGTCCCAGTGGAGAAAATTCCCCGGCCGATCAAGCTTCTTCTCCCGCGCGGGAAGAATGTCGCGGAAGATCAGCGTGTAGAGGCCGCGGTCGGTTAGATGGTCGGTGAAGTCCAGAACGATCTGCTTCTCGAACAGCTTGGCCACCACGTCCCAGAGAATCGAATGCAGGTCTTCGTCGTCGAGAACCTCGGGCCGAGGTGGGCGTAACTCCGACTCGAACCAGCGGTAGATCGGCAGCACGGGGGCCTGTTCCCAGGCCAGCATGCATGCGAGAAACTCGTTCTCCGCCGCCAGCGTTAGATGCTGCACATTGATCCGACTGATCGACTCGTCGAAGTAGCGTTCCAGCTCGTCACGCAACTCGGCGTTCCACAGTAGCTGCTCGACTTCGTCCGGTTGGGGGCGTCGGGGGTTGTACATAAAGCGGATACTCTGGCCGTGCGATCTGGACCCAAAATGAAAGAGAAGGGCGGGGGTCACGCCACATCTTCGACTTTACCAAGAACGGCAGATAATTCCAAGCACTCGCCGTTGCCTGAGAGGCAGTTCCTCGCGATTTCTTGTTGCTCCAATCGTTACGATCACCATCCGGTCACGGTGCCACCGGAAGAACTGGAAAAGTCGGGGTTCTCTTGCGGCCTACCCCTCCTGATCGCGTTCGGCATCGACCTGGCGTTCCAACTCCTCGATCCGGTCCACCCGCCGCGCGTGGCGGCCGCCCTCGAAGTCCGTCGAGAGCCACAATTCGATCATCCGGTCGATCAGCCGCTCGCCGAGCAGGTCGGCCGAGAGGCACAAGATGTTGCTGTCGTTGTGTCGGCGGCTCATTTCGGCCGTCAGATCGTCGTGGCAGGGAGTTGCCCGGACCCCGTGAAACTTGTTCGCCGCGATGCACATTCCCAGTCCGGTTCCACAGACGAGAATCCCCCGACGCTGGGGACCGTCGGCTCGGG
>SDBT01019019.1_pt1 | contig 10773 bp, 23 predicted proteins | sample 2277101 | NCBI WGS metagenome assembly SDBT01 (sample SAMN10404973, study PRJNA504765) | marine sediment metagenome | isolation source: marine sediment core GS10_PC15, 103 cmbsf | place: Arctic Ocean: Southern Knipovich Ridge | collected 2010 | reverse complement strand
TTTCAGATGTTCCGCTTGCTGAACTTATGCAGAAATCGGAGTTGACCATCATGCCGACATGGATAGCCTTACCGTTTCTAAACCAGAATATTAGACATCCTTCCTGAATAGGAGTTATTGGAATATTATCTTTGAATTTTAGATACAGGCCGTGAGCTGTCCAGTCTTTATAATTTTGATTTGCACCCTCTAGGATTCCGACTGCTTGAAGGATTTCAACCATTAATCCGGAACAGTCCCAGCCTATCATTGCGTCATCACCGCCATAATGATACTTCGTACCAATCCATTTCCATAGATACTTAACCGCTAAGTCCCGGATATAGACTGACATTAATGAATAAATTAAACTATAAAATATTAAATGTCAAATATTTTTTATATAAAAAAAGACCGAGCAAGCACGTCTTTAGATATCTATAGTCCCCAGCCGCCGACCCATCACGGGCCCGCTAGGTGGCTGCCGTCCGTACTGCTCGGCCTCTTTCTCTTCTATCGCTAATCTATTCTATCGCACCTCCTTGTTTGCGTCTCCTCCTGTTTTACCATTTCTCGACATCTTTTATCGCCGCTAGGCATTCAAACAACCTCTTCCTGGCAAAGCTACCATCTATCAGTACCTTATCGCCATAAGCCCTGCGAATCCTCCAGGATTCCTCTTTGAGTGTCCTTATTAAATGAGCCTTACCGTAAACCTTCCAATATAATTTTTTAATAAACTCTCTTAACATATCTCTCCTCCCTTTTGCCCCCCTCCCTCCCTGACATACAGTTTACTTCCCGTTTCCGATCTTACCCGCTATGCTATTGAGTAGTTTTTTACTCCCATTAGCAAGAGCGAAGACCGTAAAACCTAGTGTCGCAAACGCCCATAATTCAAACGTCAACTCGTTCTTGACGATGTTGTAATAGACCACACCGTAAGAAGCGAGAAACGAGAGAATGACAGCCATGAATGGTTTCCATTCGAGTTTCGTGAACCATTTTTGAATCCATGACTTTGCGACTTGCGTCACGACAAGAACCAAAGCGACTAAAGCTTCAGTACCCATGTTTCACCTCCTGTGAGATTATTGAATAACTCTTTTTGAGATTTCGTACCAATGGCATCCACTTTTATCGGCCTTTTCTGCTCTCTTAGCTTTCGCTTCTGTGGAATAAACCCCTATGAGCTTAAATCCGTCATAATCCCAGGCCCCGATTAATACATAAGCATATCTATTCATTTCCCCTCCGGCTTACATCCCCAGTGATATCTTTTACCTGAAATTGTCATATTAGAATCTTTCTTGAGTATCTTCTTTCCACACCCTGAACAGATATAATCGTACACCGTATCTTTATACCCGGCTCTCTTTGGTTTATCGGTAGGGTAAAGGCCACCTCGGTTTAGACGAATTTTAGGCATTCTCTTTCTCAGTTTCCTTTTTTGTTAGAACAAAATCTGGCACTGAATAAACATCAGCATTGAATGTCTTTCCACATTTAGGACAATCTGAATTGAAGTTTTCTTGATACCCTTTATCAACAAATTCATTATACAAACCCTCTATATCTTCACCACAATAAGGACAAAAATTAAGGCTCATCTCTCCCTCCATATTTTCCACCATAGACGTTCATAGTCTTTACAAGTTTTCAGACTGTATATTAATCGTGGGATTCTCCACCCACAGGGCTTGAAGTATTTACAGTCCTGGCAGCGTTTCATTTGTCGGACACCTCAACGCCTTTGGACTTGAATAGCATAATCATTCTATTTCTTATATCTATCGGATCGCTTATTGTTTTATAATCAGATGTACGAAAACAAAGCTCAATCTCCCCCCTTGTGATCTTCGGCTTCCCTGGCTGTCGGGACTGTAGGAGTTTGCGGATTATATTTTTTACCTCATCCTCATCAATACTAATTCTCATATCAATATCGTATGTAATATGTGTATAGATTTCATCATAAGTATTTTGAATAAACTCCTCGTCTGGTTGTGCTTGCTGTAGGAGTTTGCGGATTTCTGCGAGTGCTTCTTCCTCTTTCCGTTCTGGAAGTCCACTATAAGACTTTGCAAATTTAATTACATCATCCATAATCTTCTCAACCAAATCGTCAGGCACTTCGGTGGGCTGTTTAGATTTTATGAAATTATCAATGTTTTTATTTGCCTCTTTTAATCCCTTTAAAATTATCGGATAGGAAATTAGAATCCCCTTGATTTCTGTGAGCATGGCTATTTGATTTAAAGTAAAGCCTGTGCGAATCATCCCGTTTTTATCTGGACTATAAAGTCCAAGATAATCAAGGGTATCACCCAAAAACTCAATCAGCTTTTTTATCTCGGTCATTAGTAGAGTCCCCGGCTTGACCTTTCTAGGTCTTCCTGATATTGAGTCTCTTCGTTTCCCCGCCTTATTGTTTCCTTTAGCAACGCTTCCTTGACAGCCTTATAATTATTTCGAACCAGTTTTTCAATCAACCTTTTATTGTCGCTCACATCCCCTCCAGAATCTTCCTGATTTTAGCCTCACCAACTCTGTCAATATCATAGGTGATATCATGATGGCCTGGATAATGAGCGCTCCCTCTGTCAACATCATGTTCACAATCAGCGTGATTAAGAAACGTCTCAATTATTTCCTCTTTTGCCTTTGTGATTGTCACCGCTTTCGTTATGGCCTCATCAGCCTCTTTTTCTGGCGTAAAGATCGCACAAAGAAAAACCAATAGAATAAAACACCCTGGAATAATCAAGAGCAACCAGTTTGCATTAATCATTTTTTCTCTCCTTTTTTGTGTGGCCATCGAATCAAGCTTCCTTTTTTTGAATTTTCTGATCTTGTTATCCACTGACAATTCGATGGTTCATAATTTCCATCATTATCTATCCTATCAATGGTTAAATGATTTTTATGTCCATTTGAAATGGCCCATTTTTTAAAAGCTAAATAATTATCCTTCCATTCTCGACACATACTAATACCCCTTGCTCCATATCTTCTGTACCCCTTAACGTTCCGACTATAACACCTATTCTTAATGCCTATCCAAATTGTATATAACCTAGATCGGTTAATATTTTTATGCCACGCAGATTCCCCATGCTTTGTTACCATGTCTATTTTTAAACAACTACAACTTTTCGTGTGTTGTGTTTTCAGGTTGTTATCCCGAACTATTACAAAACTTCCGCAGTCACATTGACAAAACCAACATGGACGACCACCTTGATCTTTCTGAGATGCCCTTATTACAACTAGCCTTCCAAACCTATCACCAATAGAGATATATTCCTTTAGTGTCATTGTTTCCCCTTACACTCAGGGCAAATAGTTCCAGGTATATTATGCTTTTCATTATGTCCGCAGCAAGGACACCCCACTCGCCCCTCATCCCTAAAAGATAAGACACTTATAAATCCGTGGTCTGGATTATTACATATCTCATTTCCAGTCCCAAAACATATTTCACATTCCTTTTTTATTTCGTTCATCTCCCCCTCCTACCATTTCGCTAAAAGTATTACCCAGAAAAATATAAACAGTAAAATTACAGCCAGGATAAAGACGATTTCGTTTAAGAGAAAGTTTAGGATGAGTGCGAGTTTTGTCATTTTCTTTCTTCCTGACATAACGGACATTCGTGGTTCCATTTATCGCCATCCATTACGTTTTTCCAGAATTTCCACCCCTCTTCTTTCAACGCCTTGACTACATCAGAAAAATATTCAGATTCAACCTCAAGATAACTAGGACAAAAATCACAGTGAATATTAAACCCCATGTGATCCTTAATTCTTTCAATTGTCATTCCGGAAACTCCTGGATTAAATTCATAATTTTATTCCACATAATCCTTATAGTTTGGACTCTTTCGACATTCCGGACACCAATGCATTGAACTGTGTTGCCAATTTTCAAGTTTAAATCCTTTTGTACATTTTCGACATTTGCCAATTGTATTATTTTTTTGCTTTTTTATTTCTTGTTCATTTTCTTGTTCTATTTTTTCTGGCTTTTTTTTTACTTCAATTTCATCATGTGGTTTTTTTTCTTTCCTTTTTTGGTTCCTTTCTTGGTTACCATATTTACTTCTACACCTCCCACACAGTCCTGTTTTATTCCAATTTGCTATCTTAGTTTTCCCACAATTCTCACAGAGACGTTCTCCCATTTTTGATTTAGATGAACACGAATGGCAACGCCCAGTATATGCAGAACTTGATATAGTTCCTCCACAATCAATGCATTTGAGTTCTTCCTTTTTTATTGAATCATCTTTACTTATAAACCCAAATTCAAGAACTTTCTTAACCTCAAACACTTCACATAAAGCAATGTCAATTCGTTCTGAAAGAATAAATTTAAGTGCTTCACTTTCTTTCTCGAATTGCTTCAACTTATTCTTTCCGTCTTTATCTTTATAGAAAATATATAAATTCATTTACTTAATCTTTCTCCTTTTCATATCCTCCGGGAGTTTTTACATATCCTTCTTTCAACAAACAGTTTCTATGTGCCGATTCAATCATATCTTCAAATTTCATTTCTTTATATTTCTTTTTCCTCATATCAATTTTTTCACTTAACTCTATACATCTTAGATATGCATACCTTGTATTCCTAATTGGATTATTACAGAATTCACAGATCAATTTCATCCCCCCTCCTCCTATTTAATCCTTTTCATCTGAAAATATAACTGAAACATTGTCATAAATCCATCCTGCTAGAGCTATGACAATACCACAAACATCTTCAGGCCCAAAATCTTTTAAGAGTTCCTTAATCTCATCGTTCTCAAGGTCAGAAATGTCTAGGCTTTGCCATTTCTCATCACGTTTGATCCTGAAATACATCCCTGTCAATTCTTTTGTTTTTTTCATCCCCCCTCCTTATAGTTTTTATGCCAAAGGGCTACGGCGGTGTGGGTTTTCATTGTTTTAAATATTCCTCAATTTCATATATATCTGTAGATAACAAATCAGCAAACCCGTACATTACGTCAAATTCACCTTTTGGAAACTTCTCTGCATAAATAATTAATTTTTTTCCACTTCCTCTTGCATATCCAGCCTCAAGGTGAGACGAGTTTCCGGCAGGTAAAACCATAACACAAACATCACACCAATCAAGCCATTTTTTATCTTCTCTAAATGCCCTTTGGCTTCTTTTGTCATCAAGGAAGGTTACAGCATTTAGTTCACTCTTGGATTTATCTGGACTGTCAAGCATTTCAGACCAATGAAAAACATAACGTCCTTGTGATGAATCTGCAAAACAATCTACTTCAAATTCTTCCTCTCTAAGCATCTCTGCAACCTCGTATGCTAAGTCTGCATTTTTCCAACTAGATGCTATATATATTTTCATAATTCCGCCTCCGATTTATGTTCACAATATTGAATATACTCTCCATAGTCAGTACATAAAGTTGAAAAGTATTTAATAGCTTGTTCAAAATTCTGTCTCTTTCTTTTAAATTCAAGATAGTTCGCATAGCCTTTATAGCCTTTTTTGAATTCCTCTAATTTACCTTGTTTACATAAGGCCATAAACCTTGTTTTTGCATATTTCTTATTCTTTCTTCCATCTATGTGATATTTTTTCCATAGTGATTCAAATTCGTCCTCAAAAAAAACCCTTTCTTTATTAGAATTAGCATTAGAGTTAGTATTAGGAATAGGAATAGAAGGATTAGTTTCTATATCGTTTTCTATGTAATTCAAATCACTTGTATAATACTTATCAAAGGCTTTCCAAAGGGTTGTTTTTATGAGTATCCTATCCCTCTGTATTGATTTCTTTATGAGTTGGGGGTTTCCACTTCCATTGTATTTTAGAAACTTATGAACAAATATTACATTCTTTTTTTCATCATAAGTAACATTGTTATTTAATGATTCTTTTATTAACTCAATAACTATATTTTTATCAACACCTGTTTCATTTGCCATTGTTTTATATGTGATCTTGTAAATCCCAGACTCATTTAAATGGCTATTTGTTATTAAGTACATAAAAAGTAATTTCCCTTCAACTAAATAATCTTGAAACTTTTCATCACAAACCCAAATATCAACAAAGACGGGTCTATATTTTGCCATTGATTCCCCAATATATACAGCCCCCCGAACTGCTTGGATGTACCGACTTGCCGATATGGCAAAAAGATAGACAGATTCGGAGGGCTTTATTGACTCGTTTCATTTAATCGATACATCCTAATATCATTCTCTCAAATTCAATCCTTAAAGTCAAACACTTCCTGAGATAATCTTTCCTCTGCTATTTTGCAGTAGTCCTCTGATATTTCGATTCCAATATATTTCCTATTTGTATATTTAGCCATCTTGCAAGTCGTTCCAGATCCACACATCGGGTCCAAAACAATATCGCCTTCTTCGCTCCAAGAAATTATATGATCCTCTGCTAATTGTTCCGGAAATGGCGCTGAATTAGTAAATAAGGAAATCGCTGTATTAAAAAACCATATATTATATTTTAGTTTAGTTTCTTTGACTTTTAATAATTCATCCCGTGGCCTTTTTGCTGAATTCTTGCCGTAGTCGTTTTCGTTGCTCATGGAATATTCAATATTTGCTGTTTTGCAATCAATAATTATTGGATTAAAAGTCTTGGGTTTTCCGTTACTAAGAACAAACATATATTCAAATTGTTGTTCATATCTATTGTGCGTTAAAGGAATGGGATTTGTTTTTGCATATATCATTGTATCGTGTAGATTAAATCCAATTTGCTTGAAATAAAGGGCCTGCTTGAAAGACGTGCCAGTTTCGCTTCCATTCACCGTTGAGTCCCCAACAACCCAAACGACAACGCCACCTTGTTTTGTAACTCGATATAGTTCCCTTGCTATCCCCTCAAAGTCAAATGAATATCCCTTATAATCCCTCAGCTCATCATAGGGTGGAGAAGTAACCACCAAATCAATACACCCGTCCGGAAATGTTTTCATCACCTCCAGGCAATCACCTTGATAGATATGGTTTGTTTTCATTTTATTCAAAAAGATTAACCGGAAACTTTGATCCAAAATATCTAAACTGTCCAAGTAAATTAAACTTGCAATTCCTACAAACAAGGATTGGTTTTTGCCATTCATATGTTCGTTCACAAGCTGAATAAACCCTTAGTTGAACTCGATATAATTCATCTGCTACCCTAAGGCAATGATTACATGATCCCATTTAATCCTCCTCCCCTCCTCCCAATTCCTTATGCTTGTCACCCAAAAGGTTGTCACGCCGGGTCCGTCTTTAGTTTCTCAAGCTCGTCTTTCCAGTATCGAATAGCACCTTTATAATCGCCAACTGAAACAAGGGCATCGAGCTTAATGGCTTCGTCCTCCTTGATCTCACGGCCAGATTTCCCTATCTCTTCAATTATGCCATTCAGCATTTTTTTGTATTCCGTAAGATCAACTTTCATTGCCTTATCTTTTTCGTCCTTTTTCTCAAATCCGTTAGGAGGGAAAAGGTCGTCAACTGATTCCTGGGATTCAACAGGAGCCGGGAGGAGTGCTTGAGTTGGGGAGATTAATCCACGCTTTTGGATCTCCATTAGTGACATTCCAATGGATAGCTTCATTGTATAATGCTTGCCTTTAATGACTTTCTTTCCCTCCATCTTCTGAGTGTTGGTCTCTTCACGTTTCAGGACAATCGGAATCATGGCGACTCGTCCCACAAGCCCACGTACGAAATCAATTCCACTATTGATATCAATGATTGAATTCTTTGAGCTTGTTGAAATCTGCCAGACCCCCACGGCCTCTTTGATTTCCGGGAGTAAGAACTGAAGGACTCCCACGGCCTTGCATTTCTTATCAAGGTCATCACATGGACATTCCTTGTCAACGAATCCGCCCTCATCGAAGTCATAATAAGTCGCCTTTTCTCCGTCTCCACGACAAAGAAGAACTCCGTTTCCATACTTCTTGTAGAACTGTTGAAAGAAAACCTGCTCGGATTCAACGGGAAACATGATAACCATTTCTTTCGGCTCGTCTCCGTATTGTTCTTTTACGAGGGGAGGACAAACAAAGTAGTCTGTCTCTTTTGGGTATTCTTTCCTGGCCTCGTTTTTAACCTTAATTCCCAGCCGGATGATCCCGGCACGCGGTAAACGCCTTCGGTCTGATAAACCTTTAATCATTGGATTCTCTCCTTTTTTATTTTTTGTTTATTCATCGTATATCTCTGTTTTTATTTCAGCTAATTCAGCCTTGAGTTCCTTGACCTCTTTTTGTAGCCATTCGTTTTCTTTTATTATTTTCTCTGGCAATAATTTCTTCAATTTAGAAAACTTGCTATTGAAATTATCATACACCCACTTAGTGACAGCAATTTCAAGGTCTCTATATCTCCAATCGGTTTCCTCTTCGTCGCTTAAGAACAATCCAAAGTATCTCTTTATTTCCTCTTCAACTAATTGAGGGATCATTAACTTGTCTATATCTTCCTTGTTTTCCTTGTATAAATTTGCACGCAGTTTTTTTGCATCGTATTTGTCCCTGTACTTTGACCACTTACACCCACAGATAAACCTGAAGACCTCATTGAAAACCTTGTCCACATATTCGGCATGATGGTCGTCAAGGTAATATTCAATGACGCTGTAAAACTTATCATTTATTTTATCTATGAGCTGTACGTTTGTTTCGTCCAGGATGTCAGAAGCGAGCTTTTTTACTTCCTCGTTTGACAATATGGATTGCAGTTGTTTTTCTTTAGACATTCTTCACCTTCCTTATTTGAATTGATGGTTTACTTAATTTATAGGTCTTAAACATCTCGAATTTCCCAGCGTCAATATGTTCTTTTTTAATCAAGGCCGAAACTTTCGTGCCGTCCGGCTTTGAAATCTTGGCAAACAATTCTGGTCCGATTGCCTTAATTAATGCCGGAACATCCCAACTTGATAACCTGCTTTGACTAACTCCTAATCCCTCACCATCGGCAACCGGATATAATTTCGTTTTAGTTTCAATGAAATATTTCAGCAAAGCAGGAATCATGGAGTCTTTTTCAGTCTTCAGTTTTTTCTCTTCTTTAAGTATCGAATATAGACGATTTGAAAAGCTCTTGACAATCTCCTCGGTTGGCGTTTCGACTTCCATTATCTCAGAAAAGTCCGCCTCTTTGGCATCATCTATAGAGGGAAACCCAAGCCAGCAATGTAAATGATAGCGACACCACTTACAGTTATTGGACTTTCTCTCATGGGGATGAGGGAAGAGTTTCTTTTGTCCATAGACTACATTCCAGAGAAACCTCATGTATTCCATGATGTCGCTCTGTCTGTCTATGTCCGGGAATGCCGTCCATCCATAGTGAATATTCTCTGCTAAACAAGACCGGTCCTTGTAAAGGATTCGGATATTCCTTGTCTTAATCTTTGCAGCCTTTAGGGATTTTGAAAACTTGGACGCATAGAGATAGAGTTGAGCCTGGTCATAATCATCCTGGCTTATACTCATCCCCCCGGTTCCCTTTGATTTTATCTCCAGGATATCGCAGACGGTGAATGCCCCATCTGTCCCAACAGGAATAAGGCCGTCGTAATATCCATTGGCATTGACCTCATCTATATGAAGATATCCTTCAGAGTTTTTCATTTTCCCCATGTCGTCAAGACGGCTTTGGATGTTTTTGTGATGTCTTTTTCCCTCATCAAAAAGGATCTCCCCTTTTGTTGTATATTTCCTGGACTTGTGGGGCTCAAAGAAATCGTAATAAGTAGCCCTCGGGCATTTCTTACAATGGCCGAATGCTAAAGATGTCCTTTTCCAGTCTCCCTTTTCTTTTAATCCGTCCCCGAAATCCTTTTCCTTTACGTAAGTTGACTCAATAAATCCGGAAATCTCAACGTCTGTTTCGACCATCAATTTCTCTTGAGGCTTCATGATCAGCCAGGGTTTCTCTTTGGCCTTCTTTATTTTCATTGTCCTAGTCGGACGTACCGCCCTTTCGATATCCTCCCTAGTGACGGCCTTTGCTGGCTTTAAATAAACAGCCTTTCCTGGCTTTGGACGGTCGGCCTCTTTTTTCCTCGGCCTAGTTTTTGATATACGAATATTATCATCCCTAGTTCGTTTGTTTAGTGCTGTGTACTTACCCATTTTTATTTATAATTATCTCCCCTACTAACAAGCTGATTATAATAGTCGAGCCTCCAATTTGTATTCCTAGTTTCCAATCCCATCCACCACCAAAGCGACCCCAAAGGTTATCCTTGGAACGCTCTTCAATCCTGATACTATACTTCCACAATGAAAACTTTTTTGTGAACCTGTATTTAATAGGAAATAATTTATTGATCTTGAACATTGATAAGACTTTTTTGTTTGTCCAGGCCATTTTATCCCTCCTCTTTGTGTAATCTCAATTCCCTTTTTGGGGTCATCGTAAGGAACCAATGTCTTTGGCCGCCTTCAAAATCGTAGTTTTTTATAATTTCAAATTTCGTGATCCCTCGGTTCAGGTCAAGCTCTTTTTTTATTAACTTTCCATTGGTAATTAGAATCTCACCGTCTTCCAAAAGATCAACCATTTCCCCAACCTCTATATCTATAATCTCTCTTTCTCCCATTTTATCCCTCCCCTTCAATAATATCCTCAATACATCCATCACAAAGATCACCCTTTTTATAGACATAGGAAATCTTACACCTTCGGCATTCAAACTCAGGTATTCCCCGACCTAACATAATGTCCTCCATTGAGGTTAATAGAATGTCGCCTACCGTGCGGGTCATGG
>SDBT01019018.1_pt1 | contig 10773 bp, 11 predicted proteins | sample 2277101 | NCBI WGS metagenome assembly SDBT01 (sample SAMN10404973, study PRJNA504765) | marine sediment metagenome | isolation source: marine sediment core GS10_PC15, 103 cmbsf | place: Arctic Ocean: Southern Knipovich Ridge | collected 2010 | reverse complement strand
GATTTTAATTGCATGTCTTGTTGTTATATTCTGTTGTATATATCGCAAATACTTCATTAAATTATTGTTATCTATTCAATATCATAGAATTCATAATTAAATATTTGTTTATATATACATATAAAAAGTATTTATTAATATAATTATTAATAATGTCAGCTAGAAAATACAGAGGAAAAACACAAAGAATTTTTTTAATTGAATGCACAGATATTGGTGAATATTCTAGAAGTTATATAGTATGTGGAACAACTAAAAATGTGTATAAAGTTACAATAAAAAATACTCCAGTGTGTTCGTGTCCTGATCATCAAAAGAGAAGAAGACGATGTAAACATATATATTTTGTATTATGTCGCATTATGAATGTATCACTAGACAAAGAAGATGAAGAAGCATATAGTGATAAAGATTTATTAAGGATGTTTTCAAATATTCCACCTGTCACAAATAATTTAATAGTAAATCATGATGCACAGAAAGAATATAAAAAATATAAAAAAAGTGGAAAATTTACTAGTAAGAACTCAACAAATAAAAAAGATGATAAAATTAAAACACAAAGATTTGATGATATTTGCCCAATATGTTTAGATGATATTAATACTGAAGAAGATTTAGAATATTGTAAATATTCATGTGGTAAATCAGTACATAAAATATGTTTTGAAAGACGGATAAGTATTAGACATATGAAAAAAAAATGTATATTTTGCCAAGCAGATTGGGAACCTAAAAAAAAGGTGAGTGTATCAAAATATGTAAATTTGGATAATCACTAGAATAATTTATCAGAACAATTTATTTATGATTTTTCTTAAAAAAAATTGAAATTAAATATGTATAGAGAGTATATTGTATATAATAGATTATTAACACTTAGAGTACGAATAATGGATACTAAGAGCAATAACACTGAAAGTAATACCACTGAAAGTAAGACCACTGGAAGTAAGACCACTGAAAGTAAGACCACTGAAAGTGTGACAACTGAAAGTGTGACAACTGGAACTGAGACAACTGGAAGTGTGACAACTGGAACTGAGACAACTGGGAGTGAGACAACTGGAACTGAGACAACTGGAACTGAGACAACTGGAACTAAGACAACTGGAAGTGAGACAACTGGAAGTGAGACAACTGGAACTGAGACAACTGGAAGTGAGACAACTGGAACTGAGACAACTGGAACTGATACAACTGGAAGTGAGACAACAGGAAGTGAGAATACTGGAAGTGAGAATACTGGAAGTGAGACTACTGAAAGTAAAAATACTGGAAGTGAGACTGCTGAAAGTAAAAATACTGGAAGTGAGACTGCTGAAAGTAAGACAACTGGAAGTAAGAAAACTAAAACTAAGAAAACTAAAAAAATTAAAAATACTAAAAATACTAAAAATACTAAAACTGAGAATATTGAAAGTAAAAATAATACAACATGGAGTATTTATAAAAGTAAGTTTAGTGCTGATGTATCTTTGGGTGAAGCTTCGCTTCAAGAATTAGCAATTGGTTCTAGACTTGCATCGAAAAAGAAGAAAAGTGATTGGGGAAGATTAGTAGAATATAAAGAAAAGTGGAGAGAAATATGGGAACCATTATTAAAAATATTGGAACAGTTATACAAAACTCTTCAAACATTGGAAGGTAAAGATTATGAATTATTAAATTATGTATTACGTGGATCATTTAGATGGAATTATCACCAAAGAAAAAATTTATGGAAGGCTATTAGTGGTGATGTTTATAGTATTTCAGATACTTTGTGTCATCATTTGCGAGAGGCTAAAAAGGATATTGATGAATCAGATGATGGAGAGTATAAAAATGAATTATCAAATGAATTTGATAATTTGGTCAATATGTTAGGAGAAAAAAGTATTATAACTTATGAATATATCCATAGAGAAACAGGAGAATCACGAGTGGGAAGAAAACAAGTAGAAGATATGACTCAAAGAATGAGACAGGCTGTGAATGACATTAAAACAGAATATGAAAAAAAGAAAGAAGACTAAAAAGAGTAATGTTAAGATATTTTATTTATTTATTTATTTATTAATTTATTTATGATATAATATCATAAGATGGATTATAATATAGTTTCATATAAGAAGAAAAAATATGCAGTTATATGTATAACTCATAAAAATAAAAAATATCCAATAGTTGTAGATGAAATAGACATTGATACCATACAACGTCTTGAACTTGAATGGAAATATAATAAATATGGTTTTGCAGTATGTTCAATTCCATATAAAAATGAAACAAAAGATATATGTATGCATAGAGTAATAATGATATTGAAGCTACTGCTAAATAGTGAAAAAAATAGTCAAGAAACATCTGATAAACATATAATACATATAAATAATATAGGTTTAGATAATAGGAGAGAAAATATACTGTATGACGAACAAAATAAAGAAATTAATAAGAATGTCATTAAAAAAAAAAGAACAATTACATTACCAGAGAATAGTGGAATAGATCCAGATGATATACCAACATATGTATGGTATATGAAACCAAACAAGTCACACGGGGAGAGGTTTATGGTGAGTATAGGTCCATATAAGTGGAAAACTACTAGTTCTAAAAAATTCAGTTTAGTATATAAATTAGAGGAAGCAAAATTATATTTAAGAGAACTTAAAAAAAAACAACCAAAGTTATTTTCAGAATATTCAATGAATGGTGATTACACAAAACTAGGCAAAAAATTAAGTGAATCATATTATGATATTGTACATCTTGATGGATATAAAAATATTAAACGACATATACACACAAATAATACAAAAAAATATTTAAAAGCAGGTAAGCCTACAAATAAAGAATTATTACTGTTAAGAATACAGAGAAATATTATATTAGACAAAGGTAAAAATAGAAGATTGTTAACTAATTTACCTGAAAATTGTGACATTGATACTTTGCCAAAATATTGTTATTATAGACCACCTTATAATGGTAGGGGAAGTCATTTTATTGTAAAAAATCATCCAAATCAAGAAAAAAAAACATGGCAAACAACTAGTTCAAAAAAAGTTAATATAAAAGAAAAGTATAAACAACTAATGGATCATATAGATGATATAACATTAGGGTTATCATAAAATAGATGATTAAATAGCACTCTTTTCATTTCATATTCATTCTCTTTATTTCTTTTTATATTTAATCTACTTTTTTGTATAGCTCCTAATAATAATTCAAATCTAGCATTGGCTTCTTCTCGCAGTATAGCTTCCAATTTCAATTCAGCTCTAGTTTTAAATATAGGTTTTGGTATTTTAATAGGAAAGTGAATATCTTTCTGATGTATAATTTGTTTTTTAGGAATTAATTGTTGTTTGAAAAATACAAGAATTAATGAAAATATATTAGCAACAATTATTGCTGATAACATAGCTAATCCAACATATGTCAGCTTGCTTCGAGACCATTTATGTAACACAGTATTATAAAAAATATAAAATAACAAGCAATATAATATTGTTCTTAACATAACAATTATAAACATATATGTTTTATCAGATGATTCACATAGTTTTTTATATTCTGTAAGTGATGGAATAAATATATTCCACCATTTTATTTTATATTTATAACAATCATTATTATTTGACATATTATTAACTATTATATAATACATATTGAAAAAAATTTATTCATTGGAAGTAATTGACAAATATATTATTTTATTACATAAAAAAATATATTTACCCTATTACCCATTGTAACTAATACCAGTAAGACCATGATTCACTCTAAGAATGTTATATGAAAAAGCAAATATATAAACAATATTATCTAGATTTGTAATGTTAAGATCAGGCAAATCATCCTCAATATCAGTACAATTTAAGGAACAAGTTCCTTTAATCGTGCTATCTTTTATCCACAGAGTTAAAAATATATGTTCAATTTTTGAGAAATTTGCAGTTCCTGTTGGTTGATGAAGTTCAGGATTAACACAAAAACAATAAATATTAATACCATCTTTTGGTGAATTGGTATGATATAATTCTGGTTGTACATAATTAAAGAATTTACCAGTTCTTTTGTCAAATCTGTTATGTCTATTGAATTCTAATTTAGCATTACTTATAGGATTATGATTACCATCAATTAATATACCATAATTTGAAAATTGATTCACACATACATCATCATTATCTATTCTTGTATCTGTCATGAATTCTACTGGTATGCTGACATCTCTTACTGTTATAGTGGATGATACATCCATTATAATAATGGAATTATCATCTAAAACATGAATTGTTCCACTAATTTTATCTGTAATACCATAAGTATCAATTACAAGTGAATTGGTATTAACCCAAAGTGATTTATCTGTACTATCATTTTGAACAACAATTTTTCCATTTATTGTTGTACCATCATCTCCTGGTTTAAATTCTTCCCATATACCAGGTGTTGGGGAATCATCAGATTCATTTAATAATGTTATACTATTTTCCAATATATCTATTGCACATTTTTTAATAGCGTTATTCCAGTTGTCTTCGTGTGTGTAACATAAAAATTTTTTATTAGTTATATAATTTCCATTTCTCATTGCCCAAAATAATTCTTTGGTGGGATGATTAAAATGTAATCTATATCTATTAATTTCATTATTACCATGTACCTCTTCATGAAATTGTACTTGTTCTATTAGATATTCATGATTATTAAGAGCAAAGTGTCTACGTTCTGTATCATCAAGATATACATAATCTACTACTAATCCCATATTTAATATTTTAAGAGAATCATGTTGATCAAAATTAGCATTAGTTATAATTAATTTTGATACATCAGTTAATTCAATACGAAATATTATATCATGATATTGAATAGATATTAGGGGAAGAGCTAAACCAGTATGTCTATTAAACCAAAATTTTAAAGGGATATAAATAGTATATTTTGGTTTAGTTTTTCCATTAAATTCAGTCATTTCAGGAACATCTCCTATCATTTGAAGATATCCATTTGCATTTTTATCATTATGAGCTAATTCATACCAGATATCTAACCATACTCCAGAATGTTTATCCATTGTCACACCCCCCATTTCTACTTCAATAGATTGTAATATTGCATGTCCTAAACGTCTTGTCCAAGCAAATTTTGATTCTGGATCTGGTGTTATAGAGTCTATAACAATTTTAAGATACATATTTGTAATTAAATCACCATTTCTTGGCAAAATTATGGCATTTTTAGATCCAAAATTTATATTATTTAGTATTGGATGTTCATATACTTCAAATGAGAAATCAGTATGTCTCCTGTAAACTATTTTAAAAAAAGTTATATGTGGATTATTAGTTAAATATACATCTTGTGCACCATATGTAATAATTTGTATTAAACCCCCAGCCATTATATAATATATTATATAATAGATTATATAAACATTTTGTTATTTTAAATGCTTTAAATAAATTTTTCTTTCTATTTTCTTTTTCTTTTTGATTTTGATTTTCTTTTTCTTTTTGATTTTGATTTTCTTTTTCTTTTTGATTTACTCTTTGATTTCCTCTTTGATCTTATTATTCTGCCTATTTTTCCTAAACTACTTAATTTAACAGTTTTAAGAAATTTGACAACAAATTCCAATCCTTTGATATTTTTTACTACTTTCTTAAGATCTTCAAATGTTAGTTCCTGTTCATCCTTTTTATTATCTTTTACAACATAAAAATTGAAAGTCCCTTTTGGAGTTTCTTTTCCTACATATTTTTCAATCTTATCCCCCTTTTTCTTAAATAATTTGAATTGAATACCTCCTTTATCTTTAGCATATTGTCTAATTTCTTCTTCATAAATAACTGAATCTTTTCCTTTTTCTACACTTTTATTAATAATTTCGTGAAGAAATAATAATTTTCTTTTGTCTGTTCCCTTTCGATTTCTAGATTTTCCACTGGACATTATTATATATTTATATAAGAATAAAAATATTAATTTTTGATTGAATAATTATATAATTGTATGGCAAAAAATTGAATAATAATACGTATAGAGTACATTTTATAATATATAAACATTAATTATTTATATATTATAAAATGCAAGCAATAGAATTTAAAAAAATATATGAAATGCAATTTGTAAATGAACAAGATAGGTGGAGATGGAATTGTATTTCAGGTAAAATTAGAGTAACTGACCCAAGCTATCGCCCTCCTGAAAAAAAAAATAGTCCTATAAAATTATATGGTATTGTAGATAATTGTGCAAAAGGTATATGGACTATAGCAGTTAATGTTATAAAGAAAGGTTTTTCCTCTGGAAGAATATATGATATATATACATATCGATACAATAAAAAAAAAGAAGGGAATCAAATATCAAATGAAGAATCATGTGAGAATGTTAATAAAGTAGATTTTTTAGTTGGAGTACAAAATGCACAAATGGGTTTTTTTGATGATGATTATTTTCCATATTTAAATGATGAAATAGAACTTAAAAAATTTCAAAAAGTATGTGATGATACAATAAAGAGAGTTAAAGTGGGTGTGGTTGAATATGATAAAATGAAGACGAGAAATAATAAAAAAGAATATGAGACAGAACTTGCAAAACCTGTTGAATATACAAAAATAAAAGAAAATGGCAAAAATCCTATGGGGTTAATAGCAATTAGTGGATGGGGTAATGGAGCATATAAATGTATTGCATTTCGTGATAAAGATAATGTAATAATTGGATTGTATATACAATTTGTAAATAAAGATTATGAAGATATAGCTAGACAAGTATTTAATAAAAGAAAACTGTTTGATAAACATAGAGAACGTGTTTTTGAGAGATATAAAAGATTAATGCAAAAGAAATATGATAAATTAAAAGAGAAAAGTGACGAAGAAAAAGAAGAAAGTGACGAAGAAGAAGAAGATAAACCAAAAAGAAGGGGTAGAGGAAAAGGTAAAAGAAATAGAAACAAAAAAAAAGAAAGTGATGAAGAAGAAGAGAAGCCAAAAAGAAGGGGTAGAAGAAAAGGTAAAATAAATAGAAACAAAGAAAAAGAAAGTGATGAAGAAGAAGAAGAAGATAAACCAAAAAGAAGGGGTAGAAGAAAAAAGAAAAGTGAAAAAGTAAAAATAAAAGAAGAAAGTGATGAAGAATACGAAGAGAAGCCAAAAAGAAGGGGTAGAGGAAAAAGTAAAAGAAATAAAAAGAGAAAGAGTAAAAATATTACTGATTCTGATTCTGATTAAGATTAATAAAGTAAAGTGGATAAAAAAATTAATAATATAAATATATCATTAATTTTGGGTCTAAAAACATTAGAAGTAAAAGTTAAAATAGCATTTCGTGCTTACTTAATAATTGTTTAATTTTTATTGGATTTGTATTTAGATCAAAAATATTATTATGGGTAGCTGATAATGCTGCAACCCTACCAAAATTGCTATACTTAGATATGTATAATGTATCCGTTTTTTGTGATAAAATATAACTATCAACAAAAACTTTAGATATGTTATTATTTACAGATTTTCTATCTAAATGTTGTATAATATTATTTAGATATATAAGTTTACATGGATCCCATATTTGTGAAAAAATATTATAAATATTAGGATAATCACTGGTTACAAAGACGAAATAGTCATTGTAAATTTTGTCGCAATGAGATTTAATTTTTATTATTATGTTTTTAATTTTTGTATTTGGATCAGTTATGCGTGTATATCTCTCACCCTTATTTGTAATCATATATTTATCTCCTGCCCTAATTTGTATACCTACTATATTATTGGATTTTTTTACATCATTTGACACATTATATGGGGCAAGTAGATTATTCACAATAGAAATAATTTTATCTGTTGGTTTTAATATATCACTATACAATTCCTTATAAAGACCAATTATATCTTTCAAATAATCTCTATTTTTAAATAATTTATTTTTGTACAGATATTGTGAAATTTCTTGATTCAAATAAAATTTATTAACTTCATTGCCAAATAATTTAGTATTATTCATGAGATATTTTTTTAAACCTTTTTGTTTATCAATATATTTGTATATTTTCACATCCTTTGATTTAACCTTTTTAAGTTCATAATCATATTTTGAATAATTTAAATATTCTTTAATGTTTTCTTTATTCCAAAGTATATAAAAATCTCGTTTTAATAGATTAGCAATAAGTTTACAAGAAATTATACCAATAATTCTATCACCTAATCCACCGAGAAGTATATTTTTTTCAAATGCTATCACAATCATATATACATATATATATTATTTTAATACTATTTTTGAAACGGAGGTAAATAATAAAAATAAAAAATAAATATATAAAATAATGGCAGAAAATATACAGAATGAAACATGGAAGAATTTAAATTCAAAAATTTATGTAGCAGGCCATAGAGGCTTGGTTGGTTCCGCAATAGTGAGAAAGCTCAAAAAGTTAGGATTTAATAATATATTGACAAGAACATCAAAAGAACTAGATTTATGCATTCAAATAGATGTAGATAAATTTTTTAAACTAGAGAAACCTGACTTTGTGTTCTTAGCAGCAGCAAAGGTTGGTGGAATAAAAGCTAACAATGATTATCCTGCAGACTTTATATATAATAATATCATGATACAAACAAATGTTATACATTCAGCCCATAAATATGGAGTAAAGAAGCTTTTATTTTTAGGTTCATCATGCATTTATCCCAAAATGTGTCCTCAGCCAATCAAAGAGGAGTATATTCTTACTGGTCCACTGGAACAAACAAATGATGCATATGCTATAGCTAAAATTGCAGGAATTAAAATGTGTCAATCATATAATAAACAATATGGAGAAAATTTCATTGCCTGTATGCCAACAAATTTATATGGCAAAAATGATAATTTTAATTTAAAAACATCACATGTTCTCCCAGCACTCATAAGAAAATTCTATGAGGCTAAAAAGTATAACAAACCATATGTGGAAATATGGGGCACAGGAAATCCATATAGAGAATTTTTATATGTTGATGATTTAGCAGATGCAGTTATATTTTTAATGGAAAACTATTGTGAAAATGAGATTGTCAATGTGGGAACAGGAGAAGACATAACAATTAAAAACTTAGCATTATTAATAAAAGACATAGTTGGATTTGAAGGAAAACTAAAGTTTGATGAAAGTAAACCAGATGGGACACCTAAAAAACAACTTAATATAGAAAAAATAAAAAATATTGGGTGGAAACCAAAAATATCTCTTAAAAAAGGAATAGAACTTACACTACAATGGTATGTCGGCTTGCTCCGCGACCCATCCATAGGGTATGTCGGCTTGCTCCGCGACCCATCCATAGGGTATGTCGGCTTGCTCCGCGACCCATCCATAGGGTATGTCGGCTTGCTCCGCGACCCATCCATAGGGTATATAAAAAACAAAACTTTTGAGTAAATATATTTCTTAAAAATAAACAAATATTAAAATTAGTATTTTATACAATTTCTATTTTACATTCTTATTAACTATATCTTTAATTTTATTGATAATTATTCCATTCAGATCTTATTTCATTTTGTGGACAAATTTTTATTTTATTCTGTAGACTAATTTTGTTTCCTTTAAAAATAAATTTTAATTCTTTACTCGTGTGAGTTCTTTTATTTTCTTTAAACATACAAACACGCGCACAATGATTGGAATATAAGTATATTCCAATACCTTGACGTTTACCATTTACCCAGTTTCCTAAATATCCAATTTTTGAATTATCATTATAGTGATATCCGATACCTTCTTCTAGTCCATTTTTCCAATCACCATCATATGTTTCATTGACACCCGGAGCATATATAATTTGTCCTTTGCCATGAAAATTGTTATTCTTCCAGTATCCCTTGTATATTGCTCCATTGAAGAAATTAAAAATTCCCCAACCATGAAAATTTCCATTCACAAATTGACCAGTATACTTATTACCATTTCTAAATGTGTATGTTCCGTTTCCATTAAATTTTTTATTTCTTACCTTACCACTATATGTGGCTCCATTTTTTAATTTTTTAGAGACAAACTTCATGTTATTTTTTGATGGATTGTTAAATTGTGATAAATACATTTTATTTAATTACTAATATAGTACTATGCAATATTTAATATATATATATATATGACTTCCATTTATTTTTTCTTTTTCAATTTTTTTTATTATTTTAAATAATAAAAAAATTGACATCATCATAATAAAAAATAAAGAAACCAGAGTCTGTTAAATTTTGCTCAAGATTATCTGATTTATCCAGATAATCCTAGTATTGGTATTGAGAAAGGTAATTAGAGAAATCAGCGTCTATCCAATCCTGCTCTAATTTCTCCTTCTCCAGTTGCTCTTTCTTCAATTTCTCCTTCTTCAATTTCTCACTCTCCATCTTCAGTCGCTTCTGCACAAAGTCTAACTCATACACATCATCTGGAGTGGTATCCATATCATCATTATCAAATTCCTCCAATTCATCAATATATCTCTGTTTTGACCTTGCCTCCAAACTGATATTGTCAACATCAAAGTTCTCGAAAAAATCTGCGCCCCGGTCCCCATTAAGATCTAGAGGACTGAGGTTATCACCATCAAATAGAGTATCTGCCATAGTTGTCATTTTTGTTCAATTTCAAGAAATTGTACTGTTATTATCACTATTATTGTGGGATGTTCAAGCAGTTAGAATTTCAATTTTTTTTGAAGATTAAAAAGTAAGGAAATGACAAAAATAAGATAAAAAATT
>SDBT01019017.1_pt1 | contig 10774 bp, 12 predicted proteins | sample 2277101 | NCBI WGS metagenome assembly SDBT01 (sample SAMN10404973, study PRJNA504765) | marine sediment metagenome | isolation source: marine sediment core GS10_PC15, 103 cmbsf | place: Arctic Ocean: Southern Knipovich Ridge | collected 2010 | reverse complement strand
ACATCCTAGACTACCTTCCTCCAGCCGATCTCGGCCGAGAGCTGCATGCCACGGTCCAACTCCTGCCGATGATTCCAGTAGATGCGGTAGCCCGCCTAGACAAGAGTGGGACTACCATGAACCCAGCATTACAACTATGCGTATTCATGGGGTTCAAGCAGATTATTCTAGTGGGGGCAGACGTTAACTATAAAAGTACGGACTGTAAGGAAAAGGATTCCGACCCAAACCATTTCGATCCCACATATAGGGCTAGCATAGGAGACGGGGATAGGGATAATGCAATGGTCCGCAAAGCACACCAAGCAGCCTACGACGTGATGAGGAAGTATGGTGTGGAGGTGCTAAATGCCACGGTAGACACCATGCTGGACGTGTACCCCCTGGTTCCCTACGAGATCGTGGCAGGGGATAAGAATTTTAAGTGGGATAAGGATGAGGACTATCCCGACCAGGGTATAATGGAGATGAGGAAGAGGATGACAGAATACTGGGCAAACAACAAGTATGTGAAAGATATTACAATATGAAGATATTCATACCCATTAAGAAGGTATCGGAACGAGTTCCTAATAAGAACTTCCGCATATTTGATAAAGTTCCTTTATATCAATATGTAATAAACAGATTAGAAGACAAGTTTAATATTTACATTGATACGGATTCAGGAGAAATACAAAAATATAGGTTTACATCTCTAAAGATTATTACATATGAACGAAGACCCTGGTTAACAGGGCATTCAATGGAAGTTAATAAGTTAATACAATATTTTTTAGGGCATTTTATAGATAATCCCGATGAAATAATTATACAGATGCATGTGACTACCCCGTTCCTCAAACAAAAAACCATAGACGACGCTATCCAGCATTTTAAAATGTTGTCTAAGGGACAGTCCTTGATAGCCTGTAATATTATACAGGCTAGGCTGTGGCGACAAGACTTCCGAACTATGCACGACTATTCCGTATCTATCCCAATAAACCATAACCCAAATATGCTGGAACAAACACAAAACCTGAACAATATATACCAGGATAATTCGTGCTTCTATATATTTACCAAAAGGATATTTATGGAAACTAAAACGAGAACAGGTATCAACCCGCAGTTCTATCCCGTGGGGTTTCCAGAGAACCTTGATATAGATACTGAAGAGGATTGGGAACTTTGTCTTAAACTTAAGGAGCTAGGATACTAATGGACAAAATTAGACTATTCATAGTAACACACAATCGGCCAAAGGCTTTGAACGAAACGTTAGAATGTTTGTACCGAACGGACTTTGCAGATGAAGAAGACTCGCAGGTAGTTATTATTAATAATCACCCAAACTTCCGCCTGGGCGGGCCGTATATTGACAAGGTTGACATGGTTCTTCATAATATGACAAGGCAGCCCTGTTCCTATGGCAACCTATCAGAAAATTATAATCAGGCACTTGTATGGGGGTTTGGCAGCCTACTCAAACCGGAGACCAAGATAGTTACCCACATCCAGGACGACTGCATGTTGGATAAAAACTGGTATACCAACCTTCGCAAACTACATGAAAAATATTCATTTGTGGTTGGCAAGTATGGAGACAACATAGTATCCTATACCTCAGAGGCTGTTCAAAAAATAGGCATGTGGGATGAGAACTTTTGTGGTATTCAGCATAAGGAAGCTGACTACTGGATACGGGCGCTAATATGGAACAAAGCAGGGTCTATGATTGACGACATCCAGCACAACCGGACACTAAATAATGAGGATGCTCCAATACTAGATATTATGGAAGGCCGTAACTTCAACCTAGTAGGAGACAGGTGGAAGAGGGGACAGGACGACAAAGATCATATGGTTATCAAGCGGCACGCACAGAAGGCCAACGACATTCTGAGAACATATTTCTATGAAAAATGGAAAGGAACATGGAACAGCGAAACCGGCAAGAACCTTGTGGGGTGGCTTGCGGAATGGTCTAAAGAATTTGTAGAACATCCCCCAACCTATCCAAACTATTGGCCTACATTCTATAAGTATCCATGGTTTGAGAGGGATATTTATGACCTTAGTGGGAAAGGGTATTTGGTATGAGTTATTTGGCTAACAGGCATTTTGGAACGGGCGACCTAGAGGAATTAAAACCAGAGTGGGACTGGCTGGTCAAATGGGGATACAAGATAAAACATGATCATCTATGGAAATGGTCTATTATTTGGCGACTGGGGGGAGAATTATGGAATTCACATATTAGTCTTAACAACAATCCTGTCTATGTAGATATAGGCGGGGGTAAGTCGGCACTTCAACATATTTTTAGCCGGTGGGCAACGATTTATAATATTGACAAAAAGGCTAATATTAAGTCTAAGCCAAAAGATGTTCCCAGCGGACCCTACCCAATCAAGATCTTGAGGGGGGATTTTTTAAAGAAAGTTAAAGAGATAGAAATAGACTCGGTGGACCTTGCATATGATAGTTGCTCCATCACCCACTTTGTTAATGGTAAGTTGGAGGAAAGCATTGCCGAGATGGTCAGGATACTTAAACCAGACGGCTACTATATATCAGCTACCGACGTTGTCCACCCCAATGACTTCCCACGAGCAGAGGGGAAACATAAGAACGATATGCTACATGCTACGAAGTTTGCCAAACTGCTAACCGATGCCGGACTTGTTTTTGATACTAAACCGGACTGGCGGCCAGAGTCGTTCTTCCTCGATTCTATAAATGCACACCGGACCAAACCGGGCAAGCGGGGGTGGGAGTCTGACGCTCCTGGTAACTGCTGTAAGGAGTGTAAAGGTCTTCCTGGATATCATAAGCTGTACGGAGCTGCTGGGGCTGTTCGTGCCCCTGAGATTTTACGAGCAAGCTTTTTAATGAAAAAACCAAGTGTATAAGTTAAATTTTATAAATGAAAGGAAAGAAGATGAATAAAAAACCTATTAGAATTATTGTAGCAGGAATGGGACAAAGTGGATCAACAGCTTTGTTTAATTTAATTCGTTGGGTATGTGAAGATAATGGATTACAGACACTTTCTTTTATTTCTAACGAAGGTAAAAAAATACCAGAGGATATAAACAAATATAATATTATCTTAGAAAAAGACCACCTTTCTGAAAATTGGAAAGACGTAGATATTATATTTACTCCAAGACGAGATATCCGAGATTGCGTAGCATCTAAAAGAAGGAGAGATAACCTTGCTTCAGGTTTACATGGTTGTTTTGTAGCAGGTTTTCATAATATATTTCTATACGAACGAACAATAGAAAAAGGAGGAATATCAATACACTATGAGGATATGAAAACAAACCCCCTAAAAACAGCAAAGGAAATAGCAGATAGGGTAGGAATATGTTCTCCATCTTTAGAAAAAGCGATTGAAAAATTACATAACCTAGCTAATGGGAATTGTGATAAACCTTATGAGGTATCCGCATTCCATCCAAAAATGTTGACAAATAAAGGTATTATAGGTGGATATAAAACTACACTGTCTGAAAAAGAAGTAAACCTTATGAATAATTGTTTTGGATGGTGGCTGAAAAAGGAAGGATATGATATTGATAAGGAATTAGAACCTAATAATTCCTTTCTTTGTTTTGTAAAAACATTAGACGATCTATTTGGAGTACAAGAATGTTTTGGCCGTTATTGGGCAGCCAATAAAAAATTACGACCAGATCTTATAAGGAATAAATAAAAAGATGTATAAGTGGAAGGCTAGACAGGGTAGTCTAGGGCGAAGACCCCAAGAAGTTATAGACCAACTGATGGCCAAAACAGAGTATGGCAAATTTGTAGTAGATGTGGGTGGGGGTAAAAGCCCATTTAATAGAGCGGATAGTATAATAGATATTATCTCATACGATGATAGACGAAACATCTCTAGCAAGCTTATTGGATATGGGCCTGAGAATGAACAGTTTAGTAGGAGGACCTGGCGAGTATTAGATATAACAAAAACGCGAATACCATTCGAGGATAAACAGGTGGACTTCATAGTCTGTTCGCATGTGCTGGAGCACCTGAGAGACCCCCTGGCGGTCTGTCGGGAGATGATACGAACATCCAAGGCAGGATACATTGAATGCCCTAGTAGGACTATGGAGACCATCATGGACCTGGAGTGTGCTGGAGTTATAGGATACAGAACACATAAGTGGTTTGTGGAGCATTGGGGGAATAATGGAATAGTGTTTACGAACAAGACCCACATGCTTTATTCCAACCCGAAGTTCTATTTTCCATCTACGCATAGAAAAAAGGTTAGTCGGGAAGATAAAATAATCTGGCTATTCTGGAAGGACAGCTTCATATACGATGAACAGGCCTTTTATACTGAATGGGATATTGTCAACGACTTAAAAGAATTTATAGGTAGGGATATGGTGGATGAATAAAACGGTGATAGTAATAGGCAATGGGACGACTACCAGAATCCTGGACGACTATGGGTTCAAAAACATCCCCGATAATATAGATACTATTGGTATGGGCATGGCCCACCGACACTACGAGCGGATAGGATGGTTCCCTACTATGTACGGCCAGTTAGACAGCAAGGTTGTCAAGCACCAGAGAGACGAGTACGTGAAATTGATGGGGAGGCATCCGGAAGTATTACGATGGTACTTCTCGACTAAGCAGCCCAATTCCGATATAGGCCCTACCAAAAATGTAGTCAAGTGCAGTCCAGGGGGGACTGGAATAGGGCTAGCTCATAAAATGGTGGGGGCTGGATACAAGACAATCCTGGTCATAGGCGTAGAGGGTTGGGAGTGGGACCTGAGCCTGATGGAATGGCTGGAGCCGGATAAGAAAGCTGATAACCGGGCGAGGCTGACGGATGCGGCAAGTCACAATAAAAATTATTTCTGTGACTACTACCATAATGGAGATATAATAAGTTACAAGAGAGGCGGTGGCAGAACTGACCCTGAGAAGATTAGGAACCAATGGAAGGCTGTGGGTAAGAAGCAGGCCAGAATGGGCGGGGTGATATACAGTTTGAACAAGGACTGTGCCCTACCATTTAATCTTTTAGACGATACTTTGAAAAAAGTTTTTGAGAATAAGGCTTTGAGATGAAAGGAAGAATATATTGATAGGTAATATAGTGTGTTTCGTTGCAATAGTTATAAATAGTATATATGTCGGAATAGGTATTGAAAAACATTGGCATAAAGGAATTATAGCCTTTAATTTAACTGTTACTATTCTTTGTGGAATTGCTATTATAAAATGAATATAGTAATACCATGTGCAGGAAAAGGTAGTAGGTTCAAGGAGGCTGGGTATACCAAGCCCAAGCTGCTCATTTCTGTGCTGGGCAAGCCCCTGCTGTTCTGGGTAATTGACAGCCTAAATATACTACAGGATGATACCCTATACCTTGCCTACCACAACCTGGGTGACCACAACTTTGAAGACCTTGTCAGATTTAACTATCCCGATCTAGATATCCAGTTTGTCAAGCTTCCCTATTCCACCAGGGGTCCGGCTGATACCCTATATCAGGTAGCAACCCAGATAGACAATGACAAACATTTACTTTCTGTGGACTGTGATACGTTTTATGGGAAGAATGAAAATATCTTGGATAGGAATGGGTGGGGGAATAGGATATTTTATTTTATAGATAATGAAGATGCTCCAATATACTCATATTTGCGTATTGCACTGGCTTCTAATTCATCATATCCTCAAGTTATAGAAATAGCAGAGAAGCGTAAGATATCCGACTTTGCCAGTGTAGGGGCCTACAAATTTAAGGACGCTAAGACATATTGTAAAAACTTTAAACAGATAGACCAGACTAAAGAAATATATCTTTCTTCTGTTTACCATAAAATGATAGAAAACGGCCAGCAAATAGATGCTGTAAAGGTCAAGGACTTCCACTGTCTTGGCACCCCCCAGCAGCTTCAGATGTATACGGTGTTCAATCCTGATGGCGGAAAAGACTTTAGGCTTTGTTGGGATTTGGACAATACATTAGTTAGTTACCCAACTATCCCCGGCGACTATAGCACGGTCAAGCCCATATGGCGGAACATCAACGCCCTAAAATTCCACCATGCCCGCGGGTGCTATACCATAATACAGACGGCCAGAAGGATGAAAACACACAAGGGGAACGTGGGCAGGATAGTCGCGGACATTGGCAAGGTGACCATAGACAAGCTGGAAGAGTTCGGCATCCCATATGACGAGCTTGTGTTTGGCAAACCCCATGCGGACAGGTACATCGACGACCTGGGGGTCAATCCTAACACGCAGGACATATCTAAGGAGACCGGCTTCTACCCAATGGACGTAGATACCCGGTGGTTTAATACCATTAAATATAAAGGTAATACGGTTATTAAGAAGTCAGTGGATAAGGATACGCTGACCGGAGAGATATACTGGTATAAGAATATACCAGAAGACCTACAACATTTGTTTCCCAAACTAATAGATTCGACAGAGGACTCGCTAACTATCGAAAGGATTCAAGGTATTCCCTTTTCGTATTTGTATGTAAATAGAACTTTGACTATTAAGAACCTTGAACAGTTGATAGGTGCTCTAGCAGATATACATATATCATATAACGATAAAATTCCTGAAAATATTTATCTTAACTATGCGGATAAGCTTCGTGAACGGGTTTTGAGTTATCAAGACCATTATAAATTTTACGGTTTTAAAGGATGGAAAAAAACTTTCACAGACTTAGAGAATTGGTTGTCTAATATATATGCTAAAGATGATCTTGGTATACCCACTATTATCCATGGTGACCCAGTATTCAGCAATGTTCTATTAGACCAAAGCGGCAAGATAAAACTAATTGATATGCGGGGGAAGCTAGGTAATGAGCTAACTCGAATGGGTGATATATTCTACGATTTGGCTAAGGTCTACCAGAGCCTATTGGGTTACGACTATATTCTCCACGACCGAGAGATAGACCAGGACTATATTAAACCTTTTATAGAATACTTTGAAAAATGCGTTAAAAGAGTTTGGGGTAAAGATAGAATGAACTGGATAAAGATATTGACCAAGAGTTTGCTATTCTCATTAGTCCCCCTGCACAAGGACAACCCTGAACACATTGAGGGGTTCCACCAACTTTGGAGTACGTTATGAACTGGAAGGGTAAAAAGGTATTAGTGACCGGGGCCGGGGGCTTCATAGGCGGACATCTGATAGATAGGCTTGCGGAGGATGGGGCGGATATAACTGCGTTTATTTATAATAACAATTCTTATTATTTTCGTACCCGTACTAATAAAAACATAATTCATGGGAACATTCTTAATCCTAATATTATCCATAAGGCTATAAAAGGAAATGAATATATTTTTCACTTAGCGGGTATTTCGGGAAGCCAAGACCTTCCTAACACACATACAAATTATCTAGATGTAAATGTAAATGGTACTATGAATATTATGGGCACCATTGACCAAGAAAAAATAAAAAGGGTGGTCTTTGCATCCTCTAACAACTGTTACAAATATCCTAGAACATCTTCCTATGGTATTAGCAAGACCATCGCAGAGGAGGTTGTTAAAAGCTATCAAAATGTTCTTAATATCCCTACAACCATAGCCCGACTGACCAATGTCTACGGCCCCCGACAGTCTACTAATGCTATCATTCCCTATATCATACACCAACTGTTGATTGGCAAGGAAACGATAATACTAGATTCAATAAATGCGTATAGGGATTTTGTATATATAGATGATATTGTAGAAGCACTTATCCTAATGGCTGATCTAGAAACAGCTGTGGGAAAAACCTTAGACGTGGGTACCAATATCAATACTTCTATTAAAGATGTTGCCAAACTTCTGGTATCTAAGATCAACCCAAAGGCCACGATAGCCTGGAAAACTGACAAGTCGTCCTTTAGCCATTCAAGTTTATTGTATTGTAAAACCGAAGAAACCATTGGTTGGCAATGGACAACAAAACTGGAGGATGGTCTAGACGAAACCATAGAATATATGAGGAGTATAATATAGTATGGAATACGGTGTAATATTCCTATTGTTACTGGGTATTTGTTGGTTTTTGGCAGCCTTATACATCAGGTCGCCAAAGCCAAGGATAAAAACGTGGCTCAAAACAATTCTAAGCTGGTTGGGGTTCTGATATGAAAATATGTATAACGACACAGCCATTTGGTGAACTCCCCTTAAAACAATTAGAGGACTATGATGTTATTAGGAATATATCTGGGGCTAAATTGTCTGCCAATGAGGTTGAATGGTGGATAGACGAACATGACCCGGAGATAATAGTAGCCGGTACGGAGAAGTACGATAGGGTTTTGCTGACCAAAGCCAAGAGCCTAAAGCTTATATCGAGGGTGGGCATTGGCGTAGATAGCGTGGACCTGGAGGCCGCGGCAGAGCTGGAGATATTTGTCACCAATACGCCAGACGCCCCGTCCAATGCGGTTGCAGAACTAACTATAGCCCAGATGCTCAATATGCTTCGTAGGATACCCCTGGTTCGCCCAGCTGTTAACAAGTGGACCCGTTATATAGGCAGGGACCTGCGGGACTGTACGGTCGGGGTAATAGGTTGCGGAAGGATTGGCAGGCTGGTGATAGAGAAGCTTCAGGGGCTGAAGCCCCGACGGATATACGCCAACGACATCATCCCGAACAGGTGCCACGGGCTGCCAAGAACTGAGCCAAAGACTAAGATGCAGATATTTAGCGAGTGTAATATTGTTACCCTGCATATCCCGTATAATAAGAAAAATCATCATTATGTAGATATTGCTGAACTTGCTTTAATGAAACCCCAATCTATGTTAATAAATACATCTCGTGGATCTTTAATAAATGAAACTAAATTATGTAATTGGTTAATAGATAGCAAAAGACGTTCCGCAGCCATAGACGTATATGAGGACGAGCCATATACCGGACCCCTTATAGATTTATCTAATGCCTACCTTACACCCCATCTAGGAAGCTGCACCGAAAGGTCCCGGTTCGATATGGAGATGGGGGCGGTGGAGGAGGCCTTGAACTTTATAAATGGAAAGCCGTTCAACAACAGGGTGGTATGACTATACAGAATACAACTAGAGCAAGATATATCTGTTCTATTTGCCATATGGTTGAATATTGTGATGACCATATACAATGTGAGTTTCCCCCGGATGGTGCAAAAACCATATTAAAAAGACGACATAAACCTTGTAATGGCGGCGTTTATTATCAGGCTGGAATTGTTTTGTCTGGTAGACCTAAAGGACAAATATGAACATACTGAAAGAGAAGCTACGAAATAACGAGGTGACGATAGGTACATGGTTGCAGATGCCCAGCCCTGCCCTGGCGGGCGTGCTGGCCTCTGAGTTCGAGTGGGTCTGCGTGGACCTGGAGCATGGGGATATAGGCCTGGAGACCGCAGCCGACATGTTCAGAGCGATAAAGCTCAGAGGGTCCGTACCGATAGCCAGGGTTCCCGCCAACGATAGAATATGGATAAAGCGACTGCTAGACGCGGGGGCTGAAGGGCTGGTTATACCTAACGTCAATAGTGTGGATGATATTATGAAAATTGTGGCCGCGAAGAAGTATCCCAAGTTCGGTTCCCTGGGAACGAGGGGATATGGCTTCTGCGAGGCCAACAACTATGGAAAAGACTTTGACCGGTATATTAAAAATGCTAATAATATCCCTGTGATTATACAGATAGAACATAAGGATGCTTTTGAAAAACTTGACGAACTGTTTAAGTGTGCCAAAATTCATTGTGATGCTTCTATGATCGGACCATATGATCTAAGCGGCAGCCTTAATAACCCAGGTGGTTTTGAAACCCCTGAATTCAAAAAATTATTAAGGGAATATATTGAAATATCTAATGATTTAGAATTTCCTTGTGGAATGCATATTGTTTATCCTGATAAGAATTCTTTTAAGATCGCAAAACATTCAAGATATAGATTTATAGCTATGGGAACCGAATCCACCCTGATCCGCCAGGCTGTTAAATCCTTTCTATGAAAATATACCGTAAATATGGATACGGAAGATGTCGGGTCTGTGAAAGGACTTTGGCAGCTACCAAGAAGTCTAGAGCCTTTCGTCATGGACATACCAAGAAGTTTCCAAAGCCCTGCAAAACGACCCTGTAATAAATATTAAAACCAGGGAGCTGATTGCAAGGACCGCCAGGGAAATGAATTATCATCCCAATTACCAGGCAAGAAGCCTTAAAACAGGCAGGACCAATACCATAGGTTTTGTGTTGCCGGAATTCGGTTCTTTCTTTGCCATGGAAATATTGAAAGGCGCTGAGAAGGCAAAGCTAAAGACAAACTACAGTTTGTACGCTTTTACCGGAAGCGATATAATTCCAGAGGGGCTAAAGGATATCGGAAAAACATACCATGTATTTGAACGCACAATCAACGAAAGGAAAGTGGATGGGATAATATACGCATCACCAGTTACTCAGTCTCTAAAAAATATGAAAAAAATTAAGACAAGCATGCCTGTAGCCCTGATCGAGGCGCGTGTCAGCGGATTTCATTGCATAAATTTTGACAATAGATTGAGCGGGTTCATGAGCACGGAGTATCTTATAAAAAAAGGAAGAAAAAATATTGCTTTTGTTGTAGGGCCTCCGGAACTTTTACAGTCAGCGCGCGAAAGATTTAAGGGGTACCGGCAGGCACTGGAAAAGCACGGGATAAAATATGATAAAGGAAATGTTTTTCCAATCTATTTGCACTATTATAGCG
>SDBT01019015.1_pt1 | contig 10775 bp, 5 predicted proteins | sample 2277101 | NCBI WGS metagenome assembly SDBT01 (sample SAMN10404973, study PRJNA504765) | marine sediment metagenome | isolation source: marine sediment core GS10_PC15, 103 cmbsf | place: Arctic Ocean: Southern Knipovich Ridge | collected 2010 | reverse complement strand
CTGCAGGAATACGCCGACGTTATCGCCCATCACAATACCTACGGGCGCCTGCTGCAGGGCTGGGACGGAGAGGGACAGCCTCGCAAGGGCGACGGCCTGCCGCAGATCACCTTCGACAGCGAGATGAGCTTCCATCTCGGAGGCGTCGAGATCGAGCTCTTTCACATCGATCGCGGACACACCGACACCGACGTTGCCGTGTGGATCGCCAGCGAGAACGTCGTGCACATGGGGGACCTGTTCTTCAACGGCATGGCCCCTTACGTCGACAAGGCGAATGGCGCCTACCTGCCAGGTTGGAGTGCCTTCATCGGCACCGTCCTGCAGCGCATCGGCCCCAATACCCAGGTCATCCCCGGGCATGGTGAGCTCAGCGACGTGGCCGGCCTGCGCAACATGGGACGCTACGTGCGGGGAGTGCGGCAAATCGTTGCGCAGGCCCTCGAGGAGGGGAAGGACAAGGACGAGATCCTCGCCCTGCCGATCTCTAGCTTGGGCGAGGACTTCGCCAGCTGGGACGACAGCCGCTTCTCCATGTCGCTAGCGGCGGCCTACTCAGAGCTTGTTGGCCTGGGCCCGACCCTGCTGGTCGTCAACAAGAGCGACGACACGCTGGCGTTCATCGATATCGAAACCAACGGCTTCCGCGGCCTCGTTCCCACCGGCCCCGGCCCCCATGAGGTGGCGGCCACGCCGAACGGCAAGCTCGGCTACGTGACCAACTACATGTCGGGGCGGCCGGCCGGCACGCGCTCCTGGCTCACGGTCGTGGACCTCGTAGAGATGCGGCCGGTGCGCGACATCGAGCTGAAGAACCCTGCCAACGACGAGTACCTCAGCGCCCCGCACGGCATCATGATCACGCCTGACGGAAGCGATCTGTGGGTCACCGTCGAGGGCAGCGGCGCAGTCGCGCGCATCAGCTTGCCTGACGAGAAGGTCGCGGCGGTCTATGAAACCGGGCAGAGGGTCAGCCACCAGGTGGTGCCCCTGCCGGACGGCTCGAAGGCCTACGTGGCCAACATCGGCAGCGGCTCAGTTTCGGTCGTGGATGTGGCCACGGGCTCGGTGAAGACCATCGAGTGCCAGCCCGGCACCGAGGGAATCGACGTATCCACCGACGGCAGCGAGGTGTGGGCCACCAACCGGGAGGCCGGCACCATCTCGATTATCGACACGGGCAGCGATGAGGTGATCGACACCGTCACCTCGGGCGATTTTCCCATTCGCGTGAAGTTCACGCCCGATGGACGCCATGCTCTGGTGAGCAACGCCCGTGACGGTGAGGTCGCCGTCTTCGACGTGGCCACCCGCGAGATCGTGCGCACGATTCCCACGGGAGCCATGCCGATTGGCCTGCTGATTTTGCCCGACGGCTCGAAGGCCTACGCGGCCAACACCGCCTCGGACCGCGTGAGTGTCATCGACCTCAGCGAATGGAGCGTCAGCGGCACCATCTCCCCAGGCAGGGAGCCGGATGGCCTCAGCCTCGTCGTTCGCCAGTAGGGACCTTCAAGAGGAGAGACGATCAGCCCGTAGCGGGCGTGGTCAAAACAGCTGGGGCCTCCCGCGCCTGCGGAAGGCCCCAGTCTGGTCTGCAGACTGAAACGAAGTTAGCGGCTAACTGAGCAGCTAGCTGAGGACCTCTCTCAGGATCCCGATCGCCGTATCAACGTTGCCTTCACTGAAGTTCAGCGAGGGGCGAAAGCGAACGGATCGAGGACCACAGGTAAGGGTCGCGAAACCGGCCTCCCAGCATTTGGTGCGCACGTCATCGCGCTGATCACCGTCTGGCATGTCGAAGGCCAAAAACAGGCCGCGGCCGCGCACATTGCTGACCTGAGGAAACTCCGCCTGCAGCTCTTCGAGCTTCCCCTTGAAGTACGCGCCCACCTTGGCCGCGTTCTCCACCAGGTTGTCTTCCTCGATGATCTCCAACATGCGGGCACTACGCACCATGTCGACCAGGTTGCTGCCCCAGGTGGAGTTGATACGTGACGACAGGTGAAACACGTTGTCTTCCACCTCGTCGATACGGCGCGTGCTCATGACACCGCACACCTGCGTCTTCTTGCCGAAAGCGACGAGGTCGGGGGTGACTCCCATCTGCTGGAAGGCCCACGTCGTGCCGGTGGCGCCGAGGCCCGTCTGCACTTCATCGAAGATCAGCAGGGCTTCGTACTGATCGGCATAGGCCCGCAAGCGTTGCATGAACTCAGCGCGGAAGTGATTGTCTCCCCCCTCACCCTGGATGGGCTCGATGAGGATCGCCGCGATCCCGTGCGGATCTGCCGCGAAGGCCGCCTCGATCTCCTGGCACGCCTGCTCTTCAGCGGCGGCCACCGCCGCCTCGTCGATCGGGAAGTGAGCGAACGGGTTCGAGACCCGCGGCCAGTCGAACTGCGGGAAGGAGTCGGTCTTCAACGGATCGGTGTTGGTCACCGACATCGTGTAGCCACTGCGCCCGTGGAAAGCATCCTTGAAATGGAGGATCTTGTCGCCACCGCCCTCGATCCCCTGGGCCTTGTTCTTGCGAGCCTTCCAGTCGAAGGCAGCCTTCATCGTGTTCTCCACCGCCAGGGCACCGCCGGCAACGAAGAACAGATAGCGAAACTCGTCGGGTACGGCGATCCTGCGGAACGTCTCCACGAAGGCCGCATACTCGCACGTGTACATGTCGCTATTGGCCGGGTTGGCGATCGCGGCCTGCATCAACGACTTGCGAAAACCCTCGTCGTTCAGCTTCGGGTGGTTGTGGCCAATCGGCATGGTGGCGAAGTAGGTGTAGCAGTCTAGATATTCTTTGCCGGTCAGCGCATCGACAATAATCGAGCCATGCGACTTTTCCAGGTCGATGACGATGTGGAAGCCATCCACCAGGATGTTGTTCTCGAGAATGGGAAAAACGCGGTCAGCGGGTACGGTGATCTCGGCCATCGCCGCTCTCCTTGCTCACCCCCCGCGGGGCATGCCCGCGAGGAGCTCAGATCTATGAAAAAGAGAATCTCGACACGGATGTGGCGCGCGCGGCGCCGGGATCACGCGTTGGGAGGCGCGAAGATGCCGGGCCTGGCGTCTTCAGGAAGGAGACGCCCGGCGGATAAGACTGAACTGTGGAGGGTCACCAGCTTCCTCCTAACGGCTTGTGGTGTGAAGAGGCCCTGCGCAGGCACGTTGACAGCGCCGTGCGATCGGGCGCTTGCTTCATCGTCGCCGTTCGGCCGTCATTTTTCAAGCTCCCGCGCAGCGGGGACGTTACGTGCCCCATCCCACGGGTTGTCGCAAGCCGGAGAAATCGCCAATATTCTCACGCACCACGGACCCACGATGAACAAATCCAGCAAACCCATCGTCCTTGACGGCGCCGTCGGCGAGGGAGGCGGCCAGATCCTGCGCACGGGGCTGGCGCTCTCAGCCATCACCGGCGTGCCGGTCGAGATCATCAATATCCGGGCTCGACGCTCGAAACCGGGACTCGCGGCACAGCACCTCACAGGTGTGCGCGCCGTCGCGGCTGCTTGCGACGGCCGTCTCGAGGGCGACTTCCTCGGCTCCGATCGAGTGGCGCTGGTCCCAGGGGGGATTCGCGCCGGCGAATACGAGTTCGATATCGCCGCCGAGAAGCCCAGTGCCGGGGCTATCACGCTCGTGATACAGGCGTTTCTCCCGGTTCTGGCGCTGGCTGACGGCGCCAGCAGAGTGTTGTTGCAGGGAGGGACCCACGTCGAGTGGAGCCCGTCCCTTCACTATCTCGGCCAGGTGCTACAACCCACGCTGGCGGCCTTGGGCGTTCACTTCCAGGTTCACTTGCGGTCCTGGGGTTGGTACCCGCGCGGTGGCGGTGCGGTAGAGGTCGAGGTCGCCGGCACGGCCGAGATGAACAGAATCGATTGGACGGAGAGAGGATCGTTGCAGTCAATCAGCGGAGTCTCTGCCGTGAGCAACCTGCCGTTTCATATCGCCGAGCGCCAGGCCCGTGCCGCCCGCGACATGCTGGCCGCGGTGCTCCCCGACGTGCCTATCGACATTGCGGAGGAATGGGTCGAGGGCGTGGGGCAAGGCAGCTTCTGCTTCCTCCGCGCAGAGTACGGCGGTGGCGGTGATAGTGCCTCGCAGGCGCCTCCCTCCGGTTTCTCTGCCCTGGGCCGGCGTGGCAAGCGAGCAGAGACCGTGGGCCAGGAGGCGGCGGGGGCCCTCCTCTCGCACCTCCGCAACGACGCCGTGCTCGAGGACCATCTCGCCGACCAGGTGTTGCCGTTCCTGGCCTTGGCCCCGGGCACCTCGCGCTACACAGTGCCCCAGGTCAGCAGCCACGTACGGACTAACGCCTGGGTCTGCGAGAGGTTACTGGACATCCGGGTGGGTCTGCACGAAGATCTGCCGTGTACAGTGCAGGTTCACGGAGCGGGATGGGGAAGATGACGAAGGTGGATCCGACGAGCGAAGAGCCGCCGCAAGATGTCGGCGCGACATGGCTGGACGGCACGGCCTGGCGTGACGACGAAACACCGCCGGATGTCGCCCGCATGCTCCTTGACCGCGGCCTGCTCCTGGGAGATGGCCTGTTCGAGACAGTGGCCGTCCGCAGAGACCGCCCGGTGCTCCTTGCGGAGCATGTGCAGCGACTCGAGGCGAGCGCCGCAGCGTTGGGTTTTCCTCTGCCGCCGGAATTCGAGAGCCAGGTTCGCGAAGCGCTGCGCGAACTCGTCGGCCGCATCCCCGGACACGAGCTCTGCGCCCTCCGCATCACCGTCACGCGGGGCGGGGGTACCGAATTCGGGCTCGATCCGCCTGCTGAGCCACGCCCGACATCACTCATTCGTCTGATACCCGTACCCGATGGGGCGCACCCGGAGGCGGAGGCTTGGATTGTCGACTGGCCACGCACGGATCCCGACGAAATACTTACCGGTCACAAGACCACATCATCGCTGTGGCGGATCATGGCGCATCAGTCGGCCCGCAGCCACGGTGCCAACCTGGCCATCATTACCACCATCGATGGCGACATCGCCGAGGCAGACACGGCCAGTGTCTTCGCCGTGATCGGCGGCGTCATCGTGACGCCGCCCCTGTCCCGCGGCATCCTGGCTGGAACCGTGCGCGCCTTCTGTTTGCAGGAGCTCGAGGCAGCCGGACGGCCCTTCGAGGAACGAATTCTGCTGCGTGAGGAGCTCGAAACCGCCAGCGAAGTCTTCGTGACTTCGAGCGTCTCGAGCATCCGCCCTCTTCGTACCATCCAGGGGCGTGCGCTCCCGCAATCTACTCCGGTGACGGATTGGCTGCGTGAGCTCTACGAGGCTCTCCCGGGCAACGACCTCGAAATCTGAGCCCCGGGTCAGTTCTGCCGGATCTTCTGCCCCGTCGCCTGCTCCACTGCGGCAATGAACTGGGGATCGACTTCGAAACCCACCACGAGCGCCGAGCGGAGGTGGGGTACGGCCTTTTCGGGCGAGCCATGGCCGTAGTAGATGGCCGCCAGGTTGTTGTGCACCATGCCGTTTCCGGGAGCCAGCTCGAGCGCACGTAGGTAGTGTTTCTCCGCTGCATCGAATTCTTCGAGCTGAAACCTCGCATGCCCGAGATTGGCGTGGGCTGCCGCGAAATCAGGAGCGATCTCGAGGGCTTGCTCGTAGTAGGTGCAGGCTGCCTTCGGCTTGCCCATGCGTGCCGCCAAGATCCCGACGACAAGCCAGGTGGTCGGTTGTTCAACGTCGGCTCGCGCCAGACGCCACATGGTGCGCAGCTCCTCACCGCTCAATGGCGCCACGCCGGGGCCGAAGCGCCGGTCGGCATGCAGGCTCAGAAGCGCTTCATTGAGCGGGTCGATCTCGACGCCGGAGCCGTCTGTCGTCAAGAGGTAGTCGTCGTCCGTTCGGTGCACTCCGCCGAATACATGCGCGAGCTCGTGCGCCAACAACCGGTAACCCTCACAGATGTCGCCCCCACCCACCTCGATAACGACGTAGCCGCGGGTGTAGTGGGCCAGGCCTTCTTCGACCAGGATCTCCCCGCCACGCCAATCCTGGTTCCGAGCGATCGAGCCAGCCCCACCCGCGAGCCCGATGACGATCTCAGCCTCGCCCGGATCCACTGCTCCCACAAGGCTCTGGCGCAGCTCGTAGGCTGTCCCATCGGTCGAACCCCCGAGCCATACCACCTTGTCGACCATCTCGACGGGTCGGCCGACGACGGGATCGAGGATCGCGTTCACCCGCGAAAAGGCGCACTCGAGCTCCCGCAGCCACCCGGGATTGTGGCGTAGGTCGGGAGAGTAGGCGACACGAACCAGGAGCGGTCGCACTCGGAGCGACTCCTCTCGGGGCTGCTCCTGTCGGGGCCGCTCCTGTCGGGGCCGCTCCTGTCGGGGCTGCTCCTGCCGGGGCTGCTCCTGAGCGACAGGGCGAATGGATGAACGCAACGCCGCCGGTTCGCCCTGATCGGCCAGGCAAAAGACGCCGAGAAGGACTGCAAGGACTCCCAGCGAGCGTCGAGTACGAGAAGACATGGCGCTTCTACGCTACCCAACGGGCCCCGAATGACCAATGGGTCTCACACAGCTCGGCTCGACGCCCTTACTGACTTTGGCGCGTGAAGTTGTGCCTGGCTTGTTGCGCCGCGGGACCGTTCTGTGAGGAAAACGGCTTCAACAGAATGCTGTAAACATACTCCTGCGGCGGCAGGGAGTACTGCGGGTGGGGTCGCGCTCCCCAGCTCGTGTCACCACCAACCCCCATCTGGCCGTAGTCGAGTCGCAGCGCTACGAGATCGCGCTCGACCAGATCGATCGTGTGGCGTTGCCTCTTCTCGGGCCCGGGGTCGAAGTCGTCACTAAGGAAATGCAGGGCGCTGAAGCTGAATGTAGGCATGCCGGCTGCCAGCAGCCCGATGCCGTCGTCGTTGGTCAGAGCTACCCAGCGCACGTCCGTCTTGTAGCCATTTTCCTGCGGCCGGATGTAAGGAACATACTGCTCCCCGACGGTGCTCTGATAGACACCGATTGCGGCCCCGCTGTTGCGATCTTGGTAGTTCTCGTGCGGTCCCCTGCCGAGCCACTCGAGGTTGTCGAGGTCCACCGGCAATGTCATATCCATGCCGAGGCGCGGCAAATTGGGCAGGTCGACGGCACCCGGGACAAACCTGTTATTGATGACAATCTCGCCGCTGCCATAGATCACATACTCGGTGAAGAGCTTCGAATCACTCGCCGACAGCGTGGCGGTGATGTCGACACGGACGTCCCGGTTGGAGTTCTGGTACCAGCTCAGCTCGTCGATCTCACGCTCGGGCCCCGCTTCCCTCCAAGCGCCTTGCCGCTCCGGCATCTCGTTGCCGAAGTCGTTGTCGGTAGGTGGTCTCCAGAAGCCCGGTTCCGGCCCTGATAGGACCAGCTCCGTATCCTCGAAGACAAATGAGGTGACTTGCCCGTCGCTCAGATCGATCGTCAGACTGAAGTCTTCGCCTTGGATGTGGAGCTCGTTATCTTCTTCGGACGTTATGAGCTTCTGTGCACGTGCCTCCGGAGCGGCCGTCAATGCGGCGTGGAGCGGGAGCTCGAACTGCTCCCACGCGACCTCGTGACCCGCGGGAACTAACGGCCCGGCCTGCCGGGTGTAGAAACGCACGTCGAGGAAATACTCGACTCCGGGCTCGGGATCGATCGAGGGGAGCGGCAGGCTCACAAGCCGTGTCTGGTGTGGCGCAAGCTGCAGGCTCGCCAGATTTCCCTCGGCCACAACCTCTCCGTCGCCAGAAACGGTCCACCGCAGCTCGAGATCCGACAGGTCGGTGAAGTCGAAGCGGTTCTCGATCTCGAGTTGCCCGCCGGCCAGATCCAGCGGACGCACGTCGACGTTCTGGTAGACCTTCTTGACCTCCCAGAGATGGGGGTTCGGCTCACGGTCCGGGGAGACGAGGCCGTTGATACAAAAGTTGCCGGCGCTGGGGACGTCCGCGGGGCCGAAATCGCCGCCGTAGGCGAAGTACTCGTCGCCATCCTCTGAGCTAACCCGGATCCCCTGATCGACCCAATCCCAGATAAAGCCGCCCTGGAGCTGGTCGTTGGCGTAGATCACATCCCAGTAGTCCTTCAGATTGCCGACACTGTTGCCCATCGCGTGGGCGTACTCGCACAGGATGAGAGGTCGATCGCGCGGCTCGCTGGCGTAGGCCTCGAGAATATGGATGCGCGCGTACATGGGCGCGAAGATGTCCGTGTGCTCACGCAAGTCGGCCATCTCGTATTGCACCGGGCGCGACGGGTCACGCTCGCGGGTCCAGTCGTACATGGCTCGGAAGTTGTCACCGTCGCCCGCCTCGTTGCCCAGCGACCAGATGATGACCGAAGGGTGGTTCTTGTCGCGCTCGACCATGCGAATCATGCGATCGAGGTGAGCCTCTTCCCAGTCGGGCTTGGCAGCCAAAGTACGGTCGGGATGGTATCCAACGCCATGCGACTCCACATTGGCTTCGTCGACGACGTAGATCCCGTACTCGTCACAAAGCTCATACCAGCGCGGCACGTTCGGGTAGTGGGAGGTACGTACGGCGTTGATGTTGAACTGTTTCATCAAGCGGATATCGGCGAGCATCGACTCGTCCGAGATCACGTGGCCGCGGTCCGGGTCGTGCTCGTGGCGATTGACTCCCTTCAGATGCACGGGCATCCCGTTGATCTGCAGCATGCCGTCGCGGATCTCGACGTTGCGGAAACCGACCTTCGTTGCCACGACCTGGGCATCCCCGGCGGCCGCATCGACCAGCGACAAGAGGAGCGTGTAGAGGTCCGGAGCTTCGGCGCTCCATTTCAGCGGCGCCCTGATGTCTTGGGAAAACGTCACCTCAACCTCGCTCTCGGCCAGCACGTCGAGGGCACGCTCGACCGGAGCGCGCAGGATCGATGCGCCCTCCGCATCGAGCAAGTCGAGCCGCAGGCGATATCCGGAGACGGCAGCGGGCGAGCTGTTCCGAACGCTCACCGTCACATCGAGCACGCCGTCCGAGAAGGAAGCATCGAGACCGGCGTGAGCGAAGAAGTCGCGGATGTGCACGGGCGGTGTGGAAAACAGATACACACTGCGATCGATACCACTGAGGCGCCAGAAATCTTGATCTTCCAGATAACTGCCGTCACTCCAGCGATACACCTCGACCGCGATGCTGTTCGTCCCCGCTTGTACATACGAGGTGATATCGAACTCGGCCGGCGTTCGGCTCCCTTGGCTGTAGCCGACCTGCTCACCATTCACCCAGAGGTAGAAGGCTGACCGCACGCCCCCGAAGTGGACAAACACACGACGCCCGTTCCAGCTCTCGGGCAACTCGAACTCCCGGCGGAACGAGCCCACGGGATTACGCTCGTCGCGGACCCTCGGCGGATTGGGTCCCAACCCCCCGATCGGTCCGGTGTCCACGTAGATCGGCACGCCGTAGCCTTGCAGCTCCCAGTTTCCCGGAACCTCGATGTCATCCCACGAGTCGACATCGAATGACGGCTCGAAAAAGCGAGCCGGCCGGTCAGCCGGTCGCATCACCCAGTTGAACTTCCAGGTCCCATCGAGAGACTGGTAGAACGGCGATCGCGAGGCATCACCAGCTAGTGCCGAGTCGCGGTCGGCATACGGAATGAAGGTGGCGTGGGCAGGTTCCTTGTTGCGCCCGATGATCTCCAGGCTCTCCCAGTCTCGGAGCTCGCGCGGCGGCGGCTCGGCCGTGGTGCAGGCAACAAGGACGGCCAGGCAAAGGGCGGCCAGGGATTCAGAAGCTCGCATCGGTCTCCTCCTTCATCAATCCAGCGGACCCTTCATGCGACCATTCAAATGGCCTACAGCCCGCAGTTCTTATCGCGTGGCGTTGTGAGGAATGCAGGCTAGTGCTTCTCACGGTTCGAGCAGATATTGGTAAAGATCAAGATACTGGTTCGCAACGTCGCGGATGTCGAATCAGGTGAACGGCGTGCAAGCTCAGCTCTCCCCACCATCGCGGCGCTCGAGGTCACGCAGCAATGTGTAGCGCAGCCTCACGCTGGCGGCTGTGCTGCGGGTGATCATCCAGCCCAGCTTGCCGTCCAGAAACGCGCCGCGCACGAACATCTGCGTGAACCAGCGCCAGAAGGGACGGAACCAGAGATCGAACAATGACGCCCGCTTCCCCTGCCTGTGCAGGTCCTCAGCGGCGAGGCGCTCGTAGCGCTGCATCCGCTCTTGGTACTCCTCCTGTGACCGGTAGCTGTAGTGGAGGATCTCACTGTCGAGCCGCTCGATCTTGCCCTCAACCTGCACCGCCTCGTGGACGGCCCGGTCTTCGAAGTAGGCCCGTTCGCGGCGAAACAAGAGTGTCTTCCAATCGGGCTGTCCGGCGAAACGTAGCGTGCGGCCGAGGTAGACGGTCCGTCGACGCACCTGATATCCGTCAGGGGAGACCTCTGGGAAGCCGCGGCGATTGAGCTCATCCCAGAAGCCGGAATCGAGCACCTCGTCGGCATCGATCATCAGGACCCAGGGGGTCTGCGCCTGGGCAAGAATGTGGCGCCGGGCGCTCACGTAGCCTTCCCAAGCACGAAAGCTGACCTCGGCACCGAGCTCCGCTGCGATCTCCATGGTGCGGTCCTCGCTCCCCGAGTCGAGAACCAGGATGCGCTCGGCGCGCCCGCGCAGGGGCCGCAACGACGCCTGCAGGCGGTCCTCCTCATTGTGGGTGAGCATGCAAACCGTGATGGCTGCAGAATCGTTTCCCACCAGGCTGTCCTCCGCCCCGCGTTCCTGGCTGCTCGCCGG
>SDBT01019014.1_pt1 | contig 10775 bp, 29 predicted proteins | sample 2277101 | NCBI WGS metagenome assembly SDBT01 (sample SAMN10404973, study PRJNA504765) | marine sediment metagenome | isolation source: marine sediment core GS10_PC15, 103 cmbsf | place: Arctic Ocean: Southern Knipovich Ridge | collected 2010 | reverse complement strand
CTGCGTTTCTGGTTGGCTTTTAAATGTGATATAATTTAAGTACAGAAAGAGACAAACATATTATACAAAGATACTAAGAAAACATTAGTTGGAAAGGTATACAGGAGAATCATGACAAGAGAATGTTTGTTTATTGGAGGACCTTTAGATGGTCGGCGAGAGGTAGTTGAGGATAATCCCTACTACAATGTATACCTCCCCCAGAGCCTGCCTGCTTACCGTATGAGTACTGCCCCTCCTGAGGTCGTATCACATACAATAGTTAAATACAGAAAAGCAAGACTAGGCCTAGAGTCAATGAATGCTTGCATTTATATAGCCCCTGGCATTTCAGACGAAACAGTAATCAACTACATACTACACAGTTTACAGGTGCGAAGGTGGAGTAATGATAGTTAAGCGAACAACTAATGAAACAATGGCAGGGTCTCCAGAGTTTAGTGCCTTCATGGAAGACAATAATCTTATATTAGATCTTAGGTATGCTGATGAAGACATGGTGGGTTATATTTTCAGTACTCATGGACAATTGGTTACCTCTAGATTTGATCCTTCGGCAAGAACAGAAACGGAAGTAATAGCTAGAGGTAACTCTGAAATCAAGGTTATTGAAAGACTAGCATATATATTGGCATCTGCTAAGCGTATTGGCATATACCATGCCCGTACACTTAGTTTTAAGTATCCTAAGGAGTAAAAGATGTTGTACATGATAACTAGTTCTGTACAAACAGCTATAGTTGATGCGGAGTCTTTGGATGGGGCACGGAGGAAAATGTTCACTGTCACCGAGGACTCCAATTGGCTACAACACGAGGGGTGGGAAATGGATACTGAAGGTATAGTACTCCTAGAATCCAAAGGAATACACCTCCTAGATGCTTGGTACGACCGGAGATATCTGTAGTGTTCCATGTATACAAACTAGAGGCTCAAGGACTGGTCAATTATGTGATTGACGCTTATCCTTATAAGTGCAAGGTTACTCAGGTTAGTAGCCATGTCACTAAAGAGGAAGCTTTGGAGTGGCGTGATACTAAGGCTCGGATGCAGGGCGGCTTATGGTACCGTCGAGTTAAATGTGGATTAGCATATCTTGATCATCATAGGTTTTACCAGCGGGAGATTGCTCGTGATATGGGTATATCTATTGAAGCCTTTAAGAAAAAGCTAAAAAGAGCAAGAGCTTGGCTTTACCCCTGGCCTGAGCACCTAGAAGAATGGATTAATGGGCAAATGATACAGCAACCAGAATTTTATGAGGGATACGTAATATGAAATACTATATCTACAAACTAGAATGTCAAGGGCACACCAACCATGTCATCGCTGACGAGAATGGACCTGATTACAAGTGTAAAAGTACCCGTTGTGATGAAATACTAATGAGTAGTGAACCCGATGAGAAAGCAAAACAACTTAGATTAGCGGGGGACTTTCAATTTTCAATGTGTTTATTCCAAGGCTGTACATATTATTATTTTAGGAGTCTTGCTCTGGCCATGCATATACCACCCAAAAAACTAAGATCTCGTCTAATTAGATACAGATTGTGGCTGGAGCCCTGGCCCAAGGATCTTGTGGAATTTGTCAACGGGGAGCCATTGCCGCACTTACGATTTATTAGAAAAACTCATAGTGATAATACACAAGTTTTAAATACACATGAAAATACTAAACGTGAGTTTTTTTCAATGAATCCAAGAGCCCCTGGGGTGGATGATCCTAGAGACTTTATATACTAATGTCTGAAACAATATTTATAGTTTGTTTTATAATGGTTATTTTTACTATACTTGTTTTAAGGAGTGAGCAATGAAATTCCAATTAGGCGTAATGGGTTTTGAAAGCAACAGGCCCAAGATTAAAGAACAAGTCTATAAGTATCTACGGCAATCTAATTTAGATTGGAATGGTGCAGTATTCTTTGGTGAGCTTGTTAAGGTAGTCAAGCCGGGTGACAACATAAGGGAAAGAATACTAGAGGAGTATGATACCTATTGTGGACGAATCATCCTCGGTAGTCAAGTCTATGAAGGTACACCAGACCAGTTAAAAACTATACTAAAAGAGAAGTGTACAGCACACAATACCCTGTTCAGTGGTACTGTAAGCTTTTGTGGTTATCAGTATAAAAGTAAAATGGAATCCATGGCTGGAGCGCGTTGTAGCTTAGAGAGCAAAATCGAAGCAACTATACCCCTCGAAGGCCGGTGGAATGATAAACTTTTTCAGGGAAAAATAGAAAATGTACGTGAGGAGTTAACTGAATATATCAGTAGCCTACCAATGATAGTCGAAGGGTATGATATAAAGGTTGGACACACAAGCCTGAGGCTAAGTGACCTGAAGCATATTTATGGTAGTGACTTCATTAAAATAACCGCAAAGAAACTAGCCAATCGTGCTGTAGCATGGATGGAAGATCACTAATGAACCACGCAGTATATAAACTTACTTGTCAGGGGTACACTAACTTTATTGTTGGTACAGATGAGCCTAAACACAACTGTCAAATAACCAGAATGGGGGCAAAGACAACAAAAGAAGCAGCCCACGGGTTCCTAAGTATACACTCTGATAGTGGCCTAGGCCACCGAGCTTACAACGCGAGTAAATTTGAATGGCAAGGGAAACCCTACAAATCTCAAAGAACATTGGCTATGGTTATAGGAATCCCAACAAACACACTGGCCATGCGATTACATAGATATAGAACGTGGTTAAGTCCTTGGCCTGATGATCTATATGAGGTTATCTGTGAAAAGCATGTACCACACTTACAATTTAGGAAAAGAAGAGGGCAATATGTTCTTTGCTAAACAACTTATCCAAAAAATGTTAGTGGACGAAAAAGCTAACGCTCTAAGAGTCTTGGAGGTGCTGAAGGAGTATCCAGCGCCTAAGGTCTACCCGGCACTTTATGGTAGTGATATTGGTTTTATCAGTGGAATTGATTTTGTATGGGGTAATAGTATATACCTCAGCTTTATTGAGAATCGAATCAGGTGTGTATTTCATACAGCAAATAAAACAGAAGAATTTGACAACATCGAGCCTAAAGGCTTGGTTAGAATCTTAGATGAATGGCAAATAGGAGGGTCCTTATAATGCACTACCTTCATAAGCTTGAATTTGATGGTCTAGAGACATATATCATCGGTACTCGTATGACCTTACAACATGACTGTAAAATTACACTATTAGAACAAGGGAATGAAGGGGAAATTATTCAGGCTTTGCAAGCTATTAGTCCTCCATGTGGTGTCAAATATCGTAGCTGTAAAATTGATTATGCCTATAAGGGTAACCCTTGTCTTACACTAGAAGTTGGCCCACTAGTAGGGAAAAGTAAGTTTGCTGGTACTAGTCTCTTATGGAGGTACCATAACTGGATTCAGCAGTGGCCTGAAGGTTTATTTTGTGCTGTTGATGGGAAGCCTGTAAGTCGGCCTCGGATTATTAGAAGAGAGTTTATCCCACAAGGGGACACCCGTTACTTTGATTGGTTTGTCGTTGAAGATTTGATATTTGATAACTTTGATGATGCTGATAAGATATATCGTATGGGTGGAGACGATAATGAATTTGAAGAAGCCGTTCGGATGACTGGAGAGTGGCCGATGTATTGCGGAGCTATCCGCGACGGCGTGGAGACTGGAGACGTTAGTAAAGAGGCTAAGCCTTTTGGAGGATTTGAATGAAAATTGAATATAGAGACATGCCGTCCCTTACAACTTTTGAAAAGTTTATGGATGAACAGAAATTAACCTTAGTAATATATAATAGAACATTCGAGGATGGATCGAAATCTGTAACAGGTGAATTGGAAACTAAAGAGGGATTTGAAGTTATGTTCACTGAATTGACATCTGGTGCTCTTGTTGTATATGGAGATACAGAAACTAAAATAGTTAACCGTATGGCTGATAAAATATCTGGCCACAGGTTGTTTGCTCCTAGTTTTGATTGTCTTGCCCCTGATTTTCCTGATTTTGAGTGGGGATTATGATAGCAACACGACTTGAATGTTTAGTAAGCCAACCGGGAAGTTTTTCATCGTTCAGTCATATACCTAGATGGCGTACCATAGGTGCTCCAGGTATAGAAGGGAAGATGGTCATAGAAATTAGTACCCCGGAAGATATGGATATGCATGAAGCTGTCGAAAAAATACAAAAAGCCTTACGAGAGGCGGGGGTCAAGGAAGTATGAAAAATATTGGATTCATATTGTTTATGGGTTTACCATTTCTCACTTTTATTATAGGGTGCCCACTAATTATACTCGGTATGGCAGGGATAATTGATCCTGAATATGTGGATTGGGTTCTTATAACCTTAGTAGCAACGTGGATTATTGGTTGGTTAATGCTAGTAATAGGGAGAAACTAATGAACATTAAACGAAGAGAATTACCAAAATCAGTAGCTTTACTAGAGTTAGACAAATTTTTAAGTAGGCGTAAACTAACATTAGTAATATACTCTAGGGCTAACTCAATATGGCTATTGGGTACATTAGAAGATGATGATGGTACTGAACTTTATTTTAAGGGTGGGAGCGAATCACTTAGTGTTACTGGTACATCAGAGTATATGATAATTAACAGAATGGCAGCAAAATTATCTGGTCAAACACTAGCGGCGGCTGGACATACAACTTGGGTTCCTTTTTTGAAAGTAAGATGATGATTAAAGAATACGAAGCCGCTATTCGGAGTCAGAATAGACAGTGGGACCGGGAATGGAAGGGTCATGAAGCTGAGTATAACCGGCAACAAGAAGCAATTGACAAGATTCGAAAATGCTTACGTTTTGCTACTGCCAAAGACTATGCCGCTTGGCTGAAAGGATTCCTAAAGTGGGGTGCAGTAACAGACTATTATGACCGGGATATAACACAGGAGATCATAGTTACAGATCAGTTTTATACAGCAACACGATCCTTTAAGTTGCCTAGTGGGTTAACAAATAGTCACGCACTAAAAATTATTGTCCCGGCATATATTAATGTTAAGTTACCCAATGATTATGGACACTGTACTATTTACAAAATGCCAAGTGATCTGTTAGGTCATGATTGGGTTCCAGTTTATAGAGATGTAGCGAGGTTATGTAATGGTTGAATGTTTACTTACGGTTGAGGGTTTTAAGATACTAAAGCCTATTTATATAAGCATAACTGAGACTCCACATGGAGACTATATTGCGAGTGTACCAACAGCTAATCTAAACGCATCTGGTGATGATCGGACTGAGGCTATTTATAACTTACAGGATATTGTAGGGTACACTTACCGACTTCTAAAAAGAGAACCAAGATTAGGTCCTGAAGCAGAACATCAAAAACAGTACCTTGAATCTCATCTGGAATTAAATAAAGATGACGAGATTAAAGAATTGAAAGCGTGGATAGCTGATCTCCAATCAGACATGTATCTCAATTTTGTGTATTGTGGTCACAGATATGGCCCTGGGGTCGGTGCTGACGTGTTAACAACACATGTTGAACAATGCCCCAAGCATCCGCTAGCAGCCGCCTTACGGGACGCACAGGAGCTTAGAACCGCATTAGCGGAGGCTCGCAGGGATAACAGAGAGTTGTCAAACAGACTACATGAAAAAGAGGATGATCACGTAGATGAGTACTGGGCATAAGATTATGACAGATAATCAAAAAATATTAGCAGAATTAGAACAAATATATACAAGAATGTTTGAGTTGGGGATAATTTTTACTTGTAGCTATTGTGGAGGTAAATATAGTCCACTGCCTCAACACTTTGAAGCCCATGTAATGGTCTGCCCTAAACATCCATTTGCAGCGGCTAAGAAAACAATAGAACAGTTGAAAGATGAACTAGACGAAAAAAATACCTTTTTAAGACTCCGAGGATAATAATGAAAATACAGGATAAGGATACACTGGTTAAATGTAGTGTAAGAAATGGTATATTTATGCATGAACGCCCGCAGATTGGTGGAACCACCAGACGATTAATGGCTTGGCCAATGGCTGAAACGCACAAAGATAATATGAACATATCGTTTAACCTCTGGGATTGCAAGACAAATGAAATTGTTAGTTCGTTGCATTCGGGGGCAATTCTCACTAGAGAAGGAGCAAGGATGCTTGGACAATTCTTAATTGATTGGAGTAATAATGATTAGTAAACTAAGAATCACAGGTCTGATAATCTTAGTGGGTGTCCTAATAGGTATGCCCGCATGTGAGGTATGGAATATGGAAGCCGGGACTGGTCTTGAAACTGCTATGAGTATTATGGCAGGCTTGATGCTCAGTGTACTGTTTGCAGGGTTCTTATGGGTTCTTGGGGAGGTGTGGAAATGAATTTATTTGTAAAAATAGGATTCACTGGTGTATTGGTATCTTTACCTATGTTATTAATTGGCCCTTTAACTATGGCTTTAGGAAAATGTGGATACATTAACCAGGAAACAAATATGGTTTACTTAAAATATGTTATGCCATTTGCAGTTATTTGGGCCTGTATCGCAATATCTGTAGTGGTCTTATGGGTTCTATGGGAGGTGTGGCGTGATTAATTGGCTATTATACAAAGGTTCTTTGTGCTATGCATGGCTGCTCATGGGGTCCATGTTTGTGGTGTTTCCCATCGCTATACTACTCGTGAAGAGTGGTATTGTTGACGTGTCAGTGGTGAGAGAAATCTCACTTGGATACGTGAGCTTAATACTAACTAGTATGGTTATTTGGTGCTTTTTATTCTTTACAGATTTTGTATTTGAGGAGGTGTGGAGATGAAAATTAAGCGAATAGATGACAGGTCAGGGCGTGTGACGTTAGGTCAGTTCTTAGAAGATGCTGGCTTGGTACTAGTACTTACAGAAACCTATGATCGTGTGGGTAAGCCAATACATGAAGCAAGGATAGAAGATAAAATGGGCCTAATACTCAATGTTACTTGTGGTGATCATGCAGGTGATAAGCTTATGGGTAAAGGGGTAACTGAAAGATATGCAATTATTGACCTGAGAAACTCATTATTAAGTGGATATATAACTAAGATTGGGAGTGTGGTTGTACCAAAATTGAAAGGTGGAGTTAATGGGATTATTGATTAGGCGAATAGATGGTAGGAGGACGCGACCATCTTTAAGTCAGTTCTTAGAGGATGCTGGCTTAGTACTAGTACTTACAGCAACCTATGACCGTGCAGGTAAGTCAATATACACGGCAACAGTGGAGTGTGAAAAGGGTATTAGGTTTTACCGTGTTCGAGGGGGTGACGTGGGTCATATATCATTGATTGGTTGCGGAGTGACTGAGGGAGGGGCAATTGATAACCTAAGAGATGATCTATCAGAAGACTCTATAGCAGAGTCGGGCTGGTTTAAGAAAACTATACATGTACCTAAATTGAATAGGGAGTCCAATGGAATTATTGATTAGTATATGGATCGTGTGTTTTATTATCTTGGTGGCTAGACAGTACTGGAGCCGTGTGGTAACTGTTTCAAAAAAAGTAGCTGACTGGTTATTTGACAGGGGTCCTTTATATTATGGATGGTTTCTTCTAGGGTTCCCGCTTATAGCTATCCCGGTTCTTTTAATCCTAGGGCTAGACGCGTCAGGGCTTACAACTATTGGAATATGGTATTTAGCTATAATGGCTGTTAGTGTTATGTTTTATGTAAGCTGGAACTCTTATGATGGAGGCTGATAATGATTATTAAACGACGAGGGTATAAAACCAAAGGATTGACGTTTGCAGAGTTTATGGAGGAGCATAATTTGCTTGTGGTAGTCACAGGTGTCTATGAGGGATGGAGGTACTTCGAAGCAACTATAGAAGACTTGTATGGTGCAGACTATTATGTCTCTAAGGCTGATGGTACAAAGATCAAAGATCTTATAGGCGAAGGATCAACTGAAGCTGGTGCTATTAAGGAATTAGCGTGGCAGTGTCAAATGCAGCATATAGCACAACAGGGTGTGTGTATAAAAGTTCCAACATTAAGGATAAACTGATGAAAATTGAGAGACGAGGAATCGGAGTGAGTATGTCGTTCGAGGAGTTCATGGAAATGTATGGCCTGACCCTAGTAATTACAGGAAAATATAATAAGGGGCTACACCATGAAGCGACCCTTGAGTATGATGGTCTACAGTTCTACAAGGCCAAAATGGATGGCTCGAAGCTTGCGGGTCTGGCTGGCACTGGAACCACAGAGGAAGACGCAATTAAGGATCTAGTACGGCAGTTGGACCGTAGTTGCATAGCTATAAACAGGTACAAAATCATATTACCGAAATTAAGGAGTGGATGATGAACATATTTATTATTATTGTTTGGGGGCTCTGTTTGCTAGGGTTCCTAGGGATCTACTATCGTGAGAAGCTTAGTGAGTATATAGGTGATTGGAGTTTATGGACATGTGCCCAAATAGGTTTATGTGTCCCACTATTAGTATATCCAGTATGTTTACTTCTATGGTGGTATGGAGTCCCAGAGGGTGCGATTATAGGCGTGTGTTTTACAAGTATGCTGATAGGGGTATTTGTTACTTGGTGCTTAGGAATGATTACACTATAGAGTGAAATATGATATTTATTACTATTATATGGTTATTGTGTTCTCTAGGGCTCGTAGGACTCTACTGCCATAAGAGTGTGAGGTGGGTAGGGGTTGTGTTTTCTAAATGGTTATTGGAACAAGGTCTTTGGACAATATTGAAAATAGAACTCGGTATCCCGATGGTAATAGGTCCACTAACCATTATCCTAGGGTGGCATGGAATTCTCAGTGACATACAAATGGTGACCTTAGGGGCAATGTACTTACTTGGAAGTATCCTACTCTTGTATGCTTTACTAATGTTTGCACTAATATGGAGTGAATAATGAATTTAATGATTATAATATGGGTTATGTCTTTTATTATCCTTTTAGTGCTAATTTACCAGTGGAGTATATGGCGACCAGTGGAGGTGTGTGTTGATTGGCTAACGAGTAAGAGTCCAATGTGGTATACAAAGGCTTAGCTAGGGTCTGCGATCATAGGAGCACCCCTCCTGATGCTGTGTGGGTTTGAGGATGTGGATCTATATGGTATGGGTGTAATCTATGTGACAATATTCTGTGGTTGGCTTGTCGTTTTAATGTCTTGTAGGAGTAATGATGGTTATGATATTTAAGTGTGCCTTTATGGGGCTGTTTGTATCAAGTGTAGTACTTTGTGCCTTTACGCCAATTATAGCGGGACTTGTTGCCCTTGGAGTGTTAGATTATATATGGTTGAAAGGACTCTTAATTAGCGTGGCAAGTGGGATAGTAGGAAGTATCTGGATACTGGTGTTAGAGGCAATAGCTTATGTGTGTATGAAATTATGGGAGTCGTTATGAAATTGTTAGTTGGTTTACTGATGATGGGGATACTCTTTTGGATGAGTCCGTTCGTTGGATTCCTAGGGTGTATGGCATTATTTGTCCTTTGGGTAGTATCATTAGCAAGAAAGTAATAATATTATGGAAATCATGCTGAAATTGTTAATTGGTTTAATAGCGGTGGGAATACTCTTTTGGATTAATCCGTTCTTTGGATTCCTAGGGAGTGTGGCATTATTTGTCTTTTGGGTATTATTAGGAGGCTGGTGATGATTTGGATTGGACTCGTGCTAGTGTTACTTGGATTTGTTCATCCGATATTTTGGTGTCTAGGGCTCCTGTGGGTACTCTTTGTTGGAGCGTTGTCGTTGACCTGCCGGGTTGTGCAGTAATATGTTATATATGATTAGCTGGTGGCTTATGATAATTGTAGCACTTGGGCTGGCTACCTGGATCGACCCGTTTTTTGGGCTCGTGGTGGTTGGTTGGCTGTTGGATCTATTAGTAGCGCGGTAATGATTTGGAGTAGTCGATGACCCAATTGGAACGGTTGGAATAGATCATAGTCCTAATACAGTATGACTGACGCGTCAGGGGTATTAAAAAACCTCGTATTTTATAGAGTCTTGTTGGGTTGGTTAAAAGTTGACAAACTTTGACCCTATAGAATACGAGGTTTTTTGACTTGTTGTCATTTAATGTTTACTAACTAATGACGAGCTTGTCCCTTGTGATCCAATAAAGATAAGCTTGGCACTTGTATAACCTAATCACAAGGGACAAGCTTATATATGAAAAACACACGTTTTTATTTTTTGTAAGGTTTTGAAAGTGACAAACTTTTGGCCCAAGTGCCTTGAACCCTATGTATATAGGAACTTGCGTTAGTTTGTCGTTTGTCAACTAATGTTTAGTGAAGTATGACGAGCTTGTCCCTTGTGTATAAAATATACAAGGGACAAGCTTATCTTTATTGAATCACAAGGGACAAGCTTGTATATGGGTTTTAGACGCGTCACCGTATATTAGTAAGTTAGTATGTAGCATTAGGTTCAGTCTATGCACAGCGAGGTAAATCGTAATCATGTCGTTTGTTGGTTTCTATGTGATGTTTGACCTTAACCAGTATACAAACATAGTTGTTGTAGATTACTATTTTTATGATCTACAACAACTTATATGCTATACTATACTATGCTTAAATTCATTTACAAGTTGACAAATGACAAACTAACGTAAGTCCCTGTATACATAGCAAATGCTCACAATTATACATTAATCTAATAGTGACGCGTCAAGTGCTCACCGTGAGCATTGTCAGTTTATGACGCGTCAAAGAGATAATAAAATTGGTATTTATTAGTGAGAAGGGCTGCCACAGGAAGGGTAAACAAACATTACAAT
>SDBT01019013.1_pt1 | contig 10775 bp, 10 predicted proteins | sample 2277101 | NCBI WGS metagenome assembly SDBT01 (sample SAMN10404973, study PRJNA504765) | marine sediment metagenome | isolation source: marine sediment core GS10_PC15, 103 cmbsf | place: Arctic Ocean: Southern Knipovich Ridge | collected 2010 | reverse complement strand
TGGGATAAATGGTGGATTTGTGATGCATATTACAAAAAAAAGGTAAAAAACACCACAATATATTGCTTCGATCAAGATTGGAATCCTCAAGGTTATTGGAAATTACCTAAAAAAGTAGTAGAATCAATTGAGCCCTATTCATTGTCAGGAGGTGCGTGGTTTGGTGAATATCTATGCGTGACAGGTCATGACAAGCCAGAGATGTATATCTTGCAGATGCCTGCGGATAAGGTCCACGCTAAATTATTAAAAACGGTGCAGATATGTTTTAATGGACAGGGTTTTGCTTTTGAGCGAGGAAAAGGACATTTGTATGCTTGGGGAATTCGGCGAAATTCCGTAGTCAGATGTAGTATTGATCTAGAAAATTAAAATGTGCGAAATTCTTGACCACATTATATACTGATTTAGGTTGCCCAGAATGTCATTATTAGTTGTTTGAAAGAATGGATAGAGTCATGACAGAATATGTATTACAGCGAGTTTTAATCTTGTTGCTCAGCAGACCATAGCTAGCTATTTTAAAGGTGCCATTTTCTGCGCAAACCTTACAATAACCTCTCTTTGGTCTTTTAGAATTTTGATGGTAACTGTGGCGTGCTTTTTCAGTACAAGTAAAACATTTTGATATAAGACCGTCCTTACTTCGGGTAGAAGGATTGAATAATTTTGTATCCAAGTATTTTTTACAGCCGAAGCACTTTTTCATTTTAAATAACATATAAAATCTTTAAATATTTGGCAAATATCATTTTTCTCTAATAGTAACATCTGAAACAATGTATAAGAATATTACTGTTGCTGTTCAGGATTTAAGATCTTTCTCTAGGTAATGACATTGCTGTTCTATTAGAATTACATATTCTTCTTCTTATGAATGATCTAAATATTTTAAACTCTTATTTTACAGTTTAAAAACTAACAATTTTAGTACGACGATGCTTGAAAATTTAGCAGAAACCATATATAAAGCCAATCCAGATGAAGATCCTGGTATAAAGTCAAAGATTTATTGTTCTACACAAGAAATACCTGATTTTGCTGAAGATATTTTAGACGAAATATGCAGAACATATATAGATGTTCAGACTATGATAGAACCAATATTATCTTGCTAAAGTGTAATGAAAGACTTAGTTGTTGTATCATTAAGTGTTACCCTTGCATTATTGATTATCTTTTTTATCAAAAGATTTTCTGACAATAAAGAAGGTTGGTACCCAACGACGACTTATGTTAATACTCCTAAAACTCTGGGGGTATTTCCAACAGCACCTAATAATTGGTGGGGAGGTAATTATTATTATCGGTTGAACTGGCAGCCATGGGGATATCACCATCCCGGGTACTATTACCGCCGCGGACTAAATTACAACTCTGGACCATTTTGGAATGCTCCTGCATCTCAAGTTGGAGTAGAAGGCCTAGCCAATTCTTCAAGCCCTTACGGCAACCCTGTTCCTCTTGAAAGTATCCGCTGGCGGGGAATGTTTGGTCCAATGTTAACATCAATAAAGTCCCCAAAGGATTACGCACTTGGTCAGTGGGTAAGAGCTGGTACAGCTTATACTGATAATCCTAATGATTTTACATATCTTGATGTATATCAACTCAACTTGGATCCTGGTCGTGATTTATTTAGTTACATGGTTAAAACCAATAGTGGTCAACGTATTCCAATCAATCTGCAACAGAATCACGACCGTCTAGACGATGGAGATCGTTTCAAGGTTCAAGGAATGGAAGGCAAAGGAGATTTTGTCTTTGTAGAAGCTGACAAATATTCTTATGTCTACAGCTAGCACCGAAAGTGCGTAGAGCCTACGGATCGTTCGGTGCGTACATAATTTAATAAAGAATTCTTTATTAAATTTTAATTTATGCTTGATAAGCACAGTCTGTGGATCCGTCACGCTTTGTTATGCAAATAACTCTTTGTCTTGGAAGTGTACCACTCAAAGAACCTTGTTCTCGTTTTGCTTCACAGTCTTCATCATTTTCACACTCTGGAACAGGTGTTTGGTCAATTTCTTCTTCTGTAGAAACAAATTGCACCGGAGTATCTGCTGGGGATACATGTGGAGGTCCCGGAGTTACTAGTTCCTCTTCTTCATCTGAAACTGACAGTGGGGTATCCTGTGGGATCGGTAGAAATTCAACTGGATCTGGGGTTACAGTTGGAGTTGGTCCCTCTTCTTCATCTGAACCAAATTGTTCTGACAGCGGAGTTGGTGGAAGAGAAATAGGTTCTGGAGTTAATATTTCTTCAAATTGTTCGGCTGACAGGGGTGGAGTATCTGGTGGAGATAGAGCAGGAAACTCTTCTGGGGTTACATCTATTTCTTCATCTGAAACAAATTGTTCAGCTTTCAGTGGGGTATATGGTGGAGTTACTGAAAATATTTCCTCTTCTTCAGCAATTGGAAACAGAACTGATGGTACGAGAGGTGATTCAACTTGTCCAGGAAGACCTGCGAGAAATTGTTCAATATCTCGTAGTTTTGTCTCTGCACTTGTTTCAGTATGTTCCAAAGCCTGTGAAATACAAGTCAAAATTTCTTCTAATTCATTATGACAGCTTGAAATTACTTTTGGGATTATTTGGGAAAAGGCCGCCGGTTCAGCTTGTAGACCTTTTTGCAGTGCATCAAAAAGTTCAGTACGTTTATCGCGAATTGTTCCAAAAGATGTCTGAAAGTCTTGTTCTAATTTATCTAGACGTTGCATACATTCTTGACGAGCTTCAGTTAGAACCTGCTTATTCAAATGTTCATTAGATCGCGTACCCTCGAATGTTTGTAATTCTATACCTATCGGAGAAATATCTGCTCTAGATGAAGAAGAACTAGGCCACATACGTGCTCGTTGTGTTTTTGCATGTTTAAAGTTTGCCTGAGCAATTTTCATAGTAAGCTGATCTTTATTCAAATGTGGAGAAATAGAGTAATGATTTGCTAAAATATTAAGTTTAATTTTAGTATAATTACGCTTCAAATCTCGTTGAAGTGAAAGAACATTCTTGTTAACATTTTTACGTGAGTGGCTCATTATGTAAAGAAAATATTGTTTAAAAACTGATTTCGTATTTCTTAGTATTTCAGTATACGGATGCGCAACCCCGCACCGCTTACCGAAGTGGACCACGGGAGCACGCGCCTGCTCTTTTGATCTACTTTTGTTAAAAGTAGGGGCGGTTTGCGTACTTTTAACCGAAGCGCGTCAAAGTACCCAAGTCCTCCGTAGAGATAGGTTGAATATCACGTGGTTGAATGGAACTCCAGTATGTTCCATATTGTTGTTCTTAATTGTTCTTCTTAAATATTATCCAAAAATTGATATTTAAATATTTTAATTAGCAAGCTCATATGACTCAACTACGATTAGCATTTGGTTGTCAGGCACGTGTAGGTAAAGATACAGCTTGTGAATATCTCAAAATGAAGTATGGTGGTGGGGTGTATCACTTTGCTGATCCTCTGTACGACATACTTTACTATGCACAAGACCTGTGCGGGTTTCAACATCAAAAAGACGTTAAATTCTTGCAATGGGTAGGAACCGAATGGGGACGAACTCAAAAAGATACTGTATGGATCGACGCAACACTTAATAGATTACCTGCAAAGGAAAATTGTTATGTGGGAGATCTACGATTTCCTAATGAAGTTACATCGTTGCAAAAAGCTGGTTTTGTATGTATACGTATTATTCGTGATGATCGTCCTATTGATCGTGATAGCTCACATGCTTCTGAAGTTGCTCTAGCTAATTACAATGGTTGGGATGCCGTCCTGAGTAATAATGGTACCAAGGAAGAATTATACGAAAAACTGGATGATATGATTATCAATTTTCGGCGCTTACAGCCGAAAAAAAGTACAGAGAGATGTTGGAGATGTGGTAAAGAAGACTTGATTACTTTACTTGTAAATTATTTTCCAGAAGATCCAGGACCGGGTGAAGATTGTGTTTTAATTTGTCAGAATTGTATAGCTTAAAAAAGACACTCCTTCATTACAAATGAATAACTATTCTAGCGGATTTTTTTCAGGACTTGTTGTTGGAACTATTATTACATTAACAAGTTATTGGTTTTGTGGATCAATATTACTACGCAAAACACTCCGTGAGGACACGATAGGATGGAAGAACCAACAATCATCTACTGATGTGACGGAGCATCTACAAGATGCCAAGACCGCTCTGGAAAAGTAAAATTATATATCAAATAATTTGTTTGATGATATATAATAACAATACTGCTTCTACTAACAGTAGATCATTACCCAAAGGGAGTTTAAGGTCGTCAATAATGGGTATATCAGTATGGTTTAGCCATCCTAATGACACGAGTTTATCGAGTGTTCCCCACCTAGTAGGTTCGAGAATTACTTCGGTGACCATATTGCTATAATCAGGTAATGGATCCCGGCATATCGGACATATTGCTTTACCGGAAGATATGATACAGGTCCCATGTATCTTGTGCCCGCAAGATAATGTATCTATTACTGCTAGATCTTCATAACATACTGCACAAGTATCAACCATTATTTTCATGTACCATTTTTTAAAGTACCTTTTGCTACTTGAAACCCATCGGGTTTCTGACGAGCCGCTACTTTTAACAAAAGTTATTGTTTAAGAAGAAAGTACTTTTTTCCCGGCGGTTTCGTTTGGTTCTGATACTACTGCACAATATCCAGTATCGGGATTGCAGAACTCTCCATACTGTGCACATGACTTGATCATATCTTTGGTACATTGTCCTGATGGACTAAAATTCAAAAGTTCCGATTGGGGTACTGCATTATTTACATACCATAACTCCTTTTTCAGAGTATTTCTTACACTGCTCACCAAACGGATCACACAACTAGTTGTGTTGTGCACATGTATTGATGTGGTCCTCTGTACAATTGTAGCGCTCTTTTTGTTTGGCAATAATATCCTCTGGGGAAATCCAATCAAGCACTCGAGCAGTGATAAGGCTAGAATAATCCCAATAACCACTACTAGCAATATCTACAGTAGATATACATTTTCCAGTATTGGGATCACAAGCCTCAAACTTGTCAACACACTTTTTAATAGTTTTCTTGTTGCATTTACCTTTTAGATTTTTTTGTTTCCACCAATTTTGGATAGTAGTATATGTCTTGGGTTTATCTCCTAAACATTTACCGGTTTTGGGATCACAAAAATGAAGAAATTCTTCACAGAAAGAAGTGCACGCTGTTGTCTTTAAAGTAAGCAATTTTGGACGATACTCGTTAAGTTCGTTACAGTACGCTCCGACATAAATAGGTATTTTCTTGTTAATTACTTTCACTTCTGTATCAATCACATTATTAATCACGAATGTATTGTGTTGTGGAAATAATATATACTCACGTTCGAAATCATCACCACTAGAATCAACAGGCATGATAAATTTAGTACCTGCTGGCAAGATAAGAGCTATGACTGTATCATACTCAACTCCCTTATTCGCAAATCTCAATGCAACACTTATTTTACTCGAAGTACTTACAAAACCAAGAGTCTCGGAGATATATGGTCGTGGATCTCCTTTACAATTTTTATACAACTGTATATTTTGTAGGTCTGGATCTTCACAGAAACGATGCATATCCAGATCGTACGATCGGGTTTTTATATATGCACCGCTGAATAAATTTTGTCCAATAGTACCTCTCTTTACTCCACGATAAACAATAACGTCATATGGCAACGGTTTTACTTTGGTGTATAGTTCTTCAATGCGGTGAGCTACAAGTTTGATCTTTTCTATCGCTGACAAACCAGTTTTGCCCGCTTTTTTAGCTATTTGATCAAGGGTTGCAACTGGACAATCACCCTGTATGATTACCTCTCCGGTCTTAAAGTAAGTATTGAGTTCTTTGTAACATAAACCTTTGTACAATTTAATCTCTGTAAGATAAGGATTTATAATATTGTAATGTTCTTTAAGAAATGATTTGTCAGGGTATATATTTGGAAAATAACCTTTTTCCAGTTTATGATTGATCCATTTTACAGTATATTTTTGATATTTATCCGACATTACCTATTCTCAAGAGAATATATTGTAAATAACTAATGCTATATGATTACATGTTTTGGGTACGGATACTCCATTTAACAATTGCATGTTTGCTTGTTTATGGATCTCTCATGTACCTCAACGAGAAAGAAGTACCGCGAATTTGGTATGTCCTAGTACTATTATTAGCTATAGCTGCTTTTGGTTATCACGGTTATTGGCTTTCTAAACGCGTATGTAGGTAGTACCGAAAATTGATTTAAAGATAAATATTCATTTCAACACACTGTAGAAAAGTAAAAATAGAGAAAAAGAATACATTAATAGAAAAAAATTGAGAAGGGGTTCCAATATATAATAGATATTCCCTGGAAGTCATATATATTGAGAGCAACTTTTGAAACAGACAGAAATACCTTGACGACACTCTTGTATCCAAAAAATAAAGTATGTAAAATTGGTACTTTTTACTCAATTCTATTTTTCTAATTTTGAATTTCGCTAAATAATTAGAAAACATATATTCACTAATTGTATCTTGTAGTCCCAAGGGACTGTAAGATACTTATTTAAGACACTAGGAACAATCCTCCTAACTAGGTTTATACCACCTGTTAGTTACAAGTTATTCCGCTACCTCGATGAGCTCTTCCATCATCTCCCTTATCTCCGACTTGTTGGTTTTGCTGGTGACCACCAGTCCAAGCTCATCCGCTTTTTTTCTCAACTCTGTAATCTTGAGTCCTCCATTGGATGACGATGCGAGCCATTCATCATACTCTTCCTCAGTGATAGTGACACCTTTCATAGGGGTGCTTTGTGCTTGTGCCATTGCCTCTTCCCACATCGCATCAGCCCCAGGTTTTGACCAAAACTCTATAGTTTTGTTGTGCATGTGCTCATAGTTGCACGTCTTTTCTGCTTCCTTCTTGTGTTCGCCGCAGTAAGACATACGTTGTTTGGACGTGTAAAATTTGTGGTAATCAGGTACTTAGTGGTCTGGATGGTTGATTTGTTCTCTGCAGGCGATAGGAGAATCAGTTTTCTGGGAGTGTCTGAGTGAGGCCTTCGTGGTCGTTCTCTTCTCCTCGTTCGCTCTCCGGAACTCCTACGCGTTTTCTGATTCCGCGGACGATGGTTCTACCAGCAAAGCTGCGTCTGCGAAACGTTGTTATATTTATACTTTTTATTAACGATTCAACCTTTCAACCTTTGTAGCCCATTCCTCCTTATCTTCCTTAGAGAGTTTCGTCCATGTAGTACCGCCATTTTCCCTAAGGTGGCATACAATGTCGCGGTCTGGATAAATATCCCTAATATTTTGTCGATTCTCAATGAGGAATAGAAAGTATCCCTCAGTAAGACGACACGCTTCTTCTTGTTTTTTAATGGCTAACAGTTCCCACCCCTCTCTTTCTTCATCAGTTAGTTGTTCCCACATCCATTCAACTTTCTCATCAAGATAGGCGTGAGTAATATGATGTATAATTGTCGTAAAGCTACTGCTACTCTTCATGACATTCCAATTCTCTCTAGAAAACAGTAAATAACCGTTTGTACGCGATTCTCCAGAACGATCTCCAAAACCACCAAGGATAGCCCCAGAACATTCTTTAGGAACGACTGTGTCTTCTAAAGAATGTAGTGACACACGATTTTTGACCGCTACTTTATTTCCAGAGTCATCCGTGGAGCGGATAGAGCCATTGGTTCGTTCCACAGTACTTGAAACCCCATGTTCGCTTTTCACCTCCTTTTTTTGCTTCACTGCCATTGAGTTCCATTTGGCCCTTTGTTTATCATCAAGCCCTCTCCACATTCTTCCGAGTTCTTTTACAGTAATATGTTCGGTTGCGTCACGTTCCTGCACTTCTTTACGAATCGTATCGGAGTAAAGGCCATAGCCACTACTAAGACCTGAGAATGACATGTCACATTTCTTTATAATATCATCTATAACTGACGTGAGGAAGTAATCGTTCATTTTTGCAGTATGTCTGAATGTCTGAATGTGAACTTGCGGTTTGGACGTGTAAGTTTTTGCTGTATATGTTAACGTGTATCAGTAGGGTTGTTTTTATTCTCTGCATACGATAGGAAAATCAGTTTTCTGGGTGTCTGAGTTGCTAGACATATCTCCTGTCTGCTCTTTACATACTCTAATGCCCAACCATACTTTTGGACCGCTATCAGACATATATCTGAGATCTGCTCTTTCACATATTTTAACGCCCTACCATTCTTCTTGACCGCTGTAAGACATATCTCAGAAGTCTGCTTTTTTACATACTGTAACGTCATACCATTCTCTTTCACCGCTGCCAGACATATCTCCGTCGTCTGCTGGTTTACATACTGTAATGCCCAACCATTCTTCTTGACCGCTGCCAGACATATCTCCGTCGTCTGCTGGTGTACAAACCGTAATGCCCTACCATCTTGTTGCACCGCAGCCAGACATATCTCCTCGGTCTGCACTTTTACAAACTCTAATGCCCAACAATCCTCTTTGACCGCTGCCAGACATATCTCCTCGGTCTGCACTTTTACATACTCTAATGCCCTACCAAAAGCATGGACCGCTGCCAGACATATCTCCGGTGTCTGCTCTTTTACATACTCTAATGCCCTACCATTCTCTTTGACTGCTGCCAGACATATCTCCGGTGTCTGCTCTTTTACATACTCTAATGCCCAACCCTCTCGTTGGACTGCTGCGAGACATATCTCCTCGGTCTGCTTTTTTACATACTCTAATGCCAAACCATTCTTCTTGACTGCTGCCAGACATATCTCCTCTGTCTGGTGGTGTACAAACTGTAATGCCCAACCCCATTTTTGCACCGCTTCTAGACATATCTCCTCTGTCTGCTTTTTTACATGGTACAATGCCCAACAATCCTGTTGGACCGCTGCCAGACAGATATCCGAAGTCTGCTCTTTTACATACTGTAGTGCCCTACCATATTTTTGGACTGCTGCCAGACATATCTCCTCGGTCTGCACTTTTACATACTTTAATGCATAACCATTCTTCTTGACCGCTGCCATACATATCTCCTCGGTTTGACGGTATACATTCTCTAATTCCCAACTATTCATTCGGACTGCTGATAGCACTACGGACATTTTTTTATTGTATTCTTGTTTCCAATTAGCAAGTTGTTTTTCAGGGATTCCAAAATCGTATTGGTATCTAATTTTCCAATACATATCATTTTGTAACAAATTATATAATCTCCGTTCAGTTAGGGATAATGCAGCAAGATCGGTTAGAGGGAGAAGTAGTCCGATGTCGAAGAGTATCTCATTAGGGAGGATGTCCATACTGGACGTGTATTTTGAATATGTGACGTGATCAGAGAGTAGTTTTCTGTTCAGCTGGTATGAAGAAAATCAGTTTTCTGGGTGTCTGAGTGGAGTTATTTACCTGATATGGGCCTCGGTAGGCGTTGCTAGACATATACATATATCCGGGGTCTGCTGTTTTTAGAACAAGTTCAATGGGCCTCTAAGCAGTCAAACAGTAATGCCCTACCATTCTCTTTGACTGCTGCCAGACAGATCTCCTCGGTCTGCACTTTTACATACTGTAATGCATAACCACTCTTCTTGATCGCTGCCAGACATATCTCCGTCGTCTGCTCTTCTACAAACTCTAACGCCGAACCATTTTGTTGCACCGCTGCCAGACATATCTCCTCGGTCTGCTCTTTTACATACAGTAATGCCCTACCATACTGTTGCACCGCTGCCAGACATATCTCTGGGGTCTGCTTTTTTACATACTGTAACGCCCAACCACATTCTTGCACCGCTGCCAGACATATCTCCGTCGTCTGCTCTTTTACATACTTTAATGCCCTACCATCCTGTTGCACTGCTGCCAGACATATCTCCTCGGTTTGATGGTATACATACTCTAACGCCATACCATACTGTTGCACCGCTGCCAGACATATCTCTGGGGTCTGGTCTTTTACGTGTCGTAACGCACAACCATTCTGTTGGACCGCTGCCAGACATATCTCCTCTGTCTGCACTTTTACATACTTTAATGCCCAACCATCTTGTTGGACTGCTGCCAGACATATCTCCTCGGTTTGATGGTATACATACTCTAACGCCATACCATTCTGTTGCACCGCTGCCATACATATCTCCTCGGTGTGCACTTTTACAAACTGTAATGCCCTACCATCCTGTTTCACCGCTTCCAGACAGATCTCTGGGGTCTGATCTTTTACAAACTGTAACGCATAACCATTCTGTTGCACTGCTGCCAGACATATCTCCGAAGTCTGCTCTTCTACATACTCTAATGCCCTACCATTCTCTTTGACTGCTGCCAGACATAATTCTGGGGTCTGCTCTTTTACAGTATGTAACACCCAACCATGCTTTTGGACCGCTGCCAGACATATCTCCTCTGTCTGCTTTTTTACATGGTACAATGCCCTACCATCCTGTTGCACCGCTGCCAGACATATCTCCTCGGTTTGACGGTATACATTCTCTAATGCCCTACTATTCATTCGGACTTCTGATAGCACTACGGACAGTTTTTTATCGTACCCTTGTTTCCAATTAGCAAGTTGTTTTTCAAGGATTCCAAAATCGTATTGGTATCTAATTTTCCAATACAGATCATTTTGTGCTAACAAATTATATAATCTCCATTCAGTTAGGGATAATGCAGTCATAGAGGCTAGAGGGAGTAGTAGTCCGA
>SDBT01019012.1_pt1 | contig 10776 bp, 4 predicted proteins | sample 2277101 | NCBI WGS metagenome assembly SDBT01 (sample SAMN10404973, study PRJNA504765) | marine sediment metagenome | isolation source: marine sediment core GS10_PC15, 103 cmbsf | place: Arctic Ocean: Southern Knipovich Ridge | collected 2010 | reverse complement strand
TCCGCAGAGACGCTCCCCGATGCAGAAGTTGGCGAGACCGACGGCGTTGCCTGGCTGCACATGAAGATGCCGGGCGACTTGGATTATAAAGGGATGGAGTACGCCCTGGCCGTCGCCAGCCGGGGGAATCTCAAGGCAGTTTCCGTCGTTACGTCGTTCGACATCAAATCCAGCGACGTTCGCCAAAGGGCTATCGCTCTGGCCAGGAAGACTCTCGCGGAAAAAGAGGCCGATCTGATCGCCGCGCACGAGCGGTCGTGGCACGAGTTCTGGTCGTGCAGCGGGATTGAATTGGCGGATCGGGATATGCAGCGGTGGTGGTATCGCATCCTGTATTTTGCACGGACTATCTCGCGACCCGGCGCGGCGCCGCCGGGTCTGATGCCGCCGCTGGCTACCGATGCTACGCCTTGGCACTGCGACTATCATTTCAACTACAACGCCTGGCAGCCGTTCTGGTCCGTGGTGGCGGCCAATCATCCCGAGCTGGCCGATTCCTGGATCTCCTACGTGCATGACATCATGCCACGGGCGAAGTGGCTGGCCAAGGAGGGTTTCGGTTGCGAGGGCGTCTTCTATTCGATCAGTCAGTTTCTCCACGAGCCCGACCCGGCCGTCTGCAAGAGCAAGAACAAGCGACAAGTCCACATGAATCCTTGGGGCCTGACCATCGGCATGGTGGGCATGACCGCGCAGAGCCTGTGGCACAAACACCTCTGCCAGCCCGACCGCGAGTACCTGGAAGCGAAGATCTATCCCACGCTTCGCGAGGCGGCCCGGTTCTATGTGTCGTTCATGGAGCAATGCCACAAGGATGAGGACGGGAAAGTGCTGCTTGGCCCGTCCTATAGCCCCGAGCACGGCCCGTTCGGGATCGCCAATTGTCCCTTCGATATCGCGTACGTGCATTACACGTTCGAGGCTTTCATCAAGGCGTCGAGTGAACTGGGCAAGGACGAGGAACTGGCCGCGAAGTGCCGGGCTATGAAGGACCTGTTGGCCGACTACCCGGTCGCGCTGGACACGGACGGGCAGCCCGTGGTGGTCGATTGGGAAGGCTGCAAGTACAAACAGATCGGCGTACACAACGTCACGGTGCCCCCGTCGCCCGTGTTTCCCGCCGAACAGGTCACGTGGTTCTCTCCGGAGCCGGTCAAGGAACTGTTCCGCCGCACGATCGAAGACACGCAGTTCAACGGCAACAATTCCCATATCATGTTCAACATCGCCAAGGCGCGGCTGTCGATGCCCGAGGCGGTTACGGCCGCTCGCGGGTGGTTCAAGTCCCGCGAACTACCCAACGGTCTGTTCGTCTGGCAAGGCCATGCCCACGGCACGTTCATGGCCGAAAGCATCGGCATCGCGGGGCTGATCACCGAATTCCTGATGCAAAGCGTCGACGATACGATCCGCGTCTTCCCTTGCTGGCCCGAGGATCAGGATGCCGCGTTCGCCGATCTCCGCGCCCAGGGCGGTTTCCTGGTCACCGCGGCGCAGAAGGACGGGAAAGTAATTCGGCTGGAAATCACGTCGACCGTAGGCGGAACACTCCGCTTGGTGAGCCCCTGGAAGACAATCCAAATCAACGGCAAAGCCTTGACTCCCGATGAGCAGGGGATCGTCAGCGTTAAGACCGAAGCTGGTGAGACAATAACGTTTAACAACTGAATGGCCTTGAGCGGTTGAGGGAGACAACAATGCGACAATTACGTTACTTGTTAATACTGTGTATCGCGATGGCTGCCAACCATTACGGGCGTGTCGTTGCCCAGGGGGCAGAAGATCCGGCGGCAAGTTTGGCTCGGCCCTCGGATGCCCAGTATCAGTTCCATGAGCAGGAACGGATCATGTTCATCCATTTCCATCCCGGCACGTGGCATGGGCTGGAATATGACAACGGCCAGACCGACTTGCGCGAAATCAACCCGACCAAGCTCGATACCGACCAATGGTGCGAGGCGGCCAAGAGTTGGGGCGCCGGGCAGATCCTCTACGTGGCCAAACATTGCGGCGGGTTCTGCTGGTGGCAGACCGACACGACCGAGTACTCGATCAAGAACACGCCCTACAAAGACGGGCAAGGCGACGTGATGAAGGAGATTACCGACTCCTGCAAGAAGCACGGCCTGAAGTTCGGCGTCTATGTCTATCCGGGCGATCCCGCCTGGGGCGCCGGCATCGGTTCCGGCGGCCAGACGCACGATCCGGCCAGGCAAGAAGCGTTTGACAAAGTGCTGCGGCAGCAGTTGACCGAGACATGGACCCAATACGGCGAAGTCTTCGAGGCATGGTTCGACGGCAGTTGCAAGGTGCCGATCGCCGATTTGGTCGAGAAACATCTCTCCGAGGCGGTCATCCTGCAAAGCCCGCAGGCCAACATCCGCTGGGTGGGAAATGAAGCCGGCCTGGCGCCCTATCCGGCCTGGAACTCGTTGAGCTCGAAGGACCTCAAGACGGGCCTCTCCACCGCGGCCCATGGCAACCCCGACGGCGACGCCTGGGCGCCGTTGGAGTGCGACGTGCCGCTCTACAATCACGCATGGCTGTGGTCGAAGGAGAAAGAGAAACTGCGCCGCCCGCTCAGCGATCTGTTGAACATCTACTACAAATCGGTCGGACGCGGGGCCGTAATGCTGCTGAACGCCACGCCCAACACCGACGGGCTGATCCCCGACGGCGACGTGCGGCGTTATCGCGAACTGGGCGAGGAACTCGACCGCCGCTTCGCCAATCCGCTCGGACAGACCAACGGCCAGGGTACGCTCCATACGATCCAGTTCGACCGGCCGACCAAGATCAACCAGTTCATGATCATGGAAGACTACCGTCAGGGCGAACGGATCCGCGAGTATGTCGTCGAGGCACGCACGACCGCCGGGCGATGGCAAACCCTCAACACGGGCAGCAGCGTGGGCCGCAAACGGATCGTCATGTTTGAGCCGGTCGAGGCAACCAAGGTGGCGCTGCGGATTACCGAGAGCGTCGGCGAGCCGTTGGTCCGTGACTTCAAAGTCTACTTCGTGCCGGGCGATAACGAGTTTCTATATGAAGCCCCCACATTTCAGGACGCCATCTCGACCCGCGCCAAGGCGACGGCCAGCGATGAAAACAGCGATCAGTTCCTGGCCGGGCGAATCTGCGACGGCAACCCGAGCACCCGCTGGGCCACCGGCTCGAAATTCGGAACGCCCGAGGCGATGAAGCCACCGTATGCCGCCTGGATCGAGCTCGACCTGGGCGAGGAAAAGACGGCCGATGCGACCGCCGTGATCGAGGGCTGGGATAGAAGCCGAGATTTTCGCATCGAGTATCGCTCCCGCAAAGACGACGAGTGGAAAACGGCCCTAAGCGGCACAACGCTTGGCGCCAAGTACCACCAGAAGTTCCCCAAGGTCGCGGGCAGATACTGGCGACTGAACATCCTCGAGTCACTCGACGCGCCGACCATCTGGGAGTGGCAGTTATTCGATTCGCAAGAGACCGACAAGTGGCACAACTGCGGCACGGTCGAACTGGCCGCGTTCAAGAACGGGGTTGCCCAGATCGAGGTCGACTTGCGCCCCTACATCACCAAGCCGGGCCAGTTCCTGGTGCGTCTGGACGACCTGGGTGAATCGGACATCGACCTCGAAAACATCCAACTCCTCTACAACGGCCGAAAAGTCCTCGAGGGCCTGCTCTCACCGATCCAACAGGGCGAGCTATACAACATCAACCGCACCGCCGCCGTAGTCGAGCAATCGAAGATCACGCTGAGACTGAAACTGAAAACCGACAAGCCCCAAGAGGCAAAGATGGAAATCTCCGTCAAGCGAGCGTTCTAAACCGTTCGTAGTGACCGCATTCATGCGGTCTTCCCCGGAATTCAAACCAGCAGCCCCGATGAATCGGGACACTACAAACGGGTTCGACGAATGCTTGCCCCCCATGTGCCGTAAGTACTTAGCACCGCTGGCTTTAGCCTCACACTGCGCCAGGCCCACTTGACATCCGTCCACAACTCACGCGAAAATGGCCAAATACGACTGAGGTTCACAAGACTATAGCAGCCTTGCCAGCCAAATCAACAGCGTATTATACGGGAAGAAATCGAAGGTCCGCATCTCATGCGGGTCCAAATAATCATTGTTAAATGGCCCAGGTATTGGAGTCTCGTATGTTAAGGAAGAATGAAGTACAACGCCTTCGCACCCACCTCTTGGGCATCTTTCAGAACGTAATCTTGCCTGAAGTGACATCCGACGGATGCATCCTCACGCAGTCGCCAGATGGAAAGGTCCAATCGGATCGAGTAACGACGCACCACCTCGTCGCGCTGTGCATCGAGACCGACCGAGATCTGATGGCGGGGATTATTGATTCGGCCTGTGAATGGTTTTCCACAGAATACACCGAACCACAGGATCCCTTTTCCATCTCCACGTTGGCTGCTGCCGACAAACTTAGTCGGAAGGACGCAAATCGCCTGACAAAGGAAGTGATTCTGCGTCACCAGCGTGCTGGAGGATTCATTGACGTTTACGCTGGCTTCTTGGACGGCGGCAGTATCTTTTCCACGTTGTGGGCGATTCGGAACCTGCAGCTATTGGGAGTTGATGCCAAAGGACAACGGTCGATAGCGAAAGCTTTCAAAGCGATTGAAGAGGCATGGGATGACATCCACCGGGCTTCCTTTAAGGGGTTCTATTGCGAACTCAAGTGGGCCGCCGGTGACAAGCACGGCGCACGAGGAAGAACAGCGAGTGTTGTTCGTGAGATCTGTGCCGCGCAGGATGGCGATGGGCTGTGGGACGAAAGCCCACTCTATACAGCTTATGTTCTGGGCAATCTGTGTGTCGCGCCGGGAAGCCCAACTCGTGCGGTCTCAGCAGCTATCACGAGAGGCTTTCGGGCTCTTTTCAATCTTGACAGCGAGGCGAATACTCTTCCCGCGACTTTCCAAGCGGTTGCGAAAACACATGTCGAAAGCGTGTATTTGCAGTTCTGCATTCGCGCGTTAATTGGCGCTGTTCGATACCTGCGGAAATTCGAAGACGATGACCTTTCGCCTGACCTTGCCCGATACGTTATGGGGGCTTTCCCGCGCGTGTACCACGCGGCGAGACAATTGGGCTCACAACTGAAACGCATGAACTCTCAGTATGGCGATATCCAGGAGCATTTCTCGCACCTCGATCGGACCGCAGCGGCGATATTGGCAGACAGCCCATTCGAGAAGAACGTATTCATCATGATGCCCTTCCGGCAGGGAAGCGACGAGCGCTACGAAAAGATCGAGGAGATAATCAAACGCGAGTTGAGGAAGAAAGGATATCGCGGTTGGCTGGCTTCGGACAAGAAGGTGGCTCCACAACTCTGGGATAATATCGCATCTTATCTAGTTGCCTGCAAGCACGCAGTAGCTGTCTTCACTCGGCTTGAACGCGACCGGCGGATTCTGAACGAATTCAATCCAAACGTGTCACTTGAACTGGGGTTTTGCCTCTCGCGAGGAAGGCAGGTCCTTATCCTCAAGGATAGCGAGCTTACTAGCCTCCAAACCGACCTTGTCGGCCACTTGTACGAGGAGTTCGACCTCAATCAGGTCGGGCGGCAGCTTCCTCGCAAAATACGCAGATGGCTTTCCGAGATCGACGACGCTTCGTCGAGTGCTGACGGTTCAGACGGAAAAGGGAACGGCAGGTCCGGCGCCGCAACTAACTAAAGGATGCAGCGGAGAAACGTCGGCGGCTCGTCTTGCTCGCTAACATCAACTCTCGGCCCGCTGCTCCTAAACGTTAGGAAGGAACGGAAATAGACAACAGCGTGGCCCATGGCACCCGAAACGAAAGGGAAACATCGATGATGAAGAAGCTTATGACACTCACGATTGTGGCTGCAAGCGTCTGTGCGGTTGCGGTGGCGGACGAGACCGCGGAGATCAAACTGGCCAAGCCTAACGCGGCACAATATGCCTACCATGAGCAGGAACGGATCATGTTTGTGTGCCTTGATCCTTGCTCCTGGCAGGGGCGGGAGTATGACAACCATTCGACCGATCTGAAGGATATGAAACTGCCTAAGCTCGATGTGGATCAGTGGTGCATCGCGGCCAAGTCGTGGGGCGCTAAGGAGATCCTGTTGGTGTCGAAGCATTGTGGTGGATTCTGCTGGTGGCAGACCGAAACGTCCGATTACAGTGTGAAGAATATCGCCTGGAAAGACGGCAAGGGGGATCTGGTCGGCGAGGTCGCCAAGGCCTGCAAGCGGCACGGGCTGAAACTCGGCATGTATATCTATCCGGGCGACGACCAGTGGGGCGCGTGGATCGGCTCCGGTGGGCGGACGAGCGATCCGGCCAAACAGGAAGCCTACAACGAAGTCCTGCGGACGCAATGGACCGAGGTCCTCAGCCGTCATAGCGACGTGATCATCGAACTCTGGTTCGATGGGAGTTGTTACGTCCCGCTGGGTGATGTTTTTGAGAAGTATGTCGGGGATAAGGTCGTCTATCTTCAAGGCCCTCATGCAAATCTCCGTTGGGTCGGCACGGAGAGCGGCATCGCGCCTTACCCGGGCTGGAACTCGTTGAAGAAGAAAGATCTCGATACGGGCGTGGCGACGGCTGTGCATGGCGACCCGGACGGTGATGCCTGGGCGGGACTCGAGTGCGACACCACGCTCTACAATCACAACTGGTTTTGGAGTAAGCACAACGAGAGCAAGCGGAAATCTCTCGAGCATCTGACCCTGTTGTACTACCAGTCGGTCGGACGCGGGGCGACCTTCCTGCTGAACAGCACGCCCAACACCGACGGGCTGATCCCCGAAGGGGATATGGCGAGGTACAAGGAGTTCGGCGAGGAGCTTCAGCGTCGTTTCAGCAATCCCCTGGGCGAGACCAGCGGGCGCGGGCTGGTGCATACGATCGAGTTCGACCAACCGACAGCGATCAACCAGTTGATGATCATGGAAGACTACCGCCAGGGACATCGCATTCGCGAGTTCGTGGTCGAGGGACGCACGGCCGACGGGCAGTGGGTCGAAGTGAACCGCGGCACGGCCGTCGGACGCAAGCGAATCGTGATGTTCGAGCCGGTCCAGCTCACTAGGCTCACGCTACGAATCACCCGCAACGTGAACGAACCGATCATCCGCGATTTCAAGGCCTATTATGTTGAAGGCGACAATCGCTTTCTCTACGAGGAAAGAGCCAACGCGCTCTCGCAAGGCGCCAAAGCCACGGCCAGCGATGAGCATAGCGCTCCCTATGTGGCGGGAAAACTTTGCGACGGCAGTGCCGGTACGTGGTGGGGTGTGAGCGACCGAGTCGAAGCGCCCTACGAATGTTGGGTCGAGTTGGACCTGGGCCAGGAGGCTACCGTCGACGAGACGGTCATCAATGAGCCGTGGAACCGAACCGAAGAGTTCCTGCTGGAGTATCGCAACAAGCCGGACGAGCCGTGGAAGATTGCTATCGAAGGCACGACGATGGGCGCGAGCTATAAGAAAGCGTTCGAGCCGCTGATCGGCAGATACTGGCGACTGCATATGCTCAAGGCCAACCACTATCCGGCGATTGCCGAGTGGCAACTGTTCGGCCCGCGCGGCAGCGGTACTTGGCAGAAGTGCGGCACGGCGGGCCCCAACGCGTTCGCGGACGGCGAAGCCCAACTCGAACTGGACATCTCGAAGTTCATCGAGCAGCCCGGGCAGTTTGTGCTGCGGTTCGACGATCTGGGCAAGTCGGCGACCACGATCGAGAGCATCGAAGTCTTCTATGACGGCCACAAGGTCCATGAGGAAGTGCTCTCGGCGATCAAGCAGGGCCAGATTTACCTCCTCAACCGCCATGCACAGATCGTCGAAGACTCCAAGATCGTACTGAAAGTCACGCTCAAGACGCAACAAAGCACCGACGCGGAAATGCAGATCTCGATCAAACGGGCGTTGTAAGGCAATTGGCAACAAGAAAGGTTTAACGCAAATGAACACCTGCATGAGAATCCTGGCCGTGGCGGTAGCCGTCTCTTTATGTGCGATGAGCATGGCCGCGGCGGAAGAGACGTCCCGCGTTGAACGAGAAGGGATTAAGGCGTATTGCATCGATTTCAATTGGGGGCCCGGCGGGCCGAACGCGTTTACGGCGCCGGGGATCTGGGCGGATGCCGATCCGAAAGAGCATGTAAAATGGTACAAGCAGCTTGGCGCCAATGTGATCCAGACCTTTGCGGTGTCTTGTAATGGTTACGCCTGGTACAAGGACGGCATCGTGCCTCAGCAGCCCGGGTTGAAGCACGACTTTCTCACTGAAATGGTCGAGCTTGGCCATCAGGAAAACATGAAGGTCATGGGCTATTTCTGCATCGCCGCCAATACGCGCTGGGGTCAGCTTCATCCAGCGGAGAGTTACGGGGTGCCCAGTGGTGGGCATATCCCGCTTACCAAGAAGTATAACAAGTTCCTGGCCGACTCCATGAAGGATGCCCTGACCAAGACCAAGATGGATGGGTTTATGATCGACTGGGTGTTCCATGGCCCACTCGATGGTTCGGGTCTGAAATGGCTGCCTTGCGAGATCGAGATGTGGGCGGAATTGATGGAGGGACCTTTCCCGGGCAAGGACAACGTCACCAAGGAGCAGGAAATCGAGTTTACCCGTCGCAGTGTGGACCGTTGCTGGGGAAGCATCAAGCAGGCCGCGAAATCGACCGATCCCGACTGCATCATCTGGCTGACTTTGTTTAGCCTGAATCATCCTCAGGCGGTTAACTCCCGGATGGTTAAAGAAGTCGACTGGCTGATGAACGAAGGCGGTAGCGTCGACGATCTTAAAAAGGTGCGCGAAGAACTGGGCCGGGGCAATCTGATCAACTGCCTCGCCGCCTGGAACGCCGCCGACCCGAGAACGGTCGTGCCCGATTCGCTGGAGGCCGGTTTTGGGCTGTATGGTTTCACCCGCCCGGTCAAGGAATCGCTCTTGCCGGGCATCGACGATTACTATCTGGCCAAGGACCTGGATGCGCTGACCGGCGATGAGGCCAACATCGCCATGCTTGCCCGGGCTTACCGAGGCATTCCCATCCCGCCGTCGATGATTGCCGCCAGCAACAGGAAGCCGGTCGTGGCCAGCAGCACCTGGGCGCAGAACGCCGGGTATGAGGCGGACAAGATCAACGACGGGAATCGAAACACGCGTTGGGGCGGCCGCAATGACGTGAAATCTGCCTGGGTCGAGATCGACCTGGAAGAGGAGATGACCATCGGCAAGGTAAAGCTCTACGAACTTGCCGATCGGGTGCGCGACTTTGCGATCGAATATCGCAGCGACAAAAGCAAGCCCTGGCAGACCGCGCTGCGCGGCACGACGATCGGCAACGCTTATGCCAAGGAGTTCGCGCCGGTAAGCGGACGCTATTTCCGCCTGAACATCAAGCAAGCGACCGACGAGCCGACCCTTTGGGAGTTCCAACTCTTCACCGCAGAGCAATAAACATGGCCCGGGGTATATCGGATTCCCCCCGGCGCGGCGTGAATTGCTTGACACGGGCTACCCGACCGTTCAGACTCAAGGTTCTGCACTTTCGCGAAAAGGTCGTCGGGGAGGTCCCGACAGGCTCGAAAACCCGTGAACAGTTACCCCATAAGGCCCATAACCATGCGATCCCCACGACGACACACCTTGGCCGTATCACTGGCATTGCTGTCTCTGGGCTTGGTCGTCTTTGCCGCATCACACGCGGCAGGCCAGGAAGATGCGTCTCCCTTGCAGGCAGAGGAAAGGATCGAGGCTTCCGGTGACTGGACGACATTCCAGAAGCTCGAGGGTGTGAACAACCAGGGGACGGCGACTTTGACTCCGCAGGGCAAAGGTGTCCTGATTGGCGGTGCGGTGGCCACCCCTTTCCACCTGGGCAGCATCGAGGCGATTGCCACCACCGAGGTCCGGCTGTATGTCCCCAAACGGGAAGCCACTACCGATCACGGGTCCGCCTGCCTGAGTTTTTACGGAAAGAACAAGAGTGACCGGCTATCCGCTTTTGTCTGCTTCAATATGCCGGGAATGAAAGCAGGAGAGGCCGAAGCGGGCTTTCTTGCCCGTAACTCCAAACGGATACCGATTACCGTCGAAACCTGGCATACCATGAAAATGGAAACGATGGATGGGTTGGCCCGGATGAAAATCTGGGCGGATGGCGCCCAAGAACCCGATTGGCTGCTGGAACTAAGCGTGGATTCCTGTCTACAGGACATTGATGGCGCCGGCGTCCGCACCTATGGACAGCCGATCCTGTTCGAGGATTTTTCCGCGTCCGGAACGGTCTATCAGGAATCCCTGATGACCCTGGGTTCACAAGAGCAAGGAATCGTTGGCAAGCTCCGTCATGATGGCTCGCTGAAGGAACTGCGGTTTCGCTATGCGGGCGGCTGGCGCGATGTGGAGTTCCGTAGCGATGCCTGGCGGGGGCCAAGCTTTGGCAGGGAAATCCGCCTGCACCGTGATCCTGAGAATCCCACGGCATTCATCGGTCAAAAAGGGAACATCCGCTACGGCTTGGGCTACAACATCATTGGCAACCATCTACAGTTCCGGGCAACCGTCAAGAACACGGGGAGCACCCCTTTCGCACCGCAGCGGATCGCGCTGGTTCTTGGTGTGGATAGTTTCATGGATGCCTATCCGCATTGGAACAAGGTCCATTTCCCGACCTTCTTCCGCTGCGAACCGACTCACATGTGGGGATACATGATGTCGCCTGACGGTAATATCCTGGGTGTGGCCTCGCCTGATCCGGT
>SDBT01019011.1_pt1 | contig 10776 bp, 4 predicted proteins | sample 2277101 | NCBI WGS metagenome assembly SDBT01 (sample SAMN10404973, study PRJNA504765) | marine sediment metagenome | isolation source: marine sediment core GS10_PC15, 103 cmbsf | place: Arctic Ocean: Southern Knipovich Ridge | collected 2010 | reverse complement strand
GTTCGGCGTGTTCGGCGGCTTGGGTAGATATGCGACCGACGAGAATCTGGTCTATACGGACACGACGCTTACGCTGACGATCGACATGGATCTGCTGCTCGGCGACGCGAATTTCGATACGGTGACCGACGTGCGGGACTTTAATATTTGGAATACCCATAAGTTCACCGACGGCACCGACTGGACCACCGGCGACTTCAACGGCGATGGCCTGACCGACGTGCGGGATTTCAATGTTTGGAATACCCATAAGTTCACGTCCGCCGGCGGTGCTGCTCCGATGGCCGCCACGGAAGTGCCCGAGCCGGGGACGCTTCTGTTGATGGCATGGGCCGCCATCGGATTGGCGCTGGGACGCCGCCGGTTATTGAATCGAGGAGCTCGATCGAAGTGAGTCGGTTCCCGTTTCCCTTTTTCAGCCATGCGACGCTACAACCCGAGAACACGACGATGAAACCACGCTCGCCCCGCCGCTTCGTGACGACCGTTGTTCTGTTATTTGTGATAGGCGCGAACTCTCCATGCTCCAGCCCGCCGGCCGTCGCCGACATTTTTCGCTGGGATAATGGGGAGTTGATTACGACAAAGGTTGCCGAGCCGGGAGCCTTTCTCTGGCATCAGGATCTCACCTACGCCGACCTTGCCGGAGCGAATTTGGAGGGCGCCGGTTTCATAGAAGCCGACCTAACTTCGGCCGACTTTTCCGGGGCGAACTTGACGAACGCTTCTCTCAATCGTGCCACGTTGACTTCCGCAGTCCTTGCCGAGGCGGTCGTCGCCGGAGTGAACTTTCGATCCACGACACATCGCGGTCTCACCGCCGAGCAGCTCTACTCCACGGCCAGCTACCAAGACGGTGAGCTAGGTGGAATTGGGATGGCCCACAATGATGTCAGTGAGTGGGACTTCGCCGGAGCGAATCTGGCAAACGCCGACTTCTATTCCGCCACTTTGACCGCAGCCGACTTCTCCGGGGCGAACCTGGCAGACGTCGACTTTGGTCGTGCCAGCCTAGAGGATGCCGACTTGTCCGATGCGGTCATCACGCGAGCGGACTTCGGTGGATGTCTATGGTTCACGGCAGAGCAATTCTACTCCACCGCTAGCTACCAGAACGGTGATCTCAGTGGCGTCGCGTTGCCGAACACCGACCTGAGCGGGGCCGACTTCTCTGGAAAGAACCTCACGAACTTTCGTCTCTACGGAGGCAAGTTAGACTCCGCCGACTTCTCCGGAGCGAATCTGACGGGTGCCGACATCAGAGGCATCACCCTAATATCCGCCGACTTCACCGGAGCGGTAATCGCGGGCGTAGACCTTTCGGGAACGACAAACCGAGGTTTCACGGCCGACCAATTCTACTCCACCGCCAGTTACCAAGACGGTGGTCTCGATGGCATCGAGTTGGAAAGAAACGATCATAGCGGCTGGGACTTTGCCGGCAAGAGCATGACGGACGCCCACTTCAAGCAAGTTTCCGCCGCCTCGGCCATCTTTACCGGAACCAACCTGACGAACGCCGACTTTACAAATGCCGACATGGCTTCCACGGACTTTGCCGGAGCGAACCTGACAAACGCCGACTTTACAGGTGCCGACTTGGCTTCCACAAACTTTGCCGGAGCGAACTTGACTAACGCCAAGCTGCCTGGAGCCACCCTCACTTCCGCCAACTTCGCCGGAGCAGTCATCAAGGGCGCGTCGTTTGGGGACGCCTTGAGCCGAGGTCTCACGGTCGAGGGGTTCCACTCCACCGCGAGCTACCAGGATGGCGAACTGGGGGCGATTAGCCTAAGTGATGGTGACCTGAGCGGGTGGGACTTTGCCGGAGCGAATCTGGAGGGCGCTCGTTTCCATCGAGACGTCCTATCTTCCGCCAACTTCGCCGGGGCGAACTTGACGCTCGCTTCTTTCTATCGATCCACTCTGACCTCTACCGATTTCACCGGGGCAGATCTGACAAACGCGTTCTTTCAAGAGGCCGCCATAACTTCCGCCGACTTCACCGAAGCAAATCTGAAGCATGCCCAGTTTTTCGCCCAGACCACTTTGGACTCCAACGTTTATGTAAGAGCGAACCTGCAGCGAGTCAACTTCAGTAACGCCACTCTGAACTCCGGCGACTTCACCGAAGCGAACTTGGAGTACACGGTTTTTCAAGGCGCCACCCTGACCTCCGCCGTCTTCTCCGGGGCGACCATTATGGGAGCCGACTTCAGCGGCACGACGAGTCGTGGTTTCACCGCCGAGCAATTCTATTCCACAGCCAGCTACCAAGACGGTGACCTCTATGGAATTCGACTCAGCAACAACGACCTCAGCGGCTGGGATTTTGCCGGAAAGGATCTCGGATACGCTCATCTCGAACAAGCCATCTTGACTTTCGCCGACTTGACGGATGCCGACTGTGGCAGTGCGTGGCTGGAGGGTGCCGATTTGACCGGGGCGACCGTTACACGCGCGGACCTTGGAGCTACGACAAGCCGCGGGCTAACCGCCGAACAGTTCTATTCCACCAGGAACTACCAGAACGGTGAACTCAGTGGCATCAACCTCGACCGCAACGACCTCAGCGGATGGGACTTCGCGGCAATGAACTTCGCAGGTGCCGATCTCGAGTTGGCCAATTTGACCTCTGCCAATCTCGCCGGGGCAAATCTGACAAACGTCGATCTTGTCAGGGCCAACTTGACTTCCGCGAACCTTGCCAGGGCAAACCTCGCTGGCGCCAACTTAGACTATGCCAACCTGACTTCCGCCGACTTGACCGGCGCCGTTATCACGGGCGTAAGCTTCAGACTGGGGACAAGCGGCGGGATCACAGCCGAGCAGTTCTATTCCACGGCCAACTACCAGGAGGGCGAACTTAGCGGAGTTGTGTTACAGGGCAATGATCTTAGCGGCTGGGACTTTGCCGAAATGAACTTGTCCGACGCCACTTTTTACCAAGCGAACCTAACCGGCGCCGACTTTGCTTGGGCGAATCTTGCCGGCGCCAACTTTCGCGAAGCCATCCTGACCGAGGCCGACTTTGCCGGGGCGGATCTGACGAATGCCTCGTTCTATAAAGCCGACCTAACCAATGCCAACCTTGCCAGCGCGGTTCTGGCCGGCGCGGATTTCAATGAAGTCTCCTTGCCTCGCCATCTGCCCATGCTGCCGGTCGTTGAGGGCCTGTACCCCTACCGCAACGACGCGGTTACGATTGACGATACCCTATTCACCACGGACCTGATCGTGGTCGAACCCGGCAGCCGGCTGGAGATTACGCCCTCGGCGTTCATCCTCGACAGCGATGTCGTCTTCCGATTGGATGGCTCGGGCAGCGGTCGGATCAAACCCTCCGGGGATCTGGTCATTCATCCCGGCAGCACGCTGAAACTGGCTTTTACCGGCAAATCGCCGCTGAAGGCCGGGACTTACACACTCATTAGTCCGCGCGGACGCCTCCACGGCACGTTCGACTTCCTCGGCGGCCTGGGGGGATACGCGACCGAGGAGGATCTGGTCTACACGTTGGGCCAGGATGTCGTACTGCACATCAACATGGACCTGCTGCTCGGCGATGCGAATCTCGATACGGTAACCGATGTGCGGGACTTTAATGTTTGGAATACGCATAAGTTCACCGACGGTACCGACTGGACCACCGGCGACTTCAACGGCGATGGCCTGACCGACGTGCGGGACTTTAATGTTTGGAATACCCATAAGTTTACGTCCGCGGGCGGCGCCGCTCCGATGGCCGCCACGGAAGTGCCCGAGCCGGGGATGCTGCTGTTGATGGCATGGGCCGCCGTTGGGCTGGTGTGGGCGAGGCGAGTCAGACATCAAGGCCCAACGAGCGCATGACGTCCAGGGCGTTGCTCTTCTGGACGATGCCCTTTCGCATCTGATAGTCGAAGACCATCTGGCCGTCGATCAATTGGTCCTCGAAATGGGCGTTCTCGGCGCGGCCGTCGAGCTGCTCGACGATCTCGGCTAGCGATAGGTCGTGCGTGGTGACCAGCCCGACCGCACCGTCGTCGATCAGTTTTCGTAGGACGGCCTCGGCGCCGATCCGACGGTCGTGGCTGTTCGTGCCGTGCATGATCTCGTCGAGTAGGAAGAGGACCGGCCGGTCGCCGCCGAGCGAATTGACCACGTCGCGCAGTCGGGCCATCTCGGCGTAGAAGTGCGATTGGCCCTCCTGCAAGGAATCGCGCACGTTGATCGTCGCTCCGACCGTCAACGGCGAGACGGTCAGCCGCCTGGCCCGAACTGGCCCGCCGGCCAATGCCAGCGCGACGTTCACGCCGACCGTTCGCAGCATCGTACTCTTACCGCTCATGTTGGAGCCGCTGATCAGCAGCATGGGCCGGTCGGCGTCGAGTCGGACGTCGTTTCGGCGGCATTTTGCCTCGGGCAACAACGGATGGCCCAGGCCACCGGCGTCGATCAGCGGTCCCTTATCGGAGATCGTCGCGAAGATGTCGTCGGGCCGCTCATAGCCATAGCCGGATAGCGAGAGCAGCGTCTCGAACTGACCGACCGTCTCGAGCCAGATCTTGGCCTCGGGGCCGATGGTCCGCCGCCATCGCTCCATGGCCAGGGCAATCCAGACGGGTAACAACAGGCCAATCGACACCGGCACGACCATCATATTCCGCGTCGCCGTATTGTAAGCGTCGATCAGCCGCCCAAGCCGATCGATCTGAAGGCTCGGCGTTCCCTGCTCCGTCTCCAGACGGTCTCGCAATCGCGAAAGCATCGGGCTGTTGAACTGCTCTTGCTGCAATCGCTTCAGCACCTGACTCAAGAGCGCCAGATGATGGCTCATCCCCTCGGCGATTCGGACCACGGCCTCGATCCGATTGCGCAGAAGAAACCAGATAAGTCCCCCGGCAAAGAAGACGAGCCACGGCAGGCCATAGGTCGGCTTTCCCAACAGTGCGGGCGACAGCGAGGCGATCATCAGCACGGGCACGATCACGGCCATCCATCTGGGGCCTCGGCCGGACAATTCGGCCCGGCGCCCGATCCATCCACCCAGGACGGCCGGGTTGAGCTTCTTCCGAACTTGCTCGGGCAATATGGCCAGATCCTCGCGGAGGTCGAGCTTCTCGCGCAGCTCCTGCTGGGCCGCTTGCCGCTGGGCAATTTCCTCGGGCGACGCCGGCTCGAGCAGCCAGGCCGCCAGCGTCTCTTCGCCCATCCGAGTTCGGGCCTGGCAGATCAGCTCGAACAACGAGGCCTCGCCAAACAGGTCGAGATCGTCGGCATAGAGGTGCTTCGGCGGAGCATATTGCGAGCCGGGGTTCCCGAGACCTTGCCATTTCCCATCCAACCGGTCGATGGCCCGACGATAATAGGCAACGGCTCGACCCAAGTGTTCCTCGACCCGTTTGCAGCGGTTGTGGAGGACGACCAGGACGAGAAAGGCGGCGACCGGGATCAGGACCCATGCGGCGGAGACCGACTCGGAACGAACCGCCCAGACGAGCAATACGACGCCGAGCAAGAAGACGGCGCCACGAGCATCGGCCAGCCGCGAGCCTCTCTTTCGGGCCAGTTCGAGCGAGGCTTCGCGTGCGGCTCGGCGGCTTTGATATTCGGCGCGCGGATGGCTCACGACGGGGTTCCCCAGTGTTTCGGTTCGACGTGTTCCAGCGGGTGGCGATCTGGGGCACCGCTGCGCTATGCCGCCAGCCACCCAAGTGCGGCTGCTAGTAGATCAATTCTAGGCCACCGACGACCATATGGGAACTCCAGCCGCTGACGAATTCGGTAGTATACTTCCCGTAGAACGAGCATCGGCCGGGCCCTTGGGCATCGAAACCGAAGCCGAGCCGAGCCCGATCGCGGGGGACATCGTAGCCGGCCAACGCAACCGGCGCGACTCCGCCGGTGTCGAAATTGAACGTGCCGGTGGTCCACACTCGCGAGTCCCCATAGTCGTGAACCCACGCCCCTTCCAACGACGGGCGAACGATCCAGCCACCCATGCATGGGATGGTCCGATTGAATCGGGCTCCGAGTGTCTGGAGGAAACTCTGCGTCGAATTTGCCCGGACGGACATGCCGTTGGTCGTCCCGGTCTCGGCATACGAGCCGTCTTGCAGCGAGATGTATTGCATCCCGAGGAACGGCGTCATCTTGCCATAGATCCCGTCCAGATCTTCGCCCATCTCGAAGCTGGAAAAGACCGTATCGGCATTGTGATTTCCATGGGCATTGTCAAACGTGGCGCCGTTGAAGACGGGTCGGTCCGAGGTGTAAGCGGTCGTGGCGTAGCCGATATTGCCGCTTAAATAGCAAGCCCCCAGCAGAAGAGATCCGTAGAGATTGGCGGCGAAGGTATCGGCGGTGGACCGTCCCAGGCCGGCCTTCATGGCCGCGTCGGTAAAGACACCGCCCGCGCTGAATCCCATCAACAGGCGATCCTCGAAGATGAGGTCGGTTCCGATATTGAAGCCGAAGGATCCGGCACTATAGCCGTTGAGTTCTCCCTGTTCGTCCTGGTCGATCCAGTTTCCGAAGGTTTCCATCCAGGCAGTCCGATCGGAGCGGTTTAGGCGGTAGTTTTGGGCCAGAACGATCAGTTCGGGGTCGCTCTTGGCCATTTGCCAATCGGCCGCCGTGCCGTTGCTGCCCAGTGCCTTGGCATTGCGAACGATCGAGGTGCGTCCGAAGGTACTCGCGCTGAACTGCGCCACATTGTATAGCGAATGGACAGTCCCGGCGGTCGTGCCGGTGGATTGCAGCGAGCGAAGAGCATGTTCCCGCTCGTCGTCCTCCAAGCCGTCGATGCCAGTCAACAGCGCGTCGGCCTGCGTCGCGATGGATCCACCCTGCTGGGTGAGCGTGACCAGGGCGCTGAGCGTCTCGATATCGTTGGATTGGGATCCGTCGGATGCGAGGAGTTGGCCCGTCGCGACGGTGACCGCCAAGGCCTTCGAGGTGCCCGAGATGGTGGCGCTGTCCAGGATCAGATCCCTCGAGCTTGCCGCCGTCTCGATGGTCAGATCGGTGCCGATCACGACTTCGTTGTCCTTGGCGTTTGTCGTGCCGCTGGGTAAAGTACCCCCGGTGTCTTTTAGCGTGCCGCCGGCGGTCATGATCGTAAACGACGCGTTTGCCGTGGGGGCTCCCAAATCGATCAGTACGATCTTCGTCGGGTTGACGTCGCCGTCGGCATTGAACGTGATATCGCCGGTCGCGGTAATCTTATCGGCCGATGAGTTGCCGACCTCGATCCAGATTTGCGATCCGCCGTTGTAGTCGATCGGCCCGGTGAACGCTTGGGTTCCGATCGAGTTCCCCGGCTTGTGGAACGAACCGCTGTTGAAGGTAATGGTCGTCGTGGTGATGGTTCCGGCCCCGTTCACACCGCTCAACTGTCCGCCGCTGGCGACAAGGATTCTGTTTACCGTGATATCGCTGTTGGCCGTCAGGTTGGAGAGGCCGTTCAGGGTGAGTGTGCCGGCAGCGCCCGTATCGCTGATGGTTCCGAGGGTCGCCGCGCCGGTGATTCCCAGCGAGGTGCTGTTCAGATCGACGATACCGGCGTTGGTCAGGGCGGCCAAGGCATGATTGTCGGCCATGGTCAGCGTCGCCGCACCAGCCAGATCGAGCGCGATACCCGGTGCGATATCGTCGACAACCGTAACCATGGTGTAGCTGGCATCGAGATCGAGCGTGCCGATGCCGGTGAGTTTTCCAAGTTTTCCGGGCGTGGCGCTGAGAGTCAGCGTATTGCCGTTCAGGGCAACGATGCCGTCGTTTTGCAGTCCGGCCAATTCCTGGGTGCCGCCCAGAGTCAGAGTTGCCGCGCCGTCCAGGTCGAGCGTCAAATTGGCGGCAATACTGTCGTCCCCGATCAGGGCATAGGTCTTGTCGAGATCGAGCGTTCCGCCGCCGGTGCCGATGATATTCCCGAGATTGGCCGCATCGTCGAGTGTCAGTATCTTGGCGGCGACGTCAATCGTGCCGGCGTTGTCCAGATCGGCCAATTGCTGGTTCGCGGCCAGTGTCAGCGTCGTGCCGGTGGCCAGATCGAGCATCATGTTCGGGTTGATAACGCCGCCTCCGGCCATCGAATAGTCAACATCGAGATCGAGCGTTCCGGCCCCCTGAATGGTCCCGAGTTTACCGGCGTCTACCGTGTCGAGTGTTAGCACTCTGCCGTCGACGTCAATCACGCCGACGCTGGTCAACCCGGCCAATCGTTGGGGGTTCCCCAAGGTCAGGGTACCCGTTAGATCCAGCTTCATAGCAGGGTCGATGGTTCCGGCTATGGTCATTACAGCGCCGGCGTTAAGTTTGAGCGTTCCGCCGCCTTGAATGGTCCCCAGATCATTGGGAGTGACTGAGTCGAGCGTCAGCGTGTTGCCGGCACCGACGACAATCGTGCCGGTGCTGGTCAGCACGGCCAATTGCTGGCTGCTGTCCAGGGTCAGTTGGGCCGATAGGTTGAGGGTCAGATTGGCGGCGATATTGTCGCCGCCGTCCATGGTATAGTTCGTGTCGAGATCGAGTGTTCCGCCGCCGGTGCCGTCGATGTCCCCGAGACCGCCGGCCGTGACGGTGGCGAGTGTCAGGGTTTTGTTATTGAGATCAATCGTGCTCGTGTTGTTCAATCCGGTCGGGGCTTGAGCGCCGTTGAGCTTCCACGTACCCCCGGTCACATTAACTGTCAGGGTGTCGGCGATGGTCCCGCCACCGGTCATGTCATAGCCGGCACCCAGAGCGAGCGTTCCGGCGCCGGTAACGTTGCCCAGGTTGGCAGCAGTCACGGTGTCGAGTGTCAACGTTCTCGTGGCGGCAACGTCCACCGTGCCGGCGCTGGTCAGCGCGGCCAGTCGCTCATCGTTAATGAAGTTCAGGGTACCGGCCAGATCGAGCGTCACGCCGTCGGCGATGCTGTCGGTGCCTTTCATGGTGTAAGTTGCCCCGTTAAGATCGAGCGTTCCGGTGCCGGTAATGGCGCCGAGATCCGTCGGGTTGGCCGTTAGAGTCAACGTGCTGCCCCCACCGATGGCGATACCACCCGCCGTCTTAGTGATCGTGTCCGTGATGGTGAGAGTCGAGTTATTTGCCAGAGTGATTGCGCTGGTCCCGACGTCGTTTAACGTGGTGACCGTGAGTATCGTCGGATCGGTGCTACCTACATTGAGCGCCCTCGCACTCATATCCAGCACGGCCAGCGAGAGGCCGTTCGTGGCTGCGTTGGAATCGTTGACCGACAACGGGCCGGTTCCGGCGGTGACCGTTCCCACGGTGACGGCCAGGGGGGCGAAGGTGCTATCGAAGCCGATGGCCGTATTGACGACAAACTCGTCCGCCGCTGCGGTGAGAATGAAGCTCGAGTTCGCCCCACCGCCGTCGATTGTTAGGGTGTTGGTCGAAAGAACTTGGCCCGTCGCGACGATCGTATAGCCGTCCCTTGACACGGTTAGCTGGGTCAAGGGAGGGTTCGCCAGCGCGCCGCCGACGGTTACGACGCCCTGAAACCCTGCGTTACCAAGTAGAGCCGTGTCGCCCACCCCGAATCCCGGGTAGTTTGCACCGAGGTCCCAGTCGCCCGGTGTCGCCCATGTTCCGCTGGGGTCGCCGCCTCCGTTGAAATCATAGACGAGAGCCTGGGCAGCGGGCGTCGTGGCGACGAGCATGGCGATCGTCGTTGCGTAGATGGTGATTCTTCTTAGCCGGCTCATGGATATCCTCCAAAATGCCTGGGGGTTGGCTGCAACTGCGTCCGTTGGGATCGAACGGGGGCCACACTGTCTTCGGTTGACGAGATGAGACCGTGATGAAAAGTTAGGGGAAGACCCCGCAATGATGGGAGGCGGATGCTAGTAAGTTTTGGCCGACCGTGCAATACGAGTTGTGGCGTCTCTTGGAAATAATCGCCCCATCCGGGCAAACTGGTCTTGCTCGGGGCCAGGACATCCCCTATCCTTCCCCCTCAACCTTGTGGTGCGATGGCCGTGTGGGAACGGTTTCGCGTCGATCGTGCCGAAAACGAATCGGAGGGAATCTCATGTTCAAGATGCAAATGTTGGGGCGATTCTTGGTACTCTTGGTGGCCGGCCTCCTCACGGTAGGCATGGCCGGTTGTTCCAACGAGGAGACCGAAACGGTCGCATCGACCGGCGGTATGGCCGTGATCGATCTGAACGAGATCGCCAAGCAGACTGGCCGCGACACTGAAATCACCGAGGCAATCCGGCAACACGAAGCCAAGCTGAATCAGCAGCTTCTCGACATGCAAGCCCAGGCCAAACAGCAGTTTGATGACCAGAAGGCACAGGTCGAACTGAGACCGGCCCTCAGCGCCGAAGACGAACAGGCACGTCAGGCCGAACTCGACCGCTACGAAAAGCAACTCAACGGCCAGCTCGCACAGGCCCAGGCCGAAGCCAAGCGAAGCGCGCTCGCCTATCGCCAAACGTTGGCCAAGAAATTCCGCGACGACGTCAAGAAGGTTGCCCGAGAAGCCGCGTCCGACCTAGGAACGACCACGATCCTGATCAAGCAGGACTTTCTCCTGTCGGTCGACCCAACGATCGACATCACCGACACGGTCGCCACACGAATGGCAAGCCGCCCGGCGAACCCGAAACGCTAGGAACTCTGCCGAGGGTGGCTGGCGGCATAGCGCAGCGGTGCCCCAGGGCCCTGACGACTGGGGCATCGCTGCGCTATGCCACGAGCCACCCCTCGTTCTCAGAATTGGGCGATGTCACTTGGGCGATGTCACTTGGGCGATGTCACTTGGGCGATGTCACTTGGGCG
>SDBT01019010.1_pt1 | contig 10777 bp, 6 predicted proteins | sample 2277101 | NCBI WGS metagenome assembly SDBT01 (sample SAMN10404973, study PRJNA504765) | marine sediment metagenome | isolation source: marine sediment core GS10_PC15, 103 cmbsf | place: Arctic Ocean: Southern Knipovich Ridge | collected 2010 | reverse complement strand
TGAGCCTTTGCCCCATGATAAGTTGGAGTAAGGATTTTCCGGGAAAAGAAAGACCATGCAGCTTCTTTTGACCAGGTAGAGTGTTCTTCTGCGCAAAGCTGCTTTAGGGGATAGATTATCCGGCACCACCTTTGAAGCAAAGAGACCATAATTCGATAGTGCCTTTACCTTTTTACCGAAAGCACAGCCTACAAAAATGCGATCCTCATAGGCTGATTCTGACAGTGCTTTCCTGAAACACTGATCCACCCCTTTTGCACAACCCACCCAGAAGCTGAAGCCCTGATGTGCAAGACCGTTTATGAGAGCCTTGCAAGTTGATTGAGGCACCTGCCCATACCTGGAGCCTGCAAATAAAACGCCTGCCTCCTGAACCGCAAAGCGAAAACAAAACTCAGTTTGCCCTTGCTTGACCGGTACGTTGAAAGTAACCATGATTCACCTCCAATAAAGATTTTCAGACGCCCCAATCGCAATATTTATTTTGAAAGTCAAGTCTTTTCAGATTTTTTTTATCTTTTTTGAGGCGATTTTTTTCTACCATATTATAGATAAGCTTTTATGAGTTTTCATCGTTATAATGTTTTATGCAGACCTTTAAACTGTTCACATAGGATTGAAAACTTTTACCCGTTTACATTGAAATCTAAAAATAGTGAAAAGAATATTAATCAAGCAAGAGTCATCAATATATTTTAATATTATTACTGTGAAGGATCTAATATAGAGTATGGCTCCAAATAAAAGTTTATGAGTTTTCCACATATCTATTACTGAGAATAGAGTTATGCCGCTTTAATCCGGATAATCTTTTATTATTTGCGCTTTTTCATATGATGATGTAGGATTAGTTCTTAGTTTAGGAGAAAACCCGTGAATTAATATGTTAGGCTTTCAGGATAGGAGAAATGAATGAGTGACGATTTAGCAATTTTTTCAAATATTGAGCTCAAGGATGTCATTCAAGACATGCGAGACTTGCTATCGCAGAGTAAACTTGCCTTTCTTTTGGGGGCTGGTTGTAGTAAGTGCGCTGGTCTTCCATTAATGCCAGAGCTAACGAAGAGCGTTTTGGAGCATGAAGATATAGCTAGTAAAACCAAGGAAATCCTCGACAAGGTAAGTGAACTATTTTCCGGAGCACAATCAGCCACTATCGAGGACTACATGAGTGAAATCGTCGATCACCTCGCTATCGCTGAGAGGCGCACTCGACGCGGAGCCACACAATCTAAGGTTTTAGTGGGGGATCAGGAAAGGGACGTAGCCGAACTTCAAGCCGCACTCGACGAGATAAAACGAGCCATTTCTTTTGAAATTGGTGAAAAGGAAGTCAACATCAAAACACACCAACAATTCGTCAGTGCAATACACGGTTCGCTGCAAGCAGGCAAGGCGGGTAGAGGTGTTGATTACTTTATTCTAAACTATGATACATTGATTGAAGATGCACTGGGGCTTGAGCGAGTGGTCTATAGTGATGGCTTCACGGGTGCGGCAACAGGCTGGTGGGAGCCCAACAACTTCAGAACTGAGGGAAAGGCAGCTCGAGTATTCAAGATTCATGGTTCAATTGATTGGTGCCTCTTGAAAGATGATTCTCTGCCAAGACGGATTCGTTCTGGGATTATAACCGCATCCGATAAGAAACATGTTCTGATCTATCCCTCTGCGACGAAGTATCAGGAAACCCAGCGCGATCCGTTCGCGCAAATGCTTCATTACATGCGCCAAAGTCTTAGTCCCAGTGAGGGGAAAGAAATGGTTCTGGCAATTTGTGGATATAGTTTCGGTGATTCGCATATCGACTTAGAAATTGAAAACGCCTTGTACCAGTCTGAGGGACGGTTGACGGTCGCAGCGTTTGTTGGCGAAGACGAACCCGAAGGAAAGTTACGCAGTTGGTTGGACGATGAGGCAATATCCGAACAGATTAGAGTCTATACCAACAAGGATTTCTTCCATGGCGACAATGTATCCAAGCTTAACACAGAATTACCATGGTGGAAGTTCGAGATTCTTGCTCGACTGTTGGGAGGTGAACGATGAATACAAAGAGAAATCCCAATGAGCCAATCTCTAATCTGGAAATAGGGACCGTCATCGAAGTAGATGGGACACATATTGTAGCGGAACTTGATCCTAAGATTACCGAGCTCACACGCGTTTACGGTGGGATTATCTATCCGATTGGCCAATTCGGTTCAATCGTCAAAATTCATTTTGGCGCTAGACTGATATTCGGTTATGTAGGACGTCTCCGCATGAAATCCGAATATGAGCGTGAAAAGGGTCTTGCCCTGGAATCAAGCGGAACCGCTCGCATTATTGAAGCTGATTTATTCGGTGAAGGTGAATGGGCGTTCGATCATGATGAGTGGAAACTGGACTTTGAACGCGGTGTCATAACCTTTCCCTTGCCGCAACAGAAGGTTTACCTGACACCACGCTTCGAACTTGGCTTTATATATGGAGAAGGAATCGGGCCGACAATCCTTCTCGGTGAACATGTCGGTTCAGGTGGAACACCATGCTACGCCGAGATGAATGATCTTCTAGGCAAACACACTGCAATTCTGGGATCTACCGGCGCCGGGAAATCGGGAACGGTAGCCGCCATCCTTCATTCCATTCTTGATCGAGGGGAAGTGGCTAATCATCAGAAGTGGCATCCTCAGATCGTCGTTCTCGATCCACATAATGAATACGGTGCGGCTTTTCCAAGTCATGTTAGGCTATGTACTGACGAAGATTTGCTTCATCTACCATACTGGCTTCTGAATTTGCAAGAGACTATAAGCCTGCTTATTGGAAAGACGGAGTTCGTGGCGACCTCACAAGCCAATATTGTGAAATCTGCTCTCTTGTCTGCTAGGCGTGACGCCGCTCTGACAGTGAGTCTCAATGGCGCAGAGATTAATGTTGATTCACCCGTGCCATACACTCTTGATCGGTTCGTTTACCACATCAAAAACAGCACAGACATGCCAACACAGCCCAGCAAGCAAGATTCATGGAATTCGATACTTAACAAGATTGAAGTACTGAAAAACGATTCCCGATTAGCGTTCATGATGAAAGAATGGGATGAAAAGACTGATCTCTTAACCGATGTTGTCAAACAATTCATTGGTGATTGTGATCCGATTCGAATCGTGGACTTGTCCGGTGTTCCAAACGAAATAGCAGGTGCGGCTAGCTCCGCGATTGCCAGAACACTATTTTCGATAAAGCTTTGGCAGACACGAGAAGAGCGCGAAAGCAATCCGGTGCTTCTCGTTTGCGAGGAAGCGCATCGTTATGTACCAAATAGAGGTGAAGCGCAATATGAGGCGGCTCAAGATGCGATCCGGAGACTTGCCAAAGAAGGGCGTAAATATGGGATCGGTTTAATACTTGTATCACAACGTCCTAGTGAAGTTGAAGCGACTGTCTTGTCACAGTGCAATTCTTGGATTGTACTGCGTATTACAAACGATTCGGACAGAAGTCATGTACAAGGCATACTCCCTGATTCTCTCGCCGGTTTAACGAAGGTCCTCTCGGCGCTTCGACGCAGGGAGGCGATTTTCGTTGGCCAAGCCGCTGTCTTACCATCAAGAATTCTTATCCGGGACTTGGTGAAGGCAGGGAAACCTCTTCCACGATCACAGGATATCGATTTTGATAGTGGCTGGCAATCCGACCCGATTACTGATAAGCACTTAGCAGAAGTAGGCAAGAGATGGCGTTTGCAAAATCGTAAAAGCTGATAAGGAAAAGCCTAACAATGGCATGCACACGGACGGGAATTTCGCTTCGCTCCATTCCCGCCGGTGATGCCAACCGTTATATTGCATAAGAAGGTGACGAAATGTTCTTAACAGATCAGATAATCTCATTATGCCAGAAAGCCCCCAAGGACAAAAAAGGAATGTATGTATATGATTCAGACCATAAATATCTTATTGAAGCTACCAGATTTATGATGGAATTAAGTAGGCAGAGAAGATGCGTTTATGGCGAACAATGGTTTTTGTCCGGATCGAAGTCTATAAAGACGGGTGAATTGCATTATTCACACGGCTATAGTCCGACAAGGCAAAAATCATACATATTCGTTTCTATGCCCGAAGTCACAGAAGATTCATTGAAATTCTTTGCGAATAATGAGGCATTGTCGATTATGAATAAGAATAATTCAAACGGTTGTATTATTTATGCGGCTAGTACAATGAATATTCTCTTTACATATGAGTATCTAAATAAGCTTGTGAAAGGAAAGCTGGAAGAACCAGAGATGGAAGATGAATATATTCTGGACACTAAATGTGTACTAATTGAAAAGTGAAAAGCAATTATGCAATATAACAAACTCTTGCAACAGATTTGGCTATTGTCACGGAACCTGCTTGCGCACGTTCCGCGCCAATGCCTCGCTGATCGCTCGGCCGCCAAACAGCTGAAGCGGACGTTATACGCTAAGGTTAAAAAATTATATTGTATTCTGAATGTTTAATATATCCGAGGGATTGTTACTAATCATGAATTTCAAATTCATATCGGAAGATCTTACTGAAAAAGGATTAAATAATTGTGAGTTAGAAGTATTAGTACCAAATAATCACAATTATCACATCCTAGCATATCAACATAAAGGAGATGTGGAGGGTGATAACCAAGAGGAAATGTATGTACGACATGTAGATCAGGATTTGGCAACAATCAAATTTAATCATTTTATCAGTTTAGCGAGTGAAAGAAATGTTGAGCTTGCGATAAGTCCCGAGTATTCTTGTCCATGGGCGTCAATACAGAATGCAATAGAAAAAAACATATTTCCTAATTTTGGTAAAATATGGATATTGGGATGCGAATCTATAATGCCATCTGAGTTAAAAGAATTGATTGATGAAAATAATAGTGACGAATTATATTTCATTTATGATACTGATATTGTTGAAAGTGAAGAACAAAAATTTGTAGATCCTCTTTGTTATGTTTTCAGAACAAAACCAATTGATAACAACCACGAAGTTACTGTCATTGCAATACAATTTAAAACATATCCTATGGGAGGAATCCCATTTGAACAAGAGGGGATGCTAAGGGGTAACTATGGTTACCGGTTTAAAAATAATGGTGCGTCCATAAATTTGATTTCCATTATTTGTTCTGATGCATTAGGCATATCGGAGAAAGACTTAACAGATTTAGACTTAGAGCAATCATTTTTAATACTTCATCTTCAATTGAATAGAAATGTACGGAATTACAATTTCGAAAGGTATAGATTGTTTTTATTCAATAGAGATGGTAAGGACTCAAATAAAGATATTTTGACTTTGAACTGGTCGAGAAATTCAACCATTTCAGGTAGATCAACATCTTATGGTGGGTCTACATATTTTATGAAATCCACGAAGGTCAATGAAGAAGATACTAGAATTAATAATAACGATCATAAAGGTGTCTTTTATAGTTATTGGGAAAAAGCTTACGTAAATACATATTTTTTTGACTACGATGAGTATGTTTTCTTATTAAGAACCGATAAGGCTTCAATACAAGAACCAATTGAGAACAAAATGAAAAGAGGACCAGAAATAATAAACCGATTTAAATGGAACGAAAATACAAATCAATGGAATGTATTTAATGAACCCACATGTGATTTAACTAAATGTTGCACCGAATTGGAGGAACGATATGACTTCAATTCAATTATAGGTTTAGGAAATAATTCAGTGAATATGGAAAGATTAATTTGTTTGGCAAATGGCAATGTTTATAAAAAGCAATGGTATAAACCCAAGTCAAATTTCAATTTTTTAATAGATAATGGCCAGGTTAACAATAGGGTTGTATTTCACCATGACCCTGATACCACTGCTCAACAAAATAAAGAGATATCAATAGCTAGGTTTGGAGAAATGGTAACTGCAGTTGTTTCAGAGCCAACCAATTTCCCAGAAAGATTTGCTGATCTGAGAAATGATTGTAAAATAATATATGTTCCTGATCCAGATAATTTAGATAGTTATTCTATCAATGCGCAGAGTCAAGAGGGTGTATATTCCACTTTAGTCTATTTAGGTGTATGTTTAGAAAGGCAAGCAGAAGAAAAATTAAAGTTAATAGGAAATCAGTTCAAAGAATCGCAAGGGGCTAAGCGAATCTTGATCTGGTACAATTCTATTGGTCTTCAACAAAAATTCTTGCCTGATGAACCCAGTATTTCCGAAAATTCAAGCCAAAATAGAGTTTCCTACAAAAGGACAAAAGAATAATGTTAACGGCAACCCAAATAAGAAATCGGCTTAAGCCATATTTTCAACAAGTAAACGAAGTTGATGATAAGCTATTAAGATGTGAACGGGAATTTCGTGATAATCCGTACCAGGTATTTTTTTATGACTTCTCGGATAGATTATTACACATAAACTCCGAAAGTGACATTGAAGAGTATTCGCGACAAATTCTATCAAAAGACTACTTTAGGCATCCAGGATCATTACAATGGAATTACTATTTAATTTTCCTGACAGAGGAAAAGAAAATCCAAAGCAAGTCATTTGTGTTAAGTAATGAAGATTATGCTAGAAAATTTGTTTTTGACATGAAGGAATTGGAAGAATGGTTAAAAAGTAGTTATAAGGTTGAGATTGAACAAAAGTTGAAACTACCAGAGGATTTAGGCAGCATTTGGATCAAACAGTTGAAGAATAATAAGCTGGATTGTGTGTTTTCATCAGATATAAGTTTTCCGAAAGGTATAGAAGGGATCCAAAGTGGAAAGTTTGAAATGGCAAAGCATGTTCTAGAAAATGATATAATAAAAGATCCTATTTCATTTGACTTTATAAAAGAACTACACATAGAAAATTATAGGGAACGCCCTAAACAAACTACATTCGAATTTGGCAAAGTAAACCTAATTGAGGGGCCGAACGGAACAGGAAAAACCTCCTTATTAGAGGCTATAGAATTGTTTACTTGTGGTTCAAACTACAGAAACAATGATATTGATAAATCCTGGTCAATCAAAATCAAGTTTAGGAAACAACTGAAATTTAGTGACATTATTTTGAATGACAAATTGAAAAATAAAAAGGTGCTTAGATATAGGGATAGGCAGTGGTATAGCAGAACTACCTATGAAAGAAAAAGCCAACTTGAGCAAAGTTTTAAGAAATTCAATTTCTACAATACTGATGCTGCAGCTGAACTTTCAATACAAAAAGGTAATGAAAATGAACTATTAGAGTCTCTAGAGCAAATTACATTGGGCCCTGATATAACCTATTTATATACTAAAATAACAAAGTATTATGAAAAGCTCGAAGGAATTAACAAATTAAATCAAAAAAACTTTGACAAACTTCAAATAGAATTAAAACAAGAAAGTAAAGTCTTCGATGAGCTGCAAAAGATAGGGGATAATACTGGATTTTTATTTAATAGAATGATTGACATTGCTAAGAGGCTAAATTGGAGAGGATACCTTCCGGGAAATGTAGCAAGTAAAACATCAAAATTTGAATCGGATATTCAAAAAAGTATCAATTCACTAGTCCACATAATTAAAAACCTATATTGGTTAGATCAAATTACCGTGGAAAAGCTTGAAAGAGAAAGACAGCGACTAAGTGTAATTCTGGAAAAGTATGAAGAACACAGAAAAGAGATTAATGAAGCTAGGCAAAAGGTTCTTGAACTTGAGAATAATATTAAATCCTCTAACGTAAAACTGAAGTTGAAGGACGAGTTTTTAATTTATATAGAAAATAAGGCTAATACAGAGATAGATGGCCTTCAGAATAGAATCAAAGAACTAGATTTGAAATATAAAAATTATAGTCAGGCTAAAAGTGAATTTAATGGGATTGAAGTAAACAAGATTAAGGAAAAAAGTGAGACGATATTTAGTGCTTTGGAGGATGGAAAAAAGAGATTAGACAATTTTCGTGCCCAAAATAAGAGATTAGATCAATCCATTAAAAAAATAAGAGATAACATAACTGAACTTCAATCGATACTTAGCGAAATAAAATCACAGGGAAAGGTATTTGTTAAAATTAACAAGGAATTAAATTATTGTCCATTGTGTGGTAGCGAATATAACTCACCTACAGAATTAAAAAGTAGAATCGAAAAATTAAATATTGAAATAAAAGGAACATTTGGGCTTAAGGATTTAACTTTTGAATCAAAAGAACTTGAAAAGGAAATCGGTAATGTAAAGCAGGAAGTTCAATTTATTGAAAGTTTGGAAAAGGCTGTTTTGCTCGTCGGACTTAAAGATGAGGATGAAAAAAATATATTAAGAATCATCAAGGCTTTAGAGTCGTGCTTTAATGAGCTTCCTGCAATTCAAAATAGATTAAAATATCTCAACCAGTTAAAATTAAAATTTGATTCTAAAGGATTAACTGAAGAAAGATATAAAGAATTAAAAAACACTCTGCAAATAGATGAAGGTATCAAAATCTATTTAACCAAAATCAAAAAGGAAATTAAAAACCATAAAGACCAAATAAAAAGCTATGTGCAAGAACTGAAGATGTTTAATAAGACTGCAAACGAATTAGAACAGAATGTAGAAAAACTAATGAGTAAGTTTGACGCTTCCTATAAAAGAAATACTTTCGAAAAAGATATAAAATTGAGATTGAATGAAGTAAATGATTCTTTAAAGAAAATTGGGACAATTAAGAAAGCTGTTGCTGTAGGGAAAAAACTGGATTTGAAAGATATATTAACTTCTATCGAAGAATTAAATAACTCATATAATAATTTCAAGAATGAATTAGCATCACAAAAACAATCGTCCTTTGCGATATCTAATGCTCAAAAAAAGATAGAAGATTGCAAGGTTAATATTAGAAAAATCAGTGAAGAGATAGAACGAATTGATGTGGTAATTAATGTGTTAAAATATTTACAGGAAGAACATAGTAAGGAGGATTACTTCAAAAAATTCTTCGACCACTATAAAAAAGAAATTACAGATGTATTTCGGCTAGTGCATAGCCCAAAGGAATTCGAAGATTGGGCATTTACTAAAGATAAGGGAATGGAATTATCGACAGTTGATGGTAAAAAAAGAAATCTGAAATCAATCAGTTCAGGTCAAAGATCGGCATTGGCAATATCAGTTTTTCTAGCCTTAAATAAATTAGTAAAAATTGGACCAAAATATATCTTATTCGATGATCCAATACCATTTATTGATGATTTAAACGTTCTTTCCTTCTTAGACTATCTGAGGGAATTTATAAAAGAGAATGATCGCCAATTATTTTTCGCGACGGCTAATGAGAATTTAGCATTTTTGTTCAGGAAGAAATTCGATTTTTTAGGAGACGATTTTAAAAGGATTTCTCTAAACTATTAAAACTTTCTGAATAAATCATTAGTCTGAGTATTTGGTTTAATAGTGTATAACCATATGCTGCAAGCTACAAAAAACGCCTGCGGCTAATTAGTATCGTGACAATGCTGGTGCGTTTTTTGCCCCTGAGCACTGCCGTTATATCTAAATAGGATTGTAAAATGCAATTATATGATATGCTAAGGGAACTAGAATATCCTGTAAAAAGAATAGAGAAAGAATCATATATATTAGAACATTTAAAAATACTATATTATAAATTTCTCGATAAAATAAATAAACTTGAAGAAAATAAATATTCTGAAATAATTATAAAAAACAAGGATAATATTGCTACTCTCTGTCAAGATATATTAGATACAATCAAAATATATTTAAAAGGATATCCAGCCGAATCTTATAAGCAATTAGAAAATACAATTAGACCTATAAAGTTTTATTTTGATAGAATGAAGGTTGAAAGATATAAAAGTAATTTCTCACCAAATTTTTATCGAGTAAGGAAATCAGATAAGAAATTAACAAGAAAAGAGTTGTTTCATATACCTTTTGAGGAAAGATATAAAGTCTCTGCTTATCGATATAGTATTAGTGGTTTACCATGTTTATATATGGGTAATACTCCATACGTCTGTTTATTAGAAACAGATTTATTAAAAACAAAAGATAAAGGTGTTTACATATCAATGCTAAAAGTTAAAGATATTAGTAAACTAAAGATATTAGATTTATATTCAGACTATAAATTGTATGCAGAAAATATTAACAAAATGAGAAGTTCAGATGATAATTTTATGAAAAATCTAAAGGACTATAATAAATTGGAGATTTCTACAAGAGTTATTAATTATCCAATAATTGCTTCTTGTTCAATTAAGAAAAAAGAAATCGAATATAGTTATAATTTTAAAGAGGAATATATATTCCCACAATTAATATTGCAATATGTTTCACATTCATCATCAATCGATGGGATAAGATATTTATCTACCATTAACAGTAATCCAGATCATTTTGAAATTTGTCAAAATTATGTATTTCCTGCATCTAATGTAAAGAAAAAAAAAGGATTTTGCACAAAACTAACAAATCAATTTATGATTTCTGATCCAATTGATTGTGAAAAATATATTAACAAAAATAATATTAAATATATGAATGATATAATTAGAAAAAAAATAGGAGAATGTTTTAAAATATAATAATATTTAGATATAACCTAAAGGATTGAGACGACCTGAAAGGTCTATTCAATCCAATGTTCAAGAAGCCCTGAAGCGAAAATTGTTTTCTATTATAAGGGAAATGCTCCCGGAATTTATCCTGGGAAAAGAAAAATAAACAGTATCGCCGGAAATCAGGAATGAATTCATACCATTATTTCTGGTAATCTGCTGTTGGTAT
>SDBT01019009.1_pt1 | contig 10777 bp, 11 predicted proteins | sample 2277101 | NCBI WGS metagenome assembly SDBT01 (sample SAMN10404973, study PRJNA504765) | marine sediment metagenome | isolation source: marine sediment core GS10_PC15, 103 cmbsf | place: Arctic Ocean: Southern Knipovich Ridge | collected 2010 | reverse complement strand
CAATCAGTCACGTCAGGTACTGGGTCAGCCACGCGGCAACTATCTGCTTAGCCGGGACTTCGGGCTCTCCCCAGTCGTACTGGAAAGCCTAACCGACAAGCACGGCCTTTCCTCTGCGTACATTTGTCGGCTGCCTATTGGGGTCGGTCTAGCGAAACTCCTTGGCATGGAGCTGGTCGCCGGCTGCTCTGAGGGAGAGAGCGAGGCCGATTATGGAGGACTCGGCCGGACGATCCTCGATGCTACGGAAGACCATGACCTTGTGGTTGTTCATGTGAAGGGGCCTGATGAGCCGGGGCATGACGGGGACTGGCGGGCAAAGGCGCACGTTATTGAGCAGATCGATAGGGGCCTGTTCTCGGTTCTTAGGGAGTGCCTTGACCTGAGGAGTCACGTTCTTGCCGTAACTGCTGACCACGCGACGCCATGGTCACTGATGACGCATTCAGCGGATAGAGTACCATTGCTCGTCGTCGGACGTGGGATCCCGCGATACGACGCAGAGGCGGTCTCGGAGTCGGCGTGCTTCTCTGGGGGGCTACCTGTTCGCTCCGCCGCCCAGTTGCGGCCATTACTTACAGGGAGATAAGGCAATGCCGAACGCTCTTAGGAAATTCGCCCGGCTACGACAACGGCGGGGAGTGGCCGTCTTTATTGCCAAGCTGATAGGGGAATGGTGGGCCCTGACTGCTGCGCTGATTGTTGGCGTCGCTCTCCTTGGACTGCAGCTTCTTTTCGGGTCTATGTCAATCATCGTTTCGGATCTGCCGCAGACCCCGGCTAGCATCAAGCTACTGCTGGTCGTAGTCAGCTCTCTCGTGCTTGCAGTCTTGGGCGTATCGTTCTGGCTCTCGCAGCCCCGCTGCCCTCACAGTCGAGCCACGCCTGGGCATTGCCCGATCGGGCTGCTAGGAGTGGTCACCAGGGACGAGATGAGCGGCGGAGACATCGTCAAGATGGCCTCCAGGTCCTATGAATGGGTCGGGCTTTCGGCCTACAACGAGGTGACACACACTTACCAGCAGGATGCGATCGCGGACGGTCTGCGCAACGACCGGCAGTTCTCCTACGTGCTCCTCAACCCAGACGATCCGCTTCGGACCAGAGAGCAGGCCCACTGGGAGGCTGTTGGTGAGAAGCTCAGCCCTGCAGACGAGGAACAGGCTGACGCAAGGCGCGCCCTAACAGACCCTGAGGACCTCCGGGCTAACATCCGAGAGGCAGTGAAGTGCCTAAGGAAGCTGGCCCAGAAGGGGAATCTCTCGTTGAGGCTAGTGAACCGGATCCCTTGGTTGCGCGTCACGATGCTCGATGAGCGGTTACTCCACGTTGGTCACTATGACGCGAAGGGCTGTGGCTACACAGGGAGGTTCCTCGTCCTGGAACAGGCCCCCCCGGCAGCCGCTTCCCGGGCAACTGCCAGTGATCCCATGCTGGCTTCTTGGCTTAGCCACTTCATCAGGAACGAGCACTGCAATGGGGTGATAGACGATGTCTACGGTGCTCTCGCTCGTCTGTACTGCCTTGGCTACCGCGGTGATGAGCTCACCGACTTCTTCCTTCAGAGCGATGACTTCGCGGCTGTTCGAAGTGACTTCCAGCGGCATTTCGATTGGTCACTCGACCGAAGGGCTGTCAAGGAGTCAGTCCAGTATGTAAGCCATCGTTTCGGGCTTGACGCGATAGGCGCACGAGTGTGTCCGCATCAGAACACAGGCGTCGGCCATTGCGGCTTCGGCATCCCCTCCGTCATATCGCGAGGCCGAGACGCGTTCGAAGCAGTCGCTCATGCCGAGAGGTCAGTTGACTATTACGGCGCAACGGGATATCACCCGTTGCACACTATGCTCTCGGCGGATTTCCCGGATAAGGCCACGGCCGGCCCAGAACAGGCTTCCGCGCGTTTTCTGACAAATCGTCCCGAGGGGCCGGCAATCAAAGTCGCCGAGCTGCTATTTGGCAGGAGTCCGGAGCTCGTTCCCAGCGAGTATGCAGAGCTACACGAGCGGCTCTTCGCGCACTTGGCCGGTAGTCAGAAAAGCGGCCAAAGTGTACTATGCTATTGTGACATCGTGCCGGGATTCCGCATCGTACAGATTGACCAGAATACGATCCATGTCTCCTTTTACACGCCACACAAGGCCATTGCCGACACACCTGTGCTGGTGCTCAGGAAGACCGGCGCGGGATCGAGTGGCGGGGTAGACCTATACTCCTGGTTCGCCGAGTTCATGAGGCGCATGGAGTACTCAGCGGCCCTTTGGGATGTCGAGCGCTACGGTTGGTCTTCTCTGGCTGATGCGGTCAGCACCCAGACTGACCGGGAGTGGGTCCATACGCTACGAACCCATGCGAGAGAAGTCTTCTCCAGCAGGGGGCTTTCCGCCCCGGAAGAAGCGCTCGATGTGGTCGCAGAAGCAATTTGGCTTAGCATTCAGCAGTCTCGCCGTCAGCACCGAAGGGAGGAGAACGATGCTGAAGGTCAAGGCCCTGCTTCTTGACACGGGTGGCACCTTGTACGACTGTGAGGCTTTCGACGATCAGTTTCCGCTGCAGATTGAGAAGGTCCTGGCCGAGAGGCTGGGCATAGCCCAAGGAGAAGCGGCCGCGCGCCTGTCTGGACGTATGGAAGAGCTCTCCAGGACCAAGGGCGACCCGTCCAAGGTCAGAGCAATGGCAACCTTCGGTGTCTCGCGGGAGGACGTGCATGCTGCATTCTGCCAGGTTGAGCCGCTGGATTTCCTGAGGCCAGAAGCCGAGATTGCCGCAGTCCTAAGAGACATTGCCGAGGCTGGGTATGAGCTCGCCATCCTATCGAACTTCCGCCGCATCTTAGTTGACAAGATACTGGAAGCCCTGGGCATAGATCCAGGGATATTCCGCTTCTTCCTGACAGAGGATGATGGACTGCCGATCAAGCCTGCAGTAGAACCCTTTCTTGAGTGTGCAAGGCGGTTCGGGCTTCAGCCGTCGGAGATCGCTTATGTGGGCGATGACCTTAAGAAGGACATGGTCCCGGCCCATTCCGTGGGAATGCAAACGGTATGGGTGAGCCAGTCAGACGACGCCGGAGCCCTTCGAGGATCTGTCGGTTCTCGGATCGGCAGTGTGCTGGAGCTCAAGCGTCTCGTGAGGGTCTCGCCGTGATAGAGATCGATCTCGCCAAGTTGGCGGGGGAAAAGGCTTCGTGGCCGAAGTCAGTCCTCAGATGGATCGCGGCAACTGAGGCAAAGGCGGGCGATCGATCTCTGGCCATACTTGAGGTCTCTGGACTCGATAGCCTGGCGGCAGCCGCTGTCGTCAGCAGGTATCGCTCGCCAAAGCCGTATATGATCCCGTCGGTTGCTTCAGTACCTAGCGAGTTTGGCAACCGCGTCGCATTTGTGAAGCAAGTACGGGACACCCTGGAGGCGACCTGTGGCGCGGAGGACGTGGCGCCCATTGCTGGTGTGCGCGACTATCGGCTGTGGACGATCCTCAACGGTCAGTACTTGCCAAGTATTCTCCAGCGTTTCCAGCTGTACTCGCCGTGCATTGGCTGTCACGTGTACGTCCACGTGCTTCGAATTCTGCTTGCGAAGCTGGTAGGTGCACACGTGGTGGTCTCGGGAGAGCGGCTACTCCACGATGCCTCACAGAAGATCAACCAGATGAGCATCTCGATGTCCGCGCACAGGCAGTTGTTCCAAACCAGCGGAATCACCCTTGTCACTCCGCTCCTCGAGATAGCATCGGGCCACGAAGTGAAACGTGTGATTGGCGCCTACGACAATCGGCACGACATGAGCTGCGCGTTCAGCTCGCGACTCACGGATAGGCGGGGTGTACTGTATGATGTGGAGAGGTTGGCCGAGTACTACTGCAGTTTCGTGGTACCCGCCGCGCTTGCTTACTTAGATTGGAGCCTGCTGCAATGGTCAGGGGAGTACAAGGCGGCGGAAAGTCTAAGTGACTACGTGCAACAACGGGTGTTTGCATAGTGATCCGTGCAGCAGCATCACGCGCCGGCGTTGAATTCACTACCCCCTATGCCTGACGAGTGCGTTGCTAGCGGGCTCGGCCCTGGAAGCCAATGCCCGGGCCCGCAGATGCCAGCTGCACACCGGCATGTGGCGGTACTGGTGCACGTCGGGGCGGGACACGGCATCGGCAAGAGCACCCGCTTGCGCAACCACGCAATCGCCATTCCACCTGATCGGAACATATGTCGTATCCGTCGAGAGCCTGCGGTCACGCCAGACAACCGACTGCCGGGATGCCGCCGAGCGATTTCAGCGAGGTCCGGAGCCTGTTCTCAATCCGTCAGTGCGCGCACGGCCGGCAGTTCGCGCCCCATCAACATCGCAAGCATGGCACCGCCCCCGGTGCACACATGGACTCTGTCATCGGAGAACCCGGCGTCACCACTGAGGGCAGCGACCGTGTCGCCTCCTCCTACTAGCACCCGAGCGCTCGATGTCCTGACAGCATCCGCGATGGCCAAGGTGCCGCCTCGGAATCGGCTATCCTCAAAATACCCCGCCGGACCGTTCCAGACAACGGCACTCGCCTCCTTGACGAGATCCGCAGCCACCTCGCGTGACCGAGGCCCAATATCCAGTGCGGAAGCACTCTCCGGGAAGGTGTCTCTATCGTAGCTGATCGTAACCGACTCGTCGGATCCCGGCAGGATCGCAAGGGAATGGACAGGTAGGATTATCCTCTTTCCACTACGCTCAGCTGCCTCGAGCACCGCCGTGCATTCAGCGACGCTCTCCTGTACCTCGGAGCCAGGAGCATCAATGCCCCGCAGGTCCGCAGTGATCGTGCGACCAACCGCCATACCTTGCGCCTGCAGGAAGTAGTAGGCGATCTTGCCGACGACGCACACCGTGTCCATTATCCCAAGGAGATTGCGGATGACGTGGATCTTGCCGTCCTTTCCCGCGACTTTCGCCCCGCCGATTATCGCCACCGATGGGTGGCTAGTGCCCTCTAGAAATCTGTTGATCGCCTCCAGCTCGCGCGCAAGCAGGCATCCCGGGGCCTTGTGCGAGACGTACTTGGGAACCCCGATCATGGATGCGTGCGGGCGGTGCGAGTTGCCGAACGCATCGTTTACGTAGACATCCATCCCTTCTGCAAGGGCTTGTGCAAACGCCTCGTCGTTGTCATTCTCTTCCTTGTGAAACCTGACGTTCTCCAATAGCAGCACCTCGCCCGGTCCTAGCTTTGCCTGCTCCTCTCGCCTGGGCTCGCCAACACAATCGGCGGCAAAGAGTATCGGCCGCCCCAGTGAGTCAGCCAGTGTACTGACGATATGCTTGAGCGACTTGCTCGGGTCGTACTCCCCCCAAGGCCGCCCGAGGTGAGAGCAGATGACAACCCGCGCACAGTTCTGACAGAGCCACTCGATCGTGGGCAATGACGACTTGATTCGCGAATCGTCAACGACGCGGAACTCAGCATCTAGAGCGACATTGAACTCTGTCCGAAGGAATACGGTCTTGCCTGTCACAGTCAACCGGCTCAGCTGTTCCATGCCCGTGCCTCCCTATGTCGTCTACAGCCGCTCCCTTGGGACGCGGATGCATACTGCCACTGCCAACGAACGACTACACCGCTGCGCCAGGCCGCTCGACCCACCTCATACTAGCCATGCGCCTGCCCTGCGACACAGCTACCGATGACCAGTACCCGGCGCACCAAGGCGGAGGGGTCTAGGACTCTATGTAGAAGCCCGGTGGCTCTAGGTCCATCCTTGACACTAGACGCACCTTATCGTCTTCCTCTCTAAGCCGCTCCTCGAGGTCGGGCTTGAGACGGATCAACTCCCACGCTGATATCCCAAGCGCTGTTGTCAGTTCGTCGAACGAGAGGAAGTTCTTGCTTGCTGCAAGGCGAGCGAACTTCTCAAGTAGACGCTCGTCGCGGTCGGCCATACTAACCCCTTTCGACTCAGAGATATTGCCGGCCCTCGATCGCTCGGCGCGCCAGCGTGTCGAAACGCATGATACCGCATTCCGTGATAGCCTTCAAGATGCCGACGCGCTGACGGTTGCCCGCTTTGGCAAGCCTCCCGGATCGCTTTACGGAGGCGAGGTTTGGCGTAGACTTATTCCAGCGCCAGGAAGAGGTAACTGAGCGCGCCGCGGGCGGTGATGTAGCGGACCCAGTTCTGGGGGTGGCGCACCAGCAAGGCCAGCTCCCAAAGCGCCAGCAGTGCAAAGAGGCCCAGGCGGGTGATGCGAGCGGTGCTCTGGCACTGATAGGACTCCAAGGCGAAGCTGTGCTTCAGGTCCTTGAACATCTCCTCAATGCCCATGCGCAAGCGATAGGCGCGGCGAGTCTCGCGCGGGTTTGGCAGCGTGGTGGCGATCAGCCAGGGTTCCGGCTGATCGGCTTCCCACCACAGTAGCAGATTCAGCTTGGCTTTGGCGGGACCATAGAATACGTCTTCGAGGCAGTGGCACTCTCCACAGTTCAGATCAGCCGCCAACTCCTCCAGCGTATGAGTGCCGTAGTTCAGGTGTAGGAGCACGCGGCGAGGTACGCGAATGGCGAAGGAGACCCGGCTCTTGAGCAGTCTGCGGAAGAAGTGGCTGACCGCGTAGCCTCGGTCCGCGATCAAGAGCAGACGGGCGCGGTCCGAGGCCGAGAAGGCCTGGAGAATCACGCGCAGCAGCCCCTCCCGATAGGCCCACAGACTTCTGGTGATCGGCTTGGGATGATAGGCGTAGAGCGCACGCGGTAAAGCCCGACCCCGGTACGAGAGGTCAGCCCCCAGCAACATCGCTCGATCCTTGAGCCCGCTCTCATCCAGGATAGAGGGGAGCTCACCCCGCGCGGCGTCGGGCGAAGCTCTCTTGGGCCAGGGCGCTCACCACCTCCCGCGGATCGACCGCGGCGTTGTTCAGGAAACGCCAGAGGCGCTTCACCCGATGCAGGATGCGGGTGGAGCTATCCATGCCCCGGGTAGTGTCGGCAAGGGTGATTCGGCGACGCTCCACTAAGCCCCCTACTCCCAAGGCCAACACTCTCCGAAGCGTCTTGCGCCAACCGGGAAGGAGATCGGTCACGAACTGGAAAAGACGTTGCTGAGACATGGGCTGCTCTCTTTCGCACTCCGACAGGATTCCACTTGTCGAAGCTCGCGACTTGAGCAGCCCTTCCTTCTTATATCCCCCCTCAAACTGGGTAACCGTCAGGCCAACGCGGCCCCACGCGACCGGCCGCGTGTTATCTCCCACGAGTGAGCCAGGACTTTTCCTCCCATGCCCTGGTACGCACTGGGAGAGCACTGACAGTGGGCGTAATAGTCGGCGGTACCACAGAAGGTGGGTACGGCAGACGGGGCTTGCGCGGCTCCGACGCTAGTGCCGGCTGACACCGACGGCAGAGACAGCACAGGGGAACCGTGATGCGTCCCAAGAGTCAGAGGAGAGAATGGTGTAGCTGGCAACACCGGTGGGCGGGTCCGAGCTCTAATCAGTAGGCCTTTCACTAGTGAAGCATCCCTCAGACGGCTACGACTCTACCGGCGCCCTGGTGGACCTCCCCAATATGCCAGATCGGGAGGCGGTTCTCGGCGAACCGCTCGGAGAGGGGCTCAACGTGGTCCCGTGCGATCGCGATCAGGAGACCCCCCGATGTCTGAGGGTCTATGAGAAGGGACACCAAGGCGGAGTCAAGGTGATCGCTTATCTCGGCCCGCGGCCCTATGTGCGACGCGATCCTGGGATGAGCGCTCGTGGCGTGACCCGCCCTGGCGTAGTTCAGCGCGCCCTCTAACAACGGTAGGGAGCTCGCACGAATCTCTATGCACACGTTGCTCTGAACGGCCATCTCCAAGGCGTGCCCGAGGAGGCCGAAGCCAGTGACGTCAGTAACAGCGCTCGGCATAAAGCTCCGGAGGCACCCCGCGGCCTGGCGGTTCAGGTTCGTCATGCTGGCCACGGCACCCGCGACGTCGGGGATATCTGCAAGCCCTCTCTTGGCCGCCGCTAGGATCACCCCTGTACCGATCGGCTTCGTGAGCAACACTGCATCCCCGGGGCGGGCGCCGAGCTTGCGCCATAGAGAGCGCGGGTCGACTAGCCCTGTCACGCACATCCCGTACTTGGGCTCTGAATCACGAATCGAGTGCCCGCCACCGACAAACCCCCCTGCCTCGGCGATCTTGTCGGCGCCCCCGCGCAGAATATTGCAGAGGACTTCGACAGGCAGTTCCTGAGGAAACGCCACGATGTTCAGTGCCCACAGTACGTCGCCGCCCATCGCGTATATGTCACTGGTCGCGTTGGCTGCCGCAATCGATCCATAGGTATAGGGATCGTCTACGATCGGAGGAAAGAAGTCAACCGTTTGAACAAGCGCTTGGCTTCCACAAAGCCTATAGACCAGTGCATCATCGCGGTCCGGTAGGCCGACCAATACCTTATCCGAGCCGCCGCCGGTGACAGATGCTGGCAGGCAGCCAAGAACATGGGATAGTTCGCCCGGTCCCAGCTTTGCTGCACAGCCACCGCATGACGTGTACTCCGTGAGAGACACCGGGTGTTTGTTCATGTGTGGGGTCTCCTGCTGCTTCTGCCATGTAGTTACGTCGCCGTATAACATCATCTAGCCGCGCTTCAGCGGCGCGAGCATCTTGTCGTCGCACTGGGCGGCACGCCGTGTGGTCTTCCGCGCGCAACTCCACCACCTATAATGTCGGCCCTCGTGCTTGGGAGCCCCTACCCTGCGCCAGCTAGAATGAGGCCCCTCTAGCCCAAGACAGAAAGCGCATGCTCGTGAAACCCAGAAGGCACAGGGCAGCCGAGGCTAACGTGAGCTGTTCCGGCGCCGAGTTCCACACCGATCTCTGCGATGGCTCTGTCCCAGAGACAACCGCCTTGGGCCTTCTCCAGGTTACGCCAGGGGCATGATCGGCTGCGGTGGGATGATTCGACCTGGCTTCGGCCTTTTCCTACCCGTCCAATCCGTGTGGTGTAACTCTCAAGATGCTCCAATTCTGTAACTCCAAAAAGTTACAGTCTGGGACCGCACTTGAGAGGAGTGACCGTGAGGAATCGGAGACGAGAAGCAGCAGCATTGGAGCGATGGCATGGGGTGCAGACGGCAGAGGAAGAAGGGGTGAGTGGGGCGGCGCGCAGCCACGGCGTGGCCCGCAGCACGGTGCCGCGGCTGGTACGGCGCTACCGGCTGGGCAACATCGAGGCGTTATGCACCAAGCCCCGGGGAGCGCGGCCGGCGATCACCAGGGAAGTGCGGGAGCTGATTGTGGACCTGAAGGTGGCGTTGCCGGGCCGCTCCAGCGAGAAGATCCGGCGGCTGATGGAAGAGCTCGGTCAGCCGGTGTCTCGGCAGACGGTGTGGCGCGTGCTCTCGGAGCGGGGCTTGGCGAGAAGACAGGAGCCGGAGCCGCTGCGTCGCTTCGTGCACAGCCAGCCCAATGACCTGTGGCAGTTGGACCTGATGGAAGACGAGAAGACTGGTTGCGGCAAGGTGCATCTGGTGGCTGCTATCGCTGATCACAGCCGCTTCTGCGTGGGGGCGCGCTTTGCACGACGCACGGATCGAGGCGCGTTGGTGAGGGTTCATCCCGTAGCGTAGTTCGAGATCGGGTCCAGACATGTCGTTCCTTTGGCCCCTGTCCTCTCCAGAAATCCTGTCCGGGCATTCCTGTGGATTCCTTCATCACCGAGTAGCTGATATCCTGCCACTCATAGGTATGGCGAACACCCGAACGGCCCCAGAACAGCGGCTATGGCGCGAAGTCAGCCGGCGTAGGCCTCGAACCTGTTGCCGCGGTCAAATGGGCTTAGAACCGACGACACAGCTATTCTCGACGCATCCAGGGCTACGGGAGCATGTGTCTATGTTAAGTAGGCTTGGGACACCTCCTGAGTGGCCTGGATCGGCTCTGACGCATATGAGCGGCGTTGCGAAGGAGCGGGTGCAGCAAACGACGGGACATGGATGAGTCTTCGCGGCATCCGGTGCAGCGGAAGGGCTGCCCGAAGGCGCGGTGTGACGCGCCGGGCTCCGAGCCGGCATCGGTCGCGCTCAGGGGATGGAGTCAGGCGGCGATTCGGTAAGCGGTGATTTGGGTATCGCTGAAGACGCGGCGCTCGAGGTTAGCTCCGCCAGTGGGCCGGTTTCGTGGGCCGACTCGGCGGCTCCTTCCGAGAAGCGGCCCACTGCCGGCCTCAGCAGAAGCGTCCCTGGGGCATCCTGAATCCCGTTGTGCCCAGTGGGCCGGTTGGGCCGGTTCCTGCAACATAGGAGACGTGTAAGCGGGGAGGAGAGCACGCCCCCTATGCGACCGTCCGTCGGACGGGATGATTTCGATGCCTGCAATTCGTAGGGAAATGTTGCCCGCCGGGAACTCCGCAAGCCGTCCGATGGAGAGAAGTTTCGATGACAGCAACATTCCCTCCACCATCCCCCTCGGAGGGGAATGTCTCTCCGCGCGATTTCGCCTATTCTGCCCGCATCGCTCTGGCGCACGTTCTGGCACGTCTGGCGACCTTCTGGCGCATTCGCTACTCCACACCGTCGGACCGAAAACGCCTTCGCTTGCCTGTTCTATAAGCACAAATCGGGGCTTCTGCGCTCTCTTTCTCTGAACCCATCGGACTTGTGCAAATCAGTCCGAAACAGAGAAAATACCGGAAATTGCTGGCTTTTTCGGAGGTGCTCGAAAAGTGGTGGCGAGCGTACACACGGAGTAGGGAGTGTAACACCTGATTCTCCAGTCCGATGGGCCCGGCGCGATGCCCATTGCGCCCCTGGG
>SDBT01019008.1_pt1 | contig 10777 bp, 7 predicted proteins | sample 2277101 | NCBI WGS metagenome assembly SDBT01 (sample SAMN10404973, study PRJNA504765) | marine sediment metagenome | isolation source: marine sediment core GS10_PC15, 103 cmbsf | place: Arctic Ocean: Southern Knipovich Ridge | collected 2010 | reverse complement strand
GCAGCATAGCATATTTCAGGGGTTATGTCTATGGTTTTATTAAGTGAAACTTCACTTAATTTAAGTGCTTGATTATTCCATTTTCTGGGTAAAAAGTTTAATTGTGACACAGTCTGATTGCGAGACGAAGCCGAAGCAATCGAATGGCAGAGTAAGGGGAGGAAATAAGTGTTTGTGATTAATTCATTAGACCGTGCCTTAAGAATATTGGAAAAGTCCTTTGGGCTCATTTGAAAGACGAGGAGGTGATATTAGAAAAGTAAATAGGCGGGTTAGCTTTGGAAACAAGGAACAAGAGAATTCCTGGTAGGTGGAAATGTAGGCTCAATGAAGTTTGATAAAACATGAAAAGAGACATACTATGAACTGTCAAATTAGAACTTGTTCTTTCTCAAATTGAAAGAAGATTCTTTGAGGATCATAGTCTTTTTGAAGGCGTTTTTTGAAGAACTAATCAAACTTTAATCTTCAAGCTAAGAAAGTCAAATAACAATCTTCACCTATAGTGAAGATTATATCAGGAGGTTAGCTATGGTGTTTAGACGGGTAGTGGATCTGACACTGACTACTTTTCCCTCAGTGCCTTCTAAGGTTACTTTTCCCCCTTTGTTTGGAGTGTGGGAAGATGATAGTCCGGAAGGTCCCGCGATGGAAAAAGTCTACAAATCCAAGTGCATCTTAGATGCTTTTCATCTGGATAAATCCGCGGAAGAACTGTTTGTTAATATAATCTTGGGTCATAATACCCCTCATACGCATGTGGATATATTCATGCATGATTGGGATACTATGTTAGGTAGTTTACCAGCAGATGAAAAGTACACAATTCGTGATGTATCACTTGTACCAGGAGCCCATTTTGCAGGTGAAGCCGCAGTTGTGGATATATCTGATGTAGATAGTGAAGAAGTAGACTTGCCAACTTTTCAAAAAAGAGCTGAGCATGTCCAAGAGAAAGATATCGTTCTAGTAAAGACAGGGCACCCTCAACGGATCCGTGAAGGTGGAAAGAGTGCTACCTTGCCTCTAATTACCAAAGAAGTAGCTGAATGGTTGGTGAAGGAGAAAAGAATCCGAGTCTGGGCAGATGATATGCGCAGACTTGGGAGCCCCAATAAAGGTGACTGGTTTACGGTTGAAAAAGTTTTCTATCGCAATTTGATTACTATGGTAGATGAGTTGCACGATATGTCCCAAGTAGAGCCGGGTAGGTATTTTGCTGATTGCGGGCTTGTTTTAAAAACAAGTGGATCAGAAGATAGTCCTGCCAGAGTGAAATTATTTAAGGGAAAGGGCTCTTTGGAGGGGCGTAAGATAATTCCTCTCTTTGATCCTATAAATGTTTCTAAAAACACTGAAATTCCCACAGTTCGACAGGAACCTGCAGAATTGATTGAAGAAATTATGAAAAGGTATTGGGTCAAGGGTATGCATTATTCCATGGAAGCTTTTGGTATGGATAGAATTGGATGGGTGACCTATAAATCATTTACAAATCGACTAGGCACCCATATACAGGTACCGTTTGATATCCGTAAAGATGGGACATTCAAAAGTTGGGATTTAGCAACTGTCTCAGAGGAAAAGTTGTGCGGTAGGGCAGCTGTTGTGAACCTTCCTACAGTTGGTGCCAGGCAGAATGTTACGGTCCAAGATTTGGAGCGGTATGGGAAGCATATTGAAGGTGGAGACATAGTGGTTTTTGGAACCAACTTCACAGATAATTACTATCATCGTAAAGATTTTATGTCCTATACCCCTGGATTCACGAAAAAGGCTCTGCAATGGTTGGTTGATAAGAATTTAAAAATGCTCATATCTGATACTGCCTCTTTTGAGGAAAATCCTTGGGACAAAACAGCTAATCCTTCTATAGAGGGAAGAGCTTTATTGTGGAAACATGACATCCCTAGTGTGACTTGTGCCGCTAACATGTGGATGCTAGAAAAAGATAAACGTACTTATATTATTGTATCTCCACTTCCACTCAGTGGCCTTAACGCATCTCCTGTTCGAGTTTTGGCTGTAGAAGAATACGAATAAGCAAGTAATATTTATTGACAAAACCCGTTCTTATACAAAAAATTTTCCAAAGAACAGGGGGTTGTTTGAAACTTCAGTGGGTCGAATTAGGGACATGGTTCAATCTTCTCTGATATGCTGTGGTTCTTTCTTGTAATTATTCTGCACTTTTCTCTTGACAGCTTTTCTCTCATTTGGCAACAAGTGGATTAAAAAGGGATTAGCAGGTGCAAAGCTTGAGTTTCAAATCTATATTAGTTGAGAGAAAAATTAAGGTGATATACAGGGTAGTAAGAGGAGAGGAGATCCACCCTATAGCAAGAGAAACTGCAGTAGATAGGACCTCCATATACCTTTCGAAAGGAAGGGCCTTATCTGCCGTCAAGGGAAGCTCTTGAGTTTCGTAAAAGAGACCCCAAGTCTAAAGAGAGCCCAAAAAACAAGGAGATAGAGAAGCTAAGGGGAAAAGCTAAATCCATCTAAGAGAGAGGTAAAATCTGTAAAGTGTCCTCATAGTGGATTTGGGAAGGTATAGAAAAACGGTATCTATAAAAGGAAGCCGAAAGGGTTCTTTGGCAAGTTAAAGCAAAATGAACAAAAAGAGGAGAGCGTGCAAGGTTTTTGTGGCCCCGGTGCGGCAAGAGCTTTCATATAGAAAAAAAGGTTTCCACGTTTACATAAAGGGTGAGGCAAGAAGGCCATTGGGATGTTTCGAGTTGATGGAAAGACATCCCTAAGAGCCCTGCAGGACTTTATCCAAAAGGTCTTGTACGTAGATATCTCATTTATGGTGAACTGAGGAGAGCATCTCAAATAGCCGAAAGAATCAACTTAAAGGTATCTTCCTTAATAGATCCTTCCCGTTGTGCAATGGATGAGGTCTGGATCAAAGTGACCAAGAGAGATGGGCCGAGTATGGGAATGAAGATCCTAGAGCATAAGGGAAGGGGATTTAATCCATCTATCCTCACAAGTGATCTTCTTTCCACAAGCCGCAATATAAGGTGATGAAGGAGTTTCCAATTCCTGAGGGAGTGCAGATCTATCTTAATCTCTTTACCTTGAGACAGAACTTCAGAGTCTTTCCTCGGGGAAAGCGAAAAGGGGTCTCCCCTGTCCAAGTTGAAGAGCTGAATGTGTCCTTAAATGGGTGGTCAGATCTTCTCTATCCAGAGAATAGAGCTAGTCCAAAAGAGGCTCTTTTCTTTTCTGGAAGGCTAAGAGATGCAATTTTCTCAAAAAGCCCTGTTGACAAGAGAATGTACTAACAAATAGTAATGAAGTTAGATCTTTGGCAATAAAAGAGCTAAAGATAGGGCCAGAGGGAGGCGAGAGAGCAAAGATGGCCATTAGCTGGGAAATAAAAGAAGGCTTTGCAAGAAAGAAAGCGTTGAAAAATTATTTTCTATAGTGAAAGTGTTAACTTTCACTATAGATTTTCTTTCTTTTTAGAAGGTTTCAGGCAAAAGTGAACCAAGTCTAATAAAGGCTATACTTCAAAATGAAATACATCACTAAGGAAAAAGAGATCGAGGGAGAAAGAACTGATCCTCCATATGCTAGGTGCTTGAAGCATCTGGTGACCCCATGGACTATGGGAGCACGTAATCTTTGGGTAGGGATGTCTATTATTGATGTAGGAAGTAGCAGTAATCCACACTCTCATGAGAACGAAGAGGTTTTTTATGTATTATCAGGCAAGGGAGAAGTCAAAGTGGGAAGTTATAAGTTTGAAGTGGAAAGCGGAACCTGTATCCTTATTCCTTCAGGAGCAACCCACCAACTTACGAATAAAGGTAAAAGATCTTTTAAAGTATTGGCGGTAGTATCGCCGCCTTTTCTTCTTAAACAATTTGAGTCAGTCCATAGAATTGACAAGAAACAATGTTGAAAAACATTTCTTGACGGTACAAGGAGGTTAGGTACAGTTGAAATACAGGAGTAGAGCTTATAAGCTCTATTTGGCACCGGCGTTCATTACTATTGTTGTACTTGTGGGAGTTCCAACAGGGTACGCAATATATCTTAGTCTAATGGACTACGACTTTTTTCTGGGCCTAAATACATTCACTGGGCTTGCCAATTACTCAGCGATTTTGCACGATTTGTCCTTCCTTCGCGCTTTCCTCCGGACAACGCTATACGTAACTGTCGTTAATGCAGCCAATTTTGGCATTGCCTTTCCCATGGCTATTGTGATCTCTCAAATGAAGTCCCGATGGAGATCTATCCTGGTTGTGCTTTTTGTGTTGCCCATGTTGTTGATACCAGTGGCAGCGGCAACATTTTGGCGTATGATTATGTATAGCCCACCCTACGCCGAGTTCAATCGCTTATTTGGAATTGGATTAGATCAATCTCTTCTAGCGAGCTCCGATACAGCTTTGTGGGCTGTAATGTTAGTGGACATCTGGGGCTGGACTCCTTGGGTATTCTTACCCCTATTAGGTGGGCTCGAGGGATTGGATCCGGAACCCCTGGAAGCGGCGCAAATAGAGGGAGCTTCCGGTCTACGCATAATCTGGAATATCATTTTACCTCTGCTAAAACCTATCATAATTGTAGTTTTAAGCATCAAAGCTATTCAAACCTTCCAAGTCTTTAGCTATATATGGGCAATCACCCGAGGGGGTCCCGGTGGATCCAGCCACAGTTTGAGTACCTACATTTATTCGAAAGCCTTCACTGTGCTTAATTATGGCTATGGATCAGCGCTGTCCATGGTGATGGTACTTTGTGCAATCGGACTGTCGACAGGGCTATTTATTTATATGGCAAGGAGTAAGTGATTATGAAATCCCTATGGCCCGGAAAAGCATTGATACCTCGATTTGTAATGATACTCATAACACTTTTTTTCCTCGGTTGGACTCTAGCTCCGTTCTACTTCATGATTATAGTTCCATTGCAGGTGCCCGGGAATCCTGCAATAGGATTCGAGTTACCTAAGGCAATTAGCCTGGAGTATTTTAAGCTTGTACTTTTCGGGAGAGACACTCTGTGGAGGTATTTAATTAATAGTTGTATTGTCTCTGGGGCGTCCACGATAATTGTTGTGGGGATAGCGATCCCTTGTGCATATACGATATCCAGATGGAGAACAAAGTTGAGTAAAGGAGCTTTCCTGACTTTCTTTATACTGAGGATGTTTCCTCCCATTGCACTAGTAATTCCCTACTATCTAATCTTCGCCAGACTACATTTGATTGATACCAAATTGGCTCTCGTGATTATCTATATCCCTCTAGGGTTACCATTAGGCGTCTGGTTGTTGAAAGGATTTTTCGATATGATACCTGTCTCTATGGAGGAAGCGGCAGAAATGGATGGAGCAACCATGGGACAGGTGGTCACCAAAATTATGCTTCCTCTTATTAGGCCGGGGATTGCCGTGAGCGGGGCCTTTGTATTCCTGATATGCTATATCGAATACATATATGCCTTAACCTTTACAATCCGAAAATCCACCACCTTTCCCCTTTACATAACCGGGTTCATAGGAGAACACTGGCTAAGGGTTGAGGAGATGGTAGCTACTACGTTGATAGGATTGATACCACTGGTTTTGTTGTACGCCTGTTTGCAGAAATACATTAGGAAGGGTGTCTCATTTGGTGTACTAAAATGATAGGTGGCTGGTTTCAATGATCAAACAAGAGAGGAGGTGAAAAACGAAATCTCAGAGGAGAAATAGGCCGGTGGGTCAATTTGATTGTCTCAGGCGATAAGAGGGAATAGAGAAAGTGAGCCGGCAAGAGTACAAAGGCTTCACAGGTAGTGTCAAAAATTCTACGATAAGGAAGGAGAAATTGGATGAGCAAAATTAGGAGAACGTTGCGGGGTGTATTGCTTTTTGTGGCAGCTGCGGTGCTTCTTATGCCAGTGGTGGCAGGTGGGCAACAGAAAACATTTGAAGGCGTAACCTTAGAGGTAATGATACTGGCGTCCCACTCGCAGTTTGATCCTGTGTGGGAACGTCTCGAAGAGTTTGAAAACGAGACTGGAATGAAGGTTAACTTCAATATGGTATACGACTGGCCCGAGGTTCTGGCAAAAACACTCCGGGACGCACGACTACACGAAGGACGTTTTGACGTTTTCGAAGTCTCCGAAGATGCCATGGCAGCTCTCAAAGACTATGTGGAACCTCTTAATAGCTATATCGAGAGAGACTTCGGAATGAGTGTGGCTGAATGGAAGGAGCGGTGGTTGCCCATATTTGCCGATTTCGTTGATTTCGACGGTAGCATTGTATGCTATCCCTTTTATGGTTGCTGGCAGCTGGGTTTGCATCGGGCAGATCTTTTTGAGGATCCCAACGAGAAAGCCGCTTTCAAAAAGATCTTCGGTTACGACCTCGGTCCACCTAAATCTCTAACCATGCTGGTGGATGTTGCCAAATTCTTTACGCGGGATACGGATGGAGATGGTGACATTGACCTTTGGGGGCTGCTAACTTCTGGTGGACGTCAGTTCCAGATTTTCAACTCCCTTTGGTGGCAGAGCGGAAGACGCTACTATGACGAAGAAGGCCACTGTATGTGGGGACCGGAATACCCTGAAAATCAGTGGCTTGCCGAGGACATCGCCAGATTTATGCAAAACATGGTCCATAAGTGGGGAGTGACTCCTGCGGCCGTTGTAGGAATGGATCTCAGTCCGACATTGGATCTCTACCTAGAAGGCAACGGAGCGATGGTCTATTCATGGGCCTACCTCGCTTGGAAGGAAGCTCAGCTTCCTGAAACTATTGCCAGGATAGGACGGACTGAAAGCTGGAAGATGCCGGGCAGAATTCCTGGAATGGGTGTAAGAGGCGGAGGATGGTATCGTGCTATCAGTGGCGACAGTAAACAAAAGGACGCGGCTTGGGAATTCATTAAATGGGCTTGCTCTGATGAAAATATAAAACTCGCCTTAACAGACGGACCAGGGTCTTTCTGCGCACCAAGCATCGAACTTGCAGACTGGGCTGCGAGAGAAAGGATCATTCCCCCAGCCATGGCGGAGGCAGCAATGGAAGAGATGAGGCCATTCAGTAGATCCCCTGCCATTCCAGCTGCTGCTATCTACATGAGGGAGATGTGCGAAAAGTTGCTAGAGGGAAGGATAACTCCTGAGGAATGGACGAAACAGACCGGCGAAGAACTTGAAAGGTTAGGACAACGGGCACAGGGTTAAAATGGGTCCATCCTTTTGGCGCGTCGATTAGCTCTCTGTGAAAAATCGATAAAATATATTGAAAAGTCAAGGGAAAGTCAAACAGGCTGGTTGCCAGTGTTTCTCTTCTCGAATATAGGATAAGGAGGGAAAGAGCTGTCTCTCCGATGTTATCTCGCTCGGGATTGGTTAGAACCATTATTGACCTTTATGCCGGCAGCCAGCCTCTACTAAGGAAAAGATCGTAAAGTAGTGTACAAATGTTACGAAGAATGTAGGTAACTGTGTTCCCGTATTTTTTCCCTAATGCCTACCCACGTGACTAGATATCAAGACCATTCCTATTTGTGTTCAGAGCCACAGGTGTCGTAATTCTTTCGCTTGCCTTCTGAAATGGATCCCCCCGACTCTGACTCTAACTGTGGTCCTTGTATGGTTTCCCAGAATAGATAGCAAAAGTCCTTGTGATGAAAGACAGAGAGGCCTAACGGGGTTATATTCTGGGTTGATCTAAGTAGAGAGAGAGGCTGTACTAAGGAATGATTTTTTTAGTAACAGCGGAATTAACCAGATAGTCAGATCTGAAGTTACATCCTGTCGCTATGAAACAATGGGTTCTCAAAGTCTGAAAGGGGGTATGTTGATGTCCAGGGGATATATGGAGAAAATCTTAAGAGTAGACCTCACCAACAGAAAAGCAGAAATTCAAAGGTTAGATAAAGATCTGTGCAGAAGGTATGTGGGTGGGAGTGGTTTGGGAACTAAAATACTTTATGATGAGACTAATGCTAAAACCGATCCCTTGGGTCCTGAAAACCTTTTAATATTTATGACTGGACCTTTAACAGGAACTGGTGTACCAGGATCGGGTCGCCACGAAGTAGTATTTAAATCTCCCCTTACTGGCATTTTTGCCAGGTCAGGTGCAGGAGGGAGTTGGGGAGTAGACCTGAAGAGAGCCGGTTTTGACGGAGTTGTTCTAACCGGTAAGGCTGAAGAGCCAATTTATCTCTGGATTCATAATAAAAGATTAGAGTTTAGGAAGGCAAATCATTTGTGGGGTAAGGATACTTACGAGACAAATACAGTTCTTAGTGACGAAACAGACAGGAGAGCAACTTCGGCGGTTATTGGTCCAGCAGGGGAACGATTGGCCAGGATTGCTGGCATTTGCCATAATGGAAGGCACGCTCGTATGGCTGGTCGCTGTGGTGGTGGAGCGGTAATGGGCTCCAAGAATCTTAAAGCAGTAGTAGTTTACGGTGCACAAAAAATCGAAGTCGCTGAATCACAAAGACTTAAGGACTATGTGAGGGAAGTACTACCCCATATTAAGAAGGCCACCAAGAGCCTTGGAGAACTGGGTACTGCCGGAGGTATCGAAGGTTACGAGATGATAGGGAACTTTCCCCATAAAAACTGGACATTATCTAACTGGGGGGAAGGAGCAAGTAAGATTTCTGGCGAACAGATGGCAAAGACCATTCTCACGGGAAGGTACACTTGTCGTCACTGTCCTGTTGCTTGCGGTAGAGTCGTCAGGGTGGTGGATGGTCCTTTTGCTCCCGTAGACGGTGGAGGACCAGAGTACGAAACTATAGCAGCTTTGGGTAGTTTGTGTTTGGTGGATAGTCTCGAGGCTATTGCTCAGGCAAATCAGCTCTGCAATAGATACGGTTTAGACACAATGTCTACAGGGGCAGCTATCGCCTTTGCTATGGAAGCTTATGAGAAAGGTCTGATAACTAGGCAAGACACTGAAGGGATTGAACTTAAGTGGGGTGATAGCAGAGCATTGGTTGAGATGGTGAAAAAAATAGGTGAAAGAGAAGGGATAGGTAAACTGTTAGGAGAGGGTACAAGAAAAGCTGCACTGGAAATAGGAAGAAATAGTATCGAATTTGCGCCCAATGTAAAAGGACTTGAGCCATCTTATCATGATCCGCGCTGCTTTTTTAGCCAGGCTCTCTCTTACGCTACCACAAACAGAGGGGCCTGTCATAATGGAAGCTGGTCCCATCCCTACGAGATGACTCTATCCCAGCCCGATTTGGGAATAAGTGAACCCCAGGATCGACATCAAATAGATGGGAAGGTGGAATTGACCGTGAAGCTTCAGAACTTGATGTGTGTGTTTGATTCGCTAGTCCTCTGCAAATTCATGCAGGTTGGAAATGCTGTGCCAGTTTGTTTCATGCGGGATTTTTTAAATCTAGTTACCGGCTGGGACATAGATATAGCAGAATTTATGAGAACGGGGGAGAGGATTTTTAACCTGCAACGACTCTACAATGTTCGTTCTGGCGTGAGCAGAAAGGATGATTTCTTACCTCCAAGATTCCTTACCCTGAAGCGAGACAAGGGTAAACTTCCCCCTATGGGCTCGCTTTTGAGCGAATACTATGAATATAGAGGATGGGGAGAAGATGGTGAGCCTCTTCCCCAAAAGATCAGGGAATTGGATCTGCATCATCTAGATTAGACAAAGCCAATAGTTTTTCCATCTAAGAAAACAAGGAGAAAGTGCCATGAGCTACAAAAAGGTATGGGAGATAGGCAGTTTTAAGGTTGATGCTCCACATGAACGGAGTTTACAGATTTTATACGCTCCTCAGGTAGATAAGAATATGAAAGATGTCACTGTGCTGATGTCAACGCTTTTCCCTCATCAGGGGAAAACAGGCTTGCATACCCATACAGTGGATGAAATCATTTATGTCATGAATGGAAGAGGTGAGGGACAAGAGGGAGATCGGATATTTCAAATAGAGCCAGGAGTCGTTATGTATATTTCGGCAGGAGTGGAGCACGATTGTAGAAATTTTTCAGACGAAACTATGCGTATGCTCTGCGTATACGTTCCTTCTCTGCCTGAGGACAAGGCCAAAAATATTCTAGCCGGAGCTAAGATAAGGGAAAGACAGCGTTAAAGAACCACCGCCCTTCTTTTCCCTGTGATGCTGATGCAAGTTTACTTCGTGGAGACTTTGGCCATAGGCGGACTGAAGAATTACCCCATGAGATAAGAATACTACTTTCAGGCGTGCCAGTAGCAGGGATGAGAGAAATAACGTTTTTGCCTTCCAGGATGTCAATCCCCCGCTACAAGAAAACGAGACTCACTGAGAAAGAGCTCAGAATCGTTATTTGGGACTGACTTGCCCCATTGCTAGTACCACTTGTTAAGTTAGAGTCAATGGAATAATAACCTCGGGAGCAGGTGGCCGGTAGTTCACTATAACGGGCATTCCCGCCTCCCAGAACAATCTCCACATCTATGACCTAGCCGGCAAGCTGCTAAGGGCTCTCTAGGAAACTGAGATGAGCACCTCCTTGTTACCCCGACTTCCCCTGGGCAAAATATCCAGGGCGAGCAGGATGGGGTAGGGGACTTTTCAAAGCAAAGTGAATGTCCGGACAGCGGACACTGCACCCAAACCACTACTATTACTGACTTTATGACCCCCCTCACTTGTCATTCAGACTGTGTTGCAATTAGTTCAAAGAAATGCTCTTTGACATAAGAAAGGGAATTCAACACTTTTTCTGCAAACAAAGACTCTATTTATCCAAATTTTCTCTGCTTTATCACTAT
>SDBT01019007.1_pt1 | contig 10777 bp, 9 predicted proteins | sample 2277101 | NCBI WGS metagenome assembly SDBT01 (sample SAMN10404973, study PRJNA504765) | marine sediment metagenome | isolation source: marine sediment core GS10_PC15, 103 cmbsf | place: Arctic Ocean: Southern Knipovich Ridge | collected 2010 | reverse complement strand
ATAAAATCCTATAACCTCTTTTTCTTTTTCTAGCTTTGTACGATTATCCCAGTTGGTGCAAGGGGAAAACGTGTGTGGCTCGTGCGGTTTATCGGTGGAGAACGTATTAAATAATCCCATCTGTCCCGTTGCTTGATCTTTTTGGTATGCCGCTGCATGTTCCATAATCTCTTGGAGCTCGTTTACTTGCTGTGCGCGGGAGCCGGGGAGTGTATCAAAGGCGCCTGCGTAAATCAGATTTTCAATCACTCGTTTGTTGCATACCCGCAGATCGCTGCGCTTGCAGAAATCTAAAAGATCGATAAATGCTTCTTTTTTTTCCCGTTCTGCAATAATCGTTTCAATGGCGGCCATGCCCACATTCTTAATGCCATGAAGGCCAAACCGGATGCTGCCATCATGGACGGAAAAATCCACTTCAGAGCGATTAATATCGGGCGGCTCGATGGGCAACCCCATATCTTTTGCTTCCTGCAAGTAGAACGACATTTTCTCTGCGTTGGTCGCTTCAAGTGAAATAAGGCATGCCATAAACTCGGCGGGGTAGTTTGCTTTTAAGTAGGCAGTTTGATACGCGATCATTGCATACGCGGCGGAGTGTGATTTATTAAACCCGTAGCCGGCAAAGTAGGCCATGAGATCAAAGAGTTCCCCCGATTTTTTTTCTTCAAATCCTTTCTTTTTTGCTCCCTCCATAAAGAAGATTCGCTGTTCCGCCATTACTTCTGCTTTTTTCTTACCCATTGCTCTGCGTAAAATATCTGCTTGGCCGAGTGAGTAGCCGCCGATTGCCGAAGCCGCTTTCATTACCTGCTCTTGATACACGATTACGCCGTACGTTTCGTTTAAAATTGGTTCGAGCTCGGGAAATAAATATCGGATCTTTTGCCGTCCATGTTTTCGTTCAATAAAATCATCTACCATGCCTGAGCCGAGTGGGCCGGGGCGATAGAGCGCGTTGACCGCAATAATATCTTCAAATACTGCTGGCTGTAGTTTGCGAAGCACATCTTTTAGACCGCTGGATTCTAATTGGAATACCCCGGAGGTATCACCTTCACAAATAAGGGCGAATGTTTTTTGATCATCGAGCGGGAGTTTATCGGTATCGATCGTAACCCCATGATTTTTTTTAATCAGTTGTACCACGCGAGCAATGAGTGTGAGGTTTTTAAGCCCAAGGAAATCGATTTTAAGGAATCCGATGCTCTCCAGTTCCGTCATGGCATATTGGGCTACAAGCTCGGTGCTTTTGGATGGTATATACACCGGTAACACTTCATCAATCGGTTCGGGTGAGATTACAATCCCCGCGGCGTGTTTTGATGCGTGGCGAGTGAGCCCCTCAAGTTTGAGCGCAACATCAAATAGTTTTTTTGCCTTCGGGTTTCCTTCAATAAGTTCTTTTAATCGGGGTTCTTGCTTGAACGCGTCATTGAGCGTTATTTTAAGCTGATCGGGAATAAGATTGGTGATCGCATTGGCATCTTCAAATGGGAACCCAAGAACGCGAGCCACATCCTTGATTACTCCTTTTGCAAGCATGGTGCCGAACGTGATGATGTTGCACACTTTGTCGTGGCCATATTTATCCCGTACGTAATTGATAACGACATCCCGTCCTTCGATGCAAAAATCGATATCGATGTCAGGCATGCTCACTCGTTCTGGATTTAAAAAACGCTCAAAAAGCAGGTTGTATTTAAGTGGATCAATGTTGGTGATCTGCAATGCCCAAGCTACCAATGATCCTGCAGCAGAACCACGTCCCGGGCCAACGGGAATATTATTACGATAGGCCCATTGAATGAAATCACTCACCACCAAAAAGTAGCCTACAAATCCCATGGAGGTGATCAGATCCATCTCTTCATTAAGGCGTGCTTCATACCTGGGCATTGCCTCTGCGTCGAACGCTTGGCGATCACGAAGGCGATGTAATCCTTGCAAGCACAGTTTTTTGAAATAACTCTCGGAGGTGTGTTCTTTGGGAATATCGAAGTTGGGGAAAAAGAGCTTACCGGTTTCAAACACAAAGTCGCATTGATCAGCGATCTTCCCACTGTTCCAAATCGCATCCTCATGCTCAGGAAAGAGGGCGAGCATGTCGTCTGCTGATCGTAAATGCACGCGACAATCGCCGAATGAGTAGCGTTTGGGATTTTCCAACTTATCGTGTGTTTGAATCGAGAGCATAATTTCATGTGCTTCACGATCTTCAGCCGTAAGATAATGAGAATCTCCGGTGGCAACCAGCTGAATATTTTTCTCTTTACTCAGCTCAAACAGTTTCTTGTTCAAAACTTTCTGATCGTCCTGATCATCGGGCTGAATTTCTAAAAAGAACCGTTCAGGGCCAAACGTGTTTAAAAACCAATCAACTCGTTCGTGTGCCTGTTCTTTTTGGCCGTTCATCAAAAGTTTTGGAATGTGCCCGCCTAAGCAGGCTGTAGTAGCAATGAGCCCCTCGGAATACTGTTCCAGCATTCGGTAATCAATACGGGGTTTAAAGTAGAAGCCCTCTTTATAGGAGTAGGCGATCAGCTTGCATAGATTGCGGTAGCCGATTTTATTCTGCACGATCAAAAGGAGGTGATAATATTTTTTCTCAATGTTTTTGACCTGCGCATCTTCAGCAATATACGCTTCCATGCCTAGGATTGGTTTGATGCCCGCTTTTTTGCATTTCTGAAAGAACTTTACGGCACCGAAAATATTCCCATGATCAGAGATCGCCAGCGCTCTAAAATCATGCTCTTTACCAAACGCAATTAGTTTATCGAGAGAGATAGCACCATCAAGGAGTGAAAAATCGGTGTGAACGTGCAAATTAGTAAAGTGTTTTGACATTGTATTGTAGGTGGTAATCGGTTGTTCAATTGTTTTGCACTATACAGTGTAGAAGCAGTATAGAATATGTGGCAAAGAACACAAAAAAAGATGAGCATTCCAAGGGGATGCTCATCTTTTTAATCTATTGGCGTGATGGATTAGTAGCGACTATCTTTTTTACGCTGTGATCTCTATTTTCTTCTCCGTTTTCTTATTAGCTTTCTTCGCATTCGGTCTAATGGATAGGCGACAACCTCGCCTACACGCCTCCCGGCCTGTTCAGGAGCTGTTATTGATTTGGTTATTGGATGATGTAATAGTCCTGGTGTATAAAGTTCTGTGGGTAGCAACTCTATCGAAAGGGCCACTCTATGAATAAACCCATAAAGCGCCAGCAGCGTTGTGCCTAAAATGGCGAAATCGGCTTTTGAGCAAGTCTCTTTGCCTTGCAGGCATTTTCTAATATGCCCGAGTTTTTTCATGAGGTAATCGATTGTTTGTATTTTGAGGGTTTGCTTTTCTGTCGGTGCGGTGGCCTCCTGCTCCATAGGAAAGGCAGTAAATGAAAGGCTGCTTGCAAGCAAGCCAAGTATGATCTTCTTTGTGTTTATCATGGTGAACTCCTAATATTTGTGAATTATACGTCCTATTTCTCCCTTATTATAGCAGAAAAGGGGCTGATTTGTAATGGTTTGAGACGGATAAGGAGTCGCACCAGGGTTGCCTAGGAGCGGTGGGCGACTTTTTTGCTTTTGTGCTTAGTAGCCGTTGACCATCGCATTCTCACCTCATCCATTAACTTTTGAGGGAGGTGACCAGGGCTCCATTCTAGCCATTCAGAAATTTTTATTGAGTAGATGCCGGCGGTACTCTTTCTTTCACTTCGATGATCAGCGCGTAAATCAACGGTATGAGAACGCTTAATCAACGGTATGAGAACGCTTAAATGTATGTGTTCCTACCGAAAGGGCGGCATGGAATGAGCTGCGCGCTAGAAGAAGCGAGGTTGCGAGGATGGCAAAATCTGTTTTTGTGCACGGTTCATTGCCCTTCAAGCATTCTTTAAGATGGTTCCATCTACCCTTTTTGACAGGCTGTTGATCAATGGGAAGGGTGGTTCCCACCATCATACTTGCCAGAATGCCAAGGGTGATTTTTGTATTCATAATTGTTCCCTTTCTTTTTATAAAACCAATCCGGTAGCAGCCTGCCCGGCGTAGCTTGCCGAGTCTGAAGACCCGGATAAGCGTAGACGGGTGCTCTAAGAATATCACACAATATTCTGCGTTTGCTCCCGTGCTTTTTCAATTTCCACCTTTACATTAATTGCACGTTTGCTGATCTGCGCATCGGAGCACTTAGCGGTGATCGTGTTGATTTCGCGGGCAAGTTCTTGGAGGGTGAAATCGATTCGTTTGCCCTTTTCTACTTGCGGAGTATCAAGCATCTGGGCGATGTTTTCTAGATGGCTTTTGAAGCGAACAATTTCTTCGTGAATATCGATCTTATCAAGAAGGGTGTAGAGGGTGCTTTTGCGAACTTCTGCTTGTTCGCTTTCATCAACGCTGAGCTCTTGCAGCAGCTCACGGAGTTTCTTTTTCTGTTCCTCCATATGCTCTTGGTAACGCATATCGATATCCGCAATCTCTTTCTCCATTATGGCAAAGCGGCGGTCAAGATCTTTTTGTAGTTGTTTTCCTTCTTTCTCGCGTTCTTTAATAACCGTTTCAATCAGTTCATGAGCGGTTTTTAAAATTACTTGCGATGATTGTTTATCAAGTGCTTGTTCTTCGATAGTAAACACGTTTGGCAGGCGGGTGATCAAATCTAGGGAGGGTGCATTTTCAAACGAAAACTCTTTTTTGATACGATTGATCGCCTTCATATAATTTTTCACTGTTTCCATGGCCGGCTCAATTGATCCCTTGAATATTGCCGGATTATCCAGCCACACGGTGAGAAAAATTGATCCACGGTACAATGATTTTTTAAACAGTTTGATTAAATCCGTTTCCAGATGAGAGAGCGGTTGGGGGAGTTTGATATTTGTTTCGAAATATCGTGAATTGAGAGCTTTTAAAGAGATGGTGATCGTTGCCTTTTGATTTTTGCCTTTGGTGATAGAGATTGTTTTTGTGGCAAACCCGGTCATACTTTGCATCATTACGCTTTTCCTACGCTAAATTGGTATACACATTTTGGACATCATCATGATCTTGCAATGTTGACAAGAGGTCAACCGCTTTGGCTGTTTGTACATCAGTGAGTTCGGTAGTGGTTTGCGCAACCCATTCAAGCTCTGCGTTGTCAATTTTCATGCTGGTAGCTTGTGCGGCTTTTTTTACTTCGGCGAGTGATTTAGGATTGCAAAAGATTGAAAAGAACGTGCCGTCCTGTTTGATGTCGGTGATATCATATTCTAAAAGGGCTTCAATAAGATCATCTTCACTTTTATTGCTTGTGCCACGTACCACGCCCATTTTTTTAAACATCCAGCTTACCGATCCAGATTCTCCTAACGTTCCGTTCCCTTTCAAAAAGATATGACGCAGATCAGCTACCGTTCTGTTTTTATTATCTGAGAGCGTTTCGATGACAATCGCAATACCAAACGGGCCATACCCTTCATACGTATACGGTTCATAATGCACGCCCGGCATTTCACCGGTTCCCCGTTTGATGGCACGTACGATATTTTCTTGCGGCATATTGATATATTTTGCCTTATCAACCAGTTGCCGCAGTCGTGCATTTGCTTCAAGGTCGCCACCACCTTCTCGTGCTGCAACAGAAATTTCTTTAGTAAGCTTGGTGAACGCTTTGCCGCGCTTGGAATCCTCTTTTGCTTTCTTATGTTTGATCTGCGACCATTTATTATGCCCTGCCATGGATTGCTCCTTGTTCTGAATCCGTTTTTCTTCGATGATTCAAATCAGAATATGTATTTCAGCCGATTTTGTCGAATAGGGAGCTAATCAAGTAACGTCCGTTGTCCTAAGAATTTCTGCGAAAGATAGGGAAGCTTTTTGTGCGGTATCTGCCGGCCCCGGGGGGTGCGCTCCAGATAGCCCAAGCGCATGAGATAGGGCTCATACACCGTTTCGATTGTATCTGCATCTTCACCCACCATTGAGGCGAGCGTTTCTAAGCCAACAGGGCCTCCGTGAAAATGTTCGATGATATGTTTTAAAAGCAGATTATCAACTGAACTTAATCCTTCTTCATCGAGTCCTAAAAACAAGAGGGCTTGTTTGACTAATGGATCTGTTGCCACGTTTTGATTATGTACCTGGGCAAAGTCGCGTACACGGCGCAGAATCCTTTTGGCTATTCGTGGAGTGCCGCGGGCACGTTTGCCAATTAAGAGAGCAGACTCTGGTGAAAGTTCGATCTTTAAAAACTGGGCATTTTGCAGCACAATATCACGTAATGATTCTGGATCATAAAAATCAAGCCGCTCTGAAATGCCAAACCGGCTACGCAGTGGGGCAGAGATCATGCCGCTTTTGGTGGTTGCACCCACGAGTGTGAAAGGATGAATGGGTAAACTTACTGATTTTGCACCTGCTCCTTGGCCAATGATCACATCCACCCGAAAATGTTCCATGGCGCTATAGAGCATCTCTTCCACGTTTGTGGGCATCCGATGAATCTCATCAATAAAGAGGATGTCGCACGGATCTAAGCTTGAAAGAATTGCAACCAAATCACCGGTGCGCTCCATCATCGGGCCACTGCATAATTTAATATTCACTTCCATAACCTGTGCCATGATGATTGCCAACGTGGTTTTACCCAGCCCAGGAGGACCAAACAGAAGGAGATGATCGAGTGGTTCATTGCGCATTTTAGCGGCAGTGGTGTATACGTGTAGTTTTTCTTTGACGGTGTTTTGACCCAAATACTCATCAAAGGTTTTTGGGGTGAAGCTATACTGTCTTTCTTCTGGCGCTTCTTGCAACGTTAATACATTGAGAGCTTGTTCACTCATTTGGGATTCCTTGCGTATGAAGAGCAGTATACTCTTTACCTTCGTTGTATGTAAATTCCTTGTAACCAACCTAAGCTTATGAATGAAATCAATAAATTGGTTAGTCCATAACTCATGAGGGGCAATGGAATGCCGACAATGGGCAGCATCCCTAGAACCATGCAGATATTAATAAGCATAGATAACACGAGATGAATGAGCAGGCCGAGAGCAAGGAGTTGCAGATAGGGCGTTTCAATATTCTGAATCATGAAGAATGAACGGATGAATAATAGGACGTAAAGAAGGAGCACAAATAATGCCCCAAGAAATCCCCATTCTTCGGCTATGACGGCGAAAATAAAATCGGTTCGGCTTTCAGGCAAGAACTGTAACGTATTTTGTGTTCCTTGCAGAAATCCTTTCCCTCTCAATCCTCCAGAGCCAACGGCAATAGCTGCTTGTTCTAGTTGGTAGCGCTCTTTTTGTGTGGTGCCATACCCAACAAATACGGCAATGCGGTTGCGTTGATATGGCTTGAGCAGGTACCAGCTCAGTGGGGTCGTGAGGATAAACAGGATACAACCGTACAAGAAGAATTTCTTAGAAATGCCGGCAAGCCACAGAAGAATGAGGCCAGAAAACAGAATTAAAAGCGCGGTTCCTAAATCTGGTTGTTTCATGATAAGAACGAAGCTTACAAATAGAACACCAATAATAGGAGTCATATCACGCAGCGAGCTTGTCCGGCGTAGCTTGCCGAGCCTGGAGGCCCGGATAAGCGTAGACGGATCTGTTTCTCTGTGCGTAAACAGGTAATACGCAAAAAAAGCGGGAAAGAGTGGTTTGGTGAGTTCTGATGGTTGGAATTTGAAGAAAAATAGATTGATCCACCGCTGTGCCCCCATACCAATTGACCCTTTGATGAGCGTAAATATAAGCAAGCCGAGCACGCCGAAATAGCAAAAATATCCCCAGCGCATGAGTGAACGATAATCTAGCTTGGCAAACAACCAATACAATCCGATTCCGATACAGATGCCAATCAGTTGTTTTTTAAAAAAGAGAGAAAAGGGATGTGCAGTAGTGTACGTGGCGCTAAATATTGAAACGAGCCCGATAGCTGCAAGTAAAAAGGTCAGAACGAACGAGAGCCAATCGGAGGAACGGTTTACTATCATCGGTTCAATTGTGTTAGGGTGTGGAACGGTGTTTATCTAGATGAGTGTAGTGTACCATGAATTTTGATATGTGAGGAAATTCATATGATTGGTTTTATTACTTTTATTACGCTACTCACGGTAGTTGCCAATATTGTAGGCACCGTTTCAGGGTTTGGCGTGAGTACGATTATGACCCCCATTCTGCTTTTCTATTTACCGTTTCCTGAAACGATTTTGCTCGTTTGTATTATTCATTGGTTTCATGATGTGTGGAAGATGGGATTCTTTTTTCATGGTATCGATTGGAAACTTTTTCTCTATTTTGGGATTCCCACGATTATTGCCACGTTTTTGGGGGCCTTATTAGTATCTTCTGAGCAGTCGGCACTGCTTTCGATGCTTCTTGGTCTATTTTTGATTGCATCCGTAGCGGTGATGTATCTTATTCCGTATTTGGCTCTTCCGTATAACTGGGTGAGTGGTGCGGTTGGTGGGTTATTATCAGGATTCTTTGCCGGCATCTTTGGCATTCGAGGTGCAGTGCGTAGTGTGTTTTTAGCGGCGTTTGATTTGCACAAGGCAACGTTTATTGGCACTACTGGAGCAATCAGCCTACTTCTCGATTCCACGCGCTTTGTCACCTACTTTTTTATTAATGGCCTGCGTGTGGAGAGCTTGCCGTGGTGGGCGTTTATCTTCTTTGTGCTTGCATCATTGGTGGGAGCATACATTGGCTATTTGATTGTGGATAAGATTCCACAGCAGAAGTTTCGCTTCGTGGTGGCCGCATTTCTATTCTTGGTAGGGGTTAAGTTGCTCATAACGCCATGGTTGTTTTGATTAAATCTTACAAACCGCCTCAGCCTCAGCAACGATCTTTTTAATCTCTGGCATGGTCAGTCCTAGGCTTTGCAATGTTTTAACATGCTTGCGCGCATCTTTGCAGAGCACGAACCCTTTTTTCATAAACTGCCGTTTTTGAGATTTGGTCAGTGAGGTGAGGGTGGTGATAGGAAAGAGATCATATTTTTCAATCAGCTGTGCAAGAGAATCTTTGGCCGGATATCCCCATCCTAATAGTTTCATCCCTTTGCATTCAGCATATTTGATTGCTTCCGATGTGAATTGGGTATTAGTGGCAACGCAAGCAGTATGAAAATGGGACGCCTTTTTATGACCAGACTTTGCCTCCCATGCATTCCGAATATCTTCAAAGCGTGCTTGCACATAGAGGGTGACTTTAACATCGGATTTTATGCCCATCCGATTGTGAAACTTGCATTCCACCATAATGTGTTGCTCATCTTTCTCTGCCGTAATATCTACTTCATGATCAACGCATGCGCCGGAAACAATGGGATTAGTGACGGTGGTATAGCCGAGACGCTCAAGAAGCTGCGCGACAAATTTTTCAAATGAATACCCATCAGGGCCCAAATCCATGAGAGCGCGTTTAAGATTGTAGCGGTCGGCAATGGCGGGGGATCGTTTTTGCAGGAGTTGTGTGGCGAGTTCGTGGAGTTTTTTAGTGCTTTTGGGGTGCTCTTTTTTGATCTGGTTGACAATGTAATCAACCTCTTTTTCTTTCGCACCCGCTTTAAATAAAGAGCGGCGAAACTTGTCAAGATCAAAGCGTTGTTTTTCGCCAGAAGATTTTCTGATGTAAAACGTCATTCGCTCTTACCTTAGTTTCGCCGCACAAAAAATAGGAGGTATGAAGAAGCCTTTTATTATTTTTTATTCAAGCGGTTATATGCGTATACGAAAAGATAAACATAGAGGTATGTGTATACGGTATATTGAATCAACCCACTTACATAGTTAGCTGCATTCACACCGAAAAATTCAACCAACGGTCCCAAACTGCTTAAATGTAACATATCTGCGGTAAGATCTAAGGCTTTTGCTGGCCACATTACGCATAAGATTGAGCAACCCGTCCAGAAAATTGCGCTCGCTGCAGCTCCAGCAAGTCCAAATTTGTGTGAATCAAATTTCATTGAAACTCCTTTTTTACTCCGTGCATGTCAAACTTGAATAGAAGACTACTACGATTGCTATGCAAGGTCAAACAGTTTTTTCATAAGGGGGAAATAGGTAGTAGTTTAGGCGATAATTAATGAATAAAGAGGAGCTCTTATGGCTCTAAACGCCTTGTTTGATCACTCTTGATAAGAAAACCGCGTGGCGAAAAAAGGATCATCTGATACTGCTCATCACACTCATCGAGACATTTGTATAATGCTTTGTAATACGCAAAAAACAGTTCCTTGCTCACCGTGAGGATCTCTTGCTGATGCTTCCGCATCTCCTGTGTGCCGTTGAGTATGTTCCACGAGCTCTGCCCCACCTGATTACATGTTTTTAAAGCAAAATCGAGGATGATTAATTCTGCATTATTGAATTCCGAATCAACCGATCCCAATGATTCGCGTAGCGCATTGAGTGATTTTTTTATGTTGGTTTGCTCAGTCTCAAGCGCAGATTCCGTTTGTTGGATTGATTGATCAATAGCATCCCGATGATCATATGCGTAGGCAGTGATGAGCTGCTTGCCATGTCGCTGTATCTGTTCCAACGCCGTTTGCACGGTCTCATTACCATGCTCCTCAAGATAGGCGCGGCAATGTTTCCACGACATATAGATCTCATAACGGGTTGTGGCCGAAGTGCGAAATTGGTGGATTGTAAAGGCAAGGAGAGTGGTGGCTCCTTTTGGGTTCTCATACGTTTCAAGATGGTGCATTGTCTTTTTTAATAGTTTGGCAAGCGTGGCTGATTGCCTACACACCAGCTCATCAAGGATTGTTTG
>SDBT01019006.1_pt1 | contig 10777 bp, 7 predicted proteins | sample 2277101 | NCBI WGS metagenome assembly SDBT01 (sample SAMN10404973, study PRJNA504765) | marine sediment metagenome | isolation source: marine sediment core GS10_PC15, 103 cmbsf | place: Arctic Ocean: Southern Knipovich Ridge | collected 2010 | reverse complement strand
TTTAAATATTCTTTCATATTACACTGCCAAAAATCACATTCTTCTAAATTACAACATTCTAATTGCAATTGAACTTGTACCCAATAATGTTTTGGACATATATGATCATAAATTGGACCATCCATTTCAATCTTTCTACTATATGGACATTTAATTTCTAACATTCTTCCAACATATTTTGATAATGTTTCCCCATCTAATTTATATTTATTACATATACCATCTGGACTAGCTCCTAAAATGTTTATAGTTAGATGTGACATCAAGCCAAATTCTTCTACTGTTACATTCATTCTATATGCATATATCATAGTCGCCGGTTCTTCTAATTTTTTTCCATGATAACAAGGTTTGTTTGAATTAAATGGGGGAGGTGCAACTTTTTTGAGTATAAACTTATATGGTCTATCATAATGACTTACATCCAATATTATACCTCCGTCACTGGCTGTTATTCTTTCCATTCTTAGTTTAAACCATTTTTTAGATCTTTGTGGTATATATTCAATAGCTCTTAATTTTTTATATATAATAGCCCTATTCTTAAGTTCATCTGATAATTCATCGTCAATTTGAGGCTCATGTACCCATTGAGTACCATATGGACCATGATCATCTGTTGTTTTTTTGGCTACAGTATATTTATTTTCAATAGGATATTTATATACTTTATTTGTTTTTTTGGAATAAATTTGTGGCCTATATTTATATCTCCTTAAAAATTTATCTCTTAATTTTTTTATTTCAACTGAATTAAGTTCTGAATCACTATCACTATCACTATTATCAATATTATTTATTGATAATATATCCTCCTCTATTGTCAATATATCATCCTCCATTGTTAATATATCCTCATTAACTTTAATATTTTTTAGTGATAACTGTAATTTTTTTACTTTTCTTAACAAATTTTTGGCATCTTCCTTTAATATATTTTTTTTTTTTAGATTAGTCTCTTCCCTAATTTTTCTAATTATATTGTCCTTCTTTCCTCTCAATCTTGCAATTTTGATTATTATTTTACGTTGAGTTTTATTATTTATAGCAATATTATCACCAGTAACATCAGTCCCAGTAACTATATTTTCATTTTTTTTGCTTTTCTTATCTTTTTTATTATTACTTTTATCTTTTTTATCTTTTTCATTATTTATTTTATCTTTTTTATCTTTTTCATTATTACTTTTATCTTTATTATTACTTTTATCTTTTTTATCTTTTTCATTATTTATTTTATCTTTTTTATCTTTTTCATTATTACTTTTATCTTTTTTATCTTTTTCATTATTTATTTTATCTTTTTTATCTTTTTCATTATTACTTTTATCTTTTTTATCTTTTTCATTATTACTTTTATTACTACTTTTATTATTATTTATAGTTTTAGTAATTGATTTTATTTTTAGATCTGGGAGGACAATTTTTTCAGTTACGTCATTTATAATTTTAATTTTATCTACATTATCTTTTATATTTAATTGTACCACATTATCTTTCTTTTTTTCTAATATTTTTTGTGATTTGTCAATATTATTAATATTGTTTATATGTTCATTACAATTTGATGATAATAGATTTTTATATTTTTCGCTAACATTTTTTCTATCTGGATTGAAATAATATTTTTTTTCTTTTTGTGATCTTCGTAAATAATATGACAATGTAATAATTATATCTTTTACATCTATTTTTAATAGTGTCTGTATTTGTATAATTAATGTATCTATAGCTATGAATAACTCTTCTTCTTGAAACATCACATCCTTAAATTGATTGCGCAATATTTCTCTTATTTTTTTCTGATCTGATGCAATCATCTTATATTATATTATAGTATATAATACATTTCTTATATATTATAATATTATCAATTTTTTATATTATTCTATAATTCCTAATCTAAGTACTAATTCATGGGATGTATCGCCAAACCCTTTATAGAAATTATCATTTAGTGGATCACCATCTATTTTAAATTTTACTACCATATCTTTTAATTCATCTATTGGCTTTTTATCAAATTTTTTTATAATATTACAATTTTTTATCACAGGAGTTTTTAAATTTATTTCTGCAAATGGTGTATCATTTACAATATTGCTCAAAAATAAATAAATTTTATCAATATCATTTATTTTACATATTTCGTCAGACCTATAACAATTTTCATTTTGATAATTATTTTGTATAAACCCTAACAATTCATTTATAGAATTTTCATTTTTTACTATTTTAAAATTACTTCCTTTTTTATGTTTAATAGATATATATCCATACGAAAGCTTTTTAATTAATAAATTGTCATTACTAATTTGTTTTTGTAAAACACTAACAATATTATTACTACTATATCTACCAGGATTTATACTAATGCATTTAACTTCACTTTCCTCATTTTCCTCATTTTCCTCATGTTCCTCGTCACCAATAATATAATAAAATTTATTATTTTTATCAGTGACATTATTTATTAATGTAGGTAATGTGTATGACTTAAGCATAACACTTATAATATTATTATATTTGTCGTCTAATTCAATCATGTAATCATTGTAAAACTGAGGATCATTATCAGGTTTAATTATTATATCCTTATATATAACTTTTTTCTGGTTTATTTTTGATATTGATTTATTATTAATTTGTTGTTCACTATTGTCTTGATCAACTTGGTCAACTTGGTCAACTTGGTCTTTAGTTTTGTTGATTATTTGGGTTTCATTTTGAGAATTTTTAATATTGTTCATTATTTGTAATAATTCATTTTTAGTGTTGTTCAATTCTTCTAGTTTTTTATCTATTTCAACTATTCTGTCTATTTCCTTTGTATCATTCTTATTTTCTTGTTGTGAAATATTATTTAAGGAACTAGTGCCACCAATCATACTATTCGATATATTATTTATCATACTTTCTAATTGTGATGAATTCATTAATTTTACCTCATTATAATCAATGACTGGCAAATTATAATCAACTTGGTTATTTAAATGTATAATATAATTATCCAGTTGTTCTTGTGACACTGGTATATTATCAGATATATTTGAATTGTATAAATTATTATTACTATTATTAATATTATTACCATTATTACTATCATTACTATTACTATTATTATTAACTATTTGTCTATCCATCCCTGTATTGTCATTGTGTTGTTCCCCCCTATTATAGTTTAAATAGTTAGTGTTATTATTAGAATTATTTATCATTGCTGGTGATATTGTTGGATCAAATTTTCCATTTATATGCATCTGTTTTGATTGATTATCCAATTGTTTTCTACTAGATTTTACCTGGTCCAATCTATGTTGTGCATTTCTATCAGTTAAATATGAATTATTTTGGTTTTGGTTTTGATTTTGATTTGGATATTGGTTTTGATTTTGATTTGGATATTGGTTTTGATTCTGGTTTGGATATTGATTTGGATTTTGATTTTGATTTGGATATTGGTTTTGATTCTGGTTTGGATATTGATTTGGATTTTGATTTTGATTTGGATATTGGTTTTGATTCTGGTTTGGATATTGATTTTGATTATTATATTGATTTTGATTCTGGTTTGGATATTGATTTGGATTTTGATTTTGATTTGGATATTGGTTTTGATTCTGGTTTGGATATTGATTTGGATTTTGATTTGGATATCGATTTTGATTTGGATTTTGATTTGGATATTGATTTTGGTTATTATTCCAGTTACTAAAATTTTGATTTGTGTTTCCTCCACCAAAGTTAACAGGTGTGCTCTGATTATTAAATGACTCTTGATACATACCATCTTGAACCATTCCTCCCTGATTTGTGACTATATTTCTATTTGTTCTTGAATCTGTACCATCTAATCTAAAATTTCGTTCTTGTTCTCTTCCTTTACTACCTGGCCTAGGATCATATTGTGATTGTCTTTCTAATAATTTCATTTCTAAAATATCTTTTCCACTTTTTCTATTATTTACATATTGTTGTTGTCTATTTTGTGCATTATTGAATTCATTTTCACTTCCCATAGTTCCATCTGCTCTCACATATCCTCCTTGTTGATTATTATTTATTATTGGGGCACCCATCATACCACTACCATCACTAAATCCAGCCATATCTGGTGAACTATTTTTTTGGTCCAATGATGTATATGATGGTCTATTTGATACAAATTGCTTTCTTGGCCCGTGTATATTATGTTCACGTTGCATAGCATATTGATCTATTTGTGATCTGGGGTCAAATTGTTTAGTTTTATTTTTATTTTTATTTTTATTTTTATTTTTATTTTTTTGTAACTGTCGTTGTTTCCTTACAGTATTAATTTTATTATAACAATTTTTTATACTTCTCTTATTTAATAAACTTATAAATTTACTAACAGAAACATTATCAGGTTTTTTTTCATGCCATTTGTTATACACATCATGCATATCTTTTAGTAATACACTTTTACAAAATTTCCTCATTCGAGGATCATTTTCTATATTAAGATATTTTCCTAAATATTTATTCAGGGTATCTACATTTTTTTCCTTAAAAAAAAATTTATCCATATAATATCAATACTATATTATTGATCATTATTTTTTTAAATTGGTCTAGACACATGAATGTTAAGAACATATATTTTACTAAACCAACTAAAGTAAAATATAATATAGTATAAAATGATTTAATTTTTTCATTATATTATATTATATTATATATACAATTACAATTATAAATGTATAACAATAATAATAATACCACACAAGGATTTCCATATAATAATTATGCACCATCTGGTTATAATGATAACAATCTTAATAGGCACAGATTTCCATCTAATAAATATCCACCAAGAAATAAATTATCAGGTTCTGATTTTGGAAATTTTCAACCTTTATCAACGAATCAGCAACAATTTATAAATAATAATACAGCAATAACTAATTTTAACAAAGCATTTCAAACAATGACAACATTAATAGAAAAAATGGATTATATAAATAACAGTGATCTTATTCATAACAATGTTGGTGACAGGGAATTAAATGAACACATAGTAGAATATAGACTAAATATAGATAGTTATGATAGAGATATAACAGTCTATAACAATCCATTTGAATACAGAGTTGTATTTAATCCAGAATCTAGTAGTACACTCAAAACCGAAAGATGGAAAAATGGAGTATTGGTATCAGAAAACCATTTTATGCATGGAAAACCCACACCGCATATAAATAAAGAATTTAGAAATGTAAAATATGTAAAATTAGACAATATAGTATTACCACAATTTGGTAAAATTATAGAAAAAGACGGTGAATTTATGTTGGATCCTAATAATAATAAATTAAATGAGGACAGATTTATAATGTTATCAATTAAAGAATTGGAAAGTGGCCATCATATATATTGTACATATGATGGTAATGCTAGACATGATATAGACCCAGATTCTAGTGATAAATTTCAACCCCCTTGTCCATGGGCTCATATATTACCAAGAAAGGGACATGGGATAAATGGGCGAGATTTTTACAATGGTTTGCCATTTTATGGATCAAGAATATATAAAAACTCGGCTTTGGGGAATTTAACTGGATTTTCTATAAAATTCCATAGTAGCTTTGGTAAACCATTAGATTATGAAAATCTATTTACGGCCGAGGAATTAAAAAAGTTTGAAGATGCTGATAATCCAATACCAAGAACTAATATAAGACATCCATTAAACTATAATTTACAAAATCATATGTCTATTATAATTGGTGTAGTAGAAGGGCAGATTGATACAAATACAAAATTAGTAAAATAACTTAAAACGGATATAGCCAGTCATTTTCTTTTTGCGGAAGAACATGTATCAATCAACTCATCATCACTGACAGCTGCGTCATCAAAGAGTAATGATGTCGCACAATGATGGCAAGTCCAGCGTAATTCAGCCTTATATTTTTTGTTTAACTCTTTTTGCAAATATTCTATTTGTTTTTTGTTGGATAATTTTGGTAGTTGGATCCTTTTCAATGTCCCAGAGTTAAATTTATACATATTTTTTTTAAAATATGCTAATTTCTTATCTTCACTTTTATTTTTCAGATTACGTTGTTTAAGTTTATTTTTTTTTCCCATTATAATATTTTTATATAATATTTTTTTATATAAAAATACATTATAAACCATAAAATATGATTAGTATATTGTTCTAATTTTTCTTTTAACTTCAGTCTTAGTGTAGTATAGTATATTTTGAATTTATGAGAGTATAAATAGTTAGTCCACAAGCATAGGTATTGGTATAACACGATTTATAATATATGTATCTTTATCAAGTTTCAGTGGTATATTATTTTCATCAATACCAACTTTACCATATGGATAATGCATTTTAAAATCATATACAACTCTAGATTTATTATAATACCAATAGTGTGTAGGTTTAGAATATGAAATTATTTTTTTCTCTGGACTAGAAAGTTGAATAACAGCTTTAATTTTTTTAACTCTAATTCTAACAACTTTAGATCTCATACTATTTAATCCATTATCTAATTTCATATCATCATATATATCTTTCTTGTAACTTGGTCCTGGATATTTATTAAATAATGTTGGTTCATTAAACTGAAAACATTTGTATTTTATTCGTGACATATTATGTTCTTTATTTAAATTACAATCTATAGCCACTTCTTTCATTGGATCCAAAAATGATTGAATTTTTGAATCCTTACTTCTTGCCAAATCCTCTATTATTTGGTCAGTTGTCCATTTGCTGTCTTTTTTTCTACGCACAGATTTGTATCTATATATATCTACATGTCTGTTTTTAATATCTAAATCTTTATGAGAACACATACGAATGGCACGTCCAACCATCTGAATAATTCTAACTTCATTCCAATATGGTTCCATAATATGTACCTGCCTTACATTTAATAAATTTAACCCTTCTGAACCAGCAGGGCTAACTAACATAATTTTAATAACTTCTCCTAATTTATTTTCTTTTTTATTAAATGCATTCATACCCTTATCTCTTTTTCTTCTATCTTTAATACCACCATGATATTCAACATATCCTACCTGTCCCTTTTCAGAAGATATAGTAAATGTGTCCATATAATTGTAAAATCCAACATATTTTAAATATATTTTGAATATTGTTAATCCTTCCATAGCTACATAATTTGAGTATACCAACACTGGTCCTTCAGAATTCATAATATTAAATATGATATTTACCATTTTTGCAGATGACATATACATTGCATCAAATACTAACGATTTTTTCTTTTCTTTAAGATTAAAATTTATAAAATCACTGTTATATTTATCTTTAAAAGTTTTAATATCTACCATAATAGTATGCTTATTTTTTTTATCTATTTTGTTCTTTTCATTTAAATAATTATCAAATCCATCTATAAATGTTTTCATTGCTTGTTTATATTTTGCAACATTCAGTATTTTCCCAGTAACATCAGCCTTTAAACCTTTTAGTTCTCTTTCTTCAGTTATTTTAATTGCTTCAAATTCTGTAATACGAAAATTAGTAGGTCTAGGTCTTGTTTCACCTGTAATTCTTTGGCCGATAACAGGAAATACAAAATTGCATGCTTGTCTTGTATATGATTTATACATTTTTGGTCCATCTTTTCCTCTAGCTCTCATTGCTTGTTTTATTTCAATTTCTTCATAATATGTATATACCTCTTGTTGATATGCACTCATAGGTACATCAACATAATTCGTAGTTTGAGAGGCATAAAATGCAGGATCAGATCCTTCATAATATGAAATTTTTCCCATAATACGTCTTTGAAATAAATTTTTTCTATTTGGATTTAATCGCACATATGGAGTATTTGTTATAAATATTTGATTAAATTCACTTTCACTTTTGGGAAATGTATTTGGATTAAACATATTAAATAACAATCCAATTTCATAGGGAGAATTTATAGCAGGTGTTCCAGAAATAGCAATTATACGTGTATCTGGATTTTCTTTTTTATCTTGTATGATATAATCATAGATTTTTTGTGCACGTTTACCGGCATCACTACTTATATTACTATATACATTTCTAATAAAATTATGTACTTCGTCTATTACATATAATGATTTTTTTGAATTATCAACATTTTTAATAATATCCATAAATTGTCTGTGAGCAAAAGGAGAATCATAATGAATAAATACTATATTTTTCATTCTAAATTCTTTTTCATCTTCACTTAACCATTTTTTTAATTCACTAAGCCATCCAGTTTTTAAAGCAGCTTTTATCAGTATAAATACATTCCAACCAGGTGTATAATTGTATAATGTATTAATTATATTAATGGTACTCGCTGTTTTTCCTGTCCCTAAACCATGATATATTAATATTTCTCTGTGTGGACTATTAAAATCTAGATATTTTGATAAAAATTGCTGATATTTCCTAAGCTCACTCCTTGCTTTTTCATTTGATACCTGTTTACATGGATCACTTGCTGAACTTTTGATAAGAGGGGGAAGTTTGTATTTTTTAAAATTTGCCATTATCCATGTCGGAAATAATCGACCATTTATTGAAAAATCAATATATTTATTTTTTTCAGTATATCCTTTATATGTACGAGAATCTGTGTCAGATTTATATTTAGACATGTTTATATAATACTTATTATATTATACTATACATAGAGAATATATAATTATTATAAAAAAAATATTTAATATTATTTACTATGATATCTATTATTATGTCGCTTTAATGTATAATCTTTTTTAAAAACTTTATCACATTTCTTACATGTCAAATCGTTGGCTTCATTATCACTATCACTATCACTATCACTATCACTATCACTATCACTATCACTATCACTATCACTATTATCACTTTTTGACACAACTTTTTGTTTTTTTGATACAGCCGAAGTAGATTGTTCCATACCTGTATTCTTTTTGTCATGCAGTTCTTCATATGGTTCACAATATGAATCGGAATCGGAATCAGAAAAATCATTATCACCCTTAATAACTTTAAAATGAATTAATGCTTGTTTTGCTGATTCTTGTTCACCCTTTTTTTTAGAAGCACCTGACCCGTGACCTACAATTTCTCCATTGTCTACAGGAGTTTTTTTGCATACTATACACATAAGAAATTGTTTTTTGTGACCAGGCCCGGATACATCAGTATGGTCATATTTAGGATCTTCCCAGCCTTGTTTATGAAAAAATTCTAATAATTTAGCTTTAAAATTTATTTCAGTGGACAACAAAAGTGCAAAATCTACTTCATTTTCCAGTAGAGCTTCGATAAATTTATTACATACATTGTATCCAGCTTCTTTATATAAAGCCCCCAGAAAAGCCTCAAATACATCTTCCAAAATACTTCTATTTTTTTTTCTTCCATTATTTACTTCCATATACCTAGATAGTAAAATATATTTATCTAGTTCTATACATTCTGCTAATTGAGCCAAAGTCTCTGTTCTTTCAAGTTTTGTTCTTAATTTTGTTATAAAACCCTCGTGTTCTGATTCAAATCTATCAAATAAATAATTTGCTATTATTAAATGTAGTACTGAATCCCCTAAAAATTCCAATCTTTCATATGATTTATCTTGTAATTGAATAGCATTTTTAGGATTTTTAATTGGTTTCATTTCTTTATTATTAGTTGTACGTTTAATTTTTTTTGCTTTATAATATTCTGAATCTCTTCTTAAATATGATATATGTGTCATTGCATTTTGAAAAATTTCTAAATTTTTCACTTTAATGTTACCACCACCATATTTTTTTAATACACTTTTTATGTAATCAGTTGTAATTAATTGATTACATTCATTCAATATATAAGGAGTTAAATCATTGTAGTCATGTCTTGCGTGGCGTTCGTCTGACATAATATTAGTATTAATTTATATATATTTATTTATATTAATATGTATTTATATATATTTATTAATAATCAATTTTTTATTACTAATGATGAAGACACTGAAGTTGCTGAGGAGGATGAACATAATAAATTAATTAATGGTCATGATATATTAAAAAAAAAAATAATAATAAGATATCAAAGAAAAAATATAATAATGCTTCCCCCTCTAACTACTTGGATTTATATGGAATAAAAAAATATAAAACTAATGCTAATATTATTGTTCTTAATTGTGTATTTCACACAATTGATGCATCATATACAACTCCCTAAATAGGTCTGAATCTACATTCTTCAACTTTTGTATAACATCGATTATTGAAATACTAGCCAGCTTAAATAATAACTTAATTGATTCTTCAGCCTGTTTTGGAGGATCATAAATATTATATTTGGTCCCCAAAAATTTATTAATTGAATCGTGTTCCAATTCTTTTGAGTTTATATCGCCATAACCTATGTTTGGTGTTAGCCCACGAATAGGATATAATGATTCATTTAAATTCGAATCAGTTAAAGCTTTACATAAACTATAATTTGGATTTTTTGACACCAAATCTGGAGATGTTTTTTCAATAAGAAACGCCTGCATCAAATCAGCCTCACATTCACATAATTCTTTTAACAGATATTGATACCAATGTAACTGTGTAAATTTCTTTTTATTCCATTTTTGGAAATTGTTAAATATCACTTTCTGTTCAGAATTACATATCCACTTCTGGAACCTGTTAAACATAGTATCCTGACCAGATTTTATTTTTTGTAATTTATACATATTTTGTTTATATTGTTATTATATAGTTATTAATGTGTACAAACACTTATAATTTCAATTTTTTT
>SDBT01019005.1_pt1 | contig 10778 bp, 10 predicted proteins | sample 2277101 | NCBI WGS metagenome assembly SDBT01 (sample SAMN10404973, study PRJNA504765) | marine sediment metagenome | isolation source: marine sediment core GS10_PC15, 103 cmbsf | place: Arctic Ocean: Southern Knipovich Ridge | collected 2010 | reverse complement strand
TGCGCAAACCGAGTATCGAGCTCGAACATCTCCTCGCGTAGATCGAAGAACTTATCGAGCTCATCCCAATGCATTTGCCTTTCACGAAGAAACGGCGTGAGCTTGACCACATCGGGATGGATGGGATTTGCGGCGCTGAACATTGTGACCCTGTTTCGCGGCCAGCTCTTCACTCCAGCCGCGATGAACGCCTTTTTCAGAACTTTGGTGACGTGGTTCCAGTTTTTGAGCGACTCCCAGGTGAAGCCTTTCTTTCCCATCCAGGCACCGTAAAGGGCTCGCTTGATGCCCCAGTCGATCTCCCGTTCGAGCCCTCTCGGATCCTGACTCAAGCTTTCTAGGGTGCCTCTCCAATAGTGACAGACCTCGGCCGCCCAGAGAGGCATGAAGGGGTCATCTATGTGGACTTCGGCCAACTCCAAATAGTGGAATTGGAGATCGAGGGCGGTCACTTTCCTTCCACTTCGAAGCCCCACTCGCTTTCGGCAAAGAGGGTCGGAAGCAAACGCACGGATTCCCCGAAGAGGCGACTGCAACTTGATGTCTTCCGCCGGTTGGAGTCCGGCCTCGATCATCGCTACCACTATCGCGGTGGTGCCCAGCTTCAACCACATGGCCCGTTCCGAGCACAAACTCTCGCCGCACAAAATGTGGAGACGGTGGTACCCCGCTTCGGAAAGAGACTCATCTTTCGTGTGGAAGATGCCTCGGGACCATGTGGAGCCTCCGGAGACCGTGTGCCTCAAGTGGTAAACGCGAGGAGAAAGGGAGAACTCCAACCCCAGCGCAAGGGGATTGAAGCCACCGGCTCCGGAAAGAACCACCCGGGAGACCAGGTGAGGGATGATTTGCTCGGGAAGGAGGCAGGGATCGCACCGGTACAAGTAAGACTCGTGACATCCCCAGGTGGATTCCGAGCCGCTGTAGTCCACATTGTTCTTGAATATCATCACTCTCGAGAGCGGGTCGTACCGAGAAACGACTCCACGCGCCAGCCCCTCCAAGATGTGCTCACCCGCAAGGATGTAGCTCACCACCTCCCGCGGGTTGGTACACTCCGGGGTCGCCAGCTCCGGATGCTCGCCGCAGTCGATGTAAAGCCGGGAGCCGTTCTCGAGAAAGACGCCGTTACCTCTGATATCCCGCAAGTGAATGAGCTCCCGTCGCACCTCTTCCATGAGATGCCGAAGAAGCCTTCCGCGAGAGTACGCGGAGCCGCTTTCGTCGAGACCGGCAACCGCGTACTCCGTCTCGACCCCCAAGAGCGATCGTCCCAGAGCTACTGTCCTCCCTGCTGCCGATGCTGGGTCAGGAACCTCTGGCTGTTGCCGGACAGGGCCCGCGCAATCGCCTCGTCTCCGGCGGCCAAAAAGGCCTCCCCGGCTCGGCGGATCTCCCTCAATTCGGACGGCGATTCGTCAGAGGGCTCATCCGATTGCCGGCGCTCTCGATTTGTGTCAATGAATCGCTCACTCATAGTCTTCCTCCTTTGGAAAGTGCTTGTTCGTCCATCCACAGCCGGAAGGCATTGGCTCCCGGTGTCCGCCTAAAGACTCCAACAGCTCTTCGAATGTGAGACCACTTTCAAACGCTTGCTGCGTGTCGCTACGGGTAAAACCGAGCGGATTCCCCAAGGTAATCAGAGACGAATCGGAGCGATCCGCCGAATCGTGGCGTTTGAATCGAATCGAATCCCAGTCAACTTCCTGGACTCGCTCCCGGCCGGCGCTCCGCAACAGCATGGCACGCGTCCAGGCCCGGGTATCTTCCGGCGGCTCTCGAAGGAAATGCTCGACCTCGTCCCCTCCAACCAGAATTTCCACCAGCCCTTGTTTCTCATAGCTCCAGAAGATTCCTTCCTCCGGATCCAGGCTGGAGAAGATCTGGTCCAGGTGCTTGAGCTCGGGAGATTGCCAGTCGAGATCCGGGCGCCGCTCCAGAACCCGTTCCAGCAGAGACTGTTTCAAGACCCAATCGATCCGGGTGGCCAGATCACAAAAAGAACCGGCTTCGAGCTTCAGCAGTGTGTCTTCCCAAAGGGTCAGGATCTCCTCCACCCGAGGCACCAACCCTTCACACTCTCCCGCCTCGACGAATCGGCTCGCCTCTTCCAGGAATCGAAGCTGCATCTCCACCGCGGTCATCTGCTCTCCCGAGGTCAAGGTGGCGCGTGCTTGCAAAGAAGGGTCGTGACTCCACCGGAGAAGTGCATCCAACGGGTCATCCAGGGTCAAATCGGGCGAGACCCGCTCCGCCTCGATCATCGCCAGAATGATCTGCATGACGCCCACCTTGAGCAGATGGGCCACTTGACACAGGGTGTTGTCGAAGAAAATGACGTGAAGCCGAGCCATGTTCTGCTCCGGGCCGGCATCCTCCCCGTAACGGCGGGGCCCACAAAGCGCCTCGTCGCGCGAGTTGACGAGGGGGCGATTGAAGGTGGTTTGGGCTCCGGTGAGGACCTCGGTGAAGTCGGCCCTTTGCGAGAGCTGGTAGGAAACGGCGGGGGCGTTGTTCTCACTACCTACTTTTCCTTGACCGGTATAAACGATACTCGAGGCTTGAAACCCGGCCAGGTACACCAGGTAATGCAGCTTGCGGTAGAAGATGTTCTCCCAAGCTTTACGGGTGATCAAGAAGTTGAAGTGGCTGCCATAAGAGTGGCCTTGACCGTCACTGTTATTCAAGAGCACTTGAAGCCTCTGCCCGGCGGGGAGCTTTTGGTTGGCCGAGGCCATGGCACGCCGCGCTATCGTCAACATCGCCCGCCAGCAGGCCAGGTGATCGTAAGCGCTCTTTGCCTCGGGTACGCAAAGCTCGAGATGGTCGAGATCGATGTAGGAACAACCGCCGTTGCCGGAAAGGAATCGACGTCCCCAGTCTCGATTGTCGACCGATGGATGCTCGTACGGACTCCCCGCAATGTCGGCCGAGTATCCCGACGAAGCCGACCCACCGTTATAGCCCCCAAGGAGAAAAGCAGGCTCGGCTACCGGCGGCGGGATCATCGTTCGTCCCGGGAAACCTTCTATCTCGCTGAGGAGTGCCCGCGATGCCTCAGGCCCGGTACCGAAAGTCTTTTCCAAACCCAAAATGAAGTTCGCCACTTCCACATCCGCTCCAATGAGCTTCGGCAAGCGGCGAGGCACGCTCTCGAGATCGCTTCTATTCATCACTCTTACATCCTCCAACCGGCGGGGCCGGATGCGCCGCTGTGCCTCACGCCACCCTGAGATAGCGATAGGCTCGTTGCACCGCCGGGGTGACCGGCTCGACCTTCACCACATCGACATCCTGTGGGAGGTCCTCGATGAAGTTCTTGCAGTTGGCCGCCGTCAGAGTTGATACCAGTGTGTCGAGCTCCTCGGCGACGGCGGACAAGAGGTCCTCCAGACAAAGGCCTGAGGCTCCACCTTCTACTTCTCGAAAACAGGCGCGCTCGACGCCTTTGTGAGCGATGTTGGCAAGGGTCGCACCATTGACGAGATCCGCTGCTGTCACCGATCGACTCGTGTTATCGCGAAACGTCAGCTCGGCCAACCGACCTTCACCATTTGGCACATAGAGCCTGGAAACGATGGCATCGATCAGGTCGGCACGAAATCCGTTGCTTTCCAAACCCGAGCCGTTTGTGGCGTAGGGGATCGTTTCCGGCAGATGTTTCGATAGAATCTCCCGCGCCGCGTCACGGTTGGGGCGAGGTACTTCCACGACGAGATCGCTCAGTCGCCCGGGCCGGAGCAAGGCGGGATCGAGTGCATCGCGACGATTGGTGGCGGCCAACACCAAGATGTTGCCGCGCGTCTCCAAGCCGTCGAGCTCTGACATGAACGCGGTTTGAACCCTGTCATCAATCTGGTGATGAGAGGAGCCCCGCCTAAATCCCACGGCGTCGATCTCGTCAAAGAAGATGACGACCGGAACATCCGGCTCGCGGTCGGCGAACTCACGGCCGGCTGTGAAGACCCGCCGGTAATTCTTTTCCGTCTCCCCGTACCAACTCGAATGAAGGCCCGCCGGGGGGATATGAATGAATCGGACCTCATCGCGGGGCGAAAGCTCTCGCAGCCAGTTTGCCAGGGCCTTGGCGATCAATGTTTTTCCGTTGCCGGGAGGCCCGACGAGAAGCACTGAGCCTCTGGGCCGGAGTTGATACTTCCGAACCTTATCTTGCTCCTGAAAGTGGAGACGGATGGAGCGAGTGACCCAACGGATTTGACGATCGAGCCCACCCACCTGAGCGAAGGTTTCGCTGGGAGTCTTCTCCAGAAAGTAGCTGCTGTCCGGCGCCCTGGGAACTTTGTCCATGGCCATCCAAGCATTCCGATCCCATAACACCGCGTCGCCTTTTTTGAGCTCCAGGCCGGTAAGACGGTGGGCCGCCTCGACGAGAATCTCTTCATCGCGACACCGGATAACCATGCGCCCGTCGTCGGTCAGATGTTCGAAATCGGCGGTTTCTCCACCCCGATATAGAGGGGAGGAAGACTTGGCCATGAGCAGGTTCATCTCGTTGTTCATGAAAACGACGTCGCCCGCAGCGAGCGTCCCAATATCGACTTCACCCGGTCCCACTACCCGGCGGTTGTTGGAGTGTGCAACCAAGGCCATTTGCCCTCGCTTTGTCTCCACCGGTTCCAGAAACAAGCCCTGATGCCAGGGGGGGACGGTCAACTTTTCCAGGAGGTCTTTAAGCTTCGCCTGTTCTTGGCGACTCGTCTCGAGGCCCACCCGCAAATGGACGAGCTCTTCTATCAGGAGCTCGTCCATCTTGGAGGAGCTCTCAGGCGATCGCGCACGAACCGCTTGCACGAGATCCACCGTCCTGCCGATGTCTCCTTCGTCGTCTGGCAATTCTTTGAGCCTTTCCACGATGGCCAGCAAATCGAGCTCTCTGAAAGAACGCATAAAACCTCCCTGGCGCTCGCGTCGAAGCGCTCTCTGCTATTTTTCCGGGTTTACATAGAAACCCCGGGCAGCGATGACTCCCTGGTTCCAACCGAACAATGAGAAGTTGAGATCACCTTTGCCCGCCATGTTGATCACCAAAGCAACGCTATAGGCTCGAGGAAAAACCGCTCGCTGAAGGGCCCGATCGGCGGCCGAGAAAAAATCCCGAGAAAGAACACAAGCTTTTCGCTTCTCCGGCGGACACTTCTTGCACCACTCGGCAACGGGATGGGAATGCCAATAACCCAGCCAAATTTCCCCTTCCCTTCTGAGCTCGAGTGCCGCCCTCACATCAGTCCAAGTCTCCGCAGTGAAAGTCAACTTGTTGGACTCTGCTTGCGCCTTGCGGGCATGAACCTGTGCGGTGATTTCAGCAAAGATTTCCGGCTCGTCTGGATCGCGATAGAGGTGGCCAATCAGGACTCCTCCCGTCTCCTTGGAACCGGCTCGACGTGCCAGCGCCGAGACTTCATCCAGAACTTGTCGGGGCATGAAGACCGGCATGTCGTCTTCGCCCATCGTGCCCAAGGCGGTGGTGCCCCGCCGGCGCTCTTCCAAGCAAAGCTCGCCTATGTCGAGTGAGGGCATCACCTCGCGAGCGGTAAATGGCGCCTTGGAGGTTTCGAGAGACTCAGCGAGCGGATAGGCCAAAGGTAAATAGAAGAACCGACCGGCCGGCGAGAGCTCCCCGGCGGCGATGAGCCTAGAGGCGACGAATTGCGCCTTCTCGACGAAGTAACTCGCCCCAAAAGTGCCGAGCAGCTTACCCGAGCCGTCACCGTCACCCGGCAGCTCGACTGAAAAGCCTTCCACATAGGGAGCACTTTCAGTCGAGTGCCAGGTGGGCTCAATTCGCGCTTGCCCGGTACTGTCGTAGCACCTCAAACTGCGGCGCCGAGCCGCGAGAAAGCGAGTCCACTCTGTTGCCGGCTCGAAGTCCACTTCGAGAGGGAACTGTCCCAGGGAAGTGCCGTCTTCGTTGAAAAAGGCAAGCGCGAACCGGTATTGCGGACTCATCACCGGCCTCCTACCCGGCATTGATACTGGGTTGGATCACAAGATGGTCGCCCGTCTCGAGAGAGTCTCCTACGAGCTCTGTAGAGTGCAGATGGCGGCCGGCCCGCTCATGCCGCGCGTGATAAGCAACGGGATGTCCGTCCGCGCCGTTTGCCGGAAGTCTCAACTGGGAGAGTAGTCCCTCCACAAGCTCCCCGACCGTGGTGTCTGCCGGGATTCCGTCGACTTCCGCCATCTTCTGGTTGGAAACGTCGCTCACCGTCAATTGGATCGTCTGGGTTGACATGGTCTTACCTCCTTCTTGGTTATGGGTTGTTTATGAAAGATCTCGTCAGTACGAGATATTGTTGGGCCAGTTTTGGATCCTCGAGCGCCGCGACTTCGCGGTGGCTGCTGCCCCAGGCCACAGCCAGTGCCGAGAGAGCCATGTCAAGCTCCGCCGATGTAGGAGCGGTACCGAAGCACACTTCGAGGCGGACGCATCCCGTCCCGTTCGACTCCTCTACCGCCGCCCGTGCCAGCCGCACCGCCGCATTCGCCCTCAGCACGAAGATCCCCAGCGCCCGCCGACTCTCGGCTGACCACCCTTTCAGACAAGCGAGCGGCGTTGACGCCCTCAAGGTCACTCGATCGTTACTCTCCAATTCGGCTCTAAAGGCAGAACCCTCGCCGCCGGCCCTGACCTCCACCTTTCCACTGGAACGTTCTCGACAAATCCAGCCGGCTTGTTCGCAAATCTGTAATATCTGCGGAGTTTCGAGAGCCACCCCTGGCGACCCCGTCCGTGCCGCCTTCCTTTTTTTCCCCGATTGAAGCCATGTGAGCGTCTCGAGGAATTTGGAGAAAACCCTCCTCAAACGTTCGCTGAAGTCGTCTCCGTCCAAGGCAATATCGGCAATGAGGCACACTCGTGTTTTTGGGTCGCCTCTCGCCTCGGAGAGAGCCAACTTGCACCAGCCGTCCAGTGCGGCCCTCGACGTGAGAAGGATCCAAAGCTGTTGGGGATCGGTTTGTGCCTCGACCGTCGCGTCAAAGCGCAGCCACTCATCCGACAAGGTAGCCTGTACTCTGTGAGGTTTTCTCGACTTTCGGCGTGAAGACGCGAGGGACCACTCTCCCGCTCCCGACTCCTGGACACAAGGCCAGAGCTTTTCGAGAGCGACGACCACATCCGTTCTCGTGACTTCCGACATCACGCCCTGCCCTTGTCTGAATCGGAAGCCCGCCACTTCAGGGGGCGGCGGTCAACCGGGAAACGACGTCGCGTTCGCCTAAACCAGACACAAGCTTCGGGATTCAGCGCGTCGTCCTCTCTGGGTGTGACCTTCCGGAAGGTCACCAGTTCAAAAACCTGATATAGAAGATCCACCAGAGTAGTCCCCGGGGCGATAGGGCCGAGGCACAAGCCCGGACTCTTGATATTGGGATGGAAAACCTCGGCCGGCCCGAGCCAGGTCAAAACCTGGAAAGGATCGGCTCGACGCAGGTAGTCCGATGGGAACCAGATGCCCACGTGGAACCGATCGGCTTCCACCGGCACGGCCTGCGGTGAAAGAACCAATCCCTTACATTTGAACACCGCCACATAGCGGTCCGGCGGCGACTCTCCCAGGGATACGAGATCGAGGAGATCGCTCGACGACGCGAGCTTCATGCCTTCTTCGAACTGGCGCGCCAGGAAACCTCGGAAAACCACGTCTACTACGTCAGTTGCCTGCGCCATTCTCGCCATGGTCTTTGCTCTCCTTTCGCCGAGCGGCATTGGAAATTTCACGTACCCACCAACTCGAAGTGCTTTTCCCGCCGACCGTCGCCGACGCTAAATACCTCCCCGGAGCGAAATCCCAAACTCTCGAGCGAACGATCGAGCGACGCCGAGGAGAGACTCGCCAGCTCGAGCGACTCGCTGGTGTCGAATCCCCCCGCGACCATCGAGGCCTTGCAGCGGCGGCATTGCACATTGCCGGGGCGCAGACTCGCCGCCAGACGCAAGAGGGAACGTCTCCGGCCGCATCCTTGGCAGGTGAGACCGAGCAGAAAAATCTTTCCTTCGACTCTCAACCTCGCCAGCTCATAGCGAAATCCTCCCAGGCCGATGGCTTCTCCCAGGACAATCTCGCCGGGGCGCTTGTCGAGCATTTCGATGGCACGAGGTCGATGATCGGGTAGACGACAGTCGGGATTCCGTTGAAACCGGCTGAAGTAGTAATTGTGATGGGCCGCGTCGATGAGGATCTGGCTTCCGGGCTCGGCTCGATAGGGGGAGTCGGCCAGTAACTTCGAGCACTCGACGGCTTGAAGCGACGCCGCGAGAGCGCCCAGGCTCGAAGGTGCATTCGTCGGTGGCGCCGCGGCCTCCTTCGCGCATGGAAGAACTTGGTCCAGGTTGCGGTAGTCTTTATCGTTCCAGCCACACTCCAAACAAGGCCGCTTTTCTCCCGGAAGATAAACGTCGACTCGGGCCAGTAAACCCTCGGACCGAACACCGGCATCGATCCAGGGAATGCCCAACCGCAGCGCCGCTCGGTTCACAACCTGCCGAGCCGACAGCGAGTCCAGGCAAGCAAGAAGAACGTTCCCACGAAGCCTCCCCAGAGGAACGTTTTCTACCGGCTCTGCCAGGGTGGTGATCTCAACTTCCGAGTTGATCGACTTCAGTCGCTTTGCTTGAACACGGACTTTTTTCTTCCCTACATCGCTCGCTGAAATATCTTGCCCCAGCAAGTTTGCGGTCTCATAGGCGTCGGGATCGATCAAGGTCACTCGATTGACGCTGGCCATTCGGCCCAAATGAGACACCAGGTGGGATCCGATGTTGCCTCCGGCACCCGCAACGACCAGGTGCTTTCGAGCCACTTCCGCGGACATCCGGCACACGGACTCAAATCTCCTCGGGAGTCCAGCGATACCCTGCTTCTTCGGTAGTTCGCTGGTCGCAGAGCTGGCATTGTTCGGCGTATCGCCAGCAGGGATACTCTTCAGACATGTGATACCAAACCCCGCACTGCGGACATATAACGGCGAGGGAGCCCTCCTCGATCGGCAGTTGGCAGCGGGGACAGTAGATGGTCTGCTCCATCCCCGGAAACGGTTCAACCGAAGCGAGTGTTTCGGTAGAGAAGAAAAGGGACTGATCCCTTCCTACTTGCACTTCGTCGCGGTCGGCCAGGACGTGCAAACCGGTCAACAAGGTCCTTCCATTGATACGCACGCCGGCTCCCGCGGCGGCGATGGCAGCCCACTGTGGCTTGCCCTCACCGGCGAAAACGACGGCCACCGGGGAGTCCTCGATATCCCCAACCTCGCAGTCTCGCAGGACCCTTAGCGGGCTTACATCCAAGCGGATGGTGCGCTCATCCAGCAGCAGCACCGACCACTCACCTGACTCATGAGCCCAAAGATGCGCCATCAAAACCCCTCCTTGGCTACGTCATCCATCCCACGAAGCCCTCTTCCTCCCGACGGCTTTCTGTGCTTATAATGCGGAGGAGGTCGCCCAGCGCGGGAGGGAGCACGAAAGGGGCACCATCGTCGATTCGGGCCCGAGCCCAGCCGTCCGGCCGCTTGTTCACGTTCTGGGTGGGTCGTGGCAACGCCTCGACAGCCTTCCGATTTCCGAGCGACATGAGACCTCCTTTGCCCTGCAACTTGCATGAACAACCCATATATGACATCTTAATGACTAAATTAGTACATGGCATCAAAACGCCATTCACAAACGAGTACCATAGAGAATATCCCTTGTCAAACGTGTTATATCACTATAAACACTCACTAAATACTGGATCTCCATTTTGTCATCTGTATGACAAGCAACTGACATATATTGTCAATAATTTGACATTCTTTCTCTATCTGTCATAATCGTGCCATTTCCTGGCAGAAAGGAGAACCGCCATGCCAAGCCCGGAAAAGCCGCTGGTGCTTCGCTTCGCGAAAGTACTCGAAAAGAAAAAGGACGAGCTCGGAAGCTTTGTCGCCCTCGCCCGGGAAATCGAAAAGAGCGGTAACCAGAATTATCCCCGGCTCGATCGTCGCAAGCTCACCCGGATCGTTTCCGGCGAAGACGTCTCGCTCAGTGTCAGCGAGCTCATGGCGCTGGATTCCTATTTGGCTCCTCTGGGAGAAGGCTTGGCTGAAAAGCCTCTTTTCGAGGAGCCCTGGCTTATGTCGGGATTGCTCGAGAAAGACTCTGTCCTCATGCTGTTGGGCTCCTACCCCCGGAGCAAGGACCGACGCAACGACTTGAGTCGCTGGGATGTCTGGGCCATGGCCAAGCTCATTCGGGGAATCGAAAAAATGAAGCCCACCACCAGGATCCATATCGATGACGTTTTAAATAAAGAAAAGACTCCTGTGGGCGAGCTGAAGGAAAGCCTCACCCCTGTACTGAAACGCAACGCATCCATTTGCTGTATTGGATCCCCTCGTGCGTGCTTGGCCGCCGAGCTCATGTTGGCGGAGATGTTTGAAGTCGAACCCTTTGTCAAGCCAAAAGCCTTGTCGTCTCCTTTTTATCTCATTTGGTCCCGCCAGCACTGCTCCTACGAGAGTGCTTTGGCGTTCAAAGCGGAGGACCTAAGGACAACTCACCGAGAAATGGCTCGGGAGCTAGCCAAGGATGGCAAACGAGCACTCAAAGTTGGAAAAGCTTTCTATATCTCCGGACACAGAGAGGAGGAGGAGGAGGAGTGGAAAGAGTACGGAGTTGCGGTGGGTCAACGACGTGCTGATGGTCACGTGTGGTTGGTGGTGATGGGACTTTCCGGACCGGCAACCTATGCCGCCGCGGCGGCGGTTGCTTCTCAAAG
>SDBT01019004.1_pt1 | contig 10778 bp, 7 predicted proteins | sample 2277101 | NCBI WGS metagenome assembly SDBT01 (sample SAMN10404973, study PRJNA504765) | marine sediment metagenome | isolation source: marine sediment core GS10_PC15, 103 cmbsf | place: Arctic Ocean: Southern Knipovich Ridge | collected 2010 | reverse complement strand
CGTTACCCCGGTCCACCGCCAGAGTATATTGCACCAGGTCGTTAGTACCGATAGAGAAGTAGTCCACCTCTTTGGCGAATACCTCGGCCTGGAGGGCGACCGAAGGCACCCCGACCATAATGCCGCTGGGAATATCCCGCCGGTGGGGCAAGGCCTCTTCCTCCCAGTCTTCCGCCACGTCCCGCACAACGCTCTTGGCCTGGCGTAACTCGGTGATGTTGGTGATCAGTGGAAAGAGCATTTGCACGTTGCTGTCGACGCTTGCCCGCAGGATGGCGCGGATTTGTCGCCGGAACAAGGGGAGATTTTGCAGGCAGAAACGGATCGACCGGCAGCCGAGGAATGGGTTCCGTTCCGGCGTTCTTGCACGGCTTTGGGTGTATTTGTCCGCACCCAGGTCCAGCGTGCGAATGATGACCAGTTGGCCCTGGCAATACTCGATGACCTTTCGATATGCGTGATAATGGTCCTCTTCGGAAGGCTCCGTGTCGGACCCGAGAAAGAGGAATTCCGTTCGGTACAGTCCGATGCCGTCTCCGCCCTTTTCACGGACAGTCTCGACCTCTTCGGGAAATTCAATGTTACCCATGAGCGTGATTTCGTGACCGTCTTTGGTCATGGCCGGGAGGTGCTGGAGGGCATCGAGGCTGTGAATGAACTCAACCTGCTGTTGGGCGAATTGTTCCATCTCCTCCAGCGTTTTTTTATCGGGATCGACGATTACCAACCCCCGGGTTCCGTCGATAATCACGCGGTCCCCCCCTGAAGCCAGGGATGTGATGTCCTCCAGTCCGACGACTGTGGGGATACCCAGAGCGCGGGCGACAATGGCGGTGTGACTGGTGGCGCCACCGGCGTCGATAGCGATGCCTTTGATGTGTTCGCGGTCCATCCCGGCGGTCTGGGAGGGCGACATGTCATGGGCAATGACGATCACGTCACGATTCAGACTCGCCAGTGATTGACGGCTTTGTCCGGTCAGGTTCCGCAACAGCCGTTTCTCAATGTCGTAGACGTCCTTGACCCGCTCGGCCAGATACTGGGGCATGTCGAGGAATTCTCGCGCGTAGGCGCGCAAAGTTATGGCAACTGCATACTCGGCCGTAATGTTTCCGCTCAGGATTGCGTCATGAAACTTTTGATACAGTTCCTTATCGTTCAGCAGGCCCAGGTGGAAATCGAAGATGCTGGCTGCTTCCTTCCCGATCCGCTCCACCGTGCGTTTCTGCAAATCGAGAATTTCCTTCTTCGAGACGGCAATAGCCTGCTGCAGGCGGTCCATCTCCTTTTGCGCATTATCCACGGGCACATGTCGTTCGGGGATCTCGAAATCCTCGTTATCAATCACCACGACTTGGGCGATGGCTACTCCGGGCGAAACCCCAATGCCCTTTTTGTGAATCATGTTTGCAGTTTCCGTTTTATCCAGCCGCTTCCGGCGGGAGGAGTCGTTCTGATTCCGAAGTCTAACTCAGTCCTGGGGCTTCATTTCTCCGAAGCCGCTGTCAATCAGTTCCGACAGGGCGTTGACGGCCGCTTCCGCATCGTCACCGTCGGCCATGATCTTCAGGACGGTTCCCTTCGTCGCCGCCAGCCTCATGACCGACATGATGCTTTTGGCATCCACGGTTAGAGAGGCCTTGGAGACCTCGATTCCGCAGGCATACTTGTTTGCCAACTCTACGAAACGCATGGCGGGACGGGCATGCAGTCCGTATTTGTTGACGATCGTAAGTTCTTTTATAATATGTGGCACAGATTGGCACCGACGACGTAGACTATAACAATTGGTTGCGGAGCGTGTACGGGGTCAGTCAAGTTCGTCCGCTTCGTGAATCAGTTCAATCACTGCCTCATTCGTTTTCGCCTGACGAAGGAATTTTCGGAACAAATCCCTTTGCATGTGGCGGAAAATCGTTTCCATGGCCTGGAGGTGCTCGTCGGGATTGTCCGGGCTGCTCAGCAGCAGGATTACCGAATATACTGGCTTGGCATCGAGGCTGCTGAAATCCAGCCCCTCACTCGAGCCACCCAGGGTGGCGATGGGTTTCTTGATGCCTTTTATCTTGGCATGTGGTAGCGAAATGCCCTTCCCGATCCCCGTCGTTGCCTGCGACTCGCGAGAGATGATGGCTTTGGCAATCCCGTCGGAGCTCTTCTTGGTGATCGCGCCGGCTTCCGCTAAGGCATCAACCAGCTCTTTGATTGCCTCGTTGCGGGAAGAGGCCTTCAACTGCGCCCGAATCGCATCTAAAACCACAATATCCGATAGTTTCATCGTTTGCTCCTGAATCAAATTCAACGATGTTATCCGCCTGCCGGTAACTTCACTATGGACCAACCGCCAAGGGCAATAAGTGTACTCAAATAGAGCGCGAATTTCTAGTGGACGGGAGGCGAGGAAAAATCAAACACCTTCCTACGCTACGGTTTCGTCGTGAGGAGGTACCTGACGGTCGCGAACTTTGTCCTTATGCCGCCGAAGCTGCTGGGACATCTTGGCTACACACTGATCAACGCTGGCGTACAAGTCCGCCTCCCGATGGTGTGCCACGAATGTACTCTTCCGGGTCGCCTGGACAATGATTTCGACAGTGGGTTGACCTGCCTCCATGTCCACGATCACCTCGATCGATTGGATATTATCATAATACTTGTAGAGCTTTTCGACCTTCGCCTCGGTGTACTCGCGAATGGCGCCGGTTGCCTCCATGTGCCGTACTTTGACCAGGGTGTTCACTTAGGGATCTCCTTATCTCTAGTTTCAGTAAGAGTATGTGTTTTTTTCGGCCCGAATGGAATCTCGTCTGTCCGCTCGTGAAGCGGCTGAATCACCCCGCCACTGATGGTAAAACGCAGCGCCTCGTCTATACTGATCGGCAGGTCGATTATCTCGCTGCGACTTACCGTAATCGTGTAGCCGGTAATTGGCATCGGGCTGGACGGAACGAATACCGTCACCAGATCCCCTTGAAGGGCCTCATCGAGAGTTCGCATCCCGGAACTCGTCGCTAACCCTATAGACCATATGCCCTTACGGGGATACTCGACCGCCACGACCTTCGAGTATTCCATTTTCCGCTCAGCCAGTAGAAAATCCGTTACCTGCTTGACGGAAGGGTAAATCTGCTTGATTACCGGAACTTGGATCAGCGTCCTTTCCGTAATTCGCCAGACAAGCCGCCCTAAAAAACTGGTGAGAAACCGCCCGAATACGTACAGCCCCGTGATAGCCAGGAAAAAACCGAACCAGAAAAACCACTTGTCCCACCAAACTGATACGTTGAGGTGAAGTTGGTTGACTTCTTTCGCATCGGTTATGCCGTGTATCCAGACGTAAAAGCGCGCCGTCAGTTCGGCGGACCATTTGTTGATAAATTCCCCGAAATGCGTCTGAATCAGCGAGAACAGCCAGATGATAATTGCCACCGTCAATACTGTGGGCAGCAACGCAGCAAGGCCGCGAAAAAAAAACCGCTTGAAATCGTCCCAAAAACCCATTGCCACGACTATAACTCCAAAGTTGTACCGAGCACCACTTAAGTCTAGTACAACATGAGTTGCTACGTCAAGTGTTGTCGTCGGTTTCGGTCTCGATTAGGCGGGCTTGACCACCCCGCTTCGGTGAAGGTATCACCGATGGTGCGATACGACATGTTTCCGAGCAGAAGCATGAATCTATGAAGCAACCCACCCGGCCAACTGATTGATTTACGGAATAGTCCACGAACCTGCCTGTCAGTAGGAAAGTTACACAAATTACATGAATCATAAGGACTTCTTGTGAGCCTAGTTACGAAAATTTACTGCTTGAGTGCTTCCCAGAGCGCCAATCGCTACTGTAACGGGGGCAGCCGGTTGACGTTAGAATGTAAGTCCTTATAATATAAACTCTTATTTGTGACACCTGCCTACCGGCAGGCAGGTTCGTGTAACTTGTCTACCGGCAGGTGGGTTCGTGGGCCAGTTTCGGTCACTCTAAATTAATTAGCTAAAGAGATATACCGGCAGTAAGGTTTTGCAAATGCGTTTGTGGCGCGTTTTCTTAAGGTTTACCTGAGACTATCGTCACCGGTGCGATTTTTTCCAGATCCTCTTTGAGCTTGGTTGCGTCTCCCACCACCACGATCACCATTTTCGATGGATCTATCGTTTTTCGCACAAGCTCAAGACAATTTTCTGCCTTCGTTGCGCTTACATGCGTAAGCATCCTCTCGAAGTGGTCTACCGGCAGATCCTCTGCTTCGATCAGCCACAGATCGTCGGCCAGAGCCTGTGGCGTTTCACGTTTCCCGGCAAAACCGCCCAGAATAGAAAAGCGGACTTTTTTCAATTCATCGTCGCTCGGGCCCTCCTTTTTCAAGCGTTTGATTTCCTCCAGCACGGCCCGGACAGCCTTTCCCGTAGACGCCGTCTTGCTGAATGTGCTGATGGAGAACCTTCCAGCAAAGCGGCTGGCCGAGTAACCCCCCCAGATGCCATACGTCAGACCCTTCTGCACCCGGATCGTTTTATTCAGTCGGCTGGCAAAGCCATGGCCAAAGTAGCCGTTAACCACCTTGGTTGTGAAGTACCTACGGTGCTTACGTGAAATACCCAACTGTCCCAAACGGATCTGGGCTTGCGGGGTGCCCGGCCGGTCCACTAGATAGATATGCGTTGCGGAAGGCTTCGGCGGTTCGGGCAGCTTAATCTCCGTCCGCTCTCCGGGAACCTTCCATTCTCCGAAGGTTTTTGTGGCCAGTTCCATCGCTCGAGTCTGATCAATATCCCCGGCGAAAATCAGTACTGCCGTGTCCGGCCGGGCAAACCGGCGCCACCATGCTTTCAGGTCCGCGACTTTCAAGCGGTCCAGATCCTCGATTTCCCCGGTGACATTTCGGGCGTATGGATGCTCGCCGTACAAACGGCGCCTCAATTCCCGGTTGGCCAGATAGCTCGGCGTTTCCCCCGCGATTACCAACCCGGTGCGAGTCTGCTTGTAGAGCTTTTTGAATTCTTCCTTCGGGAATGTCGGTTCAAGGGCAACCTCACCAAGTAGCTTCATCATCCGCTCAACGTGCTGGGTCAGACAATTCGCTCTGACCGAGCAATTGTTCATCCCTCCATTCCCCCACAAGCCGATGGCGTAGGTTTCCAGTTCTTCGGCGAGTTGGCCTTCGGTGTGCTTGGCGGTTCCTTTAGTTAGCATGCTCATGGTCATTGACGCGACCCCTGGTTTGGACTCACTCCACCCGCCGGCCCTTAGGCCCAACTGAACACTCACGAACGGGACCTCATGATTTTCCACCACAATAACTTCCAACTGGTTCCCCAGCTTTCCCGTCGTGAATTTAGGCGTCAGCTCAGGCGGAAGCACCTTGCCCAGGGGTGGGTTTTCCGGATAATTTTCCGGCCGTTTTACACCCCTTCGTCCTGGCGATACGGCGACCTTTTCCGGGTTGGCCGTGATTGGGGCACTTTCTTCAGGTTTTTTCCGTGGGAAGAGTTTGCCCAACAGACTGCCCATCAGGTTGCGTTTGATAGTAACTGTCAAGCAACGATCGGGCGTCAAATATTTCCGGGCCACGCGCTGCAAGTCCTCCTCGCTAACCTTCTCCATCCGCTCCAGGATTTTGTTGACCCGCGATACGTCGCCTTCGGTTACAGCCGCACTCCCAAGCATATGTGCCTTGCTGGAGATGTGAAGATTCCTCGTAACCAGGCTCTTGAGCATCCGGTTGCGGGCCTTGGTGAGCTCCTTCCCGGTAACCTTGTTCTCCCGTAATTGCTCGACTTGAGCTTTGATGATCTGCGGAACTTTGTCCAACTGAGCGCCTATAGGCGGCAGCACTGCCCCAGCGATCAGGACACCATCGTCTTCCAACTCGAAATTCATTGTCATCGCCGCCACCGCCAGTTGCTTCTCTGCGACCAGTTCCCTGTACAGCCGGCTGCTGTTTCCCCCGCCCAGGATCGTCCCCAGCAGTTCCAGCGGGACGCGGTCGTCGTGGCCCATCGACACGGTGCGATACAACACTCCCACCGCCGGCGTCGGGGCGTTTTGCTCCTTAATCGTAACAACACGAGCCCGGATTGATTGTGGGTTGGGGACCTCCACTTTCGGTGTGTCGCCGCAACGTGGAATCCACTCAAAGTAGCGTTTGGCCAACTCCTGCGCCTTATCGTGTTTCACTGCCCCGACGATTATCAACGTCGCATTATTCGGTGTGTAGTATCGCTTCCAAAAGTCGCGCAGCTCCGGAACCGAAGTTGCCCGAAGGTGGGCGATGTTCCCCATTGGCGACCAGCGGTAGGGGTGGTTTGTAAATAATTCCGCCAGGACCTTGTCCACTACTGTTCCATACGGTTGGTTCAACATTAGCCGGCGTTCTTCTTCCACCACTTTTCGCTCGGTATCGAAAGATTCCTGATCGATCTTCAGAAAGCTCATGCGCTCGGCCTCCAACCACAGCGCCAGTTCGAGCTGGTTGGCTGGAATCTGCTCCACGTAGACAGTATGGTCGAAGTTTGTGTAGCCGTTACAATTACCGCCAACGCGGCGGAGGAAGTCGAAGTGATCCGCAGGCCCCAGCCGGTCTGTACCACGAAACATCATGTGTTCAAACATGTGCGCAAAACCCTGGCGGTTTGGTTGTTCGTCCTTGGACCCGACGTGATACCAAACCTGTACCGCAACGATCGGGCAGGAAAAGTCCTCCAATGTGATCACCCGCAGGCCGTTATCCAGCACGACCTGGCGGTAGTCGAACATGGGGACCTTCTTGTCCCCCGCTGGAGCTACATCCGCACAAAAGATCAGGAACAATACGGCGGAAACAATTAGCACCCGGTTTTTCATAATCAGACTCCCTGCTACAAGCTTAATCCTTTTCGGCCCGTAGATTGCACCACGCGTTGGGTGCGTTTCATGGCGAACCGATAACGACACCCCGCTTCGGTCAAGGTATCGCCGATTGTGCGATACGACATGTTTCTGCGAGCAGAAGTATAACACACGTCATTAAGGAATGTTCCCCTTTTCCTTCGCCAGAAGCGGCGGCGGAACCATATTACAATTGACAGGAGCCTGCCTTACGAGGTGGAGCAAATGGTTGGCGTGGGCACCCAGCGAATATCCTCCTGTTTGAACGGCTAGATTCAGATATCTAAGAGATAACTCCTCCGCTCTGGCAAAACGCTGTTGTTCAATAAGGAGACGCACGCTAGCAGCTACAGAGAATGGAACCATCATTCTGGCCTTGTGTATAGCTGTTTTCTTTTTGCTCTTGGTAGGGGCTGAAGAGGGAGATCGTAGGGGATCATACCCCGACAGCGTCTGGGAAAGATCCTCAGAATCAGGACTGTTAACTTCTTTGATCCTGCTACGATAGTCAGCGACGGCCTTTCGAACCCATGGGTCATCTCCGTGAAGCCATGCCATAGCTTCGTAGAAACTGGCGGACTCGGGCAGCGACTTTAACCTATCATATGCGTCGAAGAGTATCCAAAATGGACGGTAGTCCGGATAAAGGTTTAGCCACTGGTTAAGTCCTATCCTTGTCGTGTGGTCGCCCCGGTTCAACCAGACCTGGTACTTCAATATCGCATATTGCCGTTCTATGAGTGCAGTCCAACCCTGCTGGCCTTTCCTCAAGGCAGACATGTCAACGGGTTTGCCTTGAAGAGCGTTCCGGTAGTTCTGGACCAAATTAAGCGTTTTTGCCTTTTTAAGCTCTTCCGTTCGATCTCTCAGAATCTGTTCGATGATGTCAAGACGTCCCGCGTACGCGGCGGCGACAGCTCCTTTAGTCAAAAAAAGGCCCCTGGTGGGGTAATCCTCGGGACAGTTTTTGAATGCGATTCGGAAGTAACCGATGGCCTCAGAAAATCTGCCCATTCGAAACAGTGATTCGCCAGCCCTAATTGCATACTTCCAAGCCTTCTTTATACCATCCTCCTTTAGGGTTCGGTGGTACAACGGAACATCAAATGCGAGAGCAATGTCATTATGTCCCAGGTTTTGCATGTTCAAGGAGAGACGCTTCTCGGCGTATCTTTTTCCATAAGTCGTAAGATAGCGGTTCTGCAACGCGGCCACTCGGAGACTGGCTGCAAAATCGCAATCGACACCCAGACTCCCGCCGAAACTGTGAGCAGTAGCCAGCCGGCTAAGCAACCAGTATTGATTGGGATACTTGGACGCCATGGCTCGGGCTTTTTTCAAGAGCTTCGGCGGAACATCTCTCTGTCGAATCGCCAAACTTAATTTCGCATTTATCAAATCGGGGTGATCTTCGCCAACAAGCTTTTCAGCCTCCTCGATCCATTGAGAGTGCTTTGCGGCCAGCTTCTTGTCGGAGCGATACTCCGGGTTGATGTCCCAAACTGCCGGCTGGACAAGATAGCTATCCATTACCCTAGCCAGTTGGAGGTTAAAGCGATTAAGATTTCTGTCCTTGTGGTATCGCTGATTCGCATACCAATATCGCACATCCGCGAAATCCGGATCGCGTCGGAGGATTTTTCGATAAAGAGCGAATTCTGACTCACTTTTCTCCTCTGCAAACGCCGCTCTGCCAAGATCAATGAGGGACTGATGATGCTTGCATCGCTTCCGATGAAGGTGCGCCACCATAGCTTCCGTAGGCGTGTAGCCGAAGAAGTTCATGGCATCGACAGACATGTCCCCTAGCAGTTCAAAGAAGTCCCTGGGGCGATCATAATCCTTTTTGAAAACCATCGCTCCTTCACGATCGTATATAATGAGCCTTCCGCCATATCCTGACTCGCTCTTGATGAGCTTCCCTCCGATGGCATGTGTTGCTTTCCATTTATGGACCAAAGACTTGATTTGTGCTGGGTTATGGAATCGCATCAGATCAGACATGTAGGGTTTGCACCCTTTGAGTATTGAATAGGCGTGCCGTGTACAGTAATTCCCCGGAACCCAGTCCAGAAGATTGGACAGCAGAAAGGCAAAAGCATCCGCTTCGGCAACGTCACTGGTTTTATCTGTACTCTCATAGAAAAACGGCAGCGTGAAGTGATTGAAGCCTGCACGATCAAAGGGCTCGTGTTCAAAGGCAGGCCACATCTGAGAAAGCTCTTGCAGTGTGTATTCCCGTCTCGGCTGTTTGATCGCCTTTGAAAGAACGAAATCAAACTTCTTTGGGACTGCTTGACTACGGGGCTGAGACGCTGGCGCCGAGTCTGGCCGACTAGTCTGGCCATATGCCACACAGAGCGAGATCCAGCTTAACACTAGTGCAGGGAAAAAACGCCGGTGTAAACACTTCATCTTCGATCCCTATTCATAGAGCGATGATCCAATATTCGCCGTATTGGCTTCTATCCGCGACCGTCGTGAGAGAATCTTCATCGAGTCTACCTCAATTCTGTGCTTGTGCAACTATTGGTTCCTCTCCAACCGACTTGCATCCACAATACAGCCTGGCTAAGGAAAGGAAAATATTCTATTTTTTTGTTCTCCTTTCGTGGCCGTATGTCATCTGGTTTTGACTTAGGTTTCGGTCCTGGGGATATTTTGCAGGGTTTGAGTGATGATGTCGTCGGTGGGGATGCGGTCGGTTTGGGCTTCGAAGTTGAGGATCAACCGATGCCGCAAAGCTGCGTGGGCGACATCGGCGATGTCGTCGAAGGCGACGTTGGGGCGTCCGTCGCAGAGTGCGGCGACCTTGGCGGCGAGCATTATCGCCTGTGCACCGCGCGGGCTGGCCCCGTACTGGACGTATTTTCGCACCGCCTCCGGGGCGTCGGGTCCGGTGGGGTGTGTCGCTGCGACAAGGCGGGCGATGTACCGCGTAACGTGCGAGGCGACGGGCACTTGGCGGACCAGCGACTTGAGCTGCTCGATGCGGGCGGCGTCGGCGACCTTCTCGGCGACGGGGTTGGCGGCGGCGGTGGTTCGATCCAGAATGGTAACCAGTTCCCCGACGGGGGGGGGGACGATGACGATCTTGAGCATGAACCTATCGAGCTGCGCCTCCGGGAGGGGATAGGTGCCCTCCATCTCAATGGGGTTTTGCGTCGCCAGCACCGCCAGCGGGCGGGGCAGCGAATGGGTCGTCCTCGCCACCGAAACCGTACCCTCCTGCATCGCCTCCAGTACGGCGGATTGCGTCTTCGGCGTAGCGCGATTGATTTCGTCGGCCAGGATCAGATTTGCGAAGATCGGGCCCTGCTGGAAGTCGAAGCCCTTCGTGCCGTTTTCGCCAGTCGTGAGGATATTCGTTCCGGTGATGTCGGTTGGCATGAGATCGGGGGTGAACTGGATTCGGCTGAACGTAAGGTCCAGCGTCTCGCCCAGCGTTCGAACCAGCAGCGTCTTGCCGATCCCGGGTACGCCCTCCAGGAGGGCGTGGCCTCCAGATAGCAGACAGGTCAATACCTGCTTGACCACTCGCTCGTGCCCGACGATGACGCGCCCGATCTGCTCGACGATCTTCGCGTAGTCCCGGCGGAACGATTCGATCTGTTCTTCAAAATCATTCATGGTTCGCGTTTATGCCCCGCATTCCGCGATGGTACTATATTCTGAAGATTATCCAATGTCGAGATGGAAGACTCGGATAGCGTTGGCGGTGGTTTGGGCGGCGAATGTTTCGGGGTCGACGCGGCGCAATTCGGCGAGGCTTCGGGCGACGTGGGCGACGTTGGCCGGTTCGTTGATCTTCATTTTCCGCACCGGTTCGGGGGACAGATACGGCGAGTCGGTCTCGATCAGGATGCGATCATCCGGCGCCAGGACGGCTGCAGCGCGGATGGGGTCGGACTTG
>SDBT01019003.1_pt1 | contig 10779 bp, 10 predicted proteins | sample 2277101 | NCBI WGS metagenome assembly SDBT01 (sample SAMN10404973, study PRJNA504765) | marine sediment metagenome | isolation source: marine sediment core GS10_PC15, 103 cmbsf | place: Arctic Ocean: Southern Knipovich Ridge | collected 2010 | reverse complement strand
CCTTAATGCTGATCTGTATATCTTTCATGCTTTTCATACTCTTTTTCCTCCTGTTATCATTAGTCGTCATCGCAGGGTCCACCTTCCCACATGGGATGGGGCACTGCCCAGAAACCCTTCACCACTCCAAAAAGCTCTGAGGGCATTAGCCTGTAATGGATTGAAGTCGGTGGTGGTGTGGATGAAACCACAAACACCGGTTTCAGGTGATACATCGAGGCTCGATACACAAGCTGTGAGCCTTTACCCCAGGAACCGTCCCGAGGATTTTGGGAAAACAGAACCGCAAGCGAGCTTCGCTTGACCATCCAAAGGGTTCTTCGGTGCAGCGCAGCCTTTGGAGGAAGGTTTTCCGGCACTACTACCTCCGCACTCAACCCCAACAAAGACGCACTCTTGACTCTCTGCGGAAAGGCACAAGCAACAAAACAACGATCACGGCAGGAACCGCGGGCCAATGCTTGCCTGAAACAGCTGTCAACACCCCTGGCACAGCCCACAAAAAATCTAAATCCAAGGCGGGTAAACTCACTGATCAACAGCGAGCAGGTTTGTGAGGGAAGCTCAGCATAGCGGGAACCCGCAAACAACACCGACCTCCCGGACACAGAAAACTGAAACTCACCCCTCTCTCCTGACTGAAGAAGGGGAACATGAAACGTAATCATAGCACACCTCCACTAAAAGATTTTGGGCCCCAAACGTAATATTTGGTGAAAGGTCAAGGTATTTTTTGACCTTTTTTCTGATTTTTTTTAATTTTTTTCTTTCCCAATCGAAGTTTTAATCTGTAAACAGTGGCGGTTTTGCAGGATAAAATATTACCGATTATGCATGAGAGCCTCTTTCTCTTGGGTGATAGAGGCTGTGCATCTTCTTCAAATCACTTATTTCAACCCGCAGATACTTCTGAGTTGTCTTTAGAGACGCATGCCCTAAAAGTTGTGCTATGTACATAATGTCGACCTTGTTTCTTAGAAGATGCGTGGCGATTGTGTGGCGATATGAATAACAGGAGATTGATTTCTCAATTAATCCCTTTCGTAAAATACTTCCAATGACACACTTGTTTATGGTGGTTCTATTAAAAGGGTTTCCCCTCTGTGAGAGAAATAAATACCCGTGATCGGTCTTTTCCCCTTTAAGCATGTGTTTTCGCGACTTCTTTAGATAAAGCTCAATGTAATACACTGCACACTGACCAATCGGCACCACCCTGGATTTATTCCCTTTTCCTTTCACAATGGTCACTGTCTGTTCTTTCATATCAACATCCTGCACTTTGAGAGTGCACAGCTCCGAGGTTCTAATCCCGCAGGCATAAAAGAGCTCTATTATGGCTCTGTTTCTAATGCCAATAGGTTCTCTTGGCTTGAGCTTGTCTAATAACTGAAAGACCTCTTTTTCTGAGAGGACATTCCTGGTAAGCCTCTGCTCCTCTTTCTGGAATAAGAGCACAGTTCCGATGCGCTTCAACAATGAGTTCGGGGTTAATGTCAGCTGGGACCCGAATAAGTGAAGGGGAGCTTGTAAAACTTCTTGCATAATTCATTAATCTTCTATCAAAAAAGTATAAAACTGTAATGCACTTCTCCCGAAGGGGCCGGGCGTTGCTAATCTTATTATTGATTATTGTATTTCTCTATAAGGTGTAAAGCAAATCATCCGGATAAAATAATTACTAAAACCTCATTCGCCTTGATTTGATTATTACTTGGCTACAGCATTGTAATCCTAATTCCATCCCATATTTTATAAAAGAAACATTTAAAAGATTATTAAAAAAATCATTAATATTATCCTACTAAACTTTTCACCTTACTTATAATTTTCAAAACACACTTCTCAGTATTATTAATAACATCACTCCCCGTAAATACAAAATAACTCCACCCAAGCAATGTTAACTCATTCCTTAACCGCATATCACGCTGCCAACAATCTTCCTTAAGATGCCATTTAGCCCCATCGCAGTAAATTGCCAGCTTATGCTGTGGAAAGGCAAAGTCAGCCCGTGAAATGGTTTTTCCCCTATCATCCTTAATTTGATACTGGATTTCTATAACCTTCAATTCAGGTTCTTGCATCATTGCGTTAAATAATATCTCTTCAATTTCAGATTCTACTTTTCGCTTTTTACCTTCTTGAGCATAATCATATCCGTAAGGATTCACAATAAGTTCCTCATTCTTTTCTCTCCCCACTACGAGATCCCATAAAAGATGATTAGCATCACGTCTTACTACATCTCCAAACCACTTTTTATTTGCCAGTATAATCGCCTTGCCGCGAGCACGTGTAATGGCAACATTCACCAGCCTGATTCCACTGGTGCCCCGGAGCAAAATACCGAGCCCATAGCGGCCGGGACCGTCCACAACATCAAAAATAACAATATCAGCATCGCTCCCCTGGAATTGATGTACCGTTCCCGCTTCAACGCTTTCGAAACGTGAATTATTTGTTCGCTCTTGGTTAATCCACTGCCGCAGTAATCTCACCTGTGCCCTGTAAGGAGAGATAATTGCAATGGTGAGATTATTTTTCGTTTCGGATAAAATTGTACCTGCTACCTCCATCGCGAGCTTTGCAGTATACAGATTTTTCCAGCTCCTGTACACTTTTTCACATCTATTTTCGTTGTCAGTGCTGGAAGTATCAAGGAGAACGAAGGCTTTTCCCTCACATGGAGGAAGGCTGGTCAAAAAAGAAAGTGATTCTTCATCGACACTGCTTTTGATTTCTGGATATAATCTTTCAACTTTTTCCCATATACCCCTCGCACATCTCCTTTGACTCATAATTCTCGCCAGTCGAAAATCATCAATTGTAAGATCACCATCGTTCCGAGAAATACCGCTTTTCTCAAAGATATCTCTGCCCATCCATTCCAGCGAATCTCCTGGCCTTGTATTGCTTGATTCATAAACTGGTCCCAGCTGTTTGGGATCTCCAGCCAGTACAACACATTTACCCGACAGTGAACCGATGAATACGCACATTGCCGGTGGCACCATGGTAACCTCGTCTATTATAACCGAATCCCATTGTAACTGCGAGATTGGACTGCTTTCAAGGTAGGCCAGGGTCGTTGTTGTCGCCACAACCTTGCATTGCTGGATATGTTGTTTAACCTCTTGCTTTAACTCTTCCTGTTTTTCAAGCAGTTCTGATTTTAAAATTGCAACGTATGTTCCAGGAGTATTATTCTTTTCCGCATCGGTGATCTCTTTGGATAATTTTTTTATATCACCTGAAAGCTCGTCGAGTAATTCTGAGCCCAATATTTCGGTATGCTCAACTATTTCTTTTTTTCGGGGATATCCATAGCGTAATACTTGGCGATTATCAATCAAATGCGAGAGACCGGGAGTTTCTCTTAAATGGAGCAAAAGCTGTTCTGTTGCCACGTCAACCGCCCTGTTTGAAGGAGCTACTATTAAGGTCCTGCTATCTGGCTCTTTTAGAAGAAATCGAGATATCAAATGACCAAGCGCATAGGTTTTACCAGAACCGGGCGGGCCCCATAAGAAACGTATCCATGGCTCATTGAGACGAGCGAGTTCCTGTGCAACGACTTTTGAGTCAATGTCGTATATTGAAACCTCATTAATATTATTATTGCCAATGATGTAGTTATATATTGGTGAAATATTATTACTATTTCGTATCTGAGATGCGAGTTGTCTCAGTAAAAAACCTCTATCCACGGTCAATAAGGCAGGCATGCTTGACTTATAAACCTGTAATTCGAAGGCAACGTAAAGACAACTACCATCAGGGTCCTGTCCAATAATTCTGCCATGAACCGGTGCGCCCCAATCGGTTGGGCATAGATTAACCGGCGTTTCGGATGGTATAATATCATCAATTGGGTTTATATGAACTGAATGGACAAATCTTTTTTCAGTTTGACCAATTGTCGAAATATCCTCAACATGAATTTTTAAGTTTTTTAATGAACTTGCATAACTGATAACTGCATCAGCAATTTTTTCATTTATTGATATCTCGCTGTCACTGATTTTGTCTTTTTGTTCAACTATTTTGTGTAAACCCACTTCATTCAGAATAACCTTGTTCTTATAAAATGAAAAATATTTTCTGTATTCTGGAAGCTCAGCAATACCGCTCAACAATTCAGCATATTCTTCGGAACCTTCATGTAATTTCGAAATTTTCCTCCATGAAACCCATTGGCCCGGGGTTACTTTCATAAGGTTACGAATAGTTAATAATAATTTGTTAATATCAATGTTATAATTAGATTCTTTCATATGACTATTTTATTGATCATTAAACAAATTCTATCAGATTACATTATATATCATTTAATTATGCATAAATTATTTTTTCAATAGCCCTAAACCAACCCATCATCATTTGCAGACCATCATATATCATCTTTCCCGTCTCTTCTGATACGCAAATTAAACTTGATTGATCTTAATACTAATTGTTTCTTTTTTTTATTTTCCCATATCTATAAGCATAATAATGAAATCAATCAGTTTATTCTATTAATTTTTGTGTAGGTTTGCCAAGATAGGCCCCCTCTTACTGCTACTACTATTTTTCTATTATTAATTAATAGGATAACATACTAGGAGTGCGGGTTTGCGCAAATAATGTTTGCAATTATACAGATAATACTTTTGAATGGTCTGAAATAAATTATGGGAAAAAGGCTCTGTTAGTTAAAAGATTAAAAGAAGGGTGATCTGTGGAAAAAGACAAAAAATTATTTGTATAAAAACTTTTTGAAAATTAGTTTCTAGACAAGCCTTCATTTTTATACGCCTTTCATTTTTGATTTGAATTATCCTGCATCGTATATTTCTCAACATCAATTTCACTTAAAACTTTAACAACTGGTTCTGCAGATTCATCTTGGCCACGATTTACTTTTATGATAACTGCAAAAGCATTTTGTTTTGCATATCTATATAATTTTTTCCAGTTATAACTTAGATACCAAGCTGCACCTGATGTGCCCCACTCACCTAGACCGGCACAAACAAACCAGGACCTGTTTGTAAATTGAGAAGGGTGTGTTTTTAAAATAATTCCATAATCGAAATTTGATTGAATAGTTAAAACACATTTTTTAGATTTTTTGGAAAAAAATGATCTATTGTCAAAATAAATCAAATTATTTCCATCATTATCCATTGCATCTCTAGTTTTATAATTAGAAAATGGACCACCAATAGAAATAAATGAAATATCAAGTCTTCCTTTAAGCTCATCATCAGAAGATAATTGGGGGGATTGGTTTGATTTTTTGCTTATGACTTCAGTTAAATATTTAGTTGCTCTGATCTCACAACTACTAATAGGCCTTTCAACTGAAAATTTTGCCCCTATTGATTCCTCTCCTGGTTTTATGTAAGGATGGGTTACCAAATTGCCGGTCTTATCAAATATTTTTGAAAAGCCTAATTCAGCATAAACAATATGGATATCCGCTTTTATTATATTCTTTCCAAAAAAACGTTTAAATTGCCAATGTTTAAAATGACGAAATATCCATTTGCCTAATTCAAGGAGGCCAACAACTATAGCTCCCCCTATTATATTAAGAAAAATCTTACTCATATTTGTAATTAATTGAGTACTCATTTGAATTATAAGTTAAAATAAATGTCGTACAAGGAGCCCGGCGTTGCCAATCTTATCATAAATCTTGTATTTCAATAAGATGATCAAAACAAATCTTAGGAAAATATGAAATACTTATTGGTATTTCTCACAAGGGTGTAGGTTTGTTATAACCAAGTACAAATTGTTCTCAATAGTTCTTAACTTATCCACCACTTAATTCGATGCTACTCTCAGTAAGAATAACGCAACATTTCCCCCACCGATAATTCTCTTACTTTCGACATTAAGTCGATGAAGGTTGATTAACCCTTGCAATCCTCCTCTTGCAAGAAAGTCACGTCCATTTAGAAAGTGTCCACGACCGGCAAAATCTCTAAAAAAGTAATAAATGCTTTGTCAATCCAACCACCCGGAAAGCGAATAGGACTTGATGCTGTGCTTGACTTTGCGCTCTTTGCAGGTCTTCCAGTTAAGAATATGCAGGTGATCTTTTGTATGGATAAGGAAGTCAACTTTGCAGTAAGTTTTGAGTCCTTCGACTCGGGTCTCCCAGAAGCCCTCTGGATCGATAATCCAAGGCTCAGTTACAGCTGGCGCTTGCTGGGCAAGCCACCCGAACCACTTGCTCGATCAGAACTGCGAAACCACGATGTATGGATACAATGGTGGAGTTCTACTTCCATGCTCTGCGATACTTTGGAAGTTTTTGTTCCAGAGAGAGCCGACCCGCTACTTCCTGGCCTCTTCCTGGAACGCATTCACTGTTGCGCCGGCTTCTGAGACGGGTTCGATCTCGGCCGTTCCAATCTTGAGCAACGGGTAAAATACCTTGTTGATTGCATCAACGCTGTCGGCCTCCACAATCAAGAACACTCTGTGAGCCGGCGCATTTGCGTAGAACCCTTTAAGCTCGATTCCTGGACCTTTCAGAGTTTCCATCATCTTACCGAAGGTAGCCTCCATCTGATCGGCATCGTGAGCCGGACACGTGTGTTCCGAGTGTTGGTGGGTGATGTGAAACAGCATCCTTCTCCTCCTCTTGTCATCATTATAGACAAAATCAATCAACTTCGAACCTACTACCATCGTTGTCGAGTAGTCAACATATTTAATTAATATTAGTATCGTCGTGGGGAGGTATTCTGAATGCTACTGCACAGAGATCCGAGATGAAAAGCATGCGGTTGTTATGATGTATCGCCCGGATTAATCAGCCAATTGTGCCGAAGTGCAAGCGACCGGAGGGAGCGCAGCGTTGTAAATACCGTGATAGGAGCATGTTTGGTCACGGTCTTCTACTGGATTATCTCTTCATAAATCTATCTAATAAAACATCTTCAAAATTTCTTCTACTGTCAAATACTGCTAATATAAAGACTTTTTCATCTTCAATTTTATAAATCATCCTCCAAGTAGAAATGATCATTTCTCTATAGCTTTCTATGTTATGAAATTTTAGTTCTGGTACAATTCGTCCTCTATATGGAAAATTATCCAACTCTTTCGCTTCTTTCTTTAACATTTCGAATATTTTTAGTCTTCTTTCAACATTATTTTTGAAAATATAATCAATGATCCCTACAAGATCTTTTTGTGCAGTCTCTGTCCAATATACAGTAAAATTTGAATTTTTTGGCATATTATTTTTTCTCTTTTAATTGTTTATCAATTAATGAAAAAAAATCACTTTGCTTTTTTATATTTCCATCAATTATGTCTTTCTCACCTTGAGAAACCAGTTTTAATATGGCTATAGCATTTGTCATTTTTTCATAACTTTCTGTATCCAGCAAAACTGCCTTTGCTTCGCCATTTTGAGTCACAATAAGAGGCCTATGAGTTTTATTGACTTGACTTAACACGTCAGCTGCATGTGCCTTTATATATGAGATTGGTTTAATATCTTCTTTAATGTTCATTATGATTCTCCTTTAGATTAATGTGGTCTTTATATAGTACCAAATATGGACTATACTGTCAAGTAATAAATGCATGTTTTTAGATCAAACTTTACAAGAAATCCATAGTGATCAAACTTGCGTACAACGGTATGTATCAATATCAGTTTATTCAAATCCAGTTATCAAGATAGTCAACAGGGTCTGTAATGATTTCATTTAGAAAATCGATGGTTACATTTAAAAGGAATCTTCATCAGTATAATTTTTCGAATGTACCGCAATATCACATTTCGAAAATCATCAAACTTGGCAGCAATAACAATTAAATTGTATGCCTTTTCAGTTAGTTCATCTGTATTGCATTACTTTTATTCTTTTCCGTCTTTTTATTGTATTATTTCTCTAAAAATGCTGTATTCCATCTTTTGTATGGATTATCAAATTTGACATCATTTTTACCGAATTTTTCTGGATTCCAATCTTCACCAACCCATGTCCGCATATCTTCGTAATCATCATTTTCAGGGTCAGATAGAGTTTTCAACATTTCAAAATACCCATGTTCTCCACCACAATCTTCAGGAGGACATGCTCTTTCTCCGCCAATACAAATAGGATATTGAATTTTCTTCTCTTTAAATAAATATCCTTCAAGTTGAATGCTGTGCCACCAAGAATCTCCATAATCATAGAGATATTTTGCGACTACTCCTAAATCATTAAAATAGTTTATAACCGGTATTTCCCATCCCGGAATTACCTCCGGTAAATCTTCAAATCTTTCAAAATCAGGAATACCAATTCTTTCTTCCTTTCTTTTGCCTTTTCCTTTAATTTCAAAATGGTGTAAGTGGTAATCAAGCCAACCCATTGAGTCTTGTATTGCAACATGTAAATCCCAAAAGTTATAAACTGAAGGAACCAATATCCTTCTCCAGATTAGTGGTGAGATTTCTGGCAACTCAATTTTGAATTGTAAAACCCATTTTTTATACGGCGATGCATTTACTCCTTTCTTGTAATACATCAAATAGCCATTATCTGAATAGTTCTTCTCGTATTTACTTGTCATTTTATCTACCTTATTTTTAAATGCGCCCGATCATGAATTTTTACTGTATCTTATATGATTTTTCTTGATTATGTCTGGCACAAGGGATTTTTTCATTTTCTGTTGTTATATTTGTTCAACTCTTTGAATAGCTCAACTTCGCCATTTTCCAGACTAAATTGCCCCCATGTCAAGAATTAATATCTTTTTTCGTCGCTACTGATTTATAGTTATTCTCTTCCTCGGTAGCGGCATTCTCGACAAACCAAGCTTTCAATATATCTCCATATGCTCGGGTTCTACTGTCGAATTAATCCGAATATACTGCTGAACTTCCGTTCCATCCTCATCTTTCTGCTTGTATCCAATCGTCAACCGCTCATGGGTTTTCAGAATATTGCGTATCGTGCGCCAGCTCCGATAATCACCCTTCTGTCCAAGCCGATACTCTATTATGTGCAGCAGATGATAGGCCAACACCGAAATGAACATATGCGTATCAACACGCCCCTCTATCTGATGAAAGTTAGGCCGTAGCCCTAAGGAGGACTTCATACTCTTGAATGCATACTCTATTTGCCGCAGCATGTTGTAGGTTTCCCATATCTCCTTGTCACTCAGATCCACTCGATCCGTCCTGAGCACATAGCTTCCTTCCCGACCCGTCTCCTCTTATACAACCCCGCTTTCTCTTTCCACACGATATCCACTGCCACAAGACTCGGATCTTCCGCCGCCTTGCCACCCTCAGGAATCACCTCCACCCTGTACAATTTCGACGCCTTCGGATACTTCCCCTTCAACCTCCCCACAAGCTCCACGACCTTCCCATACTTCTTCGTCCGTTTTGGCAGTCGCAACCCCTTTCTGTGATACTCCAACCGCCCCACAAAAAGCTGCTCTGTCCTCGTTCTCATGCTCCGCTCTTTCGCCACCTTCCGCTCACTGCGGTATAGCACATACACCTCCCCCTCATGCTCATATCGCTTCACCTCAAGACGTATCCCCTTGCCCTCTTCCTCCCTGATTACTTCCATCCCCTCATACTCTTCCTCAAAGGGAGCCTTGCCTCTGTTCACTACTACGTAATGATACCCTTTCTCCTTCAATCTCCCTATGTTCTCCTCAGTCGCTATCCCCGTATCAACCACGGATGAGCTAAGAACCGTTGAGCGGTGGATAGCAGCTCAATGAGGATGAAAAAGCCCGGGCCGTTGAAAAGCGTATCAAGTGATTGGTAGAAATATAAATAATAGAGACACAGTTCAGAATAACCCTGGTATTTATTGACCATATCTGCTGTTTGAAGATGATGCTTATGACGTTGGATCGCACAGCTACTGCTGTCAAACTGCGTAGTTGGCTCTCCGCAAGCGGTTGAAGACGACCGTGAGCTGACCAAACAGAATATGAATGCTGGAGATTTGATTGACTTACTTTTTATTTTTATGGTGAAATAGCTCAAATAGGACTATAAGATTAATCAGTTTGCAAAACAATGTCTCCGAAGGAGCCCTGGGCCAACTGCAAATTTGCCATAGAGCAGTTTTCCAGGCCGAAAAAAATCGGCAAAGTGCAACTATTTGATTCCCCGGAAAAGCATTGTATACTCATTCAGAATTTTACCATAATAAAGGGCTTACTTCAATAAAAATAAAATAGGAAGTTTTTGGGTCCCTCCCTGGCCCCAAAAGATTAGGTAGACAGCCGACAGGAGGTCGGCTGTCTTGATTGAAAGTTTTTAACCCCCCCTGCCTTTGCATTGCTTTCTCCACAAACACACTGCCTTACAAAACCGGTACCAGGTTTCTATAAACACAAAAAAAAGGAAGAGACCACGTCGCGATCTCTTCTTCGATTTACGGCCCAACATTTTTATTTCATTCTCTCCGACTGCCCCCGCTCATCACTTCCAGAAGATACTGGGTCTTAAAGAACATCGACTATCCGTAAGGTGTAATGTATTTGAAGAAAATGTTCCCGATGTTGCCTAGGGTGACCGGCGTGGCCAATCTTATCATTGATTATTGTGTCTCACCGGAAAGATTAAAGCAAAATCTTAGACAAATAATGTAAAATACAAAATATTTATTGATGTCACCCGAGACAGGATGTTCTTTTCTCATTTATTCTCCAACAAATCATCTACCGTAACCTCTAAAGCATCTGCTATTTTCTTCAAAGTCTTTATTGTGGGGTTATCATTTGCACCTGATTCAATTT
>SDBT01019002.1_pt1 | contig 10779 bp, 13 predicted proteins | sample 2277101 | NCBI WGS metagenome assembly SDBT01 (sample SAMN10404973, study PRJNA504765) | marine sediment metagenome | isolation source: marine sediment core GS10_PC15, 103 cmbsf | place: Arctic Ocean: Southern Knipovich Ridge | collected 2010 | reverse complement strand
CTTGAGACATGCGGATCATTATGATTTCAAGTTCCTGGATGAAACGCATTGCAGAGATCCGAAGTGCCTGGATGAACACATGGAACGCTTGCGACAAGAGCGCAAACCCGGCACTCCATACGGGAGCCAGGTTCGCCCATAACTGAGACAAGATAGATATCCATTCAGAAATAGATCTTCCACCGATCGCAAAGTCGCCAACGAACGCGCGCCATTTTGTCATGACACCATCAAGCGCGCCGCCCCATGCAAGGATCGCAATCAGCCCACCGATGAACAGTCCAGACGGAGAGAGTAATCTGGACACGAATTGAATCGAAGTTCCCATGCCGACCAATGCTCCCCCGACCGCAAGTAAAGACAGAGCCAGCTTCGCCACGCCCATGATCACTTCTGGATTTCTTCCGATCCACTCATTCAATAATCCGATGAGTCCACGGATTTTGTCAACAGTGACTCCGACCGATGTCTCAATCGCCATTCCCAACGCTCTGAAGGTGTCGATGCTCACCTGTTTCAGTCGATTGAGTTTGAATGAGAGAGTGTCAGTCCTCCGGCTCAGAGCTTGCTCAGTCAGTCCGAGCCTTTCTTGAGCTAGATTGATGTCGAACGTGAATCCAGCCATGTCCTGAAGTAGTGGGAAGATCCCTTTCAACGCACGACGATTCTCGAAGACAGCGGCAACCTGTTCCGCCGTTGCGCCTTTAAGTTTCTTCATGATACCGATCAGTCCCTCGGCTCTCAGTCCTTGCGTGGAAAGATCGATCCCGAGTTTCTTCGCCGCCGCCGCCGCGCGCGGAGTGGCCTTCAGGAATGCCATGAGCGTCGCGTTCAAAGCTGTCACCGCGATATCGGTCTTGACTCCGTTTCGAGTCATGGTCGCAATCGCCGCCGACATTTCCTCTTGTGACAGACCGGCCGAGCTTGCCGTCGCCGCCACTTGTCCGATCGCCTGTGCTAATTCCTCAAAGGTTGTCTTGCCACGCTTCACAGTGGCGAACAGGAGATCGCTGACAAGCATTGCCTGATCCGCGCTGAGTTGGTAACTGTTCAAGATCGTTGTGATCGCGTCGGCCGCGATCGCTGTTGTCGTGAAGCCAGCTTGCGCGGCTGTCATACTTATGATCAGGACATCCGTTGCCTTGCCAGCATCAACGGCCGCGCTCAGAATGTCATATAAACCTCTAGCAATCGTTTCAGTGCTTTCACCAAACTGACCGGATAGATCCCGAACGGAGCTTGTGAACTGAGGCATGAACTTCTCAAGATCGCTATCATCGAGCATGGTCCCGACCATAGCCATCTGTTCCGAGAAGTCTGACGCGACCTTTACTCCGGCCAGGAGCGGAGCTTCTATCGCCGCACCAACAGCCAGGAACGTCTTGCCGATCGCGGTCATTCTCTTTCCGGACTGTTCCACCATCTTCTCGGCGGACGCGAGTCCAGCGACAAGAGCTTTGTCGAGAGTACCTAGTTCGACATATGCTTCACCGGCTTTGATCGTGCTAGAACTAGCCATGTTTTTTGCTCCTGTGCCTGTTCAATACCACTTCCAATTCGGCCGGAGTCAGACTGTCAGGCAGTTTCGTTTTCACGCTATCCATGAAGTTCGTGACCTTTGTGATGGACCGCTCTCTTTGTTGCGCTCTCAACGGATTCAAGTCCGACAGTCGTCGGCGTTGACGACTGAAGCTCGGAATGTGAAAGCACAGCCAGGCCGTTCGATCCCACTTTTCCATCCGGATCGCATCGTGTCGCCATACTAATTCCCGCAACGAATAGTCCCACGGCTCAACCTCCGCAATTCCTGCAACCTTATGAATCGTCTTCCACGCCCACGGCTCTACTTTGTTTTGACTTTGACCGGGATCAAATCCCCGGCGATACTCCGGAAAAAACTTGTGTAAGCTGATTTGATCTCAGGGATCAGCCCCTTCAACGATTCACCGCCTAAACCCTTCTTGAACTCAGCGAAAGAAACATCCCGCTCGATAGCCTGATCCTTCACCGACACGAACGCCAGAAGTAACAGGTTGTCGAACGTACCGCCCAAGAGCTTAGAGAGTACGGTTTCTATGATCTCGCCGACTCCGATTTTATCGATGAACCCCTTCCCATCTCCGAGCTTGAAATCACCCTGATACTTGCCGATCATCTGGCCGACTTCATCCAGGAGCTTGACACCGCTGTCACGCTCGAAGTCAGCGATCGTTCCACATGTCACACGTGGAGTCCACTCACGTCCTTCACTGTCTTTGAACATTATTTTCCTCCCGTTCCTTTACCCAAATAATCCGGGAGTGACGGCTGTCCGTTGGCCTTTATATCCTGATTTTGCTCCACAGGACAAAACCGTCACTCTCAGAAATTACACTACGACGCGGGACCGACCGGAGTCAGCGCACCATCACCCTCGAGACTGACAGGGAATTCCACCCCATCGTCAAGAGGCTGACCGACTTCGATGTCCATGACAAGTGCGCTTCCTGTGAAGCCATTGCCAGTGGGATCGAGCCATTCCATGGCGACCGGCGTTCCGTTCAACCATGCGTCACGAAGCACCTGGACCTGGGCGTTCGACGCAACGAACAACGACTCGATGTCGGCGAACCATTCCTTCAGTCCTTGCTTCTTGTTCTTCCAGCCGTTTCCGTCCTTGCGTGAAACGTCCACGCTTGTCGCGGAGCCGCGAAGACGAACATCTTTCGCCAGCCCGAACGCGGTCCCTCCGACCTTTACTTCCCATTCATAACCAACGTCTACCTCTGCACCCATAACACCCTCCTATTCCTCAACCACAACCACACGCACCTGTATTGTAAAACCGGGAAATCCGCCATCAAACACAAGACGGCCCGGATAGTTCGCCCAACAGCCTACGACATTATACCCGACAACGGTGGGAGATCCACGGTGAATTCTTTTCCAAACTAATTCAGCTATATTTCTTAAATTTTTTTCTGATTGTTTGTTGTCACCGTGGACTTCTATATCCAGAAGTGTGTCCGATCCCCTTTTCGCTTTGTACCCCCACGGAATTCCAGGAAGTTGAGTGACAAGGATTGAAATGTTCTCCGCGTCTTTAGGGATCTTGCCATTGAAGATCGCTGGAACAGGAGATCCGTCTGTGAATTCATATGTTCCCATTCCGTCCGCTGTGGCGATATCGGTGTCAGCCGCCAGGTAGTCAGCGATTCCGACTTCGATCATCATTGTTTATTCAACCACTTTCCCGCTCTAGTGTTCGCAATCGGAATCCCCTTGAATAGCAATGCGAATTTTTTCCGCGCCCTGATCAAGGCCGGGTACATGAAACGGCGTGGAAACTTTTTTGAGAACTCATGGAACTTGCCATATATTTCGGTCGGACCGATAACCTGAGTAATTCCCAAAGCGGTCGCCGCGTGTTGAATGCCTGACCTCAAGGCATTTAGTTGAACATTCGGCGGAGAGCCTACCGGCGACGGAGTTTTCGCGGAGCCTCCACCGGACCTCATCGAGAGCTTCGCTTCGTTTTCAACGGCAACCGCCCCACGCTCGAGCGCACCGCCGCGCTTGCGGATTGCTTCATTGACCGCCTCGCGGACTTTCTTCTTGTGGAACCTCGTTTTCTTCTGCGCCATCACTTCCACCCCACCCAGTAGATCAATCCAGCCGTTCCGACGATCACGACGACAGCAATCAACCCACGAATCAATTCGCCGATCCACGTCTTCTGGATATCCTTGTGATCCGTGAGATGTGTACTCAAGTCAGGACATGGCCGCTCCGGAGCCTGGGCGATATCATTCATGCGCCGATGTAAGTTGTCCGACATGGTATCGATGCGAGTATTGAGATCCGAACTCAGCGTCGTGATCGCTCTCAGAACTTCGCCGTTGCCCATGTCATGTCCTTTCTATGGAGAGATCGGTTCCGATATACGTTCAAGCGTCAAAGACTTGTTCATCGTGGCCAGCGGCTTCCGGAAGCCTATCACTCTATATTGCGCCGTGTCGATGATGAGAATGTCGTTTATCGAAACAGGAGCCGCCACGTTGCAGACGAACATCTCCTGATCATTGTGTACTCGAGTCGATCCCCACAAGGTCTTTGCGGTTCCGAGCGTAACATTTGAACCGTGTTCGCCATCACTTGTCTTCGTCGGCGTATAATGTTCAACAGGTCTTCTCATGTCATGTCCCTGAAGTCATACGCGGCCAGCTTCGCCATTACATCACTGTCAAAGAAGTCAGCCCAGTTCACGCGGACACCTTCAAAGGACTCTGACTTCCTTCCGCCTCTGTTGTTGTACCAGCGGAAAGCCGCATCGAGCATTCCCATCTTCAGGCCGGACGGCAATGTCGCGGCTGTATATCCGGCATTGATGTTCACGCGCCAGCGTTCCGTCCCACCGTCCCACCGGATCTCACCTTCTTGCCAGATCCCGCGCTCATTGAATTTGACGTTTGTGATATCATACGTCTCATCTGAGTTCCTGTCAGTGATAGAATTCAAGGCGGTGATCGGATGGACTTTCGGCCGGAGGAATACGCCGCCACCGTCCACGTCGTCATTGACCGTCACGTTCTCGCCAGTATCCACGAATCGGACGGCAAGCATTTCGGAAAGATATTCCTCGATTCCCTCCGCAACGATCGTCAGCACATTGTTTTCCGTGTCCCAGTCGATTTGAAGCCATTCCTTGTATAGCGCAACCGTGATCAGGCTCATAAATGTTCCTCCAAGTCTGCCATAATTTCCTGTGCCGAATCATCGTCAATGATCCGACCTGCCATGACTTCTGATTTCGGTCCGATGATCTCAACCATGCCATTCGTCCGCATCTTCCGCGCCATGAGTGCCGTCACGATTTCCTCATCTCCTGGGCATCTTTGATGAGACAAGCCATGCTTGTCGATGTGCTGGCCGTGAATGATCCATTGAACCACTCTATGCTCACCCATTTGTCCACATCCACATTCCACGGAAGCCGTCAATGAATGTCCCCTTGATTTTCAATTTGTTTTCGACAGATCTCACGGCGCGTCTGACTTCCTTGAGCGTCTTTGTGTCATGCACCATGACCACGCTTTTCGCCACGCGGAGAGCTTCGATGAGATCCATCCGCGCTTCATCGAATTCGTGACCGCCGTCCACCCACACGAAGTCCACAGACTTGTTTTTTAGACCTTTGAGAAAGATCAAACTGTCTCGAGTGATGAAATCGACTACATGATGAAGACCGTTATGCTTGAGCCGTTTCCTGGCCGGATCTGCGGACCCTGCCTGGCCTCCGCTCTTGCGGCTCCAATTGTCCACAGAGATCAGCTTCCCACATTTCTTGTGAAGACAATCCTTTCCTTGCCGCCAGTTGTTATGAATTGCCGCCGCCAGCCAGAGCGTAAGATGTCCACCACTCACTCCGATTTCGACCATGAGTTTCGGTTTCAGGAAGCGGACGATCGAATATAAGAGCATCTTTTCTTGAGGACTTGTCACGCCGCGATCCGGATATTCCCTGTCATATGCTCTCAATGCACATGGCTGGACCGATTGCGTTGCTCTGCCGCTCACGTTTTCCATGTGATCACTCCTGATATATGATTCGGTTTTCCTTCCCAAAAAGAGATCTCTCCGAAATGACCGAAGTCCCGGATCACGTCTTCCTCATTGCGCCACCATGAGATATGACCGTCATTCTGATAATGACACGGCCTCAACCCTTCACGCGGGACATTGAAGATCAGTTGTCTCGAGACTATCTTCCGGATCTGAGCCACGGCCGCACATGGATCTTCAAAATGCTCGAGAACCTGAAGCGCGATTCCGGTGTCCATCCGGAAGACATTCAATCCCTTCAAGAACAACCGCTCGAGATCTTCATCTTTCATGATGTCGCCTTGCACGAATTCACGTTTCGGGAATCGTTTCTGTGCTTCCGCAACCATGACAGGACTGATTTCCAGTCCGATGTATTGAGTCGTATCTGCAATGAACCTTGAAAGCTCACCGAATGCAGATCCGATCTCGAGAACAGTCGGCCCCACCATTTCAGAGATCTTCCGGAACTCATTCTTCCGGATACGATTATCATCCTTTGCCAGATATCTCTCGCCCTTCATGTCCCACCATTCTTGAGTGTTGATCCGGAGTCCCGAGATCTTATCCTGGCCGAATGCCAGCATGAGCGTCTTGTCCTTGACCTCTTTGCCGATATGCTGTTGAGCAAACTTGTTCACATATGTCTTTGATGTGTTCGTGCCGCTCATCGTGCAACAGTACATCCCATCTCTGAGAGTGACAGCGTTCTTATGAGCCGCGAGTTCTGGATGATTGTGATGAAATTTCCATTTGTGCCAGTACGTCGAGAGCCTGACTGGATTTTGAAGCGCACGTTTCGGGATAACATAGACAAAGAAAGCCGGGCATGTCTCGGAAACCCAGTGAGACAAGAGATTGTGATCGATGTCATATCGATATCCGTTTTGTGTGACGAATAGCAAGCCGGGGATATTGAGTTCATATTGATCCAATTCTTCCCACAGATCACATCTCCACATATCATCCGAATCACATGCCGCCAGGAGAACATAATCACAATCATGATATCGTGAACAAAGTTCCTTGAACAGCGTCCTATTCTCAGCCCACGGATCTCCATGTTCATTGACGATTGCGATCGCATCGTGAGGACCGCCGCCCACAGCTTCTTGAGTTCTGACCATCACGTCAAGAATCGGATTCGCCTTGTCCATACATTCTTTTCGGAAAGAAGCGATCCAGTCAAAGTCCGGATTCTTCATGGCCTTCATACTTTCGACCATATATTCCTCTGTGATCGGAGCGCGTTTCTTCCACCACTCAGGATTCGAGATCGTCTTCTTGTATCTCCACGCATCATATCCGGCAAAGAGATCGAAGTATGTGAAGATCACTCTACCGATTTTCATTTCCGGTCCCTCATGAGTGTGGCTGTCCGGTGTAATGTCTTGGCAATGTGGAACTTGCGTTCCTCGCAAAACTCGCTGACCGCCTGGACGATCCCGGCACAGTTTATTCGGTCGCAATAATCATGCACCATGATCATCCCGCCTTCCTCGAGAAGCACATCTGAGATGAACAGATCTATTGAACACCATTTGAAATTATGAGATCCATCGATGAAGATCACGTTGAACTTGTCCCCGCCGTATATCCTCACGAAGTCCGGAGATGCGCCTTCATACAATGCCTGATTTTCTCGGGCATTCACTCTCCATATCTCAGGATCTCCGGCTTCCGCCATGTGACCATCCTCGAAAGGATCTATGCTTACGATATGGAGATCAGGACGGTACGTTGCCCAGTACGCGGCGGACGCGCCGTGATATGTTCCGATCTCGAGCATCTGTCCTTCTACTGGCAGACACTCAAGGATCGATTCCCGTTCCTTCACGTTCATCCTCGACTTGCCTAGAATATCAGATGATTTCATATCCGAATTCCTTTGCCAGATTCTTGTCCACAAGCCCCCTCACAGTGTCAAGCGTCTTCGGCGTATAGTGTTCCATGTATTTCTTTTTAAGATAATACGCGCCTCGAGTGAATTGCCTACGAGCCGGTTTTCCTGATCGACCCATGCGTTTTGTTTCAACAAAGAATTTCTTGAGTTTTCGTTTCCGGACAAGTCCGAGTTCCCGAGCTACGATTTCGCATGTCAATACTGGATCTTCAAGAAGATCTTCATACCTGACAACCTCCATATTGAATGGCATCGGTATTCGCCCGGCCGCATTGAGCCAGTGTCGATTCACGATATTCCAGTGTTCAACGAATTGACCATCCTGGACGAATTCACCGAAGTCTTCCTTGCCCCATAATCCGCGATATCTGTGCATCGATACGAGCCATGAGTATATGTCTTTGACCATGACCACGGAATCCATGTGACGGCCGAGAAGTTCCGGAAGACGATAGCGGCCATGCTTCCAGCCGCCTTCATTGATGAACCATGTGACATGATAATTCATGCCGAGTAACTGCAAGAGCCAGTTCGTCCCTGTGCGCTTCAGGCCGAACATCTTCACATCTTTTTTCGTGTTAGCCGTCATATCGCTTTCTCTCTAAGATGCACCAATGGGCTGACCATCCGACCGCCAGTCCGAAACAGAAACTCAAAACGCCTACGATATAACACCACATTCCCTTCCCTCCTGTGCTACAAGCGGAGATCCTTCCGATGTCATGGGAAGGCCATGCTTCTTGTCCGGGAGAATAATATCCCTATTCATGTTGTCATATGCTGACTTCACGATGTCAGGGATCTCCCAGTCAACCTTGCGGATAATCCCGTCACCACAATCGCCGAGCTTGTCCTTCCAGTTCGTCCACACCTTCTGTCTGTTCTTGCGGCCTTTCTCCTGGCCGTCGCGCTTCAGATAGAAGTCGTGCTTCGCTTGCATCAATGCGTTCGGGAAGCAATGGCCGAGATGATAGATCACAGCCGTCACGTCCTCACCTTCCTCACGGATTCCGCCAGGCTTGTTGATCGTTCGGCCGAGCGCGTCCACGACAGTCGGGTGTCTCATCCAGTAGAATGAGCCACGCCAGAAGCTCCACCGATAATGAGGACACACGGAACCATACGGCTCGAGACGCTTCCCCCATCGTGTACCAGCCATCTTCACGGAGTCATGGACCCAGTGAGCCAGGTCATGCCAGAAGCATACCCATCTCGGAGCGGTCCACTTGAATCCTTGCTCGATCCACTTGCCCAGGTCGGTCCAGATCTCATCTCCGTCAAGCAAGAGATGGTGATTGCCTGTCATTCTGTTAGTACACCATGACCGCATTTCGCGCTTGCCGCTCCATACGTCACGCCGCTCGATCTTGATCTTGTTCTCAGGATCAGGCATGGCAAGAAGCCGATCGATACTCCCATCGTCAAAGACATCCTTTGTCAGCTTCGTCGGACCGGCCGCGACCTGGATCTCATCGACGTGATCATAGATCGCTTCGATGCTCTCCGGAAGGAATCCCCAGTATAGGATCATGTGCGCCGAGATCTTCACATCACTGACCGGAGTATGGAACTTGATGCTCCGGATCTTCTCGCGCTGTGCGTCCATGCCATTCTTCTCGATCGTCCGCTTTTGGATCTTGCCGAGTTCTTTCTTCGGAGCGGAAGCCATGCTCTTAACCTTCCGACAGAAAGCGGCCTTGTCCCCCCACTCCACATATTCAAGTGTGTCACCATATGCTTCCCGGAGGACCGGGAGATCATAGACAACACACTGAGTTCCGCATGACAGAGCTTCGCCTGGAACCATGCCAAAGCCCTCGAATCGTGACGGAGCCAGGACTATGTGAGCGTTCCGCATATACATGAATTTCTTATCGTCCGAAATATTCGACTTGACGTGGATGTAATGCAGGTCATTCACTTGCGGCATGTTATTGATCGCGCCGAACACGACAAGATCGAATTCTTGTTTCAGTTCCATGATCGCTTGAATGGCAACCTTCCCGCCCTTGTACTTCGGAGCGCGCGCGGAGTACACAGCGAAAGGACGATCGATCTCACACTTCAGATCTTCGGACTTTTTGAGCGCGTATGTGTTCACGGCCGGATTGACGACTTCAGTCGGGATATCCTTGCCGAGCCACTTCAACAGATACTCCGCTGAGAGATCGCTGTTTGCGATCAGGAGATCCGCCTTGCCGAAGACGTGTTTGTTCGACTGTAACTTCTCGGCGTACTCAGTATCGAACTCAGCAACCCAGTTCGGAGTCTCGAAGTTGAAGCACACGAACGGGATGTGTGGATGCTGTTCCTTGAACTGGAACGCCTTCATCCCGAGAGCCAGCTTTGAGTCGGTGACAATGAGATCCAGGTCAGGCGGGATCTGATCTTCGCCCAGGTATGCGATCGTCAGATTATCTTGCGTCGGATAGTCAAGCCTCCACTTCGGCATGTTGTCAGTGATGAGCCACACTTCGCAACCAAGAGCCGCCAGGTTGTGAGCGTATTGCCAGAGATGAATTCTCCCCCCACTGTATTGAGTCGATGTCTTCAGCCAGATCCCGATCCGCTTCGTCTGCTTCCACTGTGGCGCGGCCTCGCCATACTCAATGGACTTCAGATAGGAATCCTCTCTCGGAGCGACCTTCCCGGCCGCAAGCATCCGAGCGGCTTCCTGTCTTGTCTTTACGTCTACGAGTTGACCTTTGAAGATCATGACTGGATTGTTTCGCGCATCATGATACTTGAAGTCCATCAATGCTCTGAGATTCATTAGCTCCCTCCCGTTACAAGGGGATAGGGACGTGACTGTTGCCGCTAACCAATCACGCCCCTTGAATCATCCTTGCCTAAATGCTACGAAGTAACGTCCTTCAGTTCTGCCGCCGCTCTCGGCTGGACAAGCTCACCGCCGACAATCACGAAGACAACGAATGCTCTCACGTTGTCCTGGAACTTATAGTCGTCGGAAGTCTTGACCACGATCTCGGATTCCATCGCAACGATGTACTCTCTGAGATCGACAAAGTTGAGATCGCCTTCCGAGCCGATGTTCGGTAGACGATGGGTATCGATGTACGGATACCCGTTGAGACGATCAGGCATCGTTCCCGCCACGGATGGCGTGAACAGCGGACGGCCTGTGGTGTCAAGAGTCTGCTTGAACACCCTCATGACCTGATCCGATGCGAGATAGACACATCCGGCCCGGTGATACGCCCGGAGCGCGAATTCGAGATTGACGAGATCCGCATACGACGCGGAACCCACCGCCGCTCGAGCAACCGCCCTGATCC
>SDBT01019001.1_pt1 | contig 10779 bp, 14 predicted proteins | sample 2277101 | NCBI WGS metagenome assembly SDBT01 (sample SAMN10404973, study PRJNA504765) | marine sediment metagenome | isolation source: marine sediment core GS10_PC15, 103 cmbsf | place: Arctic Ocean: Southern Knipovich Ridge | collected 2010 | reverse complement strand
TGTAGTCATAGACGATGTGCCAGACGATGTGGACTTGCCTTCAGCCTTTGCGAGTGGGGTCACACCCATCCCGTCCATCCGATACAGTGGTTACACGCCTCATGATGTGCCTAAGGTTGCGGCAGCCAGGGCGACACCCTCAGCCAGGATTCCACCCAAGCCTTCCCTCCTGGCAATCATTTCTATTAACTTCAACATCGCTTCGGCATTACCAAAGTTGAGTTTTAGCCCGCCGGTATCCTTCTCTGTCAGAATACCGTTCTCAAAACACTCCATGGCAAAGGCTATACTAGCTCCAGTAGAAATAGTATCTAAGCCATAAGCACCGCACAGTTGATTGCCCTTAGAGACTGCTTCCAGATTATCAATACCACAATCTGAACCTAATGCCGCCAGGGTTTCATACTCAGGGCCACCATAGAAAGGGTCAACATTATATGGTTCCCCAACTGCTACCTCAGGCTTGCACCGAATGGGGCAGGCATAGCATCCTCCTCTACTTGTTAGGATGCTTTCATTCATTGCCGGGGCAGATATTTTCTCAGCTCCCTCAAATACGCCCTGCTTAAAGTTCCGCGTCGGTAAACCTCCGGCTGTATTTAAAGCCATAAGGACTCCCTGAGTACCATTCTTACTCATGTTAACAGCACCCGGGTTAGTTTTGAGGTCATCCCTGAGCCACTTGGCCAGTGAGTTGACCGCTTCGGTATCTGATAGTTCTACCTTTTGATTGCCCTTAACGGCAATCGCTCTTAGATTCTTGGACCCCATCACTGCCCCCATACCGCTACGGCCGGCAGCATGGTTTATGTCGTTGACTACACAGGCATAGCGGACCTGGTTCTCGCCGCCTATTCCTATCTGGGCGACACGAACGCCGCTAACTCCTAATTCCTTCTGGATAAGTTTCTGGCAATCACCGGTAGTCTTGCCCCAGAGGTGCTTGGCATCTCTTATCTCTACCTTGCTGTCTTCAATCCAGAGATATACTGGACTTTTTGCTTTGCCCTCGATAATTATGGCATCATAGCCGGCATGCTTGAGTTCAGCTCCCCAGTAGCCACCAACCTCAGCATCACCATAGCCGCCGGTCAGTGGTGATTTGGCACCCACACTATTCCTACCACTACCAGCTATCGGGACTCCAGTGACTACCCCGGCAGCAAAAATCAGTTTGTTCTCGGGACCAAGCGCATCCACACCACCCTTTAGCTCCTTAAGGAGGAAATAACTTACGAATCCTCTACCTCCAATATATTGCCGGTAGAAGTCCTCGTCTGGTTCCTCTACTGAAGTGGTGCCATTAGTTAAATCAACCCGTAATATCTTCCCATTATATCCGTGGACCATCTAATAAACCTCCTGCAAACTTCGATTTTGAATAAATAACAGGCAAGCGCTAAGCCTCAGTGCGTCACCTCCTTCACAATTTTATCCAGCACGGGGGCGATATCCCGGGAGGTGTCCACCGCATAATGATTACGGCGTATTTTTTCAACAGACGACTCCATCCTTCGGTATACTGCCCAATCAGCATCTGATTTACTCCTCGAATCTTGTAGCCGAGCCTCAAGCCGTTCACGTACTACTTCGGGTGGTGCCTCAACACGCACCAGGACCAACTTGATATCCAAACGGTCGGCAATACTATAAAGATACTCACGGCTTCGCTCTGATAGATTGGTCGCATCTAAAATAATGGGAATCCCTCTCTTCAGCAAGTGCTCCACCAGAAGGTGAATAGCCCGAAAAAGCTGCGAGCTTTCCCAGGCACTATACCTTGGTGCCGGGAAAAGAGTCTTGCGTAAGGCATCACTTTCTAAGATGAGAAACGGCAACCTTTCGGCTAACTTGCTACAGAAGTAAGATTTCCCGCTACCAGGCAAACCACTGACAACAACAAGGACAGGCTCTGCCGCCGGCTCAGGAAGTTGCCTCAAGCTCTCACTCAGCCGCTCCACATCGGAAACTAGCTGGGTATTGTCCACACTTAATTATACAATGTTTTTTGTGATTTGACTAGATGGTTATGAAAAATAATTTGACAATTTTATGGTAAGCAATCTACTCTACCTCAAAACCCCATCAAAGAAAGCGGTTATCTTGTTGATATACTCTTCGGGGCAGGTAACGTAGGCTCTTGCGTGACCAGCGTCAGGAACCACCCATAACTGGTTTTCAGGATTTTGAGATGCCTGTTGCAATCTGTAGGCGTGCTCCAGAGGGACGGTGTCATCTAGCTCTCCGTGAATAAATAAGATAGGTCTTGGAGCAATCTTGGATACTAGCTCAACAGGTTTAATGGCAGTAAAGTCAACACCGTACATGATTCTAACCATAAACAACAAGGGAGAAAGAAAAAACTTAGGAAATCTGGTGCGCTTTGAGAACTCAGGCTCCATCATGTCTTTTAAATCAGCAAAGCTACTGTCGGACACTACAGCATCGATGTCACTGTTCTCTGTAGTCGCCATAAGGGTAGCGACAGCACCTGTAGAAAAGCCCAACACCCCAATGTGCTCCAAGCCACGTTCTTTTACATAATCAACTGCGCCCAGCAGGTCTCTTTTCTCGTAGTAACCCGCTGACATCCTGTTCCCATCAGATTCGCCGTGACCGCGCAGGTCAAACATGAGGACGTTGTAGCCGTGCTCCACTAACCCCGAAGCGATGTTTAGCATTCCAATGCTAGGGTCGGCTCTATGCCCATCGGCGCCGTGTAACATGATAATAACCTGCTCGCTGTCCTCAACCGGCAGATACCAGCCACGCAGAGTTAACTCGTCTTCCACACTTGAAAAAGAAATGTCCTTGTAGTTAAGACCCAAGAGTGCCGGGTTTTCCTCAACTGGTGCTCGTTTTACCTTGGTCATGGAGTAGCCTAGATAGCCCGAAATCCCCAGGAAAGCAACAACCACTGCCAGAACAAGGGCTAGCACTAGTTTCTGCCAGAGTTTCATAGGTAATTCTCCCGAAGAGTTCACAGAGAAAGCTAGATTATATTAGCAAAAGCGGCAGTACCATTTAAGGTTCTCTTCTCAAGGAAGCATTAGTCTTTATTACGGTATGATATAATATTTACTGGGGTAGTGGTAGCTAGTAAATCTATTCTGCCTTTAGCGCTGCGGCAAGCGCCAGAATAGCTACTATTGCCCCGAAAACTATATCAACCCAAGTACCAGCAACGAACGAATTCAGAACCACCCAGACACCCAGAACAGATATCGCGAAACTCAGTAATTTCATTTTCCATCTCCTTTCTTCGTAAAATGTATAAAATATTTCGGCTACTGCCGCTTTTGCTCAAAAATATTGGGTCCGGTTATAAAATCACTCCAGTCAGTCATCAGGATAGAAAGCAAGTCCTAGAGTTCCGGTACCGCAAACATACCCCATCAACGGGCTAAACTCGGTAAGCCATAACTCAGCGCAATTGAATTCAGAGGATACCCTTTCCTTTAGTCTTTCAGCTTCATCCTGAGCATAGACGTGCATCACAGCAACGTGTATTGGCTTCGAACCAACCTTATTCCTCACCATTTTTAGTATCCGCTTAACACCACTCTCCCTGCTTCTTACTGTGCCTACAAGACGAATCAACCCTGAAGAGAAAGTGAATATTGGCTTGATTTTAAGCATGGAGCCCGCAACAGCGGCTACCTTAGGTATGCGCCCTGAGCGGTAAACATAGCGAACCGTATCCATAAAGGCAATTATTTTAACCCTATCTCTCACTTCTTCGGCGATTCTAACCACCTCAGTCAGGTTTTTACCTTCCTCCGCCGCCCGAGCTGCAGCCAGGGCAATAAGACCCTCAGCGGCAGCCACTGTCCGGGAATCTAGTACCTCTACCGAAGTGTCGGGAAGCTCAGCCTCGGCCTGCTCTTTAGCTCCTCGGACTACATCATATACGGCGCTAAGCTTAGACGATAAAGTGACGCAAAGGATATCCTTGGTTTGCTTACTGGCTTCACGGTAGGCTTTAAGGCAGTCCTCAGGCGAGGCGGCCGATGTCTTGAAAGCCTCAGGGTCTTTTAGGAATAATTGATAGGCCTCGGATGGGGTTACATCTATCCAGTCCTTATAGACCTTGCCATTAGCGTAGAAGTTCAAGGGGATAATCTCAATTCCGTACTGCTCAACTAGTTCCCTGGTGAGGCAAGCTATACTATCAGTAACAATAGCTACCTGGTTAGCCATAAAAACTAATTTCTCTCCAGTCTCGTAAGTGCTAACAATCAGTCCATTTAGCCTTCGGAGTAAAAAGCAACTGCCAGGGTTCCGGTGCCGGTAGCATAGCCCATTACCGGACTAAACTCGCTAAGCCACAGTTCAGCGCAATTGAATTCAGAAGATATCCGTTCCTTTAGCCGCTCGCCTTCCTCTGGGGCATAGGCATGCATCACTGCCATATGCACCGGACTTTGCCCAATCTTGTCTCTCATTATCTTAAACAGCCGCTCCATCCCGCTGTTCTTGCTTCTTACTGCACCTGCAAAACGTATCAGCCCTGAGGAGCTGGTAAGTATTGGTCTGATATTAAGCATAGACCCTACCTGAGAGGCTATCTTGGGTATGCGCCCAGTTCGGTAAACATGGCGGATAGTATCCAGGAGAGCGAGGAATGTAACCTTATCTCTCATTTCCTCGGCTGCTCTAACTACATCAGCCAGGTCTTTTCCCTCCTCCGCTGCCCGAGCCGCAGCCAAAGCGACGAAACCTTGAGCAGCAGTAACTGTTTGAGAGTCTAATACCTCTATGGAGGTCTGAGGCAGTTCAGCCTTGGCTCGGTCTTTAGCTTCTAGAGCAGATTGATAGGCTACACTGAGCTTAGCGGAGAGAGTAACACACAGAATGCTCTCCGCTTGATTACTTACCTCACGGTAGGCTTCAAGACAATCCCCGGGATTGATACCAGATGTCTTAAAGGATTCAGGGTCTTTTAGGAATAGCTCATAGGCTTCAGACGGGGTTATATCCACCCAATCCTTATAAAGCTTGCCATCGAAGTAAAGGTTAATGGGCACAATTCTAATCTCGTATTGCTTAACCAGTTCCCTGGTAAGGCAGGCGATACTATCAGTAACTACGGCTACCTTTGGCATGCCAAACCTCCTAGTTTGACGATAATCTAGGTTGCCACTTGCTGGCTATCATGTCTTATTCTGCGCTCCAGTAAGGCTGGAACTAGCAGAAAACTCAACATCAGTAAAACCAAAATAATAAAGGCAAATAGACCCAGCTTACTACTGGCAAAAGTAACCATGGTCAGGGTTAGAAGTCCCGATGCAAGCAGCGCCGCTATCTTTAACCACCGTTGCCTCAGGCGAATGAATGCTGCCGCGGTTAGCGCTAACACCAGGAAGGTCAGCCCGGTCCAGGGAGCAAAATCACGGAGACGCTCAAGACCGAACGCGAAGAATTTATTTTCTAGCTCTACAGCTAAAAGCCACCCGATAACAGTTGGCACCGGTAGCAGCATGAGAGTACTATACAACCAGTCTCGCTTTATGGTCTTAATAGTGATATAGCAAAGCAACCATAAAACCAGCGGGACATAGAGGAGGATTGTTAACCAGGACCAACCTGTGGGCAGATAGAGCAAGAGTAGGCCGGCTACTACCACCGGAACCAGCGAGTAGCCAAGCCAAGGGGAGAGCCAGGTTGGTTTGCCATGATACCAGCCGTAGATAACAATGCCAATGATTAAACTCAGCATAACTGGTAGCCAACCAATACTCCACCACTTAAGAGTGAAAAGCGCAGCAAAAAACAGGTGGGGTATGGAAGCTAATAATGCTTGCCTCCAGGTACCCTGGCTATGAGCTTCATATATCTGGCGGGCTACCAGCTTGGCCGAACCCAGTAGCCCCACACATTTCTTGGCGGCTTCCTCATCAGATAGGCCGGCATCCCTCATCTCCTGGAATCTATCCTCAACGTGCGTCTCCAGCTCATCAATGATCTCCTTCTCGGACGAGGGGTCAAGTCTCAACTTATTCCTGAGGTCATCCAGGTAACGGTTTAACGTTGTTGCCAATTCCACACCTCAAATCAGGCATTTATCGGTTGAACAATCAAGTTCAGGGCTGCAAAGAAATCCTGCCACTGGGCTGTTCTCTCTACCAGGACAGAGCGCCCCTTTTCGGTAATATGGTAATACCTCCGCTGACGCCCACCAGACAGAACCTGCCATCTACCCGCCAGTAAACCAGTTCTTTCCAGACGGTGGAGAGCCGGGTAAAGGGTGCCTTCCTTGAGTTTGAAGTAACCCTGGCTTCTTCCCTCAAGCTCTTTCAGAATCTGGTAACCATACATCGGTTGCTGAGTTATCAAACAAAGTAGTAGATAATCAATGCTACCCTTCATCAAATTACGCCTACGCACCATACAAGTCACCTCGCCTAACATAATACCTAGAATAACTAGGTATTATCATAGCACTGGTTTACCAGCTTGTCAATAGGATTGGAAGATGATTTTTATGGTTGTTTGAGAAGCTACGGGGCAGATAGAGAAGCCTAAACCCAAACCGACCTTTGATGCTAAAGCTCTAGGACGTCTGTGGTGGATTGAAGGGTGGTAAGGCTAGAGCAGAGAAGTTATCAAGCACAAGACGGACAGAGATAGCAAGGAAGGCAGCTAGGGCTAGGTGGAGTAAATAGATTCTCGTTTATATAATAACTAGACTTTCTATCTGCCAAGAATCAACTTCTTATGACGCTCCGCAATCGTCTTAGAATTACTTACAGCCTTTTTAATTCGTGTTCGTGCCCGTTGACTGATAGAGCCAGAATCCTCTACTAGCTTTGTATCTTCGAACTCATATAGGTCAATACAATCCACATACGAGTCATGGCTTAGGCATTTGTGGTTAGATTCTTCTATAATAGCTTGGCAAGCTAATAGGTCTGGGCGTTTCTGAATATATCTGTGAATGTTGGAATTTACAAGAAAACCCATGGGCTTTAAGTCTCTACAAACAATAGCTACATACTTGTTTTTAGGGGTTGGTCGCACGTGGGAGCAGTTCTGGATATGGTAAAGCCGCCATATTTCAGGCATGATATTTAATCAGCACCACGATTAGACAAATAATCAATTAAATCGGTGGATTCTGCAAGTAATTCAGCAATGTCCTCAATTGGCATTCTGACACTTTCTGCCTTCCCCCTCTTCCCCCAACTTTTCCTCCAAGCATCATCATGCGCCATTTCTCCTAATACCCAATAGGGGGCTTCCCCATAAGCCTTAATGATTTGGTTTAAGCACTCTTTGTCTGATTTACTTAGGTAATCCAAGTTTGGGTCACGTAGTGCAATAACCTGATTCTCTTCTACCTTGACCCCGTTAATAGGTGCTTGGTTAGCTTCTTTAAGCAAGTCGTAGGCATTTGATGGTGTAGCCCCTTCCTTCATGGCAGAATATGTTTCGCCAAAAATGAATCGACCATACTTCTCAAGGCTAGTCTTATCAACTAGATAGAGCAGTTTGCAGATTCCATAAATATCAGCATCAGATACTTTCTGAGCAAGATACAGTATCGCCTCAACAGCTTTTGCTTGGTCAAATTGGAAAGTGATGCTAGTCATATTTCCCCCACCTCTTAATGAATTGTAATACCACTGAGCTACTCTTGTCAAGTGTTTTTGCATCACAGAGAACATATGTTCTATTATAACATATCCCTTTTAGCCCACTTTCATTTTACCACATTCAAAATGATACACTACCGGAAGATGATTTTTATGGTTGTTTGAGAAGAGGGTTTAAGTGGGAGGCTCCGCCTTGGGTTGATTCTACTATCCCGTGAGAAATGGCTTGTCGCTCAAGATTTCTACGTTAGCGGGTAGTCTGAAATTTTATGAGACCGTATATATTTTACCATAGCTTTTCCTAAAGCTTTGGCGGCTGCCATCCTTTTTTTGTCCTGCTTAACAGCCTCTTTATCCCGGTATCCTTCCGCGCCGCTAACACCTATAACATATCCTACCATTATCATTTTTTCGATGATGAAAAACCCATTAAATGCTGCTATCGTATTTGAGGCGCCACTTCCCTCTAAAGTTATCACCACACTGGCTGCTTTGTTTCTCAGATTACGCTCGCCCCCGAAGGCAAAGGTGCGGTCGATTAGTGCCTTTGCCTGAGCACTTACACTCCAAAAGTAAACAGGAGTACCGAAGATAATCCCATCTGCTTCCAGGAGTTTAGGGTAAATATCCTGCATGTCATCCTTTATATGGCACTCTCCAGTCTTACGGCAAGCAAGACAAGCGTCACAGGGAGATATAGTCTTCCCGGCAACAGTCACTAACTCTATTTCAGCACCTTCTTCTTGAGCGCCCTTCAGCGACTCCTGTAGCATAGTCTCTGTATTACCATGTAACCGGGGGCTACAACAGATACCGAGGACGTTCATCATCACTCCTTGTTAAGTGTACTTAAGGCGTGTTTTCTAATACCGCCCGGGCATCGACAGCCACAGCACCATCCTTATAGGCGAAAATAGGGTTGAGGTCAAGCTCTTTTATATCAGGGTTCTTTTCTACAAAATCAGAGATTTTAAGCAATAATTCCTCCAGGTTCTCTACATCTGCCGGTTCTGAACCTCTATAACCTTCTAACAGAGGATAACCCTTTATCTCCCTTATCATTTCTCTGGCGTCTCTCTTGACCAGTGGCACAATTCTGAAAGAAACATCCTTCAGAATTTCTACCAGAATGCCACCAAGACCGAACATAAGCACGGGACCAAACTGGGCATCCTTTGACATTCCAATAATCACCTCAACCCCGGGGCGAGCCATCTTTTGCACTGATACCCCCTGAATCTTCGCCTGGGGATATTCTTTCTTGATAGCTTTCATAATATCGTCATAGGCTTTGCCCACCTGCTTTGCTGTTTTCACGTCCAGCTTAACCCCGCCGGCGTCACTCTTGTGCACAACATCTGCTGAGGCTATCTTTAGTACCACAGGGAAGCCTAACTCCTGACTGATAGAGATTGCCTCTTCCTTAGATGTTGCTAGTCTGGTATCAACGACATCTATACCGGCTTGCTTGAGGAGTTCCTTAGCCTCTATTTCCGTCAGCAGGGTTCTATCCTCATTCCTAGCCTGCTCTATTACCTGTTGCCTCATCGTTAAAGCTATCCTCCCGATTAGAATCGAACTAAGTTAGTGTAGCAGATATCACTGCCCTTTGCCAATTAATAGCAACTTGACGACGGGGTAAGCCAGTAGTACAATGCAGTCAAAGGAGTCGAGCATACTCCGCCTTTTCTGATTCACAAATGGGGTTCCAATGTTTATGCTTGCCATAACTAAATAGAGCCTACTTACAGGAAAGCAGCTAGATACAAATTATTCTAATACATAAAAGAGTACTGTATGGAACGACCAACAGATTTAAATCAATACGAGAAATGGCTAGAAGAAGAACTTGGATATAGAATTGACGCAAAGGTAAAAAGGCGCTACGAAACCGTTTCGCTTTTAGTGCGTTCTGGGTTTGAACAAACTGATTTTTGGAAATGTCTCAAGAAGGAACTAGAAGAGAGCGAAGCAGCTTATCGATTGAAAACAAATGGATACTCTCTTTTAATGATTAAGCCTGAGAAATTGGAATTAGACATAAAAGAATTCGATTCCTTCTTCCTGAAAACTGTACGCTGGAATGCTTTTGAGAATAAGAATTGGCCCAGTAAGCCTGATGAAGGTTGGGTTAAACCGGGAAATTGGTTTTCCAAAATAAATGACATTGTGAGAACTAGGGTTGTAGTGAAGTATCTTGACGGGGTTAAGATTCTGGTAGAAAGACTTCAGCAACTATGCAATATCCCTGGTCTGACCACGAGTGTCAAGTGGGAGGCAAGCGAGGAAGGATACTATGCCGCTCACCTTTACGTGGAAAGAGAGTATAGTATTCCTACGTCGGAATTTGATAGTGAGAGAGTACCTATTAAAGTTGAAATACAGGTTACGAGTCAACTGCAAGAGGCTATAGATAGACTCACACATAAGTATTATGAAGAGCGCCGCAGAAAGATGAAGTCATCGGACTTGAAATGGCAGTGGGATTATGAAGGCGATGAATTCATACCGAACTACTTAGGTCATATCCTTCATTACATCGAGGGTATGATTATGGGAGTTAGAAATAGGGAGGGCTAAGAAATGAACGAGCATATTGACTACCTTGACTACCTTAATTCAATCGATATTAATAACGAAACACTGTTTAACAAAATAGACGTAACATTCCGGGCGGCTGTTAGGATATCACAAGAGGAGATTCAGGATATCTTCATTTCAGATCGGTTGGAGAATGAAGGTCAAAGGGCATACGAACATCTATACTTATTCACTAACACTTACATTATAGAATCTGCAAACTTTGCTACAGATACGAATGTAAATATAGAGATCACAGTCTTAAAGGATAGGGTTAAGTACGTAATCGTAAAATATAATGATTATTTTGAAAAAGCCAATGCAGCATCTAGATTATCAGTCTTTTTTATTACGAATGGTGGCGCTTTTTTACTAAAGGGTGCGAAAGAGAATTGTGACAAGCTCATTGAAGTATATGATAAATATATTAGACCTAATATTTCAAAAGTCCCAATTCCAGAATAAGTTGCTGGGAGATGCTTTTATTAATCGATATCTTTGGTAGAATACTTTAAGACTCTTTCCCAGACGGATACTCGTATGTACAAGAAATCAGACATGCCGATGTATGTTCAGTAATATAGTCTTTCAGTGCAAAACGTGT
>SDBT01018999.1_pt1 | contig 10781 bp, 4 predicted proteins | sample 2277101 | NCBI WGS metagenome assembly SDBT01 (sample SAMN10404973, study PRJNA504765) | marine sediment metagenome | isolation source: marine sediment core GS10_PC15, 103 cmbsf | place: Arctic Ocean: Southern Knipovich Ridge | collected 2010 | reverse complement strand
CGGATGATGTCTCCCTGCTTCGGGTCGCGAAGTTTGGGCGCGGTTTTGGCTACGTCGGCGAGTGTTGCGACGTTGGCGGGCAGGCGATTGAACTCGGCGAGCCTTTCGGCGTCAAAGTTCGTATCGATGAGTTTCTTCTTGGCGGTCTTGAGCCTCTGGCGGTTCTTGATCGCCGCGGCCTCGACCAGTTGACGCAGCAGGCTGTGGCTGACGTCCCACAACTCGCGGTCCAGATCGAGCGCCGCACCGGGCCGGTAAGGATTGATCACCCACGGTGAGAGCTCGCCCTCGTAATGCGTGTAGACGTCCGTGCGAATGGGTAAGCGCCCCAACGCGGTGCGGATGGGCCCATCGGGCTGGCCAACCTTAACCGCCCATAGCGCCTGGCCGCGACGCGAGAGCACGAAGTCCGTAAACCGTTGGGCAAGCTTCGGATGCGGCGGGTTTTGTAGTATGCCGATCGGGTCCGGGTTGAACGCGGTCTGCCCGGCGGGGCTGACGTATACGATGGCTTCGGGATCCTTGGCGACGCGGACGGTACCGTAAAAATCGATGCAGGCCGCCATCGCCACCTCACCGGTTACAGGCGCGTCGGCGGCGCTTGAGGCCCCGTCGTAAAACTTCTTGGCGTTGCCCAATATTCCCAGCAGCTTGGCCCAGCCGCTCGCCCAGTCGCCGCCCGATTGCACGACCATCGCATACGCCGACGCCGCCGAGCCGGACATTGTCGGATCGGCCAGGCCGATGAGATCGTGAAATCGCGGGTCGGCCAGATCGTCCCACGTCGCAGGCGGTTTCCTGCCGAGTTGCTTGAGCAGCGGGGCGTTGTAGAGAAACCCGAATCCGCTGACGGCCGAGCCGCACCAGCGACGCTCGGAATCGTACATGTCCAGGCCGCCGAGCTTGGCCGGGATGTTGGCAAGCACGTCGTCGGGCAGTTCCATCGGCTGGAGGATGCCCGCCGATGCCATCTTGGTGAAGTAATAATCCCCGCCGCCCCATACGATGTCGATGCCGGACGTTTCGGCGTTGTCGTAGACGTTCTGAAGATATCGCAGAATCGAACTGGCGCCGCCGCCGATGTCGCGCCATTCGATGTTGACGGTTTGCCCGTACTCGACGGCATGGTGCAGCGAGAACGCTCCGGCGAACTCGTATTCGATGGCGGTGTTGTGCGGGCTTATGACGACGAGCTTGGCGGTGGGCAGTTCGTCGAGCGTCTTGCCCCACTTTGCCTGGACGGAGCTTTCGGCTTGGGCTTGTCGCGGATCGCCAGGCTGCTCGGCGTCGCTGCCGCAGCCGGCGGCCAGCAGAAGCGATAAAATCGTCGCGATTGTCGCGGGCAGTCTCAGTTGCATCTTGTAAGTCTCCCGATGGAGCGGATGCGATTGCAAGCCGGCGGCTGGTCAGATGCCCATGTCTTCCTTATTAAGGATGGCGACGAACTCATAGCCGGCCGCTTCCACGTTCTGGCGAGCGCCTTCCATGCGGTCGATTGCGAAGACCATTCGGGTTATTTCCGCGCCGGCTTCGACGAGCGTCTTTACCGCTTCGAGCGCAGCACCGGCCGTCGTTCCGATGTCCTCGACGAGCAGCACCTTGCGGCCCTCGACCGATGCGCCTTCGATAAGCTTAGCCGTCCCGTAGTCCTTCTTTGCCTTGCGGACGATCGCGAAGGGCTTGCCCGCAGCCATCGACGTCGAAGCCGCCAGGGCGACGGCACCGAGTTCTGGCCCGGCTATAACATCCGCATCATCAGCATATTGCGCGAATTGCCTGCCCATTTCGGCCAATATGTCCGGCTGGGCCGAGAAGAGATATTTGTCCAGGTAATACTTGCTGCGTTTTCCGCTGCGCAGCAGAAAATCGCCTTCGAGAAAGGCTGCTTCCTTAACTCTCGCAGCCAGCGTGGGTTTGTCCATTGTTTTCTCCGTCTGATGGTCCTGTTACAGGGTACTGGTTCTGCTGGCCTTGTTAGCATGTTCTGGCGCGTCGGTCAATAGTGCGCTGGCCAATATGCCTAATGTACACCTTGACGTATGGCCGGAAGACGGTAAAATGGCTTATTCGGCCCAGTTATGACAGATAGGGGTGCGAAAGTACCTCGTGCGGGATGTGGCGGGGCAGGACATATCGAAAAAAAGGGCATGAAAGCTCTTACAAGATTATCACCGCGGCCTTGTTCGGTCCGTATGTACGAACGCCGCCGCCCGGAGAGAATTATGCGCAATGACAGTTCGAACGTTTACGGGGACAATCCCGTTGCTTCCACTTCCGAAATCCCCATCGTCGGCTTCGAGTCACTCGAAGAGCGCCTGATGCTCTCGGCCGGGCCTGCGTACGAAGTCTGGGGCGGGTTTACAGATTATCGAACCGGTCAGCCCGACGACTGGCAGATATACAATGACATCAATCAGACAGACTACACCTTCCTCGGCGCCGCCGATACGAGCGACGTCTTCTCCGGGACATACGACTTCTACGTCATAGCTTCGCGCGTTGCGTTGGGTGTGGACGCCGTGTTGGGCAGCGATTCGTCGCCTGCCGCTTCAGCAACTATCAACGTCGGCCGCGATCCGCAGAATATCGACGCTGACGACGGTCTGTACGCACTTGTCGGCCAAGCCGACGCGCCGGGTACGTTCCGCGGTTCGCTTGTGGTGGAGAACCCAGGTACATGGACCGGACTGGACGTTGTCATCACACCGATCGAGGCGCAGGTGCTGGCAGTATTCGTCGGACGTGAGATCGATAACTGGGATGCGGGTTTCGACTACGTGTACGACGTCGAGATCAGCGGTATCGGCCTGTTGAACATAGTTGTGACGACGCCATGGGACGATACTCTACTGGCATCGGACTATTTGCCCGGCGACTGGGCGGGAGAATACGTCGAGTTCTACGATGCACCTATCGATATGTGGTTTGAAGCAGGGTCCGACGGACCCGATGAGTACTTCCTGTTCGAGTGGAACTCGCTCGATGCAACCCAATGGGCGGCCGTGGATGCTACGACGGTCTCTATCGACGTGTTGCACGAAGGTGGTCTCTGGAACGGGACCAGTCTCGCTTCGGCGGTTCCGATGCCTACCGCTACGCCTGTTATCAACTCGCCTTTGGAGGGCGAGACGGACGTTTCGCTCACACCGACGATCACGTGGGATCCATGGTTTACCGAAGCTCTGCCTCCCGAGGTAACACAGGACGTATGGGCTGCGTTTGAGAATTGGGGAACCGGCCAGGTGAGCTATGACAGCTATGTTGGTACGACCGAGACGAGTTGGACCTCGCCCGGGCCATTGGCGCCCAATACCGATTACGATGCGGCTGTCTGGTTCGAAAACCTGAGGTACTACCACGATCCGTCCGGTGTACTGATGGTCGAGATATCCGGCATCTACCGCGACGTCGACGTCACGACGGGCGACGCGCCTGTGGAAAACACCTACGAAGTCTGGGGCGGATTTACCCCGCTCGATTGGTGGGGCTATCGGGACATACATCTTCAGGATTATATTTCTCTCGGAACCGCGAGCGATTCAGCCGTCTTCAACGGAACGTACGATTACTACGTAATCTCCGCAATCAGCCCGGTGGGCGTGGACTCGGTGCAGGGCTCGGATGCTTCCTTTGTGGACTGGGCAGACCTCTTCCATGAGGGCGGTTCCCTGAACTCGGGATTCCTTACCGGCCCGACCGACGGTCTCTACGCGGTGATCGGAACCGAAGTTGATTTCGACGACGTATATAGCGGATTTATTACCATACAGAATCCCGGTACGTGGAATTCCATAACCGTCAATACGCTCCCAATCACCCCGCAGGTGCTACAGGTCGAGTTGGATCGCTGGGCGGATTACGAGTTTTCGGGCGCTCTTTCATCGGAGGGTTACGGATACGAGATCGAGTTCACCGGTGTCGGACTGACCGACGCGATGATTACCACGCCGTGGGGCGAAGTGCCGGACATTACAGATATTTTACCCGCTGACTGGAACGGTGAATACTTCGAGTACCATGACGCGGTTGGTAATTTCTGGTTGGAAGCCTACGCCCGGGGCCAGGGAATGACCTTCGGTTTGGAGTGGTACAATCTCTCGGCCGCTGAGTGGGCATCGCTGGAAACGGGGCAAAGTGTGATTGACGTAACACACCAAGCCGGTGCCTGGACGCAGTTGGTGGACTTCTCGGCTGCTCCGATGCCAGGTGAAATCCCAACACTGCTTTCACCCGTTGAAGGTGAGACTGGCGTTGGGCTGAGCCCGATAATCCAATGGGCGGCTCCGACCACGTCGCCTACGGAAGTGTGGGTCGCTATCGACGATCCAGCCATCGACGACGAAGTCTTCGATGGTCCGATATGGGACCAGACGCAGACCAGTTGGGCCGTGCCCGGCGTGCTCGAGAACGATAAGGATTACATGGCTTGGGTGGAGTTCGCGAATATCGACTGGTCCACGCTCGACGGAGCGCACTACTTCACCTATTCATCCAACAATATCTACTCGAACTTTACCACCCTGGCGCTACCAGTCGTCGACGTGGCGATGGACGCACCAGCATCGCCGGCTATCGAAGTCGAAGTGGATTCAGTCGTCATGGCTTTGTTCCCCTTGCTCGATCTTGGTACTGTACCGGCCGGTAATGCGGATGTGGCGTACTACATCTCCACCGATGCCAATGTTGACACCAATGACACGCCGCTTGCACTGACCAATCCGGACGGATTTTATTCGGCCAATTCGTATTTCCTCGCTCCTTCGTCGCCGGGAACGTACTACGTCGCCGCCCTGGCCGATCCGAATGACATACTCGGTGAGTCCGACGAGACCAACAACTGGTCAACAGTTCTGACGCTGACTGTTGCGGTCCCAATCCCACCTGAACCCATCGTCGATGTGGCGATGGGCACCCCGGCCGAACCGGTTATCGATACGGAGATTGGCTCAGCCGTCTTCGCACCGTTTGAGCTGCTCGATTTCAGTACCTCTCCGGTCAGCTGGGTAGATGTAGCCTATTACGCTTCGACCGATCCGAATGTTGATCAGAACGATACGCTGCTTACACTGATTCATCCGGACGAAATGTATTCGCCCAATTCGTACTTCATAGCACCAAGCCAGCCTGGGACGTACTACGTCGCAGCCATGGCCGATCCGAACGACGATATCGCCGAAGACGACGAGACCAACAACTGGTCGCCAACCGTCACTCTGAACGCTATCGACCCCAATGCCATCGAGCAATATGCCTTCGCCGATTACTTCCCGATGGAAGACGGAACGATGCGGGCCTATCACCGGATGGTGCAAAAGGCTGGATCAAGGGCGATCAACAATACGGTTCGCACAATCGTCACCGATCAGCAGGGCCAGTACGAATTCCGCCGCGTAATAGACGGTAAGCACAGCAGCAGCGCCTACTATCAGTTAGGCGCGAGTGGGCTGGTGTTGCACAACCAGCTTTCACCGGCCTCCGGTGCGGACGTGATTGTCGAATTTGAATCCGGATTAGTCTTCTGTCCTGCCCAGTTCATCGTTGGCGACACTTACGTCCAGGATGTCGCATGGAGTGGCGTCAAGGGTACGACCGAACTGTGGAGCGGGAATTACCACATGGAGACGACGGTCGTCGGTTTCGAGCAGATCACGGTTCCTTCCGGAACGTACACGGCGATCAGGCTTAGTTACAGCGTATTTTCCACCAAGCAGGGACGCGGTGTTGACGCCATCTCCGTGGACCAGTACGACGTCTGGATGGTCGAAGGCATCGGTGTTGTCAAGCAGGCCGGTACGTGGAGCGAAACCGAAGGCAATCGTCAGAGGACGTGGAATTTCTCCTATGACATGCTCCAGGAGCCTGTGGAATTCGCGGTGGGCAGCATCGATTCACCTGACCTGGTGGCGAGCATCGCGGGCAATCTTCCCCAGACGATAGTTCCCGGACAAAGGCTTCGTGTGTCTGTGACGATTCAGAATCTCGGTGGGGCGTCGGCCGTCGGCGAAATCGCATTGGAAATCTATGTGTCACACGATCAGTTGCTCGCAGAGGGCGACTTCTTCATCAAACGTGTCGAGGGCGTATCGATCAACATCGCTCCCGGAGGCGCCAAGACGATCAACGTCGATATCGTCGCCCCGGGCTACGTCACGCCGGGCGCTTACTATCTGCTGGGTCTGGTCGATGCAGACGACGCGATTGAAGAAATATTCGAAAGCAACAACGTTGCGCTGGGCGATTCTACCAGCGAGTGGACCAACCGGTTCGGAAACGTCAGCGGTCGAGGCGGTGTCCGGCTGACCATGGACGACGGTTTCGGCACGCCGATGACGTTCAGCCTGCGTGGCAACGGATACGGCGAAGTTACGCGTGGCCAAGACGGGCACCTGGACGTCACCTACTACGGTACGGACACGAGAACCTCGGCAACAATTACGACGCCGCGCGGTCACGAAGGCGTGATCGACGACATCATCGTCGCCGCCGAGTTCACTGAAGACGGACAGATCGGCGGATCGCTTCGCAACCTGACGGCTTCGACGACTGATCTGCTCGGCGATATTGACGCAGGCGACGGCATCATCGGCCAGATTAAGATGGACGACGTCGCCGACGATCACAACATCTACATTGGTTCGGTCGAAAGCAGCCGGGCGTCGGTCAGCTTCAGCTTCGATAGCGTCGGCGATCTGAGCATCTATAGCGATACACGCATCCGGTCGCTGATTTGCACCGAATGGCTGGACACCAATGAAACAAGCGACGAGATATACGCTCCGTCGATTGGAACTTTGAAGGTCACCGGACGGCGGGCGAATTCGCGTCGCGGCATCGAGGCCGTAGCAGGTCACTTTGGTGCGGACCTGATGCTTGGTGTGCCTCAGCAGTCTTTCGAGTCGATCGGCCTTGAGCCTATAGCGATAGTTAACCGCCTGGCAAACGCCTCCATCGCGGGCGATCTCTACGACGCGACCTGGAGCATATTCGGTTCGATGGGCAACCTGGCGGTTAAAGGCATCGTGGAAAACGCCACCGTCACCACCCAGGGCAACATGGGCAAGCTGAGTTTCGGTGCGGTAATCTTCAGTGATTTCCTTGCCGGTGTCGCAACTTCCGGACGGCACGCCTCAAGTGCGGATGACTTCACCAGCTTGGCAAGAATCAGCGCGGTGTCCATCAGGGGCATTCGGTTGCCGGACGTTGAGGAAGATCCATTCTTCTTCGAGGACAGTAACTTCTCGGCTGCGAGCATCGGCCGGGTGTCGCTGCTGAACCTCTGGGCCGCCAGCGAGGGCGGGAAGTTCGGGTTCTGGGCACTGGATAAACAGTTTGGCGGTTCAATTGCATCCATACGCTACAAGGACACCGTATCGGGCAACGCCTTTAACTGGACTCCATCCGACGGTCAGCTCGACATTTTGGATTTCACGGCCCGGCTGTTGGACCAGATCATTGATTAATCCGCTCGCAGCGAAGGTTTGCTGAATCTTCACTGATGCTGCTCTGCACGCTACAAAAAACGCTCACCGAGAAGGGCGTTGACCTTGTTTGGTGCGCTCGATTGACGAGCGGAGAATCATGGCGTGATTACGGTTTCGGTCCGCAGGTCCGGTGCCAGTCCGCACGCCGCACGCTCCGAGCCGAATAAACTTCCACTCCCCAGCGGCTTGGGTCCGCCCTCGAACAACGCGACCAAGCTAATGCAGCCCCCCCCAATAGGCCGATATCTGAAAGAGCCAATCCTTGGATGGGCTCTACCTGCGGGCGTTTGTCCCGCGTTGAAAGGATCGACAGATGGACCACCCGCAGACAACCGGTGCCGTGGCGGCATTTCGCTCGATCAAGGCGGCCAAGAACTTCTTCATGTGGCTAATTGCGATGGCGCTTGTGCTACAGCTTGGCGGCTTTATTGCGGTGCACTGTTTCGGTGTGCTGGACCCGCTTTACGTTAAAGAGGCCGCACCCGCAACCCAGCCGGCGGCCACTCAACCGGCTGCCACCCAACCCGCTCTCGCATCGGCAGATAATTCCGATGACCTGCTAGCCGAGATCTCCCGCGAAGTGCTTGTTTACGGGCTGGAGGCGACGAAATTCTTCAGCTTCGTTCTCTGTCTGCTGGCCGTGCTGACGCTGATGTTCGCGGTTAAGCTTTCGCTCGTCGGAGCGCTCGGCGGAATGGGCGGGTTCATGAGCGCGTTCTTCTGGTCGCTTATACTGCTGGCGACACTCACGCCGTGGGAGAACATCGTCGGAGGCGGATTCGTCTTCGGTGCGATGCACAGCTTCTGTGCGATGAAGAACGCCATAATGTCCATGCGACCTCAATGGGGCGCAGGCAGCGTTGAGATGTTCGATATGATCGTCTTCTACGGCCGGTTCGTCGCGTACCCGTCCGTCGCGTTGCTTATCTGGCTGATCGTGATGCTGAAGTTCGCCAAAGGCTACAAGACATCCGCACTCGCCCCGGTTGGAACCATACTGGCTGAGCGGCCCACAGAACCGGGCAACTAAGACCCAGCAGGCCGCATCATATATTGAAAAGACTCCGGTTGGAACCATACCGGCTGAGCGGCCCACAGAGCCCACCAGTTAGAGCTACGCAGGTTGCATTTAAACCATATTGAAACCCCCGTTCGTGTCTGACGCGAGCGGGGTTTTCTATGCGGACTAGAGCAGTTTAAGCTTTTCTGTGGCGTCCGGTCTGGCTGCGGCGTCGCCATGCAGGGTCAGTCTGCATCGCCGATACTACTCACATCTCCTGCTTCGACTTCCTTGCATGGCTCGTCCTCACCGACGGCCAATCCGCCACATTAAAACTTAAACTACTCTCCGCCGCTCGCAACAGATCAGGTTCAATTGACATGGATATCGCCTCTCGCTAGCATGGTGTTCGTTACGCTATTTCGATGTTCTTCTTGTGGGCGAGCAATGATCGGACGCTACTGCATATATCTCCTGGTGATCGTCATCGCCGCCTGCGGCTGCGCTGAATCTCCAGGCACTGAAGCCTCCGATCAGTTTGCCAGCGGCATTTCCATCATGCCAGCCAATGCCGATGTCGAACGGACCGACATGTACAATCTGGTAATCCGGCTGCGACTGACGTCCATCGAAGTCCCGGTCGGAACGGTCAGCACATCCGAAGAGCTTTGGAGCTATCTGAACGAAGAAGTCGTTCGCCAGGTGCGTTCGCCGGCGTTGAGTTTTAACGGCCTGCGGATGGGGCGAGGGGATATCAAGAATTGGCCCGACGTCGCCAAGGTGCTCACCCGGATGACGGGACGCCGCCTCGAAGATACGCAAATAATCACCAGGCCCGGCAATCCGACACCGATCACTCTTGGGTCGGGAATGCCCGGTCAGACTATTTTTGTCTACCGCGCTGATCGAACGTTCGAGGGAATGGATTATCCGCCGGGTGACAACGTGCTGAACGTCACGTGTACCTACGACCAGGACGACCCGACGACTATCCTCATTACAGCCTTGCCGCAGGTGCACAGTTTCCGGCGACGGCAGAAGTTCGTAAAGACCGGCTCGACGTTTATGATGGTCAATCGTCCGGACATTTACAATATCGCCGACGCCACGTTCCAGGTGTCCATGCCCAAGGGTAGTTTTCTGATAATCGGTCCGGGTACCGAATCGCAGCGGCCAAGCAGTGTGGGCAATAAGTTCTTCGTCAAGAGGCGTAAGGGCGTCGAGTTCGAGACGGTCATTGTTCTGCGGCCTGATATCTTCGCCACGCCGTCACCAAACCCAAACCACTACAGATCACTCCGCTGACACCTACCAACAGCAATTGACCCGCGCTGAGGCACCAACCGGATCTACTGCCATGAATGGCCGTGGCACCCAGCAGGCATGTCCCGCAGGGATGCCTTCGGTGCCCGACCTACGAAAACTGTGTAATCCCGAAGGGACAGGTCTGTGGACTAGAAGGTTTTGATTTCGGTGAGCATGTCTTTGGCGAGGGTGATCTGCTTCTGGTCGGCGTTGGATCGCTTCAGATCAGCGATCAATCGTTCGCCTAGTTCGACGGTAGCGGGGATATTCACGGGCTTTGGCGCATCGCCGTAAAACTCGATAAAGTTGGCGCGGTATATCTTCTCCAGTGCCTCTCTCGGCAGGGCCAGGCCGTGTAACTCGTAGCCCCAGTGCTCGAACTTGTCATCGGTTTCGAGGAACCGGCGCATCTGGGCTGTGCCCTTGGCCATCTCGCCCTGCCAGTCGACGTCAGGTGTGAGGATATGGTCCGTACCGAACACGATCTGCCCGGCCCGATCGGTGAACAGTTCCATGTAGGCGTCGCGTGCGGCTGCGAAGTTCTCATACATCTCCTTACCCGGCGTTATGTCGAACTTCACCGACGGATGGGCGGCCAGGAACTTGCGCGCCCGCTCGATGTCGGCTGACAGGAAATAGAAGTGCGCCAGGATAATCCGCAGATCGCCGAAGCGATCCAGCACGTCGTCGATCTGGGCGTAGAGTTCCTCTTTTTCGGGAAACGTTCCGTCGTCGTACAGCCATCCCTGCTCGACAAATTCCGGCGGGCACTGATCTGCATGCCAGAACGTTTCGGGATCGGCGACGTGGAAAAGTATCGGCAGCGATTGGTCCTGCATGTATGCGTAGTAATCGTCGTAGAGCGGCGAGTTCAGCGGCAGGTCGATGAGTTTGTAGTAGGTTGGCTTGCCTTCGAGCATCTTGATTCCGTCGCAGCCTGCCGCCATCAGGCGTTTGGCCTGTGCGGCGAAGTCGGTCTCCTCGAACTGAAGCCC